>Ga0214919_10002576_pt1 | contig 28374 bp, 24 predicted proteins | sample LL1503_MetaG_FD_177994 | JGI IMG/M metagenome (GOLD analysis project Ga0214919, IMG submission 177994) | Freshwater microbial communities from Lake Lanier, Atlanta, Georgia, United States - LL-1503 | ecosystem: Environmental > Aquatic > Freshwater > Lake | place: USA: Georgia | collected... | reverse complement strand
ATCCTCACCTTGGTGCCTTGCGGCCTTTCGGTGGAGAGGTGTTACCTCCTACGCTGTCCTGTGCAGTCCGGACGTTCCTCCAGTGCGGCCTTTCGGCCCATTGCCCAAGAAACTCTTGCGCAATGGCATCGGTGCAATGGCTTGCGCCATCACATTTCAACTAGCACCAGCGACGGTCTGGCAGGCTTCACACCCGCATTATCGCCTCGCGGCATAACCATATACACAAATTGACTGAACAAGTAGTTCAAAATGAGCCACAGTCGATCCAAACTCATTGAAAAAACACAAGGACAAAGACCATGAAAGCTCAAACCGTCTTGCAAACCATTGGCAACACGCCGCACATTCGCATCAACAAATTGTTTGATGCCAACGCCAATGTGTGGATCAAATCGGAGCGCAGCAACCCAGGCGGTTCTGTGAAAGACCGCATTGCTTTGGCCATGGTCGAAGATGCCGAAAAATCTGGGGCACTCAAACCCGGTGGCACCATCATCGAGCCCACCTCTGGCAACACCGGCATAGGCTTGGCCATGGTGGCTGCGGTCAAGGGTTACAAATTGATTTTGGTCATGCCAGACAGCATGTCGATTGAACGCCGCCGTTTGATGTTGGCCTACGGCGCCTCCTTCGATCTCACGCCCCGCGAAAAAGGCATGAAGGGTTCTATCGCAAGGGCCGAAGAGTTGGTGGCCAGCACGCCCGGTGCTTGGATGCCACAGCAGTTTGAAAATCCCGCCAACGTGGACGTGCATGTGCGCACCACAGCCCAAGAAATTTTGGCTGACTTTCCAGATGGCCTTGATGCCATCATCACGGGTGTTGGCACGGGCGGGCATTTGACTGGCACGGCCAAAGTCTTGAAAGCCAAATTCCCAAACCTCAAAGTGTTTGCTGTAGAGCCCACTGCCTCGCCCGTTATTTCAGGCGGCTCACCCGCACCGCACCCCATTCAAGGCATTGGCGCCGGCTTCATTCCTAAAAACCTCGACACCAGTTTGCTGGACGGCGTGATCCAGGTCGAGGCCGAAGACGCGCGCGAATATGCACGCCGCTCTGCCCGCGAAGAAGGCCTGTTGGTGGGCATTTCCTCGGGTGCTACCTTGGCTGCCATTGCCCAGAAATTGAAGGACTTGCCAGCAGGCGCAACCGTGCTTGGCTTTAACTACGACACGGGCGAGCGTTACTTGTCGATTGAGGGTTTCCTGCCCAATTAATCGCGCGATAATCCGTCGGTCTGCTTGATAACCACAAGCCCAACCTCCGACAGCCATGATTCGAATTTCAGAACTCAAACTGCCCTTGACCGCTTTACCGGTTGAGGTTCGCCGCGCATCGGATGCACCGTCTGAAACCGACGAAGATCGCATTCCAGCGCCACACCCTGAAGCTGCATTGAGGCAACTGGCTGCACAAGCCCTGGGGATTGGTTCAGAGGAAATCGACCTACTGCATGTTTTCAAGCGCAGCTTCGATGCACGCAAAGTCGATTTGTTGGCAGTGTTCATTGTGGATGTGACTTTGAAAAACGCTCAGGCTGAAGCACCGCTGCTGGCTCAGTTTCCAAAGCATCCCCACATTCAAGCGAGCCCCAACATGACGTGGCAAGCGCCATGCCAAGCACCTGCCAACTTTGGTCTGCAAGAAGGCGAACGCCCTGTGGTGGTGGGCTTTGGCCCCTGCGGTATTTTTGCAGCGCTGGTCTTGGCGCAAATGGGCTTCAAGCCCATCGTCATTGAACGCGGCAGCCCCGCGCGGCAGCGCACCAAAGACACCTGGGGTTTGTGGCGCAAGCAAACGCTCAACCCCGAAAGCAATGTGCAATTTGGCGAAGGCGGTGCTGGCACCTTCTCGGACGGCAAACTTTACAGCCAAATCAAAGACCCGCGCCATTTAGGTCGCAAGGTCATGAACGAGTTTGTACAAGCCGGTGCACCCGCTGACATTTTGTTTGCGGCCCATCCGCACATCGGCACCTTCAAATTGGTCAAGGTGGTGGAAAACTTGCGCGAGCAAATTATTGCCATGGGTGGTGAAGTTCGATTTGAACAACGTGTAGTTGACTTCGACATTGAAGTCACACCTGCTGGCCGACAAGTCACAGGTCTGCTCATCGAAGATCGCAACACAGGCGCAAGAACTCACTTGGCTTCACAACATGTTGTGCTTGCGCTAGGTCACAGCGCACGTGACACCTTCACATTGCTTTATGACCGCGGCGTCTACATGGAAGCCAAGGCCTTCTCGGTGGGGGTGCGCATTGAACATCCGCAAAGTGTGATCGATGCGGCGCGTTGGGGACGCCATGCTGGCCACCCCTTGTTGGGTGCCGCTGATTACAAACTGGTGCACCATGCCCAAAACGGCCGCGCTGTTTACAGCTTTTGCATGTGCCCAGGTGGTACGGTGGTGGCAGCCACAAGTGAAGTTGGCCGTGTGGTCACCAATGGCATGAGCCAATATTCACGCAACGAGCGCAATGCCAATGCCGGTATGGTGGTGGCCATTGACCCGTCTGACTACCCGCTTGATGTTGCTTCTTGGCAAGCAGCATTTGGCGAAGTCAATGGTTTGAAATGGGCTACCCAAGCGCAAACCATGGCGCTGCAAACACCCAAGGCCTATCACCCCTTGTCGGGCATTGTGTTGCAACGACACCTGGAATCTAAAGCCTTTGTGGCCGGTGGCGAAAACTACACAGCGCCAGGGCAATTGGTGGGTGACTTTTTAGCGGCACGCGCTTCCAAAGAATTTGGTGATGTGGTGCCCTCTTACAAACCCGGTGTCAGTCTGGGTGACTTGGCTCAAGTGTTGCCAAGCTACGCCATTAAAGCGATGCGCGAAGCCTTGCCTGCGTTTGGTCGCAAGATCAAGGGTTATGACATGCATGATGCGGTGCTCACTGGCGTTGAAACACGCACATCTTCACCGCTCAAAATGACGCGCAATGCGCATTTCCAAAGTTTGAACACGCAAGGCATTTACCCCGCCGGCGAAGGGGCCAGTTATGCAGGTGGCATTTTGTCTGCGGGTGTCGACGGCATTAAAATAGCAGAAGCTTTGGCGCTCAATTTGACCCAGGAATCAACATGAATTTAATCCAAACTTTCAAAATGTGCAGTGGCCTTGCAATGCTCACTGCACTGACTGGACCCTTCACCAGTGTTTTTGCACAGGACGCTGCGGCAGAGCAAAATTGGGCCTTCAAATTGACGCCATCTCTTTATGCGACACAAAACGAAAAGAGTGCAGCAGATGTGAACTTGCGGGGCAACTTGGGCAATCACACCACTTGGGTTGGACATTACGCCAGAGGCAATGAATACCAGCAAACAAGATGGGGCTACGAGTACAACGTCAATTTCGCTTGGGGGCAAATGGTGCCCTCGCTGCAATTGGCCACGAAAGGATTTGCAGGCGCTTCCCTTAACTTTCAAATCGGCGGGCCAACCTACCTCATCACAGGCTTGGGAAGAACCAATCTGAAAGACTATTACAACTTGACCTTTGACCCCAATGACTCTTATGTCATTGGATTCGGCACCAAGCTGATCAAGAACCACACTTTCAACGTGTTCTCAGTCAGAGACAATCGATTGAACACAGGCCAAACCGTGACACACGGTGCTTGGCGCTGGCAAATAGAAGACGGGCAGCGCCTGGTCATTGACGTGTCGCACAAGACAGGTCAATTGACTGAAAGTTCTGCTGCGATCAAAGGCAATGGCATCTCCGTGAGCTACGACTTTGGCAATCAATTTGTCAAATGGGCCAAAGAACAAAAAGTGAATTTCACCGGCAATGATCAACAACGAATTTCTGCAGGCATTCGTTTTTAAACGAGACATCTATGAAAAAGACATTTTCAACCTTGATCGCTTTTGGCTGCCTCATATCATTGGCAATGGCCACTGCCAGTGCGTTTGCAGCACGCCCTCTCAATACCGATGATGCCAATGTGGTCGACCCACAAAGCTGCCAAGATGAAAGCTGGGTCAAGAAATCAAAAACCAGCATCGAGCGCTGGACCGTTCCTGGTTGCAATTTTTTTGGTGACACAGAAGTTTCCTTGGGCGCCAATTTTCAATCGGACACAGGCCTTCCAAGCAGTCAGTTTCATTTGATGCAAGCCAAGAAAAGATGGAAAGTCTTAGAGCCAGGCGATTGGGGTATTTCAAGCACTTTAGGCACCCTTCAACACGCTGGACACACTTTGTCAGAGCGTGTTAACGACGTTTACTTGAACATACCTGTGACATGGTCGATTGGCCAAGACCGTTTCGCACACCTCAACGTGGGTTGGGTCAAACACCAAGCCCAAGGTTATGGTGCCAAAACTTGGGGTTTGGCGTTGGAGCAACCCTTCAACAGCCAAGTCATCGGCATTCTCGAAACTTATGGCGAAGAAAAGCAAAACACCAAGTACCAGGTTGGCCTGAGATTTTGGGTCGTACCGCAGCGCGTTCAACTTGACACAACACTGGGCAATGTTTGGGGCTCTTCATCAAACTCAGGGCAACGCTGGGTCTCAGTTGGCTTGCGCCTGTTGTCGCCACCGCTTTATTGAGGCTTGACGGGTGGGTGTCTAAACAAGACATGGGCTTCAAGCCCACTTCCGTTGAGTGAATTACACAGCCAAAATTGAGCACCCAACAATTGGGCATAACGTGTCACGATGGATAAACCCAAGCCCATGCCCTGATTAGAACCATCCGCGTTGGCGCCTTGCACGCCGCGTTTCAAAATTCTTTGAATGTCCGATTCAGGAATGCCGGGTCCGTTGTCTAGCACCACCATCTCCACCCCTTCGGGGTGAGTCTGAATAGAAACAGTCACCTCTTGGGGTGATAAATTAGCAGGCTTGCCATAGCGCATCGCATTGTCCAGCAGGTTGTTCAGCAGGCCTTCAACCAGTGCTTTGTTGGCCGCGATGCTATAGCCTTGCTCCATCCCCGTCGCACCCAAGTCGATGTTCAAGTTTCTGGCCATGCCTGCGCGTTGGACGATAGCCGTTGTCACAAGCTCCGCCAATGGGACAGGCTCACTTTTCCTTTCAATGTCGACTTCATTGGCAAATGCCAAGGCAAGCAGTTGATCGGTTAAGTGACTGGCGCGAATACTGCTCTCTCGAATTTTGAACAATTGCGCTTTCAGCAATTCGGGCTGTGAGTTCTCAAGACCATATTCGGCCAAAGCGCGAATTCCCGCCAAGGGCGTTCTCAATTCATGCGCCACGTTGCCGGTAAATTCTTTTTGCGCCTTCAAGCCTGCTTCAATTCGTCGCAACAGTGCGTTCACTTCGCCACTTAAATTTTCAATGTCAATGGTGTTCGCCCTCACATCCAAGGGTGAAAAATCTGAACCATCGCGGGTCTGAACCACTTGCATTAACTCGGCCAAAGGTTGTAAATCTTGACCAATCACCCACCTCAGCCAAGTGCCAATCAGGACCAACAAAATGATTTCGGGAATGACCGAGTAGGCCAGCAATTTTTCAAGCAATTGCGTTCGACTCAAGGCTGTTTGGGCCACAATCACAGAAAATTTTTCCGCACGATTTGGACGCAAAACCACGGCGCGCATGTTGCTACCTTGGAACACAATGTTTTCAAACTCAATTGAATTGGCTGATTGATTGGCAATGGCGGGAGAAGTCAGACCTGGATGACCAGCCAGCAAGCTGCCATCTTCTCTGAATAAAGCAAATAAAACCAATTCGCTTTGATCAAACAACAAACTTTGAAGCTCAGCAGGTGTGATGTTGACATCCAAATCGGACGATAGCGCTGACTTCAATTTCACATGGCTGGCCACCATGTAGGCATCATCCAACAATGAACGGTCATAGGCTTGCTGCACAAAATAGTTGGCAATGCCAGCCGACAACATGGTGCCTATCAACCAAACAATGACCAAGGGCCACAAAACGTGGTGCAGCAGTCGGTACTTGAGCGATGTCTTGACCTCCAGCGCCTGCAAACTTTGAATATTGCTCAAAATTCTTCCTCAATCACATACCCGATACCTCTCATGGTGCGGATCACGGCGCCGGATGTGTCAATCTTTCGTCTCAATCTTGAGATGAATGTTTCAAGGGCGTTATCGCCCAATGACTCGTCAAACGATGACAGCTTGTCAGACAAATTTCGCTTATTGATGACGCGGCCGGGTGGGCTCATCAGTTCCCAGAGCACTTCAAACTCCCTGGCAGGCAATTGAAGCGCCTCTTCGCCAAGGGTAAAGCGCCTTTGCTGTCGATTGAGCTTCAGTTGGCCTATTTGGGTCAAGTCATCTGCACCTTGACTGCGCCGCAAAATAGCCCGCAACCTGGCTTCAACCTCATTCAATTCAAAAGGCTTGCCAAGATAGTCGTCAGCGCCCGCGTCCAAACCCGCAACCCTCTCGTCAGTTCGATTTCTGGCAGACAACACCAACACAGGTGTTCGGTCTCCCTTGGCGCGGATTTTTTGCAACAAGGCCAAGCCACTTCCCATAGGGGCATTGGCTTGGGCTGAAGCTGGCAAATTCAAGTCCAACAAGACCACATCAAAAGCTTGTACCGCCCATAAATACTCGGCAGTTGCCAAGTCACCCGCAGTGTCCACACGGTTTCCTGTACCCTCCAACTTTTGGCACATGACGTTTCGCAAAGTTGTGTCGTCTTCGATCAGAAGAATTCGCATTGTTCAAGCCATTGAAATAGACCCTTGATCAGGTCGTGGTCAGGTCGTGGTCAGGTGAAATAAGGATAACCAGGTTATGAGCATACGACAGTTAATACTTTACGCTGTTTGTTTGGCTAACTTATCTTTAGCCGCACAAACCATCCCACCGAACAGCACAGCATTAGCAGGGCCGCTTTCACTGGCGCAAACCTTAGAGGCTGCCAAGCTCAACGCCGCCGCCAGAATTTCGCAGCAAGACCTTGCTGCGGCCAAATCCGATATATTGGCTGCCAACAGGTCACCTTTACCCAATTTTTCTGCCAAAGCAGCTGCAACTGACTCAGCCAGTGGAGCGAATGGAACAGGCTTACCATCGGCCAATGCACCTCGCAAAACAGACAAGTCCTTGAGCTTGGATTGGACGTTTGAGCGCGGGGGCAAAAGAGCCCTCCGAACGGAAGCTGCTCATCTGAATGCGCAAGCTGCGCAAGCTGACTATGCAGAAACGCAACTTCAGCAACAAATGATGGCCAAGGATTTGTTCTTTGACCTGCTTTCGGCACAAGAACGCACACAACACTTGAATGCCATTGCCGTCGCAGCAGAGGCAACTGCAAGTTCCGCCAAAGTGCGACACAGAGCGGGTGATTTGTCTGCGCAGGAAATGATGCGTGTTGAAATTGATGCCGAACGTGCAATGGCAGATTACAGAAAATCACTGCTTGAAGAAAAACGAGCCAGCATTAGCTTGGTACAAAACTTAGGCATGACCTCGTCACAGCCAATCTCCCTTGCCAAGGATTGGCCTCCAATTTCAAACCTACCCTTAGTCCAATCACAATCTCTGGCGAGCTGGATTTCGGACAGGCCCGATGTGCGTTCAGCCCAATTCCATGCACAAGCCTCACAAGCGCTTTTGGAAAACGCCAAAGCTCTCAGCAAGGTTGACCCCACCATAGGCATGTCCATCGACAGCAACCCTGGCAACAACAAACGTCTGACCGAGCTGAGGGTTCAGTTTCCACTGCAAACGAGCAGCACCTATGAGGGTGAAATGGGTCGTGCTACAGCCCAGTACTTTCAAGCACAAACGATGCTGGAACAAACCAAATTAAATGCAGAAGCTGAATGGCAGAGCATGCGAGAGGCCTATACGGCTTCCATGATGCGCCACAAAATGTACACTGAGGAAATATTGCCGCGCGCCCATAAGGTCCTAGCGCAAGCCGAATTAGCCTATGCCAAAGGCGCCGCACCCTTGGTCGACTTGCTAGACGCAAGACGCACCCTCAAAACCTCATTGCTCGAAGCCCTGGAAGTCCAAGCGGAGCACGCTAAAACTTTCACAGCTTTACAGTTGCGTGCGTCCAAGCCCTAAACCAGCGCATGTCCTTATTTTCAATAGATTGATTTGTAGATTCACGTGAAAAATAAATACCTTCCCCTCCTGTTGTCTGTCATTTTGGTCGCCTGTTCTGAGGCGCCTGCACCCAAAATCGCTGAACCTCAACCCATCCTGCAAAACGACGAATTGCGCTTTCCAGCAGGAAATTCACAACTTGCATTGTTGGTCACAACGCCGGCCAAACCCGCGGAAGCCATTGCAATCGATTTGCCGGCACATCTGGTTTGGAATGAAGACCACACACAACGGATCTACGCCCCACTTGCAGGCCGTGTATCGGCCATTCACACGGATCTTGGAAAATCGGTTCGCAAAGGTGAGGCCTTGTTGGCCTTGCATTCACCAGAATTTGGCTCTGCGCAAGCCGATGCCGCCAAAGCCACTGCAGATTTTCGTTTGGCAGACAGAAGCTTCATGCGCCAAAAAGAACTGCATGAAGCCGGCATCGTGGCACGCAAGGATTTTGAACAAGCCGAGGCCGATGTTACGCGCGCCAAAGCCGAAGCAGATCGCGCCATCGCCAGAATCAATGTCTATGGCTCACACAGCGTGGTGAACCAACAACTGGCGCTCACCAGTGATCTGGCTGGTGTTGTGGTTGAGAAGAATGTCAATCCTGGTCAAGAAATACGACCTGAACAGTTTGGGCCTGGTGCATTGGCCCTGTTTGTGATTTCAGATCCTTCTAGTTTATGGGTTCAAATTGACGCGCAAGAAGCTGACATCAGCGCACTCAAACCAGGTGCCAATTTTGAACTGAGTGTGGCGGCTTTGGGCGACAAAAAATTCAAGGGTCGGGTTGTGGCAAGTGCCGATGTGATCGATCCCAGCACGCGAACCATCAAAGTTAGAGGACTGGTTGAAAATCCGAATCGAATCTTGAAAGCTGAAATGCTGGGCACAGCTCGCATCAGTCGAAACCTAGGCCAAGGCTTGTCGGTACCTGCCAGTGCTGTGCTATTGCGCGGAACCCAACACTGGGTTTTTGTGAAAAAAACAGCCGAGATTTTTGTTCCCCGAGTTGTCAAGCTCAGTTACGAAGGCAGCCAAGTGTCTATCATTTCAAGTGGCCTAGAAGCCAATGAAGAGGTGGTCAGCGAAAACAGTTTGCTGCTGGCCAGAGAGTTCCGCATCGCTGAAGATGCGGCAAAGAATACTGCCGCTCTGAATGCAAAGTCGGCTGAGTCCAAATGAGAAAAATCATCCACTACGCTTTGCACCAGCCACTGTTCATTGTGCTGGGGACAGTGCTTTTTGCCATGGCGGGATTGTTTGCCTTCAAAACACTTTCTGTAGAGGCTTTTCCCGATGTCACGGATACGCAAGTGACCGTCATTGCCCTGTTTCCAGGACGTGCTGCCGAGGAAGTTGAAAAACAAGTCACGTTGCCCATTGAAGTAGCCTTGTCGGGCGTGCCTAACGCCATCCGCATGTTTTCACACACGCAGTTTGGCTTGTCATTCACGGTCATAACCTATGACGACAAAGCAGACGTGAACTTGGCGCGGCAGCAAGTCAATGAGCGCCTTCGCGGCGTTGATTTGCCGCAAGGGGTCGAGGCCAACATCGCTCCCAACGCCACGCCGGTTGGTGAAGTCATGCGCTATCGCCTGAAAGGTGATGGCAAAACCACCTCTGAATTGCGCACCCTTCAAGATTGGGTGGTTGAGCGTTCCATCCGGCAAGTGCCTGGCGTGGCCGATGTCGTGGCCATGGGTGGATTTATCAAGCAATACGAAGTTCAACCAGACCTGGACAAATTGCGCGCCTACAAACTCAGTTTCCAAAATCTGTTGGACGCTTTGGGCCGTGGCAATGCCAATGCAGGTGGCAGTTATGTCTCGCAAGGCTCTCAGCAATTTGCCATTCGCGGCATTGGCTTGCTGCGATCGGCTGAGGACATTGGTCAAATTGTGGTGACCTCTCGAAATGGCACGCCTATTTTGATTCGCGACATTGCACAAATCAAAGTGGGCGCAGTGCCCCGACTGGGTACTGTGGGTCAAGACAACGATGACGATATCGTGACGGGTATTATTGTGATGCGCAAAGGCGAAAACCCCAGTGAGGTTCTCAAAGGCATCAAAGTCAAAGTCGACGAATTGAACAGCCGCAGCTTGCCCAAAGGGGTGCAAATTGTGCCCTTCTATGACCGCACTTGGCTGATGGACAAGACCCTCTCCACCGTCTTCAAGAATTTGGTTGAAGGCGCTTTGTTGGTCTCGCTGGTCTTGTACATCTTCTTATCCAATTTCCGCGCCAGTTTGGCCGTGGTCTTGGTCATTCCATTGGCTTTGTTGTCCACCTTCTTAGGCCTCAAAATCATGGGCGTCCCAGCCAACCTACTGAGTTTAGGCGCCATGGACTTTGGCATCATTGTGGACGGGGCGGTGATTGTGGTTGAAAACATCATGCACCGCTTGGCCGAGAAAAAAGAGGACATGACAGAAATTGAACGGCGTGAAGTCATCATTGAGGCCACCAATGAAGTGGGACGCCCCACTTTGTTTTCCATGCTCATCATCATTGCAGCGCACATTCCTATCTTTGCACTGCAGCGCCATGAAGGTCGCATTTTTCAACCGATGGCACTTTCAGTGACCACAGCATTGGTCGGCTCCTTGATTTTTTCACTCACCCTGGTGCCTCTGCTCACCTATTGGATGCTGCGTAAAAAATTGCCGCACGGTGACAACAAAGTTGTTGCTACCGCCAAGCGCATTTACAAACCAATTTTGGCCTGGTCTTTGACGCATCGCACCAAAGTAGTGGCCATTGCTTTGTCTTTGTTTGCGGTGGCCATGGTGGCCGCATCGCGTTTGGGTTCGGAATTTTTACCCGAACTCAACGAAGGCACCATTTGGGTCAACGTGCGCTTGCCTTCCAGTGTCTCCAATTACGAAGCAACTCGCATCTTGAGAGAGGTCCGCCTGGCCTTGTTGAAAGTACCCGAAGTGCGAACCACTGTTTCAAAGGCAGGTCAACCAGAAGACGGCACTGACCCCAAAACCATCAGCATGGCAGAGGTCTTTGTGGATGTGAAACCAGCTGAAGAATGGCGCAAGGGATTGACCAAAGAACAGCTGATCGATGAGATGGACCGCGTCGTATCCGCTTTGCCCGGCATGGAGCCTACTTTTTCGCAGCCTATTCGCGACAACGTTCTGGAATCTATCTCTCAAATTGACGGCCAAATTGTCATCAAAGTGGCTGGGGACGACTTGGGTGAATTGAAACGTTTGACCGATGCCATTCAACGAGAAATCAAACAAGTTCAAGGCGTGTACCGCGCAGAAATTGACCGAGCAGGTGATCTACCCCAATTGGTCATTGACATCAGCCGCGAGCGGGCTGCACGTTATGGCTTGAACGTGAGCGATGTGCAAGACGTGATTGAAACCGCATTGGCAGGGAAATCAACCACGCAAATATGGGAAGGCGAGCGTAAATTCTCGGTGGCCGTGCGCTTACCAGAGGAGCGTCGCAACATCAGCAACTTGGCTGGCATCTCCATCGCCACACCCGATGGTGGCTACACCAGTTTGGGCTCGGTGGCAGACATCCGTGAAACCAGTGGTGCCATGAACATTGCGCGTGAAGCGGGTCGACGCACCATGGCCATTGGCATCTTCATCAAGGACCGCGACATGGGCTCTGTTGTCGCCGACATGAAAACACGCGTTGAAAAAAATATCAAAGTTCCAAGCGACTACAACATCGGTTGGTCAGGTGAATTTGAAAATCAAGAACGTGCCATGAAACGTCTGTCGGTCGTGGTTCCCATTTCGCTGCTCTTGATCTTTGTGTTGCTATTTGATGCCTTTGGCTCTCTTAAAACGGCCAGTCTTATTTTGATCAACGTGCCATTGGCCTTGATTGGTGGTTTTGTCGCACTTTGGATCTTCTCAATTCCATTGTCGGTATCGGCAGCCATTGGCTTCATTGCATTGAGTGGTCAGGCGGTGCTCAACGGTGTGGTGATGCTCACGGTATTTCAGCAGCTGCAGGCATCCGGTATGACGGTAGTGGAAGCGGTGCTAGAGGGCTCGATGCAACGCTTACGAACAGTGCTCATGACAGCCATGCTGGCAGCTCTGGGCTTGTTGCCCATGGCTTTGTCCCATGACATTGGCTCTGAAACCCAGCGGCCTTTGGCCATCGTGGTGATTGGTGGCCTGTTCACAGCGACACTGCTGACACTCATTGCCTTGCCCGCTTTGTATGTTGCTTGGTTTGACAAAAAACCAAAGTCACTTTAATACTTGCCAGTGTGGCTATAACCTGAAAGGCAGCATGACCCGTTATTTTTTGAGCGCTGTGACTCTCTTGGTGTCTTCTTTTACCGCACATGCAGATGGCCTTTTGGGCATGGACCATCGTTTGAATTTTGACAATTCGGGCGTATGGTCACGCAGCAATCAAAAAACTTTAGAAATGGGTTCAGCTGCCGTTGTCATAGGCGGCGCTTTGTGGGAAGGCAATGACACGCGTTTGGGCAAAACATTTTGGAAATCCACAGAATCAATGTTGATGGGTGATGCACTGGCGCAAGCAGGCAAGCTGGCATTTAGAAGACAGCGTCCCATCGATGGCAACGATGCAGGTGCATGGTTCAAATCTTCAAGCAACAAAAGCTTTCCCAGTGGTGAAGTCACTCACATCACGGCCATCGTGACGCCCTTTATTGCGGAATATGGTCAAGACCATCACGCAGTATGGGTACTTGCTGCATTGCCTTTGTACGATGGCATGGCTCGCATGAAATCTCAGGCACATTGGCAATCTGATGTGTTAGCGGGCATCGCACTCGGCGTCGGGACCGGGCTCTACGCGGGTCACGAAAAGCACAACTGGCTGGTGCAAGCCTTACCAGGCGGTATGTCCGTTGGTTACAAGAAATCTTTTTGAGTCGCTTCAGATTATCAAGACCGGCACCATGGAGGCAATCAAGAGCACAGCCATGGTGCCATTGAAAATTCTTCTCAGCTTGTCATTTTGCAAATAATGCACTAGCTTGGTACCCAGCCATACCCAAACACCCACACTTGGAAAATTGATGGCGCTGAACATCAAGCAAGTGAGCACCACAAAGCTGAGTGACGCATCGGTGGGCATGTAATTGCTGAAGTACCCAATGGTCATGATCCAAGCTTTGGGATTGACCCACTGAAAGGCAGCTGCGCCCAAAAAAGTGATGGGTTGCGTGGCTTCTTCACCATTTCGCTTTGGTGCGCCACTGCGCGCCAAACCCCAAGCCAAATAAACCAGATAAGCAAAGCCTGTCACTTTCATGACTTGGTAGACAAAGGGATACGCCTTCAACAAACTTTCCAGACCAGCACCGACCAGCAACAACATGACACAGTGGCCCAGCGAAACACCCAACCAATGCGGCAATGTGCGTTTGACACCGAAGTTCACACCAGAAGCTAGCAACATCATGTTGTTGGGGCCCGGGGTCACCGAAGTCACAAAGGCAAACATGGCCATGGCGGCCACCAGTTCAACATTGAAGTTCATGACTGAACGCCCTTCGACCACTGGGTGTGAAACTTGCCCGGCTTGTCCAAACGCTGGTAAGTGTGCGCGCCAAAGTAATCGCGTTGTGCTTGCAGCAAGTTGGCTGGCAGGCGTTCGGTTCTGTAAGCATCGTAATAACTCAAGGCACTCATGAAAGCAGGCACAGCCACACCGCTCATGGCGGCCATGGCCACCACCTCTCGCAGGTCTTGTTGGCACTCTGCCATCAAGCGCACAAAATGATCGTCTAGCAGCAAGTTGGTGAGATCGTGTTGCTTGGCAAAGGCATGGCGAATGTCTTCAAGCAAGCGCGCACGAATGATGCAGCCTGCACGCCACACCGATGCCACCTTGTCCATGGGAAGTTGCCAGTCGTGCTCCTTGTCGCCAGCTTTGATCAAGGCAAAACCTTGGGCGTAAGCGCAAATTTTGGCGGCCAGCAAAGCGCGTTGAATTTTGGGCAAGACCTCATCCAAATTTTTAACGGCTTGCGGTTTGGGACCACTTAAGAACTTGGAAGCGACCACTCGTTCGGGCTGAAGCGCACTCATGGTGCGCGCAAACACCGCATCGGCAATGGTCGGCGCACTCACGCCCAAATCCAAAGCAATTTGGCTGGTCCATTTACCCGTTCCTTTTTGCTCAGCCGTGTCCAAAATCATTTCAACCAAGGCATGGCCCGTTTCAGGGTCCTTGTGCGCCAAAATATCGGCGGTGATGTCAATCAAATAACTGCTGAGTTCACCCAGACCCCATTCGCGAAACACCGCACTCATTTGCATGGCGGTCATACCCAAACTCTTCATGAGCGCATAAGCTTCGCAAATCATTTGCATGTCGGCGTACTCAATGCCGTTGTGAACCATCTTCACAAAATGGCCTGCACCGCCTGGCCCCATCCACTCGCAACAGGCTTGGCCATCGTCGGCCTTGGCGGCGATGGCTTGCAAAAACGGACGCACCAAAGACCACGCTTGTGGCGAACCGCCAGGCATCAAAGCAGGGCCATGCAAAGCACCTTCTTCACCGCCACTGACACCAGCGCCCACATACAAAATGCTCGTGCCTTCAAGTGAGTCAATGCGTCTTTGGGTATCGCGGTACAGCGTGTTACCGCCGTCTATCACCACGTCTCCGGGTGATAACAAATTTCGCAATTCATTGAGCACGGCATCAACGGGAGCTCCTGCAGGCACCATGAGCCACACTCTGCGGGGCAGTTGCAAATTGGCCACCAACTCTGCCAAGGAATTGGCAGCACAAGCTTGAAGGCCATCGGTGCGTTTGGCAAAACTGCTGCACTTCGCTTCGTCCAAATCAAAACCGGTGACGCTAAAACCATTGCGCTCTAAATTAAGGGCTAAGTTTTCGCCCATAACGCCCAGTCCCACTAAACCAATGTGTGTGTTTTTCATTTCTTATTTCAAGCGACAGGCGCAAACATCTGCTGCAATGTGATCAATGTCCGTTTAAGTGTAGCCCCATGAACAGCCCCTTCACGCTTGACCAAGCGTGATTTGTCCAAGGTTCGAATTTGGTCGAGCAAAATGAGGCCCGACTTTCCCTTGAAAGTAATCGGAATTCGAAAAGCAGCAGAACGTGATCCCGTGGTCATGGGCGCCACAATGACAGTTCGCAAGTGGTTCAACATTTCTGGTGGCGAGATCAAAACACAGGGCCTGGTTTTTTGAATTTCACTGCCCACTGTGGGGTCGAGTTGAACCAGCCAAATTTCGCCAGTCGCCAACTCGGCATGTGTTACCACTTCAAGTCCTTGTCATCGGCATTGCCAAATTCTGGCCAAACCAAATGATCGTCTTTGTCCATGGTAATCCGTTGACTGTCCATGGCCCAGCCCTCTCGGGGGTTGGTTTTAACAGGTCGGATTTCAATCACGCCGTTGTTAACGCGAAGCTCGGCCACATCTTGCAACCCCGTTTGCTCAAGGATAGGCTTGGGAATGAGGATGCCCTTGGAGTTGCCTAAGGATCGGATATTGACTTGCATGGTGGCTTCCAGTGATGTTACTACAATGTTATCACTCTTGTAGCAGAGTGCCAAGCTGCTGATTCAAAGTTTTTCTTTCTTTGGGTTTCATAGGAGAAGATTGGCGTTTTGGAAAGAGGCTTGAGCTGATTGGCATAGGCAGCTTCCTCATGGTGGAGTACCACAAATCGTCAGCCGCCTATGCCAATCAGCCCAAGCCTTTGTGTTCGGAAGATTTCTGGCGCTGCGCCTATTCGGCGCAAATTATTGTTAATACCAAAACGTTGGTGAGATGGCTTGAGGGGGCTGACGATTTGTGGTACCCCACCATGAGGAAGCCCCCTCAAGCCATCTCACCAACGTCCATCCGGAGAAAACCCCACCGCAAACCAAATCACTCAACAGTCACACTCTTAGCCAAATTACGAGGTTTGTCCACATCAGTCCCCCGAGCACAAGCCGTGTGATAAGCCAACAACTGCAAAGGCACCACATGCAGAATAGGCGACAACACACCGTAATTCTCTGGCATCCGAATCACATTCACACCTTCACTGCTCTCAATCTTGGTATCCCCATCGGCCAACACATAAAGCACCCCACCCCGCGCACGCACTTCCTGCATATTGCTCTTAAGTTTCTCCAGTAACGCATCGTTAGGCGCAACAGTCACCACAGGCATCTCACTGGTCACCAAAGCCAAAGGCCCATGCTTAAGTTCACCCGCCGCATAAGCTTCCGCATGAATGTACGTAATCTCTTTCAACTTCAAAGCACCTTCCAAAGCAATTGGATAGTGCGTCCCACGCCCCAAGAACAAAGCGTTTTCTTTGGACGCAAACTCTTGCGACCAACTGATGATCTGCGGCTCCAAAGCCAACACCGCTTGCAGCGCTGCTGGCAAATGGCGCATGGCCTTTAGATGCAGGGCTTCATCTGCTTCGGTCAAGCGACCTTTGCTTTGCGCCAAGGCCAAAGTGAGCAAAAACAAGCCCGCCAGCTGGGTGGTGAAAGCCTTGGTAGAAGCCACACCAATCTCAGCGCCAGCGCGTGTCACATAGGCCAACTTGCATTCACGCACCATGGCCGATGTGGCCACATTGCAAATGGTCAACGTGTGATGCATGCCCAAACTTTGCGCGTGTCTTAAGGCTGCCAAGGTGTCTGCCGTTTCGCCCGACTGCGTGATGGTGACCACCAAGGTTTTAGGGTCAGGCACTGAATCTCGGTAACGGTACTCGCTGGCAATCTCTACTTGGCACGGCATTTTGGCCACCGACTCCAACCAATACTTGGCCACACAGCCACTGTAATAACTGGTACCACACGCCAAGATCAAAACCTTGTCAATTTCTTTGAAGACCTTGAAAGCGCTTACAGATTCTTTACCGCCGCTCAAGCCATCAAACAACTCAGGCACGATGTGCTCTACGCCTTCTAAGGTATCTGCAATGGCACGCGGTTGCTCAAAAATTTCTTTTTGCATGTAGTGGCGATACGGACCCAGCTCTGCAGCACCGCTGTGTGCGTGAACGGTTTTCACGGGGCGTTCGACGCGTTGATGGTCGCGATTTTCAATCCAATACTTGCCCAACTGAATGTCAACCAAGTCACCCTCTTCAAGGTACACAATTTGATCCGTCACGCCGGCCAAGGCCATGGCATCGCTGGCCAAAAAGTTTTCATGGTGTGATGTTCCCACGCCTAAGATCAAAGGTGAACCTGCACGTGCACCCACCACGCGTTGTGGTTCGTCTTTGTGAAACACCGCAATGGCGTATGCACCTTTGAGTTCATTCACGGTGCTTTTGACGGCATGGAATAAATCGCCGTCGTACACACTGTCCACCCAATGCGAAATAACTTCGGTATCGGTTTGGCTGGTAAACACATAGCCCTTGGCCTGCAATTGCGTGCGAAGCTCATCGTGGTTTTCAATGATGCCGTTGTGCACCAAGGCCACGCGGCCGGGTTTGTCTTTGAGCTCTGCCAAAGTACCAGGACCCGAGCTGAAATGCGGATGGGCATTGTGCACCGCAGGTGCACCGTGTGTGGCCCAGCGGGTGTGCGCAATGCCGGTGCCGCTTTCCAAATGATCGGTTTCAATTTGCGACATGAGCTCAGACACGCGCGAAGTGCTGCGCGCGCGCTTTAATCCGCCCATGCCGCGTTTGAGGCTGGCTTCATGAATGGCCACCCCGCAGGAGTCGTAGCCGCGGTATTCAAGGCGCTGCAAGCCCTGAACCAAGATGGGAACGATGTTTCTGTCTGAAACTGCACCAACAATGCCGCACATGGGTCAATCCTTTAAATTGAATGTGCGGGCATCTTATGCCTCTTGATTAAAAATTAACATTAATTTTTATAGGCTATATTGAAATTAAATTTCATAACTATTCTTTAATGGCTTATTATTTCAAAATACTAAGTTTATTGAAATAATACCAACCATCATGAACGCTGAATTCAACAACACCTCAAGCACTTTAGACGCCACAGATTTGAAATTGCTGAACGCTTTGCAAGCCGATGCCAGCATCAGCAACATTGCATTGGCCGGCAAATTGCGCATTTCCGCGCCCACTTGCTTGCGCCGAACAAAGCGTTTGCAGCAAGAGGGTTGGATTGAAAAACAAGTGGCCATTTTGTCGTCTGACAAACTGGGCCAACTCATGGGCCATAGCGTCACAGCACTGATAGAAGTCAGCCTAGACAAACAAGGTGAAGAGTTGTTGCAGGCGTTTGAAAATCGCGCCGTTCAAGAAGCCGCAGTTCAGCAATGTTGGCGCGTATCCCCTGGCCCCGATTTCATGTTGGTGGTGCAAGTGACCGATATGCCCAACTACTTGGCCTTCACGCAAAGGCTTCTGACGCAAGACGCCAACGTGCGCAATGTCAAAACTTTTTTCAGTGTGAAACGCGCCAAGTTTGGCACTCAGATCACGCTACCTACCATTTAAGAAAGTCTGCTTCAGATCTGCTCATGGATGCATCGGCCTTCTGCCGAATCCATCACTTGGCCTTGGGTGTTTTTTGCGGCCGCTTCCAATTGGCAATGCTCACCTGCTTGCCTCGCGCCACACTCAATGCACCGGGTTCGGTGTTCTTGGAAATGGTGGAACCGCCGCCCACTGTGCCGCCTGCGCCAAGGGTAACGGGTGCAATCAACACACAGTTGCTGCCAATGTGCACATCGTTTTCAATGATGGTGCGGTGCTTGTTGGCGCCGTCGTAATTGGCCGTGATGCTGCCTGCGCCATAGTTCACGCGCTCACCCACGGTGGCATCGCCCAAGTAAGCCAAATGATTGGCTTTAGCGCCTTTGGCCAAGGTGGAATTTTTCACTTCGACAAAATTGCCGATGTGCACTTCGGGGCCTAATTCTGCACCTGGACGCAGTCTTGCAAACGGCCCAACCAAGGCGCCCTCGCCCACTGTCACGCCTAGTTTTTCACCATCGATGTGGGTGAAGGCATGGATCACAGCACCTGCGGCTATGCGCGCATTGGCAATGACGCAGTTGGGGCCAACGCGCACGCCTTCGCCCAAATGCACTTGGCCTTCAAACACGCAGTTCACATCGATTTCAACATCGGCTTCGCAGTGCAATTCACCGCGTACATCAAAGCGCGCAGGATCGGCCAAGCGCACGCCTTGCAACATCAATTCGTTTGCTTTTTGCAACTGGTAAGCGCGTTCCAATTGGGCCAATTGTTGGGGGCTGTTCACGCCTGTGACTTGCAATTCGTCTTGGATGCGATGCGCCACCACCTTCACACCATCGGCCACCGCCCACTTCACCACATCGGTGAGGTAGTACTCGCCTTGCGCATTTTGGTTGTCAAGTTTGGCCAGCCAAGTTTTGAGCTGTTTGGCGGGCACGGCCATGATGCCGCTGTAGACCTCTTGAATTGTGAGCTGCTCTGGACTGGCGTCTTTTTGCTCCACGATGGCCAGCACGCTGTCGCCTTGCGGATTGCGCACAATGCGGCCGTACCCAGTTGGGTTGGGCATGTCGAGGGTGAGCAAGGCCAAGCCATTTGGTGTTGATCCTGTTTGACGCACACACGCCATCAAGGCAATTAGCGTGTCGGCATGCGTCAGGGGTACATCACCCGAAAGAACCACCACCAAGCCGTCATCGGCTAGCGCAGGAGCCGCTTGCTGCACCGCATGGCCTGTGCCCAGCTGGGGCTCTTGCCTGACAAATTTGACGGCCAACTTGCCAGAGACCGAAGAAACGGCCGCTTCCACCTCGTCTGCGCCGTGGCCCGTAATCACCACAGCTGATCGCGCTTTCAATTGAGTCGCTGTGTCTAAAACGTGGCTCAGCAAGGGTTTGCCAGCCAAACGCTGTAATACCTTGGGCAAACGGCTTTTCATGCGAGTACCCTTACCCGCCGCCATGACAACCACGTCCAGCGGCCGTTCGAGCGAAAATAGGGCTTGATTAACTGAGTTGTCCGACATGGCGAAATTATCCTTTTGGTTCCGAATTATCACGGCTTCTGTGGTGGCTGTGTCAATGAGCGTCATTTTGACGGGCTGTAGCGCCGTGAAGCTAGGCTACAACAAGCTGCCTGAAATCGCTTCTTGGTGGTTAGACAGTTACATTGACTTCACAGATTCTCAAGGCCCGCAAGCCAAGGCGGCGCTTCAAAAGCTTCAGACTTGGCACCGTAAAGAGGAGCTGCCGGCCATTGCCGAGCTGCTGGTACAAGCCCAAACTTTGGCACCGCAAAACATCACCCCTGAACAAGCCTGCAAAGTTTGGGAGAGCGCTCAAGTTCGCATTGAATCCTTGATTCAGGAAAGCAGTCGATTGGCTGCACCTGTGGTGTCTCAATTGAGCGCCAAGCAGTTCAAGCATTTGGAAAAAGAGTGGGCTTCGCGCAATGAGGATTGGAAAAAAAATTGGCTTCAAGGCACGCCTGATACGCGCGTGAAAAAGCGAGTCGACCTTGCCGCTGAACGCTTCAACTCGTTTTATGGCGACTTGAACGCGGAGCAAAGGCAACTGCTCAAACAACAATTTTTGCAGTCAGCATGGACACCAGAGTGGGGCTATCAGCAGCGAGTCAAACGTCAACAAGAACAGTTGACTGCGCTGCAGGCCATGTCTTCCGAGATCACCAAACCTGCCATGCCTCTCGCGCAAGTGGAAAAAACGTTGCAGGCCTTGATCCTGCAATCTGTGCGGCCTAAAGATGCAGGTGACTTGTCAAAACAACTTCAGCTTGAGCAACAAGCCTGCCAAAATTTAGCCCAACTTCACAACATCATGTCCCCCGCCCAACGCCTGAAAGCGCAGCGCAAACTCAAAGACTACGAAACCGATGTGCGTGAACTCATGAAGATTTAATTGGGGGCAGGGACTAAGGGGGCTGACAATAAATGGGGTCAGATCAATATTAATTTCCAATCAAAGGGGACAAAGGCTAAGGGGGGCTGACGATTTGTGGTACCCCACCATGAGGAAGCCCCCCTTAGCCTTTGTCCCCTTTGATTGGAAATTAATATTGATCTGACCCCATTTATTGTCAGCCCCCTTAGTCCCTGCCCCCAATTAAATTTCTCAGTCCTGAAGGGCTTTCCACATTTCGATGTCGCGCTCTGCGGTCCAGATGCGGGGGTTTTTGATGCCCGAGGCTTCGTCGAAGGCGCGGGTGACATCAAACGGCAAGCAGTGCTCGTAAATGAACACATGACCAAACACGGGGTCCATGCTTTTGCGGGTGTGGGCCATGGCGGCTTTCAAATCCATCTTGCCAGCGACAGCTTCTTTGCCTGCATTGAACAATGTTTCGACCCAGCGCTTGGTGTAGTCCAAGGCTTTGTTTACGTCGGCTTGGCCTTTCATGGCTTCACCGCGGCCAGGCACGATGGCTTCGGCTTTTAAGGCGCGCAAAGCTTCCAAGGTGGCGGGCCACTCTTGAAGCTGCGCATCGCCGGTGTACACACCTGCTTCGTATTCAACCAAGTCACCAGAGAAGAGCACTTTCTCTTCTTCCACCCATGCAATGGTGTCGCCGCGCGTGTGGCCATAGCCTGGGCTCCAGATTTGAACTTTCACGCCACCTAAGTCGATCACCAATTTGCCAGGCACCTCGCCCTTGGTAGCATCTCCGCCGCCTATCACCATGGTGGGCCATGTGAGCCCTGGCACTTCTTCAGCACCGCGGAACAAACGAGGAAAGCGCTCCATCTCGCTTTTCATGTCTTGCGCACCGCGCTCAATGATAAGTTCGTAAGTGCCTTGGCTGGCAATCACTTCCGTAGCACCTTCGGCCGCATAAGCACTGGCACCCAACACGCGCACAGCGTGATAGTGCGTCAGCAACACGTACTTGATGGGCTTGTCGCTGATGGTGCGAATTTGCTTGATCAAATCACGTGCCATCCCCGGCGTGGCCGTGGCATCGCTCACCATGATGAACTTGTCACCAATGATCACACCCGAATTAGGATCGCCCTCGGCGGTGTAGGCCCAGCAGTGCTTGCTGAGTTGCTCAAACTTAATGACCTTGTCGGCCAAGTCGGCTTGTGAGGCAAATGCTTTTGTAGGTTGGTTCATATTTTTCTCCGGTGGAAATTAATTTAATTGGGGTCAGAGCAACATTAATTTAATCAATCCAAAGGGGCAGAGGTTAAGGGGGGCTGACGATTTGTGGTACCCCACCATGAGGAAGCCCCCCTTAACCTCTGCCCCTTTGGATTGGAAATTAATGTTGCTCTGACCCCAATTAAATTAATTCAAACCCTTCTCTAAAAGGGCAATGACTTCGTCTGCAAAGGCCACATACGAGATGGGGCCGCCGGGTCGAAGCCAAGTGAAAGTCCAGTTGATCATACCGAACAACATCATGGTAATGGCTGTTTGGTTTGAAGCATTCAAACGCCCAGGATAAGCCCGGCGCAAAGCGCGCGTCACAGCAGCCACCACATCGCGTTGTCGGTTCAAAATGAGCTCACGCGGCGAAATGACCGGCGAACCCAAATGCTCATCGGGTGCATCACTCAAAAACTGCGTGTCATTCAACAAAGCCACATGCCGCGTGGCCGAGCTTTCGTACTCCTGCAAAAAAGCCCGAATCAGTTCATGCAAGGCAGCCCGATCGTCCAAATTGCGGCGCTGCGCAGTAGCCTCCGTCAAAGCAATGAGCGACAACAAACGCTGCGTGTAACGGTCCATCAGGTCAAACAAAATGGCTTCTTTGCTGCCGTAATAATGGTACAGCCTAGCCTTGGAAGTGCCACACGCCGTGGCAATCTCATTCATGCTGGCAGCCGGATAACTGCGATCGGCAAAACACTGCGCCGCAATGTCCAAAATGGCATCGCGCTTGATGTCGTGGGTGGCGGATTTAGGTCTTGCCATATCGATTGAGTGACTTATTTTTTTTCTGAGCGCCGGGCCAATGCTTGACTTGTCGTTTCAACAGATTAACCAACAGGCCACACCACACCATTGTCATTCAAGATGGCATCGAGCGGCATATCGTGGGGCTCGGGCTCAAAATCGTCGACATAGCCTTGCGTAAAACCCAAACCCACCGTCAAAGGTTTGGGCTCAAGGGTCGCCAAAGTGCGATCGTAAAAACCGCCGCCGTAACCCAAGCGAAAGCCCCCCGCGCTGTAACCCACACAAGGCACAAACAACAAAGTGGGCACAATCACCTCGGTGTCTTTGGGCTTGGGAATGCCGTAGGCATCCTCCTCCATGGGGCAACCGGGGTACCACGCGTGAAAGGTGAGGGTTTTATTCACTTTGTCCACAACGGGCAGCCCAATTCGGCGCAATTGCGACTCGCCCGTTAACTCGCCATCTTCTTTCCACCGATGCAGCGCGGGCAGAGGGTCAAACTCGCCCTTGATAGGCCAGTAGGCGCCAATCACCAACTCAGAACGGCCAAACAACCAGATGCGCATCACGCGTTGAAGGGCGTCCACCCTCTCTTGACGATCCGTCATATTGAGGCGCGCTTTCAACAAGTCTTGGCGAATTTGTTTTTTGGCTTCTGATTTGTCCATAATCGACCTATGCAATTGACACAGATTTTGACATCGCTTGGGGCCTCCGTCCTCATTTTCTCGTTCTTGACACCCGCCTTGGGCCAAACAAATGCCCCAAACAAGGCCGATGAGGTCATTTTGGACATGAACCAAGCCTTCAAAAAGAACGACAAAGCTCAGCTTTCTCGCCTCTTGCCCAAGGCCAAAGGCCATGCTTTAGAGCCCTGGGCTGCGTATTGGGAACTGCGCGTGCGCCTAGACCAAGCCAGCGACTCAGAAATTCAGCAATTTTTGACGCAATACGCTGGCACCTATGCCGAAGACCGCTTGCGCAACGATTGGTTGCTGCAAATGGGCCGGCAAAGAGACTGGGCCGACTTTGCAAAGGAATACCCCCGCTTTCGCATGAACGACGACCGTGAAGTTCGCTGCTATGCCTTGTCAACCGAGGCGTTGATTTCGAAACCAGAAACAGCCGCAGAATTAAAACGCCTTTGGTACGCCTTCAGGGACACCGAAGATGGCTGCACCTACACCGCTGAAAAACTGTACGAACTCAAGAAAATAGATTCACTCGACTTGTGGCGCAAAGCTCGTTTGGCCATGGACAACAATCGCCCGCGCGCAGCCCAATTGGCACTCAACATTGAATCGGTGGAACTGGGCAAACAAGCCATCTTGATTCATGCCGACCCGCAAAAATATTTAGACAAACGCATTTTGGCCATCACCAAAAAGCGCAAAGAGCTTTCTGTTTTGGCGCTGATTCGCATTGCCAACACCGACCCTGACAAAGCTGCTCAACTCCTCGAAAAAAAATGGGGCTTGATGCTCACCAAAGAAGAGCACAACTGGGTATGGGCCATGATTGGCAAACAAGCTGCGCAAAAACTTCAAGACAACGCGCACAGCTATTTCAACAAAGTCAGCCGCAATCAAGACTTGAACGACGACCTGCTGATTTGGAAAACGCGAGCAGCACTGAGAAGCGGCGATTGGAAAGCGGTGATATCGGCCGTCGACGCCATGGACAGCGCCAAGCAAGACCCAACTTGGATTTATTGGAAAGCCCGTGGCCAATTGGCCGCCAACCCCTCGGCTACAGAACCCATGCGATTAGAGGCCTTAGCTGCTCTCCAAAGCATCGCCAGTGTCAAGGGCTTTTACGAACAGCTTGCGCTGGAAGAGCTAGGCCAAGCCATCACAGCGCCAGCCAAACCAGAAGCTTTGACACCGCAAGAAAAATCAATGGCAGTCCAAAACGCAGGGCTGCAACGGGCCTTGACCGCTTTGAGTTTAGGCCTGCGTTCTGAAGGCAATCGCGAGTGGAACTACAGCACCAATTTACACACTCCTGGCGGCATGAGTGAACGCGAACTGTTGGCCGCAGCAGATTTAGCTTGCAGCAAACAAGTTTGGGATCGTTGCATCAACACCAGCGATCGCACGAAAACACAAATTGATTTTGATCAACGTTTTCCCATGCCGCTCAAAGACACTGTCTTGCGCAAAGCCAAAGAAATCCAACTCGACCCTGCTTATGTGTATGGCCTGATTCGACAAGAAAGTCGCTTCATCACAGATGCCAAATCGGTAGTGGGCGCAGCTGGCTTGATGCAGGTCATGCCGGCCACCGCCAAGTGGACGGCCAAGAAAATTGGCATGACGAATTTCCAACCCCACCAAATTACTGATCAGGAGATCAATGTCGCGATTGGCACGGGTTATCTGAAGTTGGTGCTCGACGATTTCGATGGGTCAATGCCTTTAGCCGCAGCCGCCTACAACGCGGGTCCCAGTCGGTCACGCAATTGGCGCAAAGGGCCGGTGCTTGAAGCAGCTATTTGGGCAGAGAACATTCCGTTCAACGAAACACGTGACTATGTGAAGAAGGTTTTGTCCAACACGACAAATTACGCCGCCATCATCACTGGGCAACCGCAATCTCTTAAGGCACGGCTTGGCACTGTGGGTCCTCGCAACGCACAAGCTCCAGCGGAAAACACTGACTTGCCGTGAGGGGCAAGTTGAGAGGATAGGGTGTGAGGGGGCTTCCTCATGGTGGAGTACCACAAATCGTCAGCCCCCTCACACCCTATCCTCTCAACTTTATGTGTGGGCGGAAGACTTCAAATAAATGGGGTCAACTAAATGGGGTCAGATCAACATTAATTTTGTCAATCAAAGTGGATCAAGGCTAAGGGGGGCTGACGATTTGTGGTACCCCACCATGAGGAAGCCCCCCTTAGCCTTGATCCACTTTGATTGGAAATTAATGTTGATCTGACCCCATTTAGTTGACCCCAATTATTTCAGGCTAGCAATTTTTCTAAGTTGCTAATGATCTTTTCTTCGATCTTGTCTTTGAAGGACGCCATCAAAAACCCGAGTTCAAGTTTCATGGTGAGCTGTGAAGCAGTCACTGCCAAATAACCTGAAGCGCCAGCGCGCTCAAAGTTCAAGCGGTCTTGAATTTCGCCTTGATCGTTGGTTTGATTGGCCACATACGTGCAGTCCATGCCCCAATCGTCTTCAGCTTCCTGCTGCCACTTAGCGGCGATGGCACGCGCTTTTTCCATACCAAGAGAGTGCGCGCGTTGGATCAAAATTTCTGACATACCTTCAAGCTTTCTTCAGCAACGCCACTTCTACTTGGCAATCGTAAAACACAGGCGCGCGGCCTAAATCGGTTAGCAACTGGCTGGTCACTTCATTCACATTGGTGCCATTCAAACCCATCTTGCGCCACCAAATACCCAGCCCATTGACAACCCCCGCACGAGCACGTGATGACACGTCCGCTTTGCAATGGTATTCGCCGCGATCATTGAAAACTTTCACGGTGTCGCCTGTGGCAATACCACGTACCGAAGCATCTACCGCACTGATCTCTACCAAAGGTTCTTTCTCAATGGCGCGCAAACTCTCGACATTCACAAAAGATGAATTCAAGAAATTGCGAGCAGGCGGCGAAATCATGGCCAAGGGGTAGGCACTGCCAGCCACTGGCACTTCGTAATTGGGAATGTGATTCGGCAATGGATCTAAGCCTTGCGCTGCCAATCGATCGCTCACAAATTCGCAACGTCCAGAAGGTGTCGCAAAGCCACCTTCTGCAAAAGGTGCTTCAGGCACTTTCAAAGACACAAAACCATTGGCCAACAGCACGTCAAAGTCGACTTCAGCGCCCACTGCAGTGCGACACAAACTCACATCGTCTTCACTGAAACAGGGCTCATCAAAGCCCATGGCTTTGGCCAGCAAGCGAAAGATTTCGCTGTTTGATTTAGCTTGGCCAACCGGTTCAATGGCCGGCTTGTTCAGCAACACATCGGTGTGGCCATAACTGCCCTGCACGTCCCAGTGTTCGAGTTGTGTGGTGGCAGGCAGCACATAATCGGCATAGTCGGCCGTGTCTGTTTGAAAATGTTCCATGACCACGGTGAACAAATCTTCGCGCGCAAAGCCTTGAACCACCTTGCCCGATTGCGGCGCAATGGCCACAGGGTTGCTGTTGTACACCAACAAGGCTTTGACTTGCGGGCCCCAATCAGCGCTGCCCACATGATTCAAATCATTGCCCAAAGTAGACATGTTCAAAGTTCTAGGACGGCGCGAGCCCAATAAATCGGGCCGATGCAAATCGACTTTGTTCACTTTGAAATTGCTTGAGCTGCTGAGCAGCATGCCGCCTGCGCGGTCTCGCCAAGCACCTGTGAGGGCTGGCAAACAAGCCACGGCCCTCACGGCATTGGCGCCGCCCTTGACCCTTTGCATGCCGTAGTTCAATCGAATGGCTGCTTTCTTGGTGGTGCCCCAGTCTTTGGCCAATTCTCGAATCAGGGATTCATCAATGCCGCAAACTTCTGCCGCTCGAGACAAGGTCCAGGTCATGGCTCGTTCACGCAATGCGTCCCATCCCAGGGTGTATTTTTCGATGTAGTCGTGGTCTAACCAATCGTTCACCACCAATTCGCGCATCACGGCCAAGGCCAATGCAGCGTCAGTGCCAGGTTGGATGGCCAAATGAACGTGGCATTTTTCGGCGGTTTCGCTCTTTCGGGGGTCGATGCAAATTAATTTGGCGCCATTGCGTTTGGCTTCTTGCGCCCTGCGCCAAAAGTGGATGTTGCTGGTGATGGAATTGCTGCCCCAAATGACGATCAATTTGGATTCGAAAAAGAATTCCGTTTGCATGCCGAACTTGCCGCCCAAGGTGTAAACCAAGCCCTCGCCGCCAGCAGATGCGCAAATGGTTCGGTCCAGCAAGGAAGCGCCTATCTTGTGAAAAAAGCGCGAGGCCATCGATTCACTTTGCACCCAACCCATGGTGCCGCCGTAGCTGTAGGGCAAGATCGCTTCAGGGTTGTCGGCTGCAATGGTTTTGAGCTTGGCGGCAATGTGCGCAATAGCCTCTTCCCAAGTCACCTGTACAAACTGCCCTGACCCCTTGGGGCCTGAGCGTTTCAAGGGAAACATCAGTCGATCAGGACTGTAAGTACGCTCTGTATAACGCGACACTTTGGTGCAAAGCACCCCATCTGTGTGCTTGTGATCCGGGTTGCCTTGCACTTTCACAGCGCGTCCGTTCTCTACGGTGGTGAGCAAGGCGCAGGTGTCGGGGCAGTCATGCGGGCACAAACCCCGCACGACGTCATTTTGTTCAAGCACTGAATTTGTCATGCTTTCATTCTAAAGGGCGCGATTCTGGGGATAACCCTAAATGAAAATGTCCCCCAAGTGCTAAAGGGTTGTAGCGCAATGGCACGACTCTCGCTAGAC
>Ga0214919_10002575_pt1 | contig 28382 bp, 23 predicted proteins | sample LL1503_MetaG_FD_177994 | JGI IMG/M metagenome (GOLD analysis project Ga0214919, IMG submission 177994) | Freshwater microbial communities from Lake Lanier, Atlanta, Georgia, United States - LL-1503 | ecosystem: Environmental > Aquatic > Freshwater > Lake | place: USA: Georgia | collected... | reverse complement strand
GCGCAATGAGGCCATTAAACGCGGCGTTCCGGTAACGGTATGTCCGTCCACCGATGGCGAAAATTGCGTTGCCCGCGACAGCTGGGTTACCGGATGGATCGTATTCGTTGATGTGGCTACCACCGGAGCGCGCGATGCGGCAACCGAAGCCTTGCTCAAGGTTCACGAGCCGCTGGCGAGCGGGTGGATCGCCACCAAGAACGGTGCCAATCAGCAGTACGTTACCTACGGGCCGCTGGGCATACCCCTCGGTGTGAACAACTTCACTCTGGCTATTTGCCCCGCATCGGCGGCCTGCACTACCTTGACGACGGCTAACCAGACTAACCTGGTGATGAACACTTTGGGCCGTGTCCGTATCGACAGCCACAACTAGGGCGCAGCGCCCAAGCCCCGCCGCTACAGCACATCTACCACCTGCGCCAGCACCTGGCGCGTGGTTTGCTCAGCGAGATCGAGCACCGTGCTGCGCTGGTAGAAGGCGCTTAGGTCCAGGCCCACGCCAACGCCGCGCAGGGCAATCTGGCCTTGGGTCTCAATCTGCGCGGCCGTGGCTTGCAGGTCGCGGTCCAGGTAGTGCGGGTCGTTGGCCAGCACGGTGGCGCCGTCCATGGGGCTGCCGTCGCTAACCACCAGCAAGATGCGCCGGCGCACGTCCTGCGCCAGCAGGCGCGCGCTGGCCCAGCGCAGTGCCTCGCCGTCCACGCATTCGCGAAACAGCTCGGGCTTGAGCAAGGCTGCAAGACTTCGTCGCGCGTTGCGGTAGGGGCTGGCGTGGTCTTTGAATACGATGTGGCACAGCTCGTTGATCCGCCCGGGCTGTGGCGACTTGCCTGCGCGGCGCCAGTCGCGCAGCGCGCGCCCGCCGTTCCAGGCGCCAGTGGTGTAGCCCAGCAGCTCGGTTTGCACGCCGGCGCGCTCCAGCGCGCGCAGCAGCACGTCCAGCGCCATGGCCAGCGCTAGCGCGTGGGTTTTCATGGAGCCCGAACAATCCACCAGCACGCTTAAAGCGCAGTCGGTGTGCGGCGCGATGTGTTCGGTGCGAAACAGCCGGCGTTCATTGGGGCTGGCAATCAACTGGCCCAGGCGGCTGCCGTCGATGCGACCGGCCTCCTGCCCACTGTCCCAGCCATCGGTCCGGGGCAGCGCCAAGCGGACTTGTAACTGGCGCGCCAGCAGGCCGGGGCTGACGCCAGTCTGGGCCAATTGCGCATCCAGCGTGGTGCGCAGGCTCGCCAGTTGCTCGGCACGCACCATTTGCGTGGCGTCCACCACCCGGTCGTAGCTGGTGGTGAAGGCGCGGTAGCGCTCGGGGGCGCCCTCAGGCGCGTCGCGAGGACTCAACGCGCTGGCAAAACCTGGTTCGCTGTCGGCCTCAAAGTCCACCCAGATTTGCAGCCAGGCGTCCTCCTCGCCGCCCTCTTCGCGCAAGCGCTCGGCGGGTTTGCTGCTGCTGCGTTCGGTATCCACCAAGGCAGCGACCACGGCGCCAATGGCCAGCGCGTGCACCGCGTAGTCGGCCTGGTTGTGGCGGCTGCGGCGCAGGGCGTACAGCGCATGGCCAATGCGCGGCGCCAGGCCAAAGCGGGTAGCCTCCAGCAGGTCTTCCAGCGCCTCGGGCACGGCGTCGCCAGTGACTCGGGCGCGGCAGATATGGGCCACGGTGAGCAACAAAATGCCTTGCGCTGACTCGTGCAAGCGCGCGCGTACAAAAGCCTGTGACCAGGCCTCAAACCGGTGGCGCATATTGGCGCACACGCCGGGCCAGGCCTGGGGCACCAGGGACTCGGAGCGGTACTGCTCTAGCAGGTCAAACACCCGCCGCGCCATGGGCAGCGCGGGCCGCAGGCCTTGGTGCAGCGCGCGGTCACTGGTGCGCAAGCGCAGCGCCACGCCGTCTGCTGCGCCGCGAAACGAGGCCAGGTCATCGGCGATAGGCCCATCGGGGGCGGCCAAGCTTGCGCCCGCTAACGCGGCGTCGGCGGCAGCATGGGGATGCAGATGCGGCGCAAAACTCGGCAGCAGCGCCTTCCCCTGCCACAGCTTGCGGCCCCGGTAATGCAAGCCACTCTGGCCGCTGAGCGCGCGCAGCGTGGCGGCGCACAGGGAGTCCAACTGCTGCTGGTAGCGCACCAGGGCCTGCAGGCTGGGTGCGCTGTCGCCGGAGTGCATGGGCGCGCTTAAAGACCCGGTGCGCTGCCAGGCGAAGCGGGTGCCACCGGCTCGGGCAACAGCGCTAAGTCAAAGCAGCGCTGGAAGTACTCGGCCACGGTGGCGCGTTCGGCCTCGTCGCATTTGTTGACAAAAGACAAGCGCAGCGCCAGCGCCACGTCGCCAAAAATCTCCAGGTTTTCGGCCCAGGTGATTACGGTGCGCGGTGACATGACGGTGGACAGGTCGCCCAGCGCAAAGCCTTTTCGCGTCAGGTCGGCCACAGCCACCATTTGCGCCAGCAGGGCCTGGTGTTCGGGCCCGGCCAGCGCTGGCACGCGCGCGGCGACGATGGCGATTTCTTCCTCTGCGCTCAGGTAGTTGAGCGCGGCCACCAGATTCCAGCGGTCGAGCTGGGCGTGGTTCAGACGCTGTGCGCCGTGGTACAGGCCGTTGAGATTGCCCAGCCCCAGGGTGTTGCTGGTGGCAAACAGGCGGAACTGCGGGTGCGCGCGCAGCACGGTGTTTTGGTCCAGCAGGGTGAACTGGCCCTCGCGCTCCAGCAGACGCTGGATCACAAACATGACGTCGGGCCGGCCGGCGTCGTACTCGTCAAAAATCAGCGCCATGGGCCGCTGCAGCGCCCACGGAACCATGCCTTGCTGGAATTCGGTCACTTGCTTGCCCTCGCGCAGCACCACGGCGTCGCGCCCCACCAGGTCCAGGCGGCTGATGTGGCCGTCTAGGTTGATGCGCACGCACGGCCAGTTCAGGCGCGCGGCCACTTGCTCGATGTGGGTGGATTTGCCGGTGCCGTGCAGGCCTTGCACCATCACCCGTCGGTTGTGCGTAAAACCGGCCAGCAGTGCCAGCGTCACTTCGGGGTTGAAGCGGTAGGCGGTGTCCACCTCGGGCACATGCTCGCTGGGCTCGACAAAAGCGCTCACCTGCAAGGGGCTGTCAAAGCCAAACACGCTGCGCACCGCCAGCTGGTGCATAGGCGGGCGGGAAAGCTGGGTAGTCGCACTCATGCGGCCTCCAGGTCAGAGGTCTCCTCACCGGGGTCCAGCCGGTAAGCCGGGGTGGCGTCGGTCTCAATGCGGCTCAATGCGGCGGCGGCGCGTTGCAAGGCCGGCAGAAGAGTCAGCGCTTTTTCAGGGGTCAGACGCATCATCGGCGCTTGCACCGCCACGCACAGGTTGGAGCGCCCGGCGCGTGAGGGCACGGCCACCGCAACGCACATAAGGCCGGGCAAAAACTCTTCGTTGTCAAGGGCAAAGCCTTGGCGCTTGACCTTGCGAATCTCGGCCTCCAGCGCCTCGGGCGCGGTCAGGGTTTTTGGGGTGTAGGACTGTAGCGGCGTGTGGGCCATCAGGCGCTGTCGCTGGCTGGCGGGCATCTGGGCCAAAAACACCTTGCCGCTGGCCGAGCAGTGCACCGGCACGCGCGAGCCCGGGTGCAAATAAAAGCGCAGCGGCGCCGGGGTTTCGACCCGGTCCAGATAAATCACCTCGCTGCCGCTGAGCGCCGTGAGGTTGACACTCTCGCCTACCTCGGCAACTAGGTCGCGCAGCACCGCATGGCGGGCGCCGTGGGCGGTGTCGTTCATCAGCAGGTTTTCGGCTAGGCGGCGCAGGCGCATGCCGGTGCCGTAGTGGCGGCCGTCGGCACTGCGCTCGACCAGCTGGGCAGTCTCTAGCTGCTGGAGCATCCGGTGCAGGGTAGGTTTGGGTACCGCCGTCTTATCGGCCAGGCTTTGCAGCGAGAAGTACTGGTCTTTGGCGGCAATCACTTCCAATAGCGCAAACAGGCGCAGCGTCGGGGTGTCGCCGTGAACATCAATGGGTACCGGTGGCATAAGGGGCGGGATGGGTTTTACAGCCATGGAGCGATGATAAAGCAAAACAAAATAATGGAATGAAACATTTCAAAAAATAAGATTTTTTGTTGCAAGCGCCCTTTTTGATCGCTATAGTCGGCCCTGATTCCGGTTTCCGGAACAGTTGGTTTTGATTGCATGCGAATTTGTGCACCCCAGCAATGGTGTTGCCACCGCCAGCACCCTTTCACTTCAGGAGTTCTCTATGAGCCAAGCCCCCAAAGACAACCGCACCGTGGCAAGCGGCGTGCAAAAAATGACGCCCTCCGAAGCCTTTGTCGAAACCATGGTCGCCAATGGCGTGACCGACATCTTTGGCATCATGGGCTCGGCCTTCATGGACGCGATGGATATTTTTGCCCCGGCAGGCATCCGCCTGGTGCCCGTGGTGCACGAGCAGGGCGGCGCCCACATGGCCGACGGTTATGCCCGCGTGTCGGGTCGCCATGGCGTGGTGATTGGCCAAAACGGCCCCGGCATCAGCAACTGCGTGACTGCCATAGCCGCAGCATATTGGGCGCACAGCCCGGTGGTGATGATCACCCCCGAGACCGGCACCATGGGCATGGGCCTGGGCGGATTCCAAGAGGCGCACCAGCTGCCCATGTTCCAAGAGTTCACCAAATACCAGGGCCATGTGAACAACCCCAAGCGCATGGCCGAATACACCGGCCGCTGTTTTGACCGCGCCATGTCCGAGATGGGGCCTACGCAGCTCAACATCCCGCGCGACTATTTTTACGGCGAAATCCAGTGCGAAATCCCCAAGCCCATGCGCGTGGAGCGTGGCTCGGGTGGTGAAAACAGCCTGGCCGCCGCCGTAGAACTGCTGGCCAACGCCAAGTTCCCCATCATCCTCTCCGGCGGTGGCGTGGTGATGGGCGACGCGGTGCCCGAGTGCATCGCCCTGGCCGAGCGCCTGGGCTCGCCTGTGGCCAACGGCTATTTGCGCAACGACTCCTTCCCCGCCAGCCACCCGCTGTGGGTCGGCCCCCTGGGCTACCAGGGCTCCAAAGCTGCCATGAAACTGATGGCGCAGGCCGATGTGGTGATTGCGCTGGGTTCGCGCATGGGCCCGTTTGGCACGCTGCCCCAGCATGGCATGGACTACTGGCCCAAAGACGCCAAGATTATCCAGGTCGAAGCCGACCACACCAATCTGGGCTTGGTGAAAAAGATCACCGTGGGCATCCACGGCGACGCCAAGGCCGTGGCCAAAGAACTGCTCAAGCGCCTGGCCGAGCGCACCCTGGCCTGTGACGCCAACAAGGCCGAGCGCGCCGCCACCGTGGCCGCCGAGAAAGCCGCCTGGGAAAAAGAACTGGACGCCTGGACCCATGAGCGCGACCCCTACAGCCTGGACATGATTGACGAAGCCAAGGGCGAGCGCACGCCCACCGGCGGCACCTATCTGCATCCGCGCCAGGTGCTGCGCGAGCTGGAAAAAGCCATGCCCAAGCGCGTCATGGTGTCCACCGACATTGGCAACATCAACGCAGTGGCCAACAGCTACCTGCGCTTCGACGAGCCACGCAGCTTCTTTGCGCCTATGAGCTTTGGCAACTGCGGCTATTCGCTGCCCACCATGATCGGCGCCAAGGCCGCCGCCATGGACCGCCCCGCTGTGGCCTACGCTGGTGACGGCGCCTGGGGCATGAGCATGTCCGAACTCATGACCGCCGTGCGCCACGACATTCCGGTGACCGCCGTGGTCTTCCACAACCGCCAATGGGGCGCCGAGAAGAAGAACCAGGTGGATTTTTACAACCGCCGCTTTGTGGCCGGTGAGCTGGAGAGCGAAAGCTTTGCCGGCATCGCCATCGCCATGGGGGCCGAGGGCATCGTGGTCGACAAATTGGAGGACGTGGGCCCGGCCTTCAAACGCGCCATTGACATGCAGATGAACGAGGGCAAAACCTGCGTGATCGAAATCATGTGCACCCGCGAGCTGGGCGACCCCTTCCGCCGCGACGCGCTGTCCAAACCGGTGCGCTTTTTGGACAAGTACAAGGACTACGTCTAAATCCCGTTGCCTTAACGCCCTATGAGCGACACGCCCGCAGGCACCCATCCCCGGTTGGACGCCCTGGTGGCGCGCGCACAGGTGCTCGCTGCCCAGACCCCACCCACTCTGGCTCTGGTTTACCCCTGCGATGCGTTGGCAATGGACGCCGCGCGGCGTATTCGCGCCAGCGGCCTGGCGCGGGTTTTGCTGCTGGGGCCGCCAAACCTCATCACCCAAGCCGCCGCACTGGCACAGGTGGACTTGCAGGGCTTTGAGGTGGTGGACACCGGGCCGGTGCCTGCCGACGCCGCGCGCCGTGCCTGCGCCCTGGCGCGCAGCGGCACGGTGCAGGTGCTGATGAAGGGCTCCTTGCACACCGACGAACTAATGGGCGCCGTGGTGAACAAAGACGCGGGCCTGCGTGGCAGCACGCGCATCAGCCACGCCTTTGTGTTTGACCTACCGCGCTACCCCAAGCTGCTGGCGCTGGCGGACTGCGTGGTCAATATTGCGCCCGACCTGAAAACCAAAAAAGACATTCTGGGCAACGCCGTGGCGTTGTTGCAAGCGTTGGGTATTGCGCACCCCAAGGTGGGCATCGTGACGGCGGTAGAAACGGTGAACCCCGCCATTGCCGCCACGCTGGACGCGCGCGACCTGGTGGCCATGGCCCAAGCCGGTGCTTGGCCGGGCGCGATTGTGGAAGGGCCGCTGGGCTTTGACAACGCCATTTCTGCCGAAGCCGCGCGCATTAAAAAAATGGACTCGCAGGTGGCGGGCGACGCCGACCTGCTGGTGGTGCCGGACCTGAACGCTGGCAACATGCTGTACAAAAGTTTCAACTACATCGGCGGGGGCGACTGCGCCGGGCTGGTGCTGGGTGCGGCGGTGCCCATTGTGTTGACCTCGCGCGCTGACAGCCTGCAGTCACGCCTGGCCTCGGTGGCGCTGGCGGTGCTGTGCGCCCGCGCGGTGGCCAGTGCCTGAAACTTCTCTGAACCAAGGATCCCCACGTGTTCAAGTTTTTATCTTCCGAGCCGCTGCACCAGCCACTTACGGCCCCCACGCCCACCGCCGAGACCACCATCAAGTGCACCACTTGCTATATGTGCGCCTGCCGCTGCGGCATCCGCGTGCATTTGCGCGAAGGCGAAAACGGCCCTGAGGTGCGCTACATCGACGGCAACCCGAACCACCCGCTCAACCAGGGTGTGATTTGTGCCAAGGGCGCCTCGGGGATCATGAAACAGATTTCGCCCGCGCGGTTGACGCAGCCCTTGTTGCGTAAGCCAGGCAGCGAGCGTGGCGCTTCCGAATTTGAAGCTATCAGCTGGGACAAGGCCTACGAGATCTTGACCGAGCGCCTGCAAAAAATCCGCTCTACCGACCCCAAAAAATTTGCGCTGTTCACCGGGCGCGACCAGATGCAGGCTTTGACCGGCCTGTTTGCCCGCCAGTTCGGCACGCCCAATTACGCGGCGCATGGTGGCTTTTGCTCAGTCAATATGGCCGCAGGCATGATTTACACCGTGGGTGGTAGCTTTTGGGAATTTGGCGGGCCGGACCTGGACCGCTCCAAGGTGTTTGTGATGCTGGGCACCGCCGAAGACCACCACAGCAACCCGATGAAGATTGCGCTGTCCAAGTTCAAGCGCAGCGGCGGGCGCTTTATCTCGATCAACCCGATTCGCACCGGCTATTCGGCCATTGCCGACGAGTGGATTCCCATCAAACCGGGCACCGACGGCGCGCTCTTGATGGCGCTCTTGCACGAGCTGATCCGCACCGACACGCTGGACCATGCGTTTTTGAAGCGCTTTACCAACGCGCCGCAGCTGGTGGTGCTGGACGAGGGCGCACGCGAAGGCCTATTCGCCTTTGACGCCAACCCGGAAAAAGGCCCGCCGGGCGACGGCCGCAACCCGCACAACAAACTTATTTTTGACAAGACCAGCGGCACGGTGCTCAACGCCTACCCCGAAGGCATTGCCGACGGTTGCGACCCGGCGCTGGAAGGTCAGTACACCCTGGCCGACGGCACGCGCGTGACCCCGGCGTTTCAGCTGCTGCGCGACCGTGTGGCGAGTTGCACGCCCGAATGGGCGGCTGCCATTACCGGCATTGACGCGGCGCGCATCGCCAAACTGGCCCACGAGATGGGCGACGCCGCGCTCACGCAGGCGTTTGAGCTGCCCATTCCCTGGACCGACGCCTGGGGCAAAGTGCACCCGACCACACAGGCACGCCCCCTAGCTTTTCACGCCATGCGCGGGCTGGCGGCGCATTCCAACGGCTTTCAAACGGTTCGCGCACTGGCAGTGCTGATGAGCATGCTGGGCACCATTGACGCGCCCGGCGGCTTTCGCCACAAGGCGCCCTACCCGCGCCACATCGTGCCCAACTACCGGGCCTTCAATTCGCCCGAAATGATCCAGCCCAACACGCCGCTCAACGCCGCACCGCTGGGTTTCCCGGCGCACCCGGAAGAGCTGGCCATCAACCCCGACGGCACACCGATCCGCATTGACCATGCCTTCTCGTGGGAGCATCCGCTCTCGGCCCACGGCATGATGCACAACGTCATTACCAATGCGGCCAAGGGGGACCCCTACCGCATCGACACGCTGATGATCTTCATGGCCAATATGGCTTGGAACAGCTCGATGAACACCATGGGCGTGCGTGAAATGCTCAACCGCAAGGACGAGAAAGGCGAGCACGTGATTCCGTTTTTGGTGGTGTGCGACGCCTTCCAGAGCGAGACCGTGGCCTTTGCCGACCTGGTGCTGCCCGACACCACCTACCTGGAGCGCCACGACGTGATGGGCATGCTGGACCGCCCCATCTCGGAATTTGACGGTCCGGTGGATTCGGTACGCATTCCGGTGGTCAAGCCGCTGGGCGAATGCCGGCCGTTTCAGGAGGTGCTGATCGAGCTGGCCGGGCGCCTGAAGTTTCCGGCTTTCACCACTGCTGAGGGTGGGCGCAAGTTCACCGGCTACCCGGACTTTGTGGTGAACTTTCAGCCCCAACCCGGCATTGGCTTTTTGATGGGCTGGCGCGGCAAAAACGGCGATCAACACCTGCGCGGCGAACCCAACCCCAAGCAGTGGGAAGCCTACGAGAAGAACGACTGCGTGTTCCAGTACCACATGCCCGAGACCATGCACTACATGCGCAACTGGAACCGCGAGTACCTGGACTTTGCCAAAGAAAAAGGCTGGCGCCAGAAGAACGACCCGGTGCAATTGGCCATTTACTCGGACACGCTGCAGGCCTTTCGCCTGGCCGCCCAAGGCAAAACCGAAGGCCGCCAACCGCCCGAGCACCTGCGCGCGCGCATCAACACCTATTTCGACCCGCTGCCCTTTTGGTACGCGCCGCTGGAAGAAGACGCCACCGATCTGGCGGCCTATCCGCTCAACGCCATTACCCAGCGTCCCATGGCGATGTACCACTCCTGGGATTCGCAAAACGCCTGGCTGCGCCAGATCCACAGCCACAATTACCTGCATGTGAACCCGCGCACCGCACAGGCCGCAGGCATTGCCGACGGCGGCTGGGCCTGGGTGGAAAGCCAATGGGGCCAGGTGCGCTGCATGCTGCGCTATAGCGAGGCGGTAGAACCCGGCACGGTCTGGACTTGGAACGCCATTGGCAAAGCCGACGGCGCCTGGCAACTCGCCCCTGGCGCCGACGAGGCGCGCAAAGGCTTTTTGCTCAACCACCTGATTTCCGAAGAGCTGCCCATGGCCGGCACCGCCAGCGGGCGCATCAGCAACTCCGATCCCATCACCGGCCAGGCCGGCTGGTACGACGTGCGCGTGCGCATTCGCCCGGCCGAGCCCGAAGAGCCCCAAGAGACTTTTCCGCAAATCGCCAGCATGCCCACTGTGCCCGGCGTGTTGGGCAAGGCGGCACAGGTGCTGACTTATTTTGCGGGCAAGAAAAAGAACGCCGGAGACAAACCAACATGATCCAGTGGCTCAAAGACCTGTTGCAATCCAACCTGGTAGAGAACAGCCCTGGTGCGCGCACCACAAGGCCTGCGCCCGCCGCACCCATCCCGCCCAAACGTGTGCGCGCCGAGCAGGGCGAGACGCTGGCCAAGCAGCTCGCGCTGGTGATTGACCTGAACGTGTGCGTGGGCTGCCACGCCTGCGTCACGTCTTGCAAGCAGTGGAATACGTCTGGCAGCGCCGGGCCGCTGGCCGACTTTGCGCCTTACGGCGCCAACCCCACCGGCACCTTTTTCAACCGCGTGCAAACCTATGAGGCGGGCGAGTTTCCGGGCACCGATACCATCCACTTCCCCAAAAGCTGCCTGCATTGCGAAGACCCACCCTGCGTGCCGGTGTGCCCCACGGGTGCGAGCTACAAGCGCGCCGAGGACGGCATCGTGCTGGTGGACTACGACAAGTGCATCGGCTGCAAATACTGCGCCTGGGCCTGCCCCTACGGCGCGCGCGAGATCGACGAAGAACGCCAGGTGATGACCAAGTGCACGCTGTGCGTGGACCGCATTTACGACGAGCAACTGCCGGTGGAGGACCGCAAGCCCGCCTGCGTAAAGGCCTGCCCCACCAACGCGCGATTGTTTGGCGACGTGAAAGACCCGAACTCCGAGGTGAGCATCGCCATCCGCGAGCGCGGCGGCTATTCGCTCATGCCCGAGTGGGAAACCAGCCCCGCGAACCAGTATTTGCCACGCCACGTCACGCCCATGGCACACACCGCAGCGCCTGTTGCGCCCACCGCCACCTCGGCCGTGTTTCGCTCCAGCACCCAGAATTGAGCCGCCATGCATCCCGCTTTTTCGATTCTGTTTTTCACCACTTTGGCGGGGGCCGCACAAGGCCTCGTAGTGGCGCTCGCACTGGCTTTGTTGGCCGGTGTGGCCATGGACACCTCTTTTGTGTTGCAGGCGCTGGCCTTGGGCGAACTGCTGCTGATTGCCGGCCTGGGCGCCTCGTTTTTGCACCTGGGCCACAAGATGCGTGCCTGGCGCGCGGTGCTGATGTGGCGCACTTCATGGATGTCGCGCGAGGTGATTGTGTTGCCCGCCTTTATTGGTCTGGTGGGCGCCTGGTGGCTGTCTTTGTGGCTGGGTGTCACTGGCATTTGGGCGCAGGCTTTGCCACTCTTGGTGGTGCTGGGCGCCTTGCTGCTGTGGTACTGCACCGCCATGATTTACGCCTGCCTGCGTTTCATTCAGGAATGGGCGCACTGGCTTACGGTTGCCAACTTCACGCTGATTGGCCTGTCCTCGGGCAGCATGCTGGCCTGTGCACTGGCCGCTCTGGGCCAACAAGACGCGCTGTTGCAGGTGCTGGCGCCTTGGGCCACCGAAATTACCCTGCTGGCGGGCTTGAGCCGCTGGGCTAGCCTGCGCCGCAATGCGGACTTGCGTGCGATTTCCACCCTGCAATCGGCCACTGGCATCAAGTCACCCAAGCTGGTGCAAAAGTCCATGGGCATGTCCGCCGGGGCCTTTAACACCCGTGAGTTTTTCCATGGTGCCAGCCAGGCTGTTGTGCGCAATCTGCGTTGGGCCTTTTCTTTGGGCCTGTTTGTTCTGCCGCTGGTGCTGGCGTGGTGGGCGTTTTCCAACGCTGCGCTTTGGCCATGGGTGCTGGCCTCGGTGCTGCAAGCGCCATCGCTGATCGCCGAGCGCTGGGTATTTTTTGCCCAGGCCAAGCATCCGCAGAATTTGTACTACCAGACGGTGGGGTGAGGGGGTTTCCCAAACCTATTGGTATCCCAAAAAAGGGCACATTGGCCGCGTGGGTACGCAGCAACTTGCCCTAATTCACTGAAACGCCACCTCCGCAAAGCTCCTTAACTTGCGGCTGTGCAACTGGTCTTGCCCGCGTTCGCGCAGCAGCTCTACGGCGCGCATGCCGATGCGCAGGTGCTGGTCCACGCGTTCGCGGTAAAAGTGGTTGGCCATGCCCGGGAGTTTGATCTCGCCGTGCAGCGGCTTGTCGCTGACACACAAAAGCGTGCCGTAGGGCACCCGAAAGCGAAAGCCGTTGGCGGCGATGGTGGCGCTCTCCATGTCCAGCGCCACGGCGCGGCTTTGGCTAAAGCGGCGCTGGGGCTGGTTATTGGGCAGCAGTTCCCAGTTGCGGTTGTCGGTGCTGGCCACGGTGCCGGTGCGCAAAATGCTCTTGAGCGCGCTGCCCTTCAGGCCGGTCACGTCGGCCACGGCTTGTTCCAACGCTACCTGAATTTCAGCCAACGCCGGAATGGGCACCCACAGCGGCAGCTCTTCGTCGAGCACATGGTCTTCGCGCACATAGCCGTGGGCCAGTACGTAGTCGCCTAGCTGCTGGGTGTTGCGCAGGCCGGCGCAGTGGCCCAGCATCATCCAGGCGTGGGGCCGCAGCACGGCGATGTGGTCGGTGATGTTTTTGGCATTGGCTGGCCCGACGCCAATGTTGACCATGGTGATGCCTGTGCGGTCAGAGCGCACCAAGTGGTAGCCCGGCATTTGCGGCAAACGTGGGCCCCCACGGTCGCTCACTGCGTGTGCTCCCTGCCCCCCGAGGGGGCCGTCCTGCGCCTTGGGGCGGCCCGGCGGCGCAGGGTCGGCGCGGTGGGTAACTAGGTTGCCCGGCTCGACAAAAGCCACATATTCGCTGGCTGGGTCCGCCATGGCGGCGCGGCCCAGGGCGATGAACTCGTCGATGTAAAACTGGTAGTTGGTAAACAGTACAAAGTTCTGAAAGTGCTCGGGCAGCGTGCCGGTGTAGTGGCGCAGGCGGTGCAGCGAATAGTCCACGCGCGGCGCGGTAAACAGCGACAGCGGTTGCGGCTCGCCCGGGCGCGGCTCAAAAGTGCCGTTGGCAATGCCGTCGTCCATGGCGGCGAGGTCGGGCAGATCAAAGGCGTCGCGCATGCGGGCGCGGCGCTCGGCGTCCATATTGCCCTCAATATGGTCGTTTTCCGCAAACGAAAAATGCACCGGGATGGGCTGTGTGCTGGTACCAACCTCCAGCTCCACGCCGTGGTTTTGAAGCAGCAGCGCGAACTGGTGCCGGTAGTAGCTGTGAAACAGGTCGGGGCGCGTCAGCGTGGTCTCAAAGCGGCCCGGTCCGGCCACAAATCCATAGCTCGGGCCCGCACCCTCGGCGTTGCCAAGGCGCGAGACAGTTTCGGTCTGGATGCGCACCAAGGGGTAGCAGGCGCGCACATGGGCGTCCAGCTCCTCACCGGCCACAAAGCGCTGCATGCATTCGCGCAAATGGGCGATGCTGGCCTCGTAAATGCGCTGCACCTGCGCCAGCGCCGCGTCGGCGTCGCTAAAGCGCATGGGTGCGATGAAAGGGGGGAGGTGGGGGCGGGGGACGGACATGAAGGCTATTTTGCCGTGGCGAGCGGGCCGCGACTATGGGTTGAGATTGCTCTTGCTTACACGTTGTCGGCTACCCGAGGAACTAAAGTATTGTTTTTTGCGATACATTAATCGTTATAACAATTTATTTTGATTTCAGATTTTTATTGGATTGGCCGGTTGAATATTCGGCATGCCTACGCCGTTCTCCTGAACAGGTCCACCCGTTCAGAGGGGATAGCAGGGCAACCCCAGGTCGGTAAATCGCTTTCCCGGAGTCTGGAGGTCACCCTGTTTGAGAAATATTCACAGTGCATCAAATTTGTTACTCAAGACTGTTCCACCTTGCCACAGAAAGACCCCTATGCCGTACCAAACAATCGCTGTACTTTCCGGCGATAGACAAAAAACAATTCCAAATCGTTCAGAGAGTGAAGTTCTCTCGGAGATAGTGATTCCATTTATTGCAAGCGGCGTTATTACTGCCAATTGGGGAACCAGGGTACAAACCTATCAAGTCCTCGAACTTAGGATTTACGAAACTAGCCTTTCATGGAGTAAAAGAAGCGGGACAGTTATCGCCGACGTTATTAAAGGTAAGAGAAATTTGTATCGCCGATTTGCAGCTAAGGCCGAGTCGCTATTGTCTACAAAGAAGCCGAAGGTATTTGTTGTTACCCCGATACAAGGGGAAAAACATGGGGATCAGGATCAACAGAGAATATTCAAAGAATATGACCAAAGATTCGAAGCAATTGAGAGAGTGATTTCTGAAGCTGGGGCCGTCGCCATCAGGATTGACAAAGAGCACGCCTTAGAAGACCTCGTTGGAAGAATCAAGAAAGAAATTCGCAATGCTCAGTTCATCGTCGCAGATCTCACCGACGAGAGACCATCGTGTTACTTTGAGGCGGGGTTTGCGGAGGCACTTGGAAAGAAGGTCATTTACGTGGCGAGTAAACAAAGCGTTGCCAAGCCTGGCTCAACTACCGTAATACATTTCGATATTCATATGAACATGAATTACTTTTCCAACCACGAAGAGTTAACAGAAAAGCTGTCTGGTGCTATCGAAAAGAACAGAGATTCATTGTTTTCAGTAGGCTAGCCGGTCATTGTCATTGTCATTGGCGTCCCCGTCCTCACCCTTGACATTTGTATCCAAATAGCTACATTCCATATGTTCACCATCCGCCAGACCGAAGAGTTCGTAGCGTGGCTCGATACGCTGAAGGACAAACGCGCCCAGATACGTATCGCAGCGCGGTTACGGCAGGCGGAGGCGGGCAGTCTGGGCGATTGGCAGCCCGTCGAAGGCGAAGTTTCCGAAATGAGGATTCACTACGGCCCTGGTTACCGTCTGTACTTTGTCCGCCGTGGACGGGTGATCGTAGTCATGCTGAACGCCGGTGACAAGTCCACGCAAAAACGCGATATCCGCCATGCTTTGAAGCTGGTGACCGAACTGGGAGACGATTTATGAGCAATACCAAGGCACCACTCAAACTTGTGGCCTTCGACGCGGCGCGTTATCTGGATGACGACGAGGCCATTGCCGAATACATGACCGCAATACTGGAAACCAACGATCCAGATTTGCTACTGCTGGCCCTGAGTGATGTGGCGCGGGCCAAAGGAATGGCGCAGGTCGCCAAAGACGCGGGCTTGGGCCGCGAGAGTCTTTACAAGGCACTGGCGCCTGGCGCAAAGCCCCGCTTCGAGACCGTCATGAAAGTGGCCAACGCATTGGGCATCAAGTTCACGGCGCAGCCAGTCTGACCAGCACGCGCGCAGGGCGCAGCAGCTCCCCCCTAAACCCGCTCCACCACCACCGCAATCCCCTGTCCCACGCCAATGCACATGGTGCACAGCGCGTAGCGGCCGCCGGTGCGGTGCAGCTGGTTGATGGCGGTGGTTACCAGACGGGCGCCGCTGGCGCCTAAGGGGTGGCCCAAGGCGATGGCGCCGCCGTTGGGGTTGACGCGGGCGTCGTCGTCGGCCAGGCCCAAGTCGCGCAGCACGGCCAGGCCTTGGGCGGCGAAGGCTTCGTTGAGTTCAATCACGTCCATTTGCGCCAGCGTTAGCCCGGTCTGCGCCAGCACCTTGCGCGTGGCCGGGGCCGGGCCAAAGCCCATGATGCGCGGCGCCAGGCCCGCGGTGGCCATGCCCACCACGCGGGCGCGGGGGGTCAAGCCGTATTGGGTGATGGCAGAGTTGCTGGCCAGCAGCAGCGCGCAGGCGCCGTCGTTCACGCCTGAGGCGTTGCCAGCGGTCACGCTGCCGCCGGGGGTGACGATGCCTTTGAGTTTGGCGAGAGCATCCAACGTGGTGCTGCGCGGGTGTTCGTCTTGCGTCACCAGCAGCGCGTCGCCCTTGCGCTGGGCAATCGACACAGGGGTGATCTCGGCGTCAAAGCTGCCGTCTTGCTGTGCACGCAGCGCATTGGTTTGCGAGCGCAGCGCCATGCGGTCTTGGGCTTCGCGCTCGATGCCAAACTGCTGCGCCACGTTCTCAGCGGTCTCGGGCATCGAATCGACGCCGTACTGCGCCTTCATCAAAGGGTTGACAAAGCGCCAGCCGATGGTGGTGTCATACACCGTGTTGCTGCGGCTGAATGCCGAATCCGCCTTGGGCATCACGAAGGGCGCGCGGCTCATGCTTTCCACGCCACCGGCAATCATTAGCTGCGCCTCGCCGCTTTTGATGGCGCGTGCGGCGCTGCCCACGGCGTCCAGGCTGGAGCCGCACAGGCGGTTGATGGTGGCGCCGGGCACTTCTTGCGGCAGCCCAGCCAAGAGCGCGGCCATGCGGGCCACGTTGCGGTTGTCTTCGCCGGCCTGGTTGGCGCAGCCCAGCAGCACGTCGTCCATGGCCGCCCAGTCCACCTGCGGGTTGCGCGCCATCAGCGCGCGGATAGGAATGGCCGCCAGGTCGTCCGCCCGCACCGAGGACAAGGCGCCGCCGTAGCGGCCAAAAGGGGTGCGAATGGCGTCGCAAATATAGGCATGGTTCATGGCGAGGCAGCTTTCTCTAAATTTTTGGTAAGGGGCGCCAGGGCCCGGGGTGGATCTTAGGCGCCGCCCAGCTGGCCCCATGCCTGCTGGCGCAGCCAGGGGCTGACGCGGTAGCGTTCGCCCGCGTAGTAGGTGTCCAGCGCTTGCAACACGGCGATCACGCCGTGGGCGCTCCAGGCGGCCAGCCAGTCAAAGGGCCCGGCGGGGTAGTTCACACCCAGTTTCATGGCCTGGTTGGCGCCGTCCATCGTGCACACGCCTTGTTGCACTGCGTCTGCCGCCTCGTTGATCAGCATGGCTACGGTGCGGGCCACCACCAGCGCGGGCTGGTCGGCCACTTGCTGCGCTTGGTAGCCCAGTGCCCCCAGCCAGGCCTGTGCCTCATCGGCGCAGGCGGCACTGGCGCGCACCGATGGCGCCCAGGCCAGCACGCGCGAGCCCTCAGGCGCAAACGCCATATCAAAAACAGCCACGTTGGCGCCCAAGCTGGAGGCTGGGCGACCGTCGGTCTGGCGCAGTTGCAGCGTGGGCGTGGCCAGGCCGGTCCAGTCCGATTGCAGGTCGCGGCTAAAGGCCACGCCCGCCGCCGCCAAGAGCTGACCCCAAGCGTCCATGCGCGCGCTATTGCCGTGGAGTTGTACGCCGCTGCGCGCCGGAAACTCTGCCGTTTGGGGCGCCGCCAGTTGCGGCTTGGCCGCGCCCTCGGCATAGTCGTACATGCCGCGCCCGGACTTGCGCCCCAGCAGGCCGCCGTCCACCAGTTCGCGCTGCAAGAGCGAAGGCATATAGCGCTTGTCAAAAAAGTTGGCCTGGTAGACCGACTGCGTCACCGCAAAGTTGGTGTCATGGCCGATCAGGTCCATCAGCTCGCACGGGCCCATGCGAAAGCCAATGGCTTTGAGGCAGGCGTCCAGCACCACCGGCGTGGTGCTGCGCTCATGCAACAGTGCCAGCGCTTCGGCGTAATAGGGCCGCGCAATGCGGTTGACGATAAAGCCCGGCGTGGAGCGCGCATGCACCGCGACCTTGCCCCAGCGCTGCGCCAGCGCAAACACGCCATCGGCCACCTGCGGCGCGGTGTGCAGGCCTGATACCACTTCCACCAGCTTCATCAGCGGCACCGGATTGAAAAAGTGCATGCCCACCAGCCGCTCAGGGTGGCGCAGGCCCTGCGCCATGGCGGTGATCGAGATGGACGAGGTGTTGCTGGCCAGCACGCAGTCGGCGCCCACAATGGCCTCCAACTGCTGCCACAGGGCACGCTTGGCCTCGGTGTTTTCGACAATGGCTTCCACCACCAGCGTGCTGCGGGCGGCGTCCTGCAAATCGGCCACGGGCGTGATGCGGGCCAGCAAGTCAGCCACGGCGTCCGCGGGCATCTTGCCCTTGGCCACCAGCGCGGCCAGGCTGGTCTGCAGCTTGGTCAGCGCGTCTTGGGCGGCACCGGGGCGTACGTCGTACAGCGATACGGGGTGGCCTGCTTGTGCGGCGACTTGGGCAATTCCGGCGCCCATGATGCCTGCGCCCACTACCAATACGGCGGTTTGCGCGGCGTCCTCAATCAGGTTCTTCTTAAATTCGTTGCTCATGGCGTGGGCGCCCATGGGGCGGGGCGTTTGTCAAAAAAAGCGGCAAAACCCGCGCGGGCCTCGGGGCTGGCGCGCACGCGGCTGATGGTTTGCGCGGTCAGCTCCAGCGTGGCGGGGTCCATGGCGCCGGGTGTCAGTTGGGCAAAAAGCTGTTTGATTTCGCGCTGCGCGCCGGGGGCGGCGGCCAGCAGCTCGGTGACGCGCGCGTCTACAGCGGCGTCGAGTTGTTCGGGTGCAGCAAGCTCGTGCACCATGCCAATAGTCAGCGCTTGCGCCGCGCCAATGCGGGTGGCCGTCAGCGCCAAAAACTGCGCCTGTCGCTTGCCCACGGCCGCTATCAGATAAGGCGAAATCACCGCAGGCAAGATCCCAAAACGCGCTTCGCTGACCGAGAACGCAGCGTTGTCGGTGGCAATGGCAATGTCGCAAGCGCAGCACAGACCCACGCCGCCGCCCAGGGCGCTGCCCTGGATGCGCGCCACCGTGGGTTTGGGGCAGCTTTGGATTCGCGAGAGCATGGCGGCAAAGCGCCGCGCATCGGCCAGGTTCCACTCCAGAGTAGCGGTGCTGGAGCGCTGCATCCATTTCAGATCGGCCCCGGCGCTGAAGTGGCGGCCCTCGCCGGCCAGCACGATCACGCGCACGCGCTCGTCTTGCGTGGCTTGGGCAAAGGCGGCGTCCAACTCGGCGATCATCAGCTCGTCGAAGGCGTTGAATACGCCCGGGCGCGCCATGGTGATCTGCGCCACGCCGGGGCGGGGGTGGGTGATTTGCAAGGTGTTGGGGAGCTCAGAGGGCGTGGTCATCAATAGGTTTCCAGGTGCAATCGGCCGTTTTGCTTCAATTCAGCAGCGACGCTGCTCCAGTCCAGACCGGCGTTGTGCGCAACGTCGTGCAGGGCCAGCACCACGCCTTCTTCCATGCTCTTGAGGCCGCAGACGTAGAAAAAGCAGTCCGGGTCGGCTAGCAGCGGCGCCACGTCGGCGGCGCGTTCGCGGATCAGGTCTTGCACGTAGCGCTTGGGCTGGCCGCTGGCGCGCGAGAAGGCAAAGTTGCTGTCAATAAAGTCTTTGGGCAGGTTTTGCAGCGGGCCGAAGTAGGGCAGCTCTTCTTGCGTACGGGCGCCAAAAAACAGCATGAGCTTGCCGCTATCAAACTTACCCGAGGCGCGCAGGCGCCTGCGCCACTCCGTCATCGCCCGCATGGGCGCGCTGCCAGTGCCGGTGCAAATCATCACGATCTTGGAGTGCGGGTGGTTGGGCATCAGGAACGACGCGCCAAATGGGCCGATCACGTCCACGGTGTCGCCCACGGCCAGGTCGCACAGGTAGTTGGACGCCACGCCACGCACCGGGCTTCCTTGACTGTCTTCGAGCACCCGTTTGACGGTGAGTGACAGGTTGTTGTAGCCCGGGCGCTCGCCGTTGCGCGGGCTGGAAATCGAATACTGGCGCGCATGGTGGGCGCGTCCGTTGGCGTCCACCCCCGGCGGCAAGATGCCAATCGATTGACCCTCTAAAACCGGAAATGGCATCTTGCCAAAGTCCAGCACGATGTGGTGGGTGTCGTAATCGCGGCCCACGGCGGTGACGCGCACATTGCCACTGACCGTAGCGCAAATGCTTTTTTGCGCTGCCTTGGGGCCGTAGAGCTGGGTGTAGGCGTGCGCCGCCGACCAGGGCGGCAGCGTGGCGCCTACCGCATGGTGCACCGCCGGTACCTCGGCACCCATCGCTTGGGGTGCGGCCACGGCTTGAGTCTGGGGCGCTGCTGCCGCAACGGCAGCGCCTTCCGCCACACGTTGTTCGGGCGGCAGTTCGGCCGGCAACTCGTCCCACAGCAGTTGCACATCCGGGCTGTAGGCCTGGCTGCGCAGCATGGTGCGCCAGTTGTCAATCGAGCCCGTGGGGCAGGGGCCAATGCAGGCCATGCACGAGTTGCATTTTTCTGCGTCCACCACGTAATTGCGCGAATCGTGGGTGATGGCGCCCACCGGACAGATCGCCTCGCAGGTGTTGCAGCGGATGCAGATCTCAGGGTCAATGAGATGCTGCTGTATCAGTTCAGACGGCTGCGTGGTCACTTGGAGGCTCCTGGGCTGGCAAGGCTTGTTGGCTTAGTTAAAGCGCACGTAGTCGAAATCTACGCTTTGGCGGTTTATGCCCATCACAGGGGGGGCAATCCAGTTGGCAAATTTGCCGGGTTCTACCACGCGGCCCATCAGGCTGGCCACAAAGGCACGGTCACCGCCCGAGGGCAGCCAGTTATCCACTTGGGCATTCCATTCGGCCTGCGACACCACGCGGCCGTCTGGTGACACCCTGGCAGTCGACAGCGCGCCGATGTTGCGGTGAAAGGCCTTGTGCGGCACTTTCAGACGGAAGGGAATTCCGGCCTTGTCGATCACCTTGTTCCAGCGCTCCACGCCACCAATCGAGTCTTTGATGTAGTCGTCGCGCAGCACTTCATTGAGGGCGTTGAGCATGGGCACCTCCCGCTCGACCAGTTGGCCGTCTTGCACAGCCAGCACGCGGTAAGTCTGGCTCTTGAGCACGTGGTCGTCCGTGCGCTTGCCTTCCTCAAAACGGCCTTTGAGGCCGGTGGAATAGAAGGTGGCGGCGTTGCTGGACTCGTCGGCGCCAAACAGGTCAATGGTCACGCTGAAGTGGAAGTTCAGGTAGCGCTGGATGGTGGGCAAGTCAATCACGCCGGCGGCGCGCAGGGTGCGCACGTCGTCGGTCTTGAGCTCGTTCATGGCCGCGCAAGTGCGGCTGATCACGCGGCTGATGCCGGACTCGCCCACAAACATGTGGTGCGCCTCTTCGGTCAGCATGAACTTCGTTGTCCGTGCCAACGGGTCAAAGCTGCTTTCGGCCAGGGCGCAGAGCTGGAATTTGCCGTCGCGGTCGGTGAAGTAGGTGAACATGAAGAAGCTCAGCCAGTCTGGCGTCTCCTCATTGAAGGCTTGCAGGATGCGGGGGTTGTTCTCTTGGCCGCTGCGGCGCTCAAGCAAAGCCTCGCCTTCTTCACGGCCATCACGGCCAAAGTGCTTGTGCAACAGGTACACCATGGCCCACAGGTGGCGGCCTTCTTCCACGTTGATCTGGTACAGATTGCGCAGGTCGTACATGCTGGGCGCGGTCAGGCCCAGGTGGCGCTGCTGCTCTACGGACGCGGGCTCGGTATCGCCTTGGGTGACGATGATGCGGCGCAGGTTGGCGCGGTATTCGCCGGGCACGTCTTGCCAGGCGGTTTCACCCTTGTGGTCGCCAAAGTGGATCTTGCGGTCGGCTTCACCGGGGTTCAAAAAAACGCCCCAACGGTAGTCGCGCATCTTGACGTGGCCAAACTGCGCCCAACCTTGTGGGTCCACGCTCACGGCGGTGCGCAAATACACCTCGGAATCGGTGCTGCCGGTGGGGCCCATGTCGTCCCACCAGCTCAAAAAGTTGGGCTGCCATTGCTCCAGGGCGCGCTGAAGGGTGCGGTCTTCGCTCAGGTTGACGTTGTTGGGGATCTTGTCGCTGTAATTCATGGATGACATAAGAGGCTCCGTGGCGTTGGGGGGGACTAAAAAAGGGGTGAGGGAAGGCGGGGTTTAAACGCGGTTCCAGTCAAAGGCAGCGCGCTCGCCTTTGCCGTAGACCTTGAGCGCGCCTTTTTCGCCCACAGCATTGGGGCGCTGGAAAATCCAGTTCTGCCAGGCGGTGAGGCGGCCAAACACGCGGGTGGCCATGGTTTCCACACTGTTAAAGCGCAGACTGGCCTCCATGCCGGTCAGGGCGTCGGGGGACATGGACACGCGCTCTTCAACGGCAATGCGCACCTCGTCGGTCCAGTCAATATCGTCCGGGTTGGCGGTGACCAGGCCCAGGGCAAAAGCGGCGTCGGCGTCCAGCGCCTGGCCTTTGACAGCAGCAATCGCGTCCAGCGCAGGCTGTTCACCGTAGAAGCGGCGCACCAGGCGGGTCTGGTTGGTGGCCATGGGGTAAAGCGCAAAGTTGACCTCGCCCACGGTGATGCGGGGGGACGCTGCCTCGTCGTCGGGCAGCATGAGCTGGTAGCTGCGGTCGCAGGCCAGGGCCAACTCCAAGAAACTGCCCGCAAAGCAAGAACCCGCCTCAATCAGCGCAAACAGGCTGCGCGATGAAACGTCCAGACGGCTGAAAGTGCGGCGCAGCAGGCCAATGGTTTCGCGCACCAGCCAGTGGTTTTGGTTGGCCAACAGCGCGGCGTCCATGGCCAGCACAGCAGCGGCGTCGCCCTGCGTTTTGATCAGCCAGGTGCCAATCTCGTTCTCGTTGGTGCGCATCAGCAAAATAGCGTCTTCCAACTCGCGTGCCAGCACCAGCGGGTACCAGTTCGAGCCTGCGGCCTCAATCTCGGCGACGGTGGCGGGTTGCGCTCCACTGGGGGCGTGCACGGTAAACACGGCCGTGCGCTTGGCGCGGTCGATGTCCACCTTGACATGGCTGTAATGCAGGGCGTCGGCGCTGTGGCTGCGTTGCAAGGGGGTGAGCGCGACGCCTTTGCCGTTGGCGGGGCGGTCGCTCAGGGCGGCAAGTTCCAGGGCGCGGGCTTGCACGCGGGCGGCAAAGTCGGCGGGGCGCACAGCCTCGTCCACCAGACGCCATTCCACCGCCTTTTTGCCACGCACGCCTTCGACGCTGGTGCAAAACAGGTCGGCCAGGTCATGGCGCACATGGCGCTTGTCGGTCACGCGGGTCAGGCCGCCGGTGCCGGGCAGCACGCCCAAGAGCGGCACTTCGGGCAGGCTCACCGCGCTGGAGCGGTCGTCCACCAAGATGATTTCGTCACAAGCCAGGGCCAGCTCGTAGCCGCCGCCAGCGCAGGCGCCGTTGACCGCCGCCAAGAATTTAAGGCCGCTGTGGGCCGACGAGTCTTCCAGGCCGTTGCGGGTCTCGTTGGTGAACTTGCAAAAGTTCACTTTCCAGGCGTGGCTGCTCACGCCCAGCATGAAGATGTTGGCGCCGGAGCAAAACACCTTGTCTTTGGCGCTGGTCACCACCACGGTGCGCACTTCGGGGTGTTCAAAGCGGATGCGCTGGATGGCGTCGTTGAGCTCGATGTCCACGCCCAGGTCGTAGCTGTTGAGCTTGAGTTTGTAGCCCGGGCGCAGGCCGGCGTTTTCGTCAAAGTCGGCCTTGAGGGTGGCCACTGCGCCGTCAAAGCTGAGTTTCCAATGCTTGTACTGCGCGGGCTGGGTTTCGTAACTGACGGTGTTGGACGTTGACACGGTGGGGGCTCCTAAAAGAATGCGCACAAAAATACACTTTTTGACGATTAAGCATCATAGTGCATGTTTTGAACAAGCGTCAAGCAATTTTCTGCATCTTCTTTCAGGTCTGCATTTGCAAGCCTTGGCGCACCGTGCGGCGCAACAGCTCAAAGGTGGCGTCCAGTGGCTGGGCGCTGGTGTTCACGCGCAACTGCGCCTTGGAATAAAACGGCGCCCGGCCATTCAAAATGCCCTTGAGGTCTGCCATCGCCTCCTTGCTAGCGGCCATGGGACGCATGTCGCCCTGTGCGGCCACCCGGCGCATATGGTCTTCGGGCTCGGCGTGAAGCCATACGGTTGTGCAATGCGCCAAAAGCAGGTTAAAGCTCGCTACATCGGACACCAGTCCGCCCGGGGTCGCAATAACGGCCTCGGGGTAAATCTGAATAGCTTCTTCCAGCGCCCGGCGCTCGTAGCGGCGGTAGGCGTTGACGCCGTACAGCGCCTGTATTTCGGCGATACCGCAGCCGGCAAATTTTTCGATCTCCTGGCTGAGCTCCACAAAGGGAAACCCCAGGTCTTGCGCCAGCATCTGCCCCAGTGTGGATTTGCCCGCGCCGCGCAGACCGATCAGCGCCACGCGTGGGCTCAAACCGGCGTTGCCCCCGCCCGTGCCCAGCATTTCACCAATGGCCACGCGCACTTTTTGCAAGGTGGCGTCGTCACGCTGCTCCAGCATTTCGCGGATCATTAGCCACTCGGGCGAGGAGGTGGTGACGTCGCCAATGAGTTCGCTCACCGTGCACTGCAAGGCGCCTGCTACCTGCAAGAGCACCAGCACCGAGGCGTTGCCCAGACCGTATTCCATATTGGCCAGGTGGCGCTCGGACACGTCCGCCGCTAGGGCCAGGGCCTTTCGCGTCATGCCCCTGCGTGCCCGCAAGGCGCCTACCCGAGCGCCCAAAGCGACCAGAAAAGGGTGCTTGGACGGCGGGGGAGCGTCTTTCGAGGTGTCGACTTCGCTCGGTGTTAACCCTGATATATGCAATATAGTGCTTGACATACTGAAAATTCCGATTTATCTTTCGTATGCAGAATAATTCATTCCTTTAAAAATCACAAGCCACCAGGACAATGCCGCATGCCTTTTTCTACTTCTATTGCCCAATTTCACGGCCACTTGGCGCAGTTGTGCGGCGAATTGGTGGGCAAACCACTCAACGCGGGGCTGGCGGACTGGCTAAACGCCGAACACGGCGCGGGCAGCCGCACTTTTGCCGCCCTGCAAGCCGCCCACCACCTCACCATCACCCAAGGCCGAGCCGGGGTACTGTATTTGCTGCCCGAGGGCGGTATCGCCTTCACCCGTTAAGCTGGCTTATCCTTTTCTCAGAACCTTAGCGACGGCCGGGATAACGCCATGACAAACACCAGCGCCTTGGGGCCCAACAGCCCTTATTTCAACTTTGCGCAGTACCTGATGGACTGCAATGCGCAGCGGCCCGAAAAATTGGCGTTTGTGGATGACCATGACAGCCTAAGTTACGGCGCATTGGTCCAGCGCATCCGCGCTGTGGGCGGCGCCTTGCGGGGCTGCGGCGTGCACCGCGAAGAGCGCGTGCTGCTGCTCATGCACGACTGCAATGACTGGCCCGTCAGCTTTTTGGGCGCCATGTACGCGGGCATCGTGCCGGTGGCGGTGAACACCCTGCTCACGGTGGAAGACTACGCCTACATGCTGCAAAAAAGCCGCGCCCAGGTGGCGCTGGTGTCGCAGGCGCTGCTACCGGTCTTGCAGCAAGCCCTGGCGCTGGCCGCGCAAGGTGGCGGGCATGAGGTGCAACATATTGTGGTGTCGGCACCGCAAGCGCCGCTGCCTCAGGGGGTGCTGGCGCTGGACGACTTTTTGGCGGCGCACGCGCCCTTGGCCGAATGCGCCCAAACCGGCTCGCACGATCCTGGTTTTTGGTTGTTCTCTTCGGGCTCCACAGGGCGACCCAAGGCCACGGTGCATAGCCAGATCAATCCCTACTGGACCGCCGTTCTGTACGGCCAAAAGGTGCTGGAGCTCAGCGCACAAGACGTTTGCTTCTCGGCGGCAAAGCTCTTTTTTGCCTACGGCCTGGGCAACGCGCTGAGTTTTCCGCTCAGCGTGGGCGCTACCACCTTGCTGATGGCCGAGCGGCCCACGCCAGACGCTGTGTTCAAACGTTGGCGCGGCCTGGTGGGCGGCGTGCAACCCACGGCGTTCTTTGGTGCGCCCACTGGCTTTGCCGGCATGCTGGCCTCACCCGGCTTGCCGCCACAGGGTGATGTCCGGCTGCGTCTGGTGTCCTCCGCTGGTGAGGCGCTGCCCAGCGAACTCGGCCAGCGTTTCAAAGCGCATTTCGGCGTGGACATTGTGGACGGCATTGGTTCGACCGAGATGCTGCACATCTACCTGTCCAACTTGCCACACCGTGTGCGCTACGGCACCACGGGTTGGGCGGTGCCGGGTTACGAGTTGTCGCTGCGCGGCGACGAGGGCCAAAACGTGCCCGACGGCGAGATTGGCGACCTGTTTATCCAGGGCCCGAGCGCGGCGTTGATGTACTGGGGCAACCGCGAAAAGACCTGTGAAACCTTTCAGGGCGTATGGACGCGCAGCGGCGACAAATACGTGCGCAATGTGGACGGCAGCTACACCTACAGCGGGCGCAGCGACGACATGCTCAAGGTCAGCGGCATTTACGTCTCGCCCTTTGAAGTCGAATCCACCTTGGTGCAGCACCCCGGCGTGCTGGAAGCGGCGGTGATTGGCGCCCCCGACAGCGACGGTCTGACCAAAACCCGCGCCTACGTGGTGTGCAAACCGGGTGTCGCGCTGCAGGCCGACGAACTAAAGGCCTTTGTCAAAGACCGGCTGGCACCCTACAAATACCCGCGCGTGATCGAGTTTGTGGACGAGTTGCCCAAGACGGCCACTGGCAAGATCCAGCGTTTCAAACTGCGTGAACGGGCATTGCAAAGCCCATGATCCAAGCGGCTGCGCAGGTTCAGATCGATTGGGATGGTCAGCGCATGGCGCTGGAGTACCAATGGCTGGGCGCGCCTGATGTTGGCGCTTCACGGCCGTTGCTGGTGTTTTTGCATGAGGGTCTGGGTTCTGTGGCCATGTGGAAAGACTTTCCGCAGCAGCTGTGCGAAGCGGCGCACTGCCGAGGCTTGTTGTATTCGCGCCCCGGCTACGGCCATTCAACGCCGCTGGCGCCCGGTGCGCTCTGGGGCCTAGACTTTATGGAGCGACAAGCGACCGAATTGCTGCCCGTCGCGCTGGCCGCCTTGGGTGTGGACGCGCAGGCGCAGCCCCTGTGGCTGCTGGGCCACAGCGATGGCGCCTCGATTGCGCTGCTGTTTGCTGCCGCCTTTCCCGACCAGGTGGCGGGCTTGATGGCGCTGGCGCCGCACTGGTTTGTAGAAGACCAGACCGTGGCCAGCATCGCCGCGCTGCAAAGGCATGAGGTCAAGGCGCCCCTGCTGCAGCGTTTGGCCCGCTACCACTGCCACCCAAAGCCCATGTTTGAGGCCTGGAGCCGCATTTGGTTGGACCCGGTTTTTAGGCACTGGTCGATTGCTGACAGAATCCCCCGCATTGGCTGTCCGGTTCTTGCGGTGCAAGGACTGGATGACGAATATGGATCGCTGGAGCAAATTCGCGGTATTGCGCGCGCCTGCAGTGGCACGCGTTTGCTGGAGCTTGCGCCCTGCGGTCACTCCCCCCACCGCGATCAGACCGATAGGCTGATTTTGGCAATTTGCAGTTTTATGAACCCTAAAGAAGGAGACTTTCGATGAACCATTCCCTGAACCTGCTCACCCGTCGCGCCGCACACGTGCTGACCCTCACGGCTCTGACGGCATCCATGGCTGCAGCGCAAACTCCGGGCAAACTCAAAGTCGGTCTGATGCTGCCCTACACCGGCACCTTTGCCGCCTTGGGCACCGCGATTGAAAACGGTTTTCGCCAGCATGTCACCGAACTCGGTGGCAAGATCGCCGGTCGCGAGGTCGAGTACTTCAAGGTCGATGACGAATCCGACCCGTCCAAGGCGACTGACAACGTCAACAAACTCATCAAGCGCGACCAGGTAGATGTGCTGGTTGGCAGCGTGCACTCCGGCGTGGCCATGGCGATGGCCAAGGCCGCCAAAGAAAGCGGCACCTTGTTGATCGTTCCTAACGCAGGTGCAGACGCGGTCACCGGCGCTATGTGCGCCAACAACATCTTCCGCAGCTCGTTCTCGAACTGGCAGCCGGGCTACGCCATGGGCGAAGTCATGGCCAAGAAGGGCATCAAAAAAGTGGTCACCATCACCTGGAAGTACGCAGCCGGTGATGAGTCGGTGCGCGGCTTCAAGGAGAGCTTTGAGAAGGGCGGCGGCACCGTCGTCAAGGAACTCAACCTGCCTTTTCCTGGCGTGGAATTTCAGGGTCTGCTGACCGAAATTGCTGCAGCCAAGCCCGACGCGGTGTTCACCTTCTTTGCCGGTGGCGGCGCGGTCAAGTTCGTTAAGGACTACGCAGCAGCCGGCCTGAAGAAGTCGATCCCCCTGTATGGCTCGGGCTTTCTGACCGACGGCACGCTGGACGCCCAAGGCGATGCCGCTGAGGGCCTGTTCACCGCCTTGCATTACGCCGACAGTCTGGACACCAAACGTGACAACGCGTTTCGCCTGACCTACGCCAAGACCTACAAGCTGCAGCCCGATGTGTACGCGGTGCAGGGCTATGACGCCGCGCAAATGCTGGCCATTGGCCTCAACGCCACCAAGGGTGACGCCACCAAATCAGCCGACATTTCTGCCGCCCTGGGCAAAGCCACGATCGACAGCCCACGCGGCCCGTTCACCCTGTCCAAGGCGCACAACCCGGTGCAAGACTTTTACCTGCGCCAAGTAGGTGCCAAGGAAAACAAAAAGGTCGGCATTGCTAGCGCCAAGTTGGAAGATCCGGCGCGCGGCTGCAAGCTTTAAGCCTGCCCTGACGATGTAAACCCCCGCCGGGTCCGGCCCTGCGCCGCCCCCGGTGTCAAAGAGCTTTTTGCTGCAAACCCCATGGACGTGACGACTTTTTTGATTCAGTGCCTGAACTCGCTGCAGTACGGGTTGTTGCTGTTTTTGGTCGCCTCGG
>Ga0214919_10002574_pt1 | contig 28387 bp, 4 predicted proteins | sample LL1503_MetaG_FD_177994 | JGI IMG/M metagenome (GOLD analysis project Ga0214919, IMG submission 177994) | Freshwater microbial communities from Lake Lanier, Atlanta, Georgia, United States - LL-1503 | ecosystem: Environmental > Aquatic > Freshwater > Lake | place: USA: Georgia | collected 2015-03-15 | reverse complement strand
AAACTTCTCTTTCAGCTATTTTATCTAAAAGCTTTTGTTTTTGACTTTTATATATTTTGTCCATTACTGCAAGTATGGTATCTTTTTGAGTAGCCATATCTTGTGCATTTAATGCATCCATTGCAATGTCAGGAGCTATAACTAAAAGATCATCCAACATGTCTTCTGTAAATGCACTACCTTTACCACCCCAATCATTGTTTGATCTAGTTCTAATAATTTCTTTTACATAGTCTATAATAGCATCATTGATTAAACCTTCATTACCATTAGTACCTAAAAGTTTATTCTGTTCAAGTTGCATTTGAAGAACCAATGTTCTTTGTGTAGCATTAAGTTCCTTGGAATCTTTAATTGAATATAAAGCCTCAAATGTACTTAGAAATCTGTTAAAGTTTAAAGCATATGTAATATACTCAGGTTTGTTTATATTAGCTGGATCTTGAACATATGCTGTAAATTTTTGCATTTGATTTAAAGAAGCTCTTAACAAATTAGTATAGGTTTGAGATCTAGCAATTGGTCCAGTATTAATATTACTAGCAATATAAGCCAATGTACTTGCAATATCATCACGTGTTTGTTCTTTAGTTTTATCTCTATAAACATTAGTTTTAAGTCTATCTAATGCTTTATCTTGCTCTACTAAAGCAATACTATAGTTTTGTAGTGCATCAAAAATAGTATTATATTCTGGATATTGTTGAGCATCTATTGTATCAGCAATTTTTTCTAGTGCATCTATATCTTGATCACCACGGTAGATAGCATCTTCTGCACTATCAATTGCTCTATCAAGACTATCCTTTTGTGTATTATTCATTACAGATGGGACAAGCATATTAACATACAATAAGTTTTCAGATATAGGATGTTCAACCCTACCATCTAATCTAAAGTTATTGTTAAAGACTTGTTCTTTTCCTACACCAGTTATATCTGCTTGTATATGAAATGTTATAGCACCGCCATCACCTTCATAAATAGTATAGCCCATGTTTTCAAACATACGTCTATAAATGTTTACTTGAAGATTATGTTGAGCTATGGTAGATAATTTTTCAACTCCATGAATTTTTTTAAGGTCACTACCAAGAAATATTTTTGGTGTGCCATCTGGATTTAAAATAGGTTTCCCATTCTTATCTAATGCAGGAATATCATCATATAATTCATATTCTTTTAATTCATACTTAGTACCTTGAGTTCTACCTGGTATTTTGTTTTTAACTGCATCAATAAAAGTTCTATCATAAATAGAGTTTTTGCTTGTCTTTAAATCAACAATTCTAATTTTACCATTCTTGTCTATAACAACTAAGTCAGCTGTACCAGCAAGTTTTGTTGCTTCATCAAATACAACTACTTGTGAAATACCAACAGCACCTTGAGGAATTAACTGAGTAATCTGTTCTTCCAACATGTCAAACATTCTTCCGGCTAATTCCTTATCTAAAACTTTCATTTTAGGAAATGCTTCATCAAATGATTGCTCTGATATTATTGCATCTAATAAAGCATCTACGTCATTACCAATGGCTAAGTTAAGTTGAACATCTTCTTCATTAGCTAATTGACCTTTAATTGCTGTAGTAACTGATTTATAAATTTCTCTATTGGTAATGTCTACATAGGTATGATCTTCTTTATTAAGAACTACAATTGTATTTGCAGAAGCAGTGTCACTTAAGTTTGCAGACAATGAATCTATTACTTCTTTTGAGCTAACAGCAACATGAAATAACCTTTTAATTATTTCTTGCTGTATACTATTAGATTTATCTAAAGCTTTGTCAACTATCTTTTGTTTTTCAGGAGACAATGAATATCTTACTTTAGCATCAGCTTTGCTTTCTAATTTAAAACGTATACCCTCAGTATTTAAAAGTTTAGCAATATCACTAAATGTAGTTTTACTATTAATGTCTTTTACAGATAAAGGTTTGCCAGTTATATATTCATTTAAATTATCAATAACTTTCATAAACCAATCTAATGCTTCTTGAATTCTATCCAAAAATCTTTTAGTTGGAGATTTTTCATACTCATTATTAAAATGTCTAGACAATGCTTGAGTTACTATCTCAAGATCTCTTTCTAGTTGACTAAAGTTTCTATTACTATTATAAGCTTCAGTAATAGACTGAACCATTTCAGGAAAGTTTATTTTAGCTTCTGCTAATAAAGTATTAAATAAATCTTCATTATCTACTTTGATTGCATCAATAAAAGGGTGAAGCATTTCTTCAATAGCAGTTTCATCTGTTACTCTTCCTTTAATTAAGTAAGCAACACCATCTACATAAAAAGAATTTATATCTTTAAAATTAACTTTACTTTTTTGCCATTGAGGTATTGAATTATAAAGAATTTCTGCATCAGAAACACTAAGCATTTGAACTTGTATTTGTGGAAACATTCTTTTTAAATGCATGACAACAGCTCTAGCTCTTGGTGTATCCCAAGATCTAGAAGATTCCAACATATCTTTTGGAGTAAACATATTTTGATTTACTGTTATCTTATATGTTTTATTAGTTGCTGTAATTGAAACAGCATCTAAAGGAATATTATTTGTCCTTAAGTATTGAATAATCTTATTACGGTTACTCTCTACAACAGTTCTATCATAAACTCTATCAGTATAGAAAAGATTTGGATTAGTGACATTAATTAAATTTAATCCAAACTCAGTATGAATTAACTTTTGTTCTCTTAAATTATTTAATAAACTCTCAGCAAATTTCTTTTGCTTTAATGAAAAAGCAACTTTATTATATTTAGCAAATTGTTCTGCCTCAACTACAGTTGGAAAAACCTCTGTGTTGTTTGCATCTTGCCAACTATTAATAATATTATTTGTTGCAATTTCACTTTTATAAACTTCTTGTAAAGCCTTGTATTCTGCTGTATTTTTATTAGGACATCTTGCCATAGCTTATTATAAATTACATTGTTTTATTTGTTCAATAAATTCTTCTTGACTTGTATAGATACCTTTGTTATACATATCTATAAGATCTTCCAAAGATAACACATTATTATTTACCCTCAAGTTTTCTTTAGCTTGTGGATTTTTTTGAATGTTAGTATCCCAGAAATTCTCAATTGCTGAATAATCATTTTTCATTTCAGCTTCAAATTCATCATACAATTCTCTTTCAAGATCACTCATTGATTCAACTAGTGAAGTTGTTGCATCAATTTCAGGTTCTACATTTTCAGTATTCTGTAAAGACTCTAATGCAGCTTTAATTATTTTTGCCTTTTTTGATTTAGTTGAACCATCAAGATTGGTAAAAACAAGATTTCCAGTTGCTCCAGAATAAATATTATTATTGTCTGTTACAATGTATTCTGTCTTATCATACATAGTAGTTGTATAAGCACCTATTACAGTAAGTTTATCAAGGTTAGGTGTGCCACTAAATTTAGTACCATCAGTATTTATTAATTGTGCTTTACCATTATTGTCATTCCAAAATAAATATTTCTTACCATTGTATTCTACTACTGAACCTTTTTTAAGTTCTTTATCATTTTTATTAAACAACTTAACACTAGTAGATGATTGAGTAGTTTTTAATTCATCTCTTACTTCCATAAGTAATCTTGGAAACTCTGTACCCCATTTACCCTTATCTTGAGTATGTGTAAGAGTAGCATTACCTGTAGCAAGTAATTTAGCAAGAGCATCCGGATTTTGTTCAAAAGACTCCTTTAAAATGTTTTTCATTATTGCAGAAGAATTTGCATCCCAAGCTTTTGTATCTAGTCCTTGAATTTGTCTTCCAATTTTTTTAGCTTCAGCTCCAGTTGCTTCTGCTAATGCATTTACAAATGGTAGTCTTTCTGCTAATGTCATTGGTGTATATCTGAGTTTACCAGCTTGAAAAGCTCCTTCAACAGTTTTATAAGTAGTAACTATAACGCCTCCTTTAAAAGGTCTTATAGCAAAATTACTTAACTCAGCATTTTCTCCTGTACCTGCATAAATATTAATCTTAGTTTCAGATCCTGGTAAATTAGTAGATGATTGAGTAGGTTCTTGAGCAGGTTGTTCTTTTTCAGCATTAAGCATGGCTTCTAATGCATTAATGTTTGCAATATTATTACCATTAATATTAACACCAAAATCAGTTGCATCAATTACAGCATCTTCATCTTGTAATGCTGCTGTTTGAACTCCTTGTGCAAAAGACATTTCATCAAATTGTATATCATCAAAAAATGAATCATCTTGTATTTCAAACCCTATACTATCTGCATATGCATCTTGACCTGTATTTGCATTTTTAATTTTAATTGCATCTCTTACAGCCTTATATGTAGGCCTTTCACCAAACATAAATCCAATTGGATTTTGTTGATTAGAACCTTTTGTTTCTATTTCTTCATATACTTTTGTTGTTGAGTCATCTTTATTTGTGGACATATATGTTTTATAAGATACATATCCTGTTTGAATATCTTCAATTCTATATCTTACAAAATCTTTAGGAGATCCTTTACCCATATCATCCCACTTAATTGTAATCTTATTATCTTTAATACTTATACCTTTAGGTAATAATCCTTCAACATTTCTACTAATAGTATATAGTAAAGGACCATTAATATTTGATTGTAAATAATTATTAACAAAATCAGATTCTAATTCTGCTTTATTTAAACCAAATACTTTTTTGATATTTGCATCATCATCAGTTCTTAATGCTTTATTAGCAGTTTCAATTTGACTTAAATATGAATCCATGGTAAAAGGACTAATAGCTTCTAATAAAGAAGCATATCCCAATTGTAATCCATCTTTAACCATGATATAGTTAATTATAGACAATGCATCATTTTTAGTTTCTAGTGAACCATATAGTTTAGCAAATGAATTTTGTAAGTCAACCTTTTGACCTGCATTTAAACTTCTAAATGTATTTGCATTAAGCAAGTTCAAACCAGATTGATTTTTAGCATCACTTGCTTTTTCACTTATTGCAAAATTATCCAAGAAGAAATTATTTTGACCTGCTTCTGTTGTACGTAATCTATTAACTATATCATTGATTGATTCATATCCACCACCAGGGTAAACTAAATTATTATTTAATGTTGCTACAGATTGTGGATCATTATTTAATTTATTTTGCTGATATGCTTTTATAGTTAAATATGATAATAAGTCTCTTGAAATTTTTGCTCTAGTTTCTTCAGTAAATTCAATTGAACTAGAGTTTACATTCTCAAATACTTTAGTAAGTATAGATTGAAAGTTTTCACTTGCTGATAAAAATGTAACTGGCAACAAATCATTTTTAATTTGATTAAATATCTCTAGATATTTTGATTGCCATGTTTTGCTTTTATATATTGGATTTAAATCCATTATAGCATCTTTTTCAAACAACTTATCTACTTGTATAGCTTTCTCATTTACTGCTGAAATATCTTTACCTAAACCATTTGTTAATCCCGCTACAGCAGACATATTAGCTGTAAAATCTTTAACTTTTACAGCATTTGAAAATAAATTTAATATTGCAATTTTCTCAGTGTCTGTTACTTCTTCAGGATTATTAAATGCATCTATTAATAGATTATCATTAACTTTAACAAATTCTATTTTTTCATTTGTTTTTACACTTTCAATTAAAAAAGATAATAAACCTTTAGTTATTGCAGGAACTCCCGGATCTAATTTATCTTTCTTGTTTAATGCTTGAGAGTATATATCTTGTATCATTGGATTATTAATCAACAATAAAGATGTTTTAATAGGTACACCCAAGGCAGTTAAGTTAGCAACTACACCAAGAGCATGTTTATTTAAACCAAGTTTAGCAACAAGACGTTCTTTGGCATTATCTGTAGCCATTGTAATCAATGATGAAATAATATCTTGTTTACGCAGTCCTTCTAAACCATTTGCTAATTGTTCTCTAGTTACACCAAAGTCATCATAAGTAATTCCATTTACACTAATCTTTGGCCCATCCTCTTTTATTGTAATACCATATTCAGTTAACAAACTTAAGTATACGTTAGGTAATACAATTGCTCCAATAGAAGCACCTTTGTTATTTGTAAATGCTTTTATTTTACCAATAATATTATTAATGTCAATATTATCTTCTCTTGAACGCTCAAGTAACCCTGGTAATACTTCTTCTAATTCCTCTAATGAATCAGTTAATATCTTTAAGCCAGCAGCTGTATATGAAATTGGTGTTTCATTTTCATTTGTTGTTTCTGTTACACCAGTATTACCCATCAATGCATACTTGTAATCTAGTATAGCATTGTTCATTGGAGCTTCATATGGCTCACGGAATTTCTTTTTATATTCTAAGTATTGCTCTTTTGTAATAGGTAAACCTAAAATCTGTAAAGCTTTCATACCATTTTCTGATAGTCCTGCATCTGAAGCCATCTCTTGTTCTACATCTGTGACAGAATTTTCTATACTTGCAGCTTGAAAATCATTTTTGTACATCTCCAATGCTTCAGAATATGTTGTTCCTGGTTGATTAACTTTTTCAGAAACATATTTTAAGTATTCTGTATACTTACCATTATCTGTAGTTTGTTTACCATACTCATAGAATTTACCTTTCTCTTCATAGAACTCTTTAATCTGCATGTAAACTTTATCAATATCAAAATCTGCTCCTGATATCTCAATAAGTTCTTGTGCAAACATTGCAGATGAACCATAAAATGCAGGTAAGAAGTCAACATGTTTAATATTTATTGTTGAGTGATTATCTTGAGATGGAATACGTACACCAAACATTTTAGATAATACATCTGGAAATTTACCATTAGTATTTTCAACTAAATCCATTACAGATTTAAAGTGAGCTGGCATAAGCATCTCAGTATATCTTTCACCTGTGAATTTACCATCTTTGTCATATTCTTTTACACCAGATCTTAAACGGTCAAGTATAACAACACCTTCTTTGTTATCTCTAAGTGTAACAGACAATGTATCATACTCACCTAATTCAGGTTTGTTAACCATGCTATTCCAAACATTCTCTCTAATGATTTCAGATCTATCTGGCACACCATTTTCATCTACACTAAATACTCTTCTATAAACTTTGGTACCAAAATCAGATACTAAAGCTACAGAATGACCAGGTGCTTTTTCAGCAAGTACACCTTTACTCAAATAACTTAAGAATAACTGTTCAAACTTATTTAAGGTAATAGGATTATTTAAATCATATTTTTGTTCTCCTTCTTGAGTTGAAAAGAACTCTAACAAATTACTACTTGCTTGAGATGCTTTAAGACCCTCAGTAGCATATCTTAAAAATGCTGTTAAGTTAGGAGTTAATTTATTGTTTTGTTTTGAGATTGCAAGTTCTTGCATTCCTTTTTCAAAACTAAAAATTAAGTTTCTTTTGTTCTTGTACTTTAATTCAACTTTAGTTGAGGTAGCAAGATTATATGCAGTTCTAATTTGACCAACAGTCATTCCCAAAGCTTCTACATATACATCATCTTTTTGTTCAGAAGTAACAATGTTCTTTACTTGTGTTGCATCAATAACTTCTGTCTTATTTGAAGGAGTTAATACCTGAAGACCCATATACTTTGCACTCAATGTACTATGACCATTTGTAAATGAGTTAGTATTACCTAAATCACTAAGTGGATTTACACGTTGCTTTAACATTTTAAGTGCACTTAATGGTGCTGCTATACTGATTGTGTCTTTAGTTTTTTCAATGGCTTCAAGTTTAACTCTTAAATTATGTAGTTCAACTTTATTTTCTTTAGCAACAAAAGTTACATTTCCATTCTCATCTACTACTTTATTAGATGTAAGTTCTGGAGTTAAAACAAAAGCAGACATTTTAATAAATGTTTTACCATCACCGTATACTAACTTTTTAGAGTTAAGCATACTATCCATATCTACATAACCATCTTGACCAAATATTTCTTCTGATGATATTTTTTCACCAGCTTCAATTTTATCAATAAGTTTTGCTTGAGCAGGATTAAGTTTACCAAATCCAAACCACATGTATCTAAATGCTTTTGTAGTCATCCACATTTGAGCATCTGATCTGTCAATATTATTTCCTGTTAAAGCAGATACACCTATTGGTTCTTCTAAAGCAACTAAACTGATATCATCAACCGTATGCATTACACCCATATCTTCTGCAGTAATAGAAGTATAAGCACTATAGTATGCTGCATTCTGCATCTTGGCTCTTTTAACAGCATCAACACCATCTTTTAATGTCATAGCTTGGTCACCCAAAAGAACATCATTTATAGATGTTGTATTGATCCAGTCATTAAAGAATATCTGTTTTAAATTATATTCTTTATCATAAGTAAGATTAAGCAATTCAGCTGACTCAATCAAGTTTTGATTTGTTTTTCCTGTAGCAGCTAAACCTTCAGTAATACTTTTGCTTAATTGATCTTCTATTTGTAATTCTTTTAATCCTTCAGAAAATTTATTGTATTGACTTTCTAACTGTATATTAACAACAGATTTAAAAGCACTATCAGTTATATTCAATTCTTTTAAAGCTTCTTTTAATGAAGGAGCATTTTCACGTTTTGCAATTCCTTCTAATGAAGCTTTTAATTCTGGAGTAAGTAGTAAACCAGAATTTGTTAATTTAAATGCCCTACCATTTTCAGTGTTATATCCAAGTTGAGTTTCTTCAGTTTTAGTATCAGGATTTGATTCTCTTCTAATTCTATCATACTCAGCTTCAATAGTATTTACAAAAGCATTTATAGTTTCATCAGTTAATACAACTTTACCACCACCTGGTTTTTCAAACTTAACAGTTTTAACTACAGGCATGTACATTAAGTCTCCAGTATTAGATGCCTCTAAAACTCTAATGAGAATTGGAGCTAGTGCAGCTTTAACTGTTTTGTTTAACTTGTCATCAAAGTATTCAACTGTATCTACTTTATTACTTTTAGTATTTAATAATGCAGTATATGTATTAAGTATACTTAATGCAAATTCTTGTGGTGTATAATTACCATAAGTTGATTTATTAGATACACCAGATATTTTATCATTAAGTTCTTCTTCAGTAGTGTTAATTTTACCAACACTACTTCCAGCAATTCTTAATACTTTTTGTCTATTTTCTGCAGACATTTGTAAAAATGCTTCACTATTTAAAAGGAAGTTATTTGCCAAGTAAGGATCAGAGTCTTTAAGACGTTCTAGTTCTGATACATCATTTAACTCTTGTATTCTTTTTAAATGGAATGTAGGCAATTGATGTGCATATACTAAGTTACCTTCAGGATTTTTAAATACAGATGCTCCAATTGTTTCATCAAATGGTGCATTTTGAATTGCTAATGTTCTAAGTCTAGAACTAGCTCCTGTTTCTCCTTCACTAAAGATATCATTACCCTGTTGAATTAATTTATTGATTTCAAGAATATCACTATAACTTATTGGTGTTTGCTCAGAATTAGCATTTATTAATGCTGCTTGTGCAACTGTGGGGTTATTTCTTGATGATGCAATACTAAATGCAATAAATTGCTTGCTTAATTTAATACCAGTAAGATTAAAAATATCTTGTGAATATTTAGAAGATAATTCAGATAATTTTGGACCAGTAAGTTTTGTATCACTAGGTTTTAAATAATTTGCAAAATCTTCTAATGTTCTGACAGTTTCATTTTTAACTTTTACATCAGATTTAATTTTCTTTTCAGCTTGTCCCCAAGCTTGAGACCATGATTCTAATTGTGAATTAATATCATCTCTTTGTGCAGCAGAATAAATTAATACTGCACCTGTATTATCTCTTTGTACAAATAAGTAATCTACTCTAAATGTTGTAAATCCTTTTACAACAGATTGAAACAAAGCAGCATTTTTAATCTTAGTAGGTAATGGTCCTGGCTCTAACAATGTTTCTTCAGATATTCCAAAGTCTTGAAGCAATCTTGTTACAACAGCACCAGTCTGAGGATTATCTAATCCAAAGAAGTACATGTTTTGTAACATCTTCTTAGGATCTTCAATATTCTTAACAGCTTTTAGTAATCCATTATAAGCAGACACAAAGTTAATAGGAACAATTAATTTTACTCCTGGCTTTAATTCTTTGTTACCAAAGTAATCTGTTTCTTCTATGGTTGTTGTAGCTAAATAACTTCTTAATCCTTCAGATAAAGAACCAAAACCACCAATCATGGAAGCATCCATATTGTATTGCTCTACATTTCTTAAACCAACTTGTTCTTCAAAGTATTCATTGTTGTACTCTTCTTCTTGAGTTTGTTTAGTAATGATGTTTAATACTTTGTATACTTCAGTTTTTAATTCATCAGAAAAATTATAAAACACCTCACTTATCTGAGGTAAAAATTTTCTCTGTTCTTCTGAAAGTTTTTGATTTGCTTCAGTTTCTTCATCATATAAAGCAGCAAAATCATTCATTACATTTTCAAGTATGTCCCCACGTTTAACATTTGGGTCTCTTACTTTTTGAATTTCCTGTATGTACATAGCAGCTATACTTGAAACCAAAGGTTCAGCAATAGCACTATCTAAAAAGTAGTATCCAACTTTATTGTTGGCATTCTGTTCTGTATCATATGGCAATAATGCATTGGCTTCTAATGATACACCAGTCATTAAACTGGTAACAAATTGATTTTGACTTACTCCCGTGTTTTTAAACTTGCCTGCATCAATGTTTTCAAATAAAGTAAGTAGTTGGTTCCTAGTAAAAGATTTGAATACAGACTGTATCCACTCAATAATTCTAGTAAATAAAGACTTAACAGTAGAATCTGTTTGAGTTGACTTTGCATTTGCCTTAAATTTTTCAAATTCATCAGCTAAATATTCTTCATAGTATTCTTGTTCTAATCTTTCACGGCTCATTTCAGAATAAGTATTGGCTGAATTTCTGAATCTTTGTAACTCAGCTTCAAAGCTTTTACCTTCTGCTCTTAGTTTTGCTCTTACTTCTCTTCTAGCAATTGCAAGATATTTTTTAATTTCTGCATCAGTTAATAACATTCTAAATACACCATGGAATGCTTCATGATATTTAAATGGAGATTTAACTCCTGTAAATAAAGTTCCATTAACATTTAGTCCTCCACCAATGCCATTAAGGTTTAATACAAATGCACCAACACGTACACCTCCAGCTTTAAGATTATTACCTAGTGTTTCAATATCATCTATTGTTATAAAGTCTGGAAGATTTAATGCTGCCCATTCTTTAAATACATCAATATCTTCAACATCAGCAGCAGCATCTTCAATAGAAACTATTTTATTAGCTTCATTTTCTAATCTTTTTCTTTCAGCTAAAAGATCTTGATACTCTTGACTTTCTTTAACAGCTTTAATCTTAGCTGCTCCAGTTAATCCTTCAGTAAGTTGTGCTTTAAGGGTTTCTAATTGTTGTTTAACAACTTCTAGTTTACTTAATCTAACACCATTTCTTAATGCATTAATATCATCTACATTGATATCTTCAGGATTAATGTTATCTGTATTAACTTCTTCAGGGTCAGATACAACATCAACAGTAGGGTTACCATTTTTTAAATCTTCATTATAAGCATCTCTTAACACTTGTCTTTCTTCTTCTGTTATAGATCCCAAAGCCAAATTTTCTGCTTCCTTTTGAGTTTTACCTTCTTTGATAAACTTTTCTGTTAGAGCATCTAACTTGTTACTTATTTCTTCTTCTCTAACATTTACTTCAGATGCAGGAGCAGTAGTTAATGGAGGACCTTTAGGAATAGGATTTCCTTGAGCATCAGTAAATGATTCTGTTGGAGTAAATGTACCTTGTGTAGCTACAGGAATATTTTTAGCAGCTTGTATAGCTGAAGAATCTGCAGTCAATTGAATTGCATTAGAAGATACTACTTGTGGAGCAACTTGTGTTGTTGTTTTATCAAGTATCTCTTGAACACCAGCTTCTCTTGAATATGATGCTCTAAAGTTTGCAGCTGTAAGATTTACATCAGCAGCAACTACCGCAGGTAATTGATTAAATTTATCTAATAGTAATTTGAGTTTATCATCAACTGATAAATCTTTATTTGAAATTTCAGATTTATTTAACCTAACAATACCTATTTGTTTATTGTTTGAGTCAGAAATTTCTAATTCAATTTTACCCCATGGACTTACTTGTAATGAAAGTCTATATCCTGGTTTAGCACTAATAAATAATTCACTTCTTATTCCTTTGTTATAATCAACATTAAATCTTTTATCAAATTTTTCTGCATTAGCTTCAGGATTATCAGATAAAGTTAACTCAGCTCTATTTAATAGTTCAAGAAACTTTTCATTTAAATCAATAGACTTAGCCTTTAAATTTACCAAAGCATATGTCCCATCAGGTAATAATACCGCAGCAACATAAGCATCAGTTAAACTTGTGATACCATCTAACAATCCTTGTTTAGTTAAGCTTTCTTCAACTCTATCTATAAGTTGTCTTCTTTCTTCTCCTTCAAGATTAGATATAGCAACTTTAGTTCTTCCTCCTTTGCTGTTTTCTAATTGATAAATTAAATAATTACCATTTTCATCAGCAGTACTAAACTGTAAGTCTGTTAATGGTTTTGGAGATTTATCATACATTGTTACCCCTGGTTTAGAAATAAATGATAAACCATTTGGTAATTTAGAAAATGCAACAACTCCATCAGGATTAATTGCTATTAACTCAGATAATGCAGAACTTAATAAATTATTTAATGCAAAGTTATTTTGAGCACGTTTTAAATCTTCTTCAATATTTATTTCCATTCCTGCAGGAATATAAATTACATTTTTATATTCTTCTTCCGTCATGGTAGCTGGATTAATAACAGTACCTTGAGAATTAGTAATTATAAAATTGGTATTTTGCATAAAACCAAAAACACCATTTGATGCATTGCTTTTATTTAAACCATTCTTTTGAATAGCAGCATCAATCTTAGCCTGTACATCAGGATTAGAAGTTCTAATTCCTACAGAATAGTTTGCTCTTATTGTTTGGATATATGGATTTGCTTCTTTAAAACCTGGAATAATTAAGTTTCCATTGTTTAAACCACCTTCAGGATCTAATGAAATTACTAATTCTAATTCATTTAATTCTTCAGCAGATAGTATAGACATAATTAAATTATATCTTGCTTCTGCTTGTTCTGGGCTTTCTAACCATTGGTTAGTAACAGCATCTTTATTTCTGTATGCATAAGGTTGAATAGGTTCATTTATATTCAATCTACTTACACTTTGTGGAAGTACTTTAAGTTCTAAATCTTGAATACTAAATGATGCTTTAAATTCACCAGGCTTAACAGAGATTGTAGCTCTCTTAGTATCTTCTATTGAAGGAGTAATTTCATCAGAAGGCACTAATAATAATTTACGTTCAGTACCAATTTGTTTTGGCTGACTTACTACAATAAATTCTTTACCTGTTTGATCATAAACAAGTTGACCATAGTTTAATTCAACATCATCAAACATAAACTTTGTAGTATCTGGTGCTGCATCATCAAGAGTTTTTTGCATAGATAATGCTTTTGCTTTATCTCCTTCAATAAAAATACCAAAAGTAGCAATGCCATATCTATTTAATGTTTCTTCATCTAGTGGTTGTTTATATTGATCAACCAATTGATATGAAGTACTTATGTTACCTTCTGCGTCAACTGTCTTTAATTCAATTAATGAAACAGAGTTACCCTTTTTAATTATTGTTACATTCTTATTTCCTTCAACAACTTCACCTTCACTAGGTAATAATTCTGTTTGACCTGTAACATCATCAATAGTTAATCCTAATGCATTAACAACATTCTGTACTAAGTCATTTGTTTTACCTTCTTGACTTTGTAACCATGGTATTAACTTAGATTCACTTTGAATTTCTGCTTCAGTAAGTGGGTTATTTGGATTTACCAATGTGTCATTGTCAATCCAGATTTTTTTAACAGCAATAAAGGCAGCTCTATGATTTTTACCATCTTCACTGTTAATCCATTTATCTAAAGTAATAGGTTTTTTACCAGCTGCAGTTTGTTTAGCTGCATATTTGGCATAAGCTTTCTTCATTGTATTATCTAATACAAGAGAATCTTTAACTGAAACTTCAATAGTTATACCATCTAATATATCATCTACTTCACTTCTACCTTCTTCTGCTACTACCTCATCTGTTTTAACTTCCTCTACTTTTTTATCAGGTCTAGTTTGTTCATAGTCATTCAACAATGCTTGAATATCTTCTAAGTCTTGTTTATCATAAGCAGATAGTTGTTCCCCTTTTTGATTATAAAATGTTTTAAGGTATTTACTGTCTCCAGTTTCTAAAAACATTTTCATTTCATTAACAGCAGGAATAAACCCAGCTTTTGCAATTTGATTAGCTAATTCAGTTCTTTCAATTACATCAGTATAATCACGTACTTGTTGTTCAAATATTGCTTTTCTATTTTTGTATTGTTCTTGTAATACTTCAGCAGTTCTTTGAAATACAAGGTCAAATTTTTGAGGATCATTTAAATACTCAATTGATTTATCATAAACTTTAGCTCTACCTTTTAATGCAGTGTAATCTACAATTTGTTTTAATGCAGCATCAACATTATCTTTATTTACAAAACTACCAGAAGCTTTAGCCATGTATTTAACATAGTTTTCAAACTCTTTTCTAAGTAATCCCATTTTCTTTTTATTAAAAGAACCATCTTTATTTTGGTTCTCTAACAATATATTTTTGAATGCAGATAATCTTTCTACTCTTTCTGTCTTTTCTTTTACTTTACTTTCATTAATCTTGTCTCCTGATAAAACAATAGCTTCTTGAGTTAGCATTTGTATTTCTTTATCAATAGAATCTTGATCTAATAATACTGTTAAATCACTAGCTGCCATTTTTTCAAACAATGGTTCAGATGCTAAATTTTGATATATACTATTTGATCTTTCTAATGCTCTAGTAAATCCATCTTGCGTGAACATATAAAGATATCTTGCATGTTCAAATGCAATTTTTTTAATTGTTTCTTCTGTCCATTGTCTTGAACCTTTCTCATAAGCTTCAGGCATAAATGGATTTGGATTTCTGTCTTTTGATTGATTATATACTTCTTCAGTTTTATCAATTTGATTGACCATACTCTGAAGACGTTCTCTAATCTTTCCATTTTTAATATCTTTTTTACTTGAAGGGAAAGCTGTTGCTAAATCTTCATCAGACATTTTCATATAATCAGTTAACTGATCTTGAAATAAATTAGCACCACCAGTACTTAATACAGTGTGTATTTGTTGAAACTTAGCAAAATCTGTTTCATCAACAAAATCAAATTGATCATTAGCAATAGATGCTAATGTCTTTCCTTGAGCTGCTGCTTTCTGTTGTAAGAAATTATATTTCTTAGGATCAAACATTGCATTTGGATCTTCTGCTTGGGTATTCCAAACAGCATTATATGTATCAACTACAGACTTAATATAGTCTTCTTTGTTTTGTTTATACTCAGCATATTTTTGTGGATTTGCTACTCTCTGATATAAAGCAGGTACACCTTGAAAAAATAATTTTTGTGGTCCAGATACTACACCGCCCATTAAAAATCCTGACATAAACACATCAAAACCTTGAGCTGAAAGTTGTGACCCCAATCCAGCTTTAACTGAAGAGTTAAATAAATCAGGTCCTCCAGCCATTGGATCCTTTAATAAAGAGGTATAGTAAGTTCTAGTTCCTGTAGAAATAGCTTCTTGAGAAACTTCTTGTATACCTTCTCCTAAATTTGCAGCAAAATATCTTAATGAACCTTGTCCTAATTTTGCAAGATTGCCTTTAACTCCTGCATTACCAAGTGTTGTAAATAATCCTTTAAGTCCTGTACCAGCATCTTTAAATGGAGATAATGATTTTACACCATCTTTTCCAACAGTTTGTGCAGTTTTAATAATTCTACTACCAATACCTTTTGCTTGTTCATTAAATATTCTACCTAATGATTTATTAAATCCACCTAATGAATTACCTAAAAGTAACTTGTTAGTTAAATATATAACAGGCATGTTTGTCATTGTAGTTGCAAATGCAGCTTTGTGTGCATTGTTTTGGATGTCTGCAACTTGCTCTGTAGTAACAGGGCTATTATTGTTTTCAGCAAATTTAATATCCATACCATCTTTAATCATTTGATTATAGACCATACCTCCCTCAAGTTTACTTTCTGATAATGCTAAATTTAAAGCTCTAACATCTCTGTAAAATGAACCAGCATACTCAGATGCTTTAGCCATATTACTTAAATTTTGTGCCACTACTTCTGTAGTCTTTAATCTTTTGACAGCAGCTAATGTTTCAGGTGCAAATATTCCAGCAGTCATTTTACCACCAGCTTTAGCAATAGACCAAAAATCTTTTGCTGTATCAAAACCTTTTAATGTAGTCATCATTCCTCTACCGGCACTATATAATCTACCAACAGTAGTAGCTTGACCAACAGCTCTTGCTAATCTTGCTGCATTGGCTGTAGTTCTTGCAGCTACTAATGGAGTTGCACCACCAAATGTTCCTACTTCTAAAACAGCTAAAGCAACTTCTTCTACAGCTATACTACCTATAATACCAAATGTATATGCAGAGTTTAATAATAAATTATTAGTCCAAGCCATACCACCACCTCTGCTTGAATTACCAATTGCCATAGCATCTTCAAACTCATTAGCAGATTTTAAATCTGTTACCATTGATTCACCAGAAAACATAGCACCAATAGATCTATAACCACCCATAAATCCTGTTCCTGCTAAACTTCCAAACTGACCCCACATTCTACTCATATCATCATAGATGGTTGAGTTAGCATTATAATATGCTTCATTATCTGCAAATGGTTTCCATCCTAATTTTTGAAATTCAGGATGCTCATAATAACGCATGAAATTACTTTGAACCATCCCAGTAAAAGTAGGAGCAGCTACACCAGTTCCAGGTTTTATATTTTTTTGAAAATTTTCAGCAGTAGATTTTAAACTTTGATCCATCATTCTTTCAAATCCACCTGGTTCTCTTAAGTTAGGAGGATTTTGTTGAAGAACAGGATCAAATGTATTAGTAGATAATGTAGGCCTTCTTGCAGCAGCATTTGCATTAGATCTAATTCCACTACTATCAATCAAAGGTTTTAATGCATCAAGTTGTTGTAATTGAGCTAAATCCATAGTGCTCATAAGAGCATTATTTTCTTCACTATCAAACATGTCCATTACAGGTTGAAATGAATTATCTTTTGGAATAACACTTTCTGTAACTTGATTATCTATAATTGTTTGATCTAAACTGTTATTTTCAACTTGATTTTCCATGTATTATTACCTGAATTATTTTTTGTAAATGTAGTGATTTTTAATTTTTTCTTCCTTTAACAGCAGAATTTTTATCATAATCTCCCAAGTTCATTTGTCTTTGAATTTCAAAATTTTCTTGCATTTTTTTAACTTGAGCATCAATTAGTTCTCCTGCATTAAAAGATCCAACTACTATTGGAGTTTGTTGCCAATCACTTGAACTATATGTTCCATTAGGTTGATAAATATTATATTTATATGTAGCATAAAACTGATCTGTTCCTGTTTTAACAATTCTATATGTAGCAGTTGGTGTCATACCATCTACACCAGGATAATCATATTCTACAAATTTTTCAGGACTAGCTTCAATAGCTGATAATGTTTTTGAATAATATTGATTACGTGTAGCTCTTGGATTAATATCTTGTTTTTTATCAAATACCATACTAATTCCATTACGTAATTGTTCTACTTCAGGTTTACTAAATAAACCATATTCCCCAGTACCATCATCTTTTGCTGAACCTTTAACTTTAGTTGATAACCATTGATTAAAACCATCAAGAGTATATCCGGCTGTACCTTTCTTACCATCTCCTGCAGCACCTAATGTTCCACTGTAAGTAATTGTTCCTCTTGGAGCAATACCTGCATCATTACTACGTTTAGGATTACCTAACCAAGTAGTCATGTCTGCTATATAAGCATTATAAGCTTTAGCTGCTAGTTCATTATTAACTATAGATGTAGCATCTTTTTTATCTGATAAGTTACCAAGTACCATCTTATAACCACCACCTTGACTATCTAACATATTTTTTTGTTGTACCATCTGAGCTAAAGTCATTTGACCTTCTTTTGTAGGAGATAGTGGATCTACAACTGCTCTATAAACAGGAGAAATAGCCATCTCAGAAGCACCTGTTCTTCCAGCTAAAGTACCTTTAAAAGTTCCTGTTTCAAACTTATTACCAAGATGTCCTGTCAAAGCACTATTACTTTTTGTTTTAATAGCATCATATACCATACCTGCTTCAGCTTCAATAGCACTCATATCTAATTCAGTAACCATTTGTGTACGTTCTTTTGTTTCACTACCACCTTCACCATCTCTAACTGAATAATATTGACCTGTGCCTTTTCTATAAGTATGCATATAGTCACTGTTATTTGTACCTGTATCTATAGTCCAAGGTAAATTAATATTTTTAACTTTTCCTTGTGAAACCATTTGTGCAACTTTTTTAATGTAATCTTCTTTAGAAAGTTCACGGTTTACACCACTACCTGTTGTTTCAAATATACCAGGCATACCAGCTTGTTCCATTAAAATTTTAACATTGGCATTTTCACCTTTAACTAATTCTACAGCTCCATCATGTGTTTTTTTATACTTATCAGTTAAAGTATTAAATGTTTGATCAAGTACTTTAACTTGAGTATTAATTCCTTGATCAGAATATATTTGTGCATACAAATTTTTATAAGTATCTGATTTAGCTTTACCAGGATACTTGGCCATTTGTTTTGGATCATTTAATATTGCAGATTGTTGATCATATAATGCTGTTATTTCATCTCTATATTTATAAACACCACCTACTTTTTCACCAAGTTTAGATTTTATCTGATCAATTGTTCCTGTAAAATTCTGACCTTCAACTTTAATAGTATATTTTTGAGTAGGTTTACCAGAATTATCTATTTCTCCAGCAGGATTTAAAAATGTTAATATACTAGTAGCAACATCAAGTTGTCTATCTCTAGCTTCAGTTCTAGATACAGCATAATCTGTACTTAATTTTTTATACATATCTGTATTTACGTCTGGTAATCCATCAGCACCAATTGGAAATTCTGAATTAGTTGCATCACCCGGAGAAGCTCCACCACCTAATAATATATTTAATAAAGGATTTTCAGATATAAGTTCACCTTTTGCTTTTGCTAAGTCATAATCAATTTGTCCTTTTACATTAGCTAACTCAATTGAATTTTGATGTTGCTGCTCAATTTTAGACATATCAAATTGAAATTGTTTTTGCTGTTTAGCAAATTCATTTTCCCTCATTGTATACTCCATATCTCTAGCACCATATTCTTGAGCAGCAGCCTGCATTTCTTTTGATATATTATTATGCATCAAAAGACTATATGCTTTATTTAATGTGCCTTCAAAATCTTTTACGGGAGCATTGCCTATTTTTTGAATTTTAACTTTTGCATCTAATGCAGCTTTCATTGCTTCATAAGATGACATTTCACCTTTCATTGCTTTATCATCATCTGATCCTGGAACAACACCATTACTAGTTCTATAGTTATCCCATCTAACATTTACATCTTGAGCAGTAGCTAAAGCTTTAATATCTTTCTTTAAATAATATTCATTTTGTTGATTTATTCTATTAATAGTTTCAGATGCCCAAGCAGATTGACCTTCTTCTTTAGTTGAAAACATTCCTTTAGCCATACCTTCTGCAGCAAAATCTCTACCTCTTACAAAAGCTTGATTTAGATAATGTCTTTGTATTCTAGGATCATCTAATAAAGCTTTCTGAATATACTGTAATGCAGCACCTGTAACTAAATTACCATTCTGCTCTGTAATAATCCAATCACTGTTTACTGAACCATCAGGATTTACACCATAATGATCAATCTTCATTTTTAAAGGTGGTTTCATTTCACCTAAAATCTTCTGAGACATCTTCATTATGTTAGCATTCTCAGTATATTTCTGTAATGGCATTTTCATTGCTTTATCTGGAGAAGCATTTATAAAATCTTCCATATGATATTGCAAACCCTTTACACCATCAGCTGAATATCTACCCCTCATTTCATCATCTGCATTACCCATAAGTCTATTTGCATAAGCCATTTCATTATTATAATTAGTGGTATGCATTATATCACTAACTATTAAATCATCTTCAAAGAATGGAGCAAACACTGCTTTAGCAGAATCAACATTTTGTGCCAATGATAAATCCAACCCTGAAATCTTTTCTAAAGAAGGGGCTAATTGATTTATATATTGATCTCTTTGTTCTTTGGTATCTTTTCTAGATAAATCTGCATAGACTACTTTATTGTAAAGATCATTAGTTGCCTTCCAATTAGTATTATATCTATCCTGTCTAGTATCAAGTACAGCAGACAAAAACTTATAGTCTGGTGTAAATGATTTAATATCCGGTAAATATGTTTCTGCTCCTGGTACGTATGTTGCCATAATTGTAAATTACTAAAATTTATTAAGTTTAACAAGATAAATCATAAAACTTTTAAAGTTTATGCTCCCATCTTTCCTGTATAGAATGGTACTACCATCCTTTTTATTTCTTTTCCTGATTTACCTTGATATGTTGGATAACCTATAGGCATGCCATTTTTTTTCAATTCTGCTTGCATATTAGTTATATCAGGAGTTTCATTAGCACCTAAACCAAAATACATTTTTGCAAACCATTCATCTACTTTTGTATCAGCTGGTAGATTCTTTTTTAACTTAGTATAGTCATTTAAAAATTGTTCTTGTCTATCTGGTTGTGGTTTTACTTTTTGAAATGCCTTATTACCTTTAAATCCAATAGGACCTCCTGTTGTAGGATCAATTGCATAGTTATCATACAATGTATTTAAATTATATGTATTAGCTCTATTAGTAAGTGCTGTATTAAATAATTCAGCTTCTTTACCAATTTTCCAATTTAAAAAGTTATCATGATTCTGCAATGTTTTTTGTGTATCATCATAAACTTTAATATTTCTATTTTGATTAATATTATCAACTTGCATATCTAATTGTGCTTGCATTGGAGCTACATTATTCATTGTACGTACATTATTCATATTAACATTATTAATACCTCCAGCAATACCTTCCATTGCAGTACCATGAATATTTGAATTAGCTACAGCTCCTGCTCCACCGGCAGCACCTAATGCTCCAGCCATAGTATTTGCAGCTGCTAAATTTGCATTGGCATTACTTCTCCAATCATCTAATACATAATCTATTTTAGCTGGTCCAGCATCTGGGGCCCCAGGTAAATATAAATTATCATCAATTAAACCTAATGCATTTAAATTATTTTGATCTTGTAACCACCATTGTCCTTCAGGTGGAGTATATTTATTAACGGGTGGTATTTCTAATTGTGGTCTTGGTTCTGGTGGAACATCAACACTAAATGAAACATCACCAGGTTCTTCAGGATTAAGTCTAAAACGTGGAGCATTAAAAGTATGCAATCCTAATTTACTATCAAAGGCTGTTCCTTTAACATAACCTTTACTTCCTTTTTCTCTCCAATAAGGTATATATCCTGTATCATCACCAAATGCATCAATATGTTCTTGTCTTCTTTTTGCTTCTGCCTTTCTTTGAAAGTCTCCCCATTTAGGATCATCAGGATTGTCATAATTAAATCCCGGTATTGTTTCTATAACATCACCCCATCTATCATAAAAATCTGCTTTAGATGCTGGCAACATAATATCATCTGAACCATATGCACTAGCACCCATACCTTGATGTTCAGGTCTAGTACCTTCTGATAATATACCAAACTTATACATACCAATATCACTTCCTTGAATTGCTCTTTCTTGACCTGAAAGATCTTCACCATAAATAGAAACAGAACCTGTACCTTTTTGATTTCCACCAGAAATTTTTTGTTTTCTTTTATTAGCTTCTTTTTCTGCTTTAAATTTTGGATCATCAGGAACAATCCTTTTAAAATTATAAGTTTGCTTACCATCTACAACAGAACCTTTTACAACTTCATATTTACCAGAATCAATCAGCTTCTGTGCTTCTGCATATTGAGGATGATCTTTAGGAAGGGGGTTAACAGGTTTTTCTTTACCATCCTGATACATATCTATTTCTCTACCATATCTTGCCATTCCTTGATTAGGATCACCCATAGCCATAACATCTTGATCAGCCATAGCTAATTGTTGTTCTTGTATTGAAGGATCTTCAAAAGATTGTTCTGGTTGTTGAGTTTGTTGTTGATCAACCTGAGCCATCATTTCCTGCAACTGTAATAATTGTTGTTGTTGTTCAGGAGATAAAGCAGCAAAAGCTTTCATCTGAGCTTGCTTCTTAGTAATGTTTTCTACTTTAGCAGTAAACTCAATTGGATCTTCTCCAATAGAAACTAAGTATGGATGAGCTGCTAAAGGCACCCCATCTTCAAATTTCTTTTTAAGTTCTTGACCAAATGCTAATTTAGATAATCCCATCATATTTTTCTTTAACATTAGCTCAGAACTACGTGCAGTTATTTCATCAGCAAATTGATCTTGCATAGAACCATAGTATTTATTAAGTTCATATCTTTTAGATACTTGAGCAGGAGTCATTTTTAATTTAGTTTCTATACCATACTCAGCTAACTCATCTTGATTAAATCTCATTTTATCTGTATCAGAATAAATAAAAGATTGTTCTGGTAAAAACATTGGCACACCACCTTTAGAGTGTCTTGGTCCTGTTATATTATATAGACCAAATTGATTGTCATTGTTTAAATCAGTTAACACAGTTTCACCACCTTCAGCTTCAATGTTTGCTTTGTCCCTAGGTACACCAGATAAACTATATCTTACAGATTCATCTCTGGTAGTATTCATATTAGCATTATTGTAATAATCCTGTGGTAGGGTAACCAATCCATAACCAGCTTGATCACCAGTTACATAGCCACCTTGTTTCATCATTTGTTCTTCTTCTATTTTACCATTAACTAATTTAAAGCCTGCTGGTAAACTATTTATTTTAATTTTTGCCATAGTTATAATATTTCAATGTCAGCTCCCGCTGCAATTAATTTTGCTAATAAATTTGAATCAACATTTACAGTATTGTTTTCACCACCATATTTGCCAAAATATAAACCTGTTGTTCTATCTCCTTCACTACCTGCAGTTCCTGTATTAACATCCCACATTCCTCTTTTATTAAAAGGATCTTCTGCAGTAGCATATTGATTATCAGCAACTAACTGATTAAAATTATATTCTTTTGCTTCATTATACTTTTTATCTCTAAACCAATCATTAATGACATCAGCACTTTTAACTGCAAAGTTAGACAATTTTCCATAACCTTGTACTAGAGGACTATCAGCTAATCTATTTAAACCACCTTCAAATTTATTTGTTCTCTTTACTTTTGGTGGTTCAAATGATGGATCTGTTGATGCTGCAGGTTGTTCAAATATTGTTGGCTCACCTACTTGAGGAGTAAACATGTCTTGCATTTGTTGTTGTTGTGGTGTAGCACCTAATGCTGGAGTTTGACTTTGTAATTGAGCATTAGCTACAGCTTGTGTATCTTGAGCATAATTAGTTGTACCCATACCACTAAAGTAATTATTTATACCTTGCTGTTGCATTGGGTTATAAAAAGAATTTAGATCACCCATTCCTGCCAACCAATTAGGAGGACCTACTTGAGCTTTGTCTAAGTCACCTCCATATTTAAATCCTTGTATAAGATAACTGTCATATTCAGATTTAAGTTGCTCTTGGCTTTTACCTTGGTTTCTTACAACATCTCCTGTAGCATACCAATCTTTAAATGATTTTTGTGATTGATTGGGTGGAGTACTAGAAGGTGTAGCAGCCATTATTGGTGGTTGAGTATTAGTCATACCTGGAATAGATTGACCATTGTCTCCAGTAGGTATCATTGAGTTTTGACCAACTTTATTATTACCCATATATGTATCATATTCATATGGATTTTTTGCACCAGGTAAATAAGACATACCATTACCAAATTTATCAATACCCATTCTAACACCTTCTGGATCATCTTTACCACCCATGATCATAGCTCTAGTATCTGGATCCATAGCACCTATAGCATTATAATCTTTACCTGCTATTGCATTTTTTTGAGCAGCTGAATCATAGATTCTTTCATCTATAGGTCTACTGCTAGTAATAAAATCATAGTCATGAGTATTTGTATTATAATTAAATCTAGAATTAGCTGCTACATCTTTATTATATTGATCAACTGTTCTTAAATTTCCTTTACCTTTTGATGTATTATATAAATCAGTGTTGTCTGCCATATATTTATTTGGATCATTAGCATCTTGAGTAATTTCATAATTATAATAATCACCTCTAGTTGCATCTCTTATCCCTGCTTTTTTCTTACCATCTCTAAAGAAACCATCTTTAACACCATCTTTATCTTGATCTTTACCACTTAAAAATTCTTTATAACCTCCATAAGCAACAGCTGCAGCTTTACCTAAACTAAAGTTATCATTTGTATATTCAAATTCCATTGGATTAATATACAATGGAGCTCTTTGCCAATTCATATCTTTATTAACAGATACATTATTAACTGCACCTACTTTACCTTGAGGAGTACCACCCATATCATACTGTTCACCACCATCTTCTTTTTTCCAACCAGCAGCATTCTTAGCAAAGTTTGCCATCTTAACTACAGCTGGTGGATATTCATCTTTATTTGACATAACTTTATTTGCAGCATCTTGAACAGACATACCACGTGCTTGAGCCCATCTAGTAAACTTACCTTCATTTTCAGCTTTAATTTCTATACCTGATTTACCCATAGACATTCCAGGTTCTTGCGTTTCTTCTGCTGACATATCATCAGAATGCATTCTTTCATCTTCAGTTAATTCTTGTGGAGTTTTATTTACATCAGCAAGATTTGGTTCACCACCAACTACTTCTTCTACTGGTTGACCTTGACTCATTTGTTCAAACAAAGACATGATATCATTTTCTTCAAAACCATTCATCATCAAAGCCTGCCCAATAGTTTGTTGATCCACTTGTTGTTGAACTAAAGCCATAACAACTTCTGCAGGATTTTGTCCTTCAGCTATTGCTTTAGAAATAAAATCTGAAATTTGTTGTACAGCAGGATCCATCTGTCCTCCTTTTTGCATTAAACTTATTTTGTTTACTTTCACGGTGCTTACATTATATTATTAATATACAAATAAATCAATAGATTTACTAATTTTTGAGGTTTAAGAATTGCCTACAATATGAGTCATTATGTAATTTGCTGCAGTCATTCCTAATTCTTTTGCTTTACTATAATATATTCTATTTAGTTTATCATAGTTTTTTACTGCTTCTGTTTCATTTTCAATATTACCTTTTATATAATCTTTATACATAGTAATATTACCAGAATTTAATTGACCACCAAATTGTTTTTTATTAATAATGGCACCTCCCATTTTCTTCTCTTTTGGTAATCTATTGTATGCCATCATTAATGGTCCTGGTTTTGATTCACCACCATCTCTTAAACCATATAAACTTTTTATTGGTTTATTTTTTTGATCACGCAATGCTTTAGAAAAATCAGTGTTAAAGGTAGTATTTTTTCTAAATAATATATCATTAATATAATTTTTTGGTTCATCTGGTAATTTATTAATCCAGTCTAAACTATTATAAATATCAACACCTTCTTTTTTTAAATTATTTAATAACTTAGCAACATTACCTCTACCCCAATTATATGAAGCTAAAGTTTTAGCTAGTCTTACTTCTTCTGATTGATTAGGTTTATTAATAAAACTTGAATTATATAATTCATTCATTGAATATTTTTGAACATCAGAATTTTGCTTTATATTAAATGGATCAATATTACCTGTAATATTATTTGCCTTTTTGTAATCTTTAATAACATCCTCTCCAATTTGACCTATACCTTTATAACCTGCTGGAGAAACAGCATTAGGATTAAATGCAGATTCTCTATATGCTTGTCTTATTAAAAGTTCAGGTGTAATTCCTCCTGGTTTTTTAACAGGAGCAACAGCTTCTGGCTTCTTCAACTCAGTTGTATACCTGGTACCATGCCATAAAAAATCAGACTCACCTTCATTTCTTGCTGCTCTAAATGCTTCTTTAAAATTAGCATGTTCATCATATCTATATGTGCCCCAGTTTGCTGGGTTAAGATATGCTGTCCAAGATGTTTCTTCTGGTTCACCTCCATCTTGTTTTTTATCTAATTGTTTAAAAGATAAATAAGATGAATTGCTTTTAACACGGGCACCATAGTTACTACGGTTATTCCATTTAGTAGGTAAATATTTCCAAAGATCTTGTTTTTGTTTATCATTAAGTTGTTGATTATATCTTATACCCAATATAGTAACAGTACCTATTGCTGCTTTCTTGGGATCAAGAAAATCTTTATTGGATGTAATTCCTACTTGTTTTAATGCTTTCTTTTCATCTTCATTTAAATAATTCCATCTTATTTGAGTTAACCCAACACTTCTAGTTTTTTCATCAGCACCATAAGTTTCATACTTAGATTTATAATCAGGACTACTTGCTGATTTAGGATCTAAAGCTTTATTAGCAGCTCTTGCTAAATTACCAACAGCACTATGAGTATCTCCATAATTGCTTTCAGTACCATATATACCAAAAGCCATTTTTGCTAATTCATTATAAACATCAGATGAAATTTTAGCAGCTTTCATTACATCTCTTTTATTTGAACTTAATGCAGCTACAAATGGTTTAGTAGTACTAGTATATTCTTTTTCATCATTAAAATCATTCCATTGAAATACATCCTCTTTAAATTTTGCTTCATTAAGAACTGCCTTAACAGGTTTGTATACTAATGTATTAGTAGTTTGATTTGCACCTTGACCTTTTTGTTTAGTTCCAGTTTGATCAACATAACTATTATATTTCACTCTATTTTGAGAAGATACTTTTAGTGCTGGTTTACCATCTATAATTTGAAAGTTATTTCCCACATCTTCAGGTAAAATATAAACCTTTGTGTTTAAATCTAATTGACCATAAAGTTCTTTAAGATCTTGACATTTACCATTAATACAACCATTAGTCATTCTATTATCTACAACAGTTCCATTATTAAACTTAACCATTCTAGGTTTTGGTGTACCATGAATTGTAGTTGCTACTTCAATTCCATTTTCATTTTTTAAATTAAATGAAGGCTGATTGTAATATTCTTCACTAGCAGGATTAATATTTGAAATAGTATAAATACCTGCACCAGTTGATTTATTTCCTGCAGACCAATCTGTTTTACCATTTTTAACTTTAGTAACAGTTTGTGCATCACCAGGATTTTGACCAACACCAACTTCAAATGACTTTGTTAAATTACCACCAGTGTAAAGTTTCATTACAGCATTCTTTTTGTCAACTATAAGGTATGATTCTTCTGGCTTATCATTATAAAAACTTACAATTTTTTGTTCATCAGATAACTTATTAATTCTATCTTTTTTATCTCTTATTGTATTCCAATCTTTATATACTTCTTCTTGAGGTGCATCAGGGCTTTTACCTACAAGACTAATTTTTTGATTAATCCTAATTACATTTGGATCTGTAATGCTCTCATTATTTTTCATAATACTTGAAATAGAAGTATTATTTTCTGAAGCAATTTTACTAAGTGTATCTCCCTTCTGAACTACATACTCTATTAAAGGACTTGGGGCAACTGTAGTTGCTGCATCAGTTTGAGTAATAGACTCACCACCATCTTGATATTGTGTTGCTGCTGTACCTAAACCTATTACTGATGTTATTCCCAACATTTTATTTAATCCCTTTGCAACTAATTCATAATTTTCAGGATCTGCTTTCATTATATTAAAAAGTCTTAAATATTTTCCTCCACCTTTTTCATCAAACATTGCATCTACCATAGTTTTCTTAACCATTTCTGGAGTAACTTTTATATATCCTTTTTTAGGTAGGGTACCTGCATCCATCATATATTGTTGAACTTCCCCTAAAAATGCAGATTTTTCTTTACCTTCTGAACCTGTTAAAAAATAATCAGTAGCCTTTTGTTTATCAAGTACTGCTGGTTTATAATAATTAATATCTACAGGACTATCAGAATCTATATTGCTTTGCCAAACTTTATTTGGTGTACCTTCTTTTCTTAATTTTAAATTAGATAACAAATCA
>Ga0214919_10002573_pt1 | contig 28396 bp, 34 predicted proteins | sample LL1503_MetaG_FD_177994 | JGI IMG/M metagenome (GOLD analysis project Ga0214919, IMG submission 177994) | Freshwater microbial communities from Lake Lanier, Atlanta, Georgia, United States - LL-1503 | ecosystem: Environmental > Aquatic > Freshwater > Lake | place: USA: Georgia | collected... | reverse complement strand
TAGCTTACGCTACTAGATTGTTCACTGAACATTCAACTACAAAAAAAGAAAAAATAAACATCCTTAGAAGATTTGACAATGTTGAAAGTTTGAAAGAATCAAAAAATCTTTACAAATCAATCAAAGACGAATTAGGTAAGGTTGAAACAAAATCAATTAACGAGTCAGTAGGAACAAAAATCAATAAAACAGTTTCTACAGGTTCATCAACTACTTTAATTGAATCAAAAACTTATGAAAATCCTCAGTTCTTAAGAATGAAAGATTTAATGGGTAAATTAGGGTAAAAAATAAAAATAAAATAAACTTAAAAACAAAACAAATACTAAAATGGGAGCATTATTAGAATCAGGTCTTGTAGGTAACATCGGGTTAAAACACCTTAAAGTTATCAAAGAAGACACAATCAACAAATGGGACAAATTAGGCTTTTTAGAAGGTCTTAAAGGTCACATGAGAGAAAACGTAGCACAATTATACGAAAACCAAGCATCATATTTAATTAATGAGGCATCATCTACATCTGACACAGGTGCTTTTGAAACAGTGGTTTTCCCAATTGTTAGACGTGTATTCTCTAAATTATTAGCGAACGACATCGTATCAGTACAAGCTATGAACTTACCAATCGGTAAATTATTCTACTTTGTACCTAACATTCAGTCTTATGACCCACTTTACAGTGATGCAAATACTGGTACACACTTTGCACCTTATGGAGCACCGAATGCAAATACGGACCAAACTCCAAACGACGGTTATAACTACAACACAACTAAAGACCTTTACGATAGATTCTACGAAGGTAACGAACCAGCGTTAGACCCTCCAGGTTTATATGACTATTCTAAAGGTACATTCTCAGCTATCACAGGTAGCGTTCAAACAGTTGCTTGGGTTGCTGACGAATTAGTTGCTGCGGCATATCCTTTAACAGATTACAGAAAAGTGTTAATTCAAATGACAGGTTTTGCATCTGACGGAGCTGGTAAATTAATCGGTCCTGATGGTCAACCAATGGATAACGAATCTTTCTTATCTGATTTAACAATCTATGGTGTGAGTGCAAACATAACTACATCTGCTAATACAACTAACCCTTATTTATTTAGAGTTGTAACTCAAAGATACGGTAAAGGTATTGTGCAATACGGTAATAACAACGCTGACGCGTTTTTCCCTCAAAGTAAAACAGGTGGTGGTCAATACGACAACTTATGTGATGCTCAAGGTAGAATCTACTTAGAAGTTGATTTACAAGTACCAGTATGTATTACTTGTGGCGGTTCTATGGACGGTTACACAGGTTCAACATTCTCATCTTCAACTGCTTGGGATAATGCATTTACTGCTAAATACAGAATCTATAAGAACTTAGAATTTGAAGATAAAATTGGTGAGGTATCTTTCGACCTTATGTCAGTTACAGTTTCTGTGACAGAAAGAAAATTAAGAGCTCAATGGTCTCCAGAAATGGCTCAAGACGTTGCAGCGTTCCACAACATCGATGCTGAAGCTGAATTAACAGCTTTATTATCTGAACAAGTTGCGGCTGAAATCGATAGAGAAATCTTACGTGATTTACGTAAAGGTGCAGCTTGGAACTTAAGATGGGATTACAACGGTTGGAAACGTCTGGGTTCAAGTGCAGTTCCTTACACTCAAAAAGATTGGAACCAAACATTGATTACAGCAATCAACCAAATTTCAGCTCAAATCCACAAATCTACATTAAGAGGTGGAGCTAACTGGATTGTTGTTTCTTCTGAAATCAGTGCTATCTTTGATGACTTGGAATACTTCCACGTATCAAACGCGGCTCCAGAACAAGACCAATACAACATGGGTATTGAGAGAGTAGGTACTTTAGCTGGTCGTTACCAAGTTTATAGAGACCCTTACTTCCCACCAAACCAAGTGTTAATGGGACACAAAGGTACATCTTTATTAGATACTGGTTACATTTACGCACCATACGTACCATTACAATTAACTCCTACAATGTACAATCCATTCAACTTTACACCAATCAAAGGTATCATGACTAGATACGCTAAGAAAATGGTGAACAACCGTTTCTACGGTAGAATCACAGTTGATGGTGTAAGAACATTCGACTTAAGAGAGTTAAGATAATCATTATCTTAATGATACTAAAAAAGGGACAAGAAATTGTCCCTTTTTTTTATTTAGTAAGTCTGAGAGATTTGGAAACTATCTCGGATTCGGGTAATGAAAATAAACCATTTTTGTAAGCCATTTGAACTGCTCGTGTTAACATAAATTTAGCTTGTTCTTCGGTTAAGTTATCGATTAAATTATCAATGTCTTCGGGTTTATAAATTGCAACATCTTCAAAAAGATATAAGATAGGTTGTTTTTCTTGTTCCATAATGTATTTTCGATATATTTATAGTATAAGTATATGAAAAAAAATAGAATTAGTGAAGCTACAGGGTCGGCGGGTTCAGGACATTATAAAATTCCAATAGTCCTTGCACCTCAAGATTGGAAACCAAGCCAATTGGCTCCGTTTAATAATCCTGTGTATCAATATACTAATGCCGAATTGGCATATGAAGAAGCCGATGGCGACTTTAAAGAAACACCTGAAGTTAGAGCAAAGATGGAAGATAAAACTGAACTTTTATCTAAAGTTGACACCTACCTTAAAAGTTTTTATACGGGACAAAATGATGATGAAGGTAGTAGTATTTCAGATGTTGAAAACCCCGAAAAAATAATTCAACAAGCGGTTGGTCCACTTAAAGAAGATTTAGCCGTTTGGTTTGGTACAAAGAAAAAACCTAAGGGAAGTAAACAACCTAAAGGTCCTTGGGTTAATATTTGTCGTAAAGTTGACGGTAAACACCCACCTTGTGGTAGACCTGAGGCATCAGATAAAGGTTACCCTAAATGTAGAGCCGCAGGTGTTGCATCTAAAATGTCTGATTCTGAAAAAAGAAGTGCCTGTCAACAAAAAAGAAATGCCGAAAAATCACATTCAAAATTAGGTACAGGTAACAAACCTAAAATGACTCATTATGAACCAAGGAACGAGTCATTGAGAGACATTGTAAAAGAAATACTTAAAGAGTATAAAAAATCTATTTAATAACACTATCATTAAAGTGTGACGTATCCACAACTTTTTTTGGTTTTGAAGAATCAATTGGTTTAGTTACAATTTTTTCAACAATAACAGTATCATGAATAATTTCTTTTTCAGGTGTTATTGGGACTTCAACAATTACAGAATCTTGTTTCTTTATTTTAAATTTGTTATTTAAAGAATTATAGACATTAATTGAGATTGAAGTTACTAAACCACAAATAACGAACATTATTATTAAACCAAAATAAAATGTGTATTTAAAGGAATTGTTTTTCATTAGATACTATGTAATATATTTTGAAGTGAGTGTTTAATGTTTGATGTAATTTCTTTTTCAAAAATTTCTCTACGTTTTTCTACCTCATTATCAAACATGTTTATAAGGTTTTCCCAAGAATTTTTTTCTAAATAAACGGTATATGAATATACGTGGTTAATTACCTTAACATTGTGTAATTCTAAAATGACAAATATTTGATGTTCTTCATTTCTAATATAACGTTTATTGGAAATCGGAGTTAATAGTAAAATAGTTTCTTCTTTACCAATTAATTTTTTACAAATAGAAATACAATCTCTTTCGTATTCTGATTTTTGTGGGGGTGGTGTAGAAAATCTGGCTAAAGAAATATACCATTTTTGAATTGCCCGTTTTAATTTATGAGGAAATAGGTTCATAGGTGTTTTTTATTTGATTACAAAAGTAAACAAAAACTTTAAATAAAAAAACACCTATGAATAAAAAAAATTAACAATATGAACCTGAACAGTGTTTTTTACCGTCCAAACCCTTGATTTTACCTTTACATACTTGTACTGCATATCCATTTGCATATGCCGATGGATAGACTTTGAATTTTGATTTAGCTGCAGCTTTACCTCTTGAACATAATGGAGTCCCTGTTTTTTTCCTACCTTCATTAATATCTTCAAAATCAACATATTGTGATTCTTTATCCATTTCATTTTTGAAAAAATCAAAAACTTGGTCAATATTAGTTTTGGCTTCGGAAATATGGTCATCCGCCCAATCATGACCATTTTGAATGATTTTGTCAATCATAGATGGGTCCATTTCCATCATCATTTCTAATTGTCTTTTCATTTGTTTTAAATTTGAAAAGAACATATAGTTTTGAGGTTCTTGTTCTGAAAGAACTTTTTTAACCAATCTGTTTAAGTCAGATTCACTTAATTTTACTGTTTTCATGTTATTGTCTAAACGATGTATTATTTGCTTTATAATTAACAATATTAAATGTTAATTGTTTTTTATAAGTATCTTTTTCACCTGAAGTGTTAACTTGGATATCTACATAATATTGATTTGGAATTTTATCTCTCATATCAAACATAAAGTAGTATTCATTTGGCGTTCTGTTAATTTCTGTCCAATCTTGTACTAATACTTCTGTTGTACCTTCCTTTACAAAAACTCTATAATATGCAGAAACGTTTTCTAATAAAACTTGTCCTGTGTATGCTTTTTTAATTGTTACACCAACTTTTCTGATGTCAGTATTAAGGATTTGTTCATTTTGTAGTATACCATAAAACTCAAAACCAAATTTTGATGGTTCTTTTGATGTTGACCCTATCTGAATTCCTGCTGTGTATTGTTGTAATACAAATTGATTTGTGACATTAGGTAATGGTTGATTATTGATTGTTAAACCTGACCACACATCATAATATTGACATGGTGTTGCCCCTGTAAACGCATTTGGTACAATAACCTCATAAACACCTTTTGTTTTTGAACATGCTGACAATGTTGCCATACCATCTACTGCATTTCCAAGACGGTCTTCAATTCTAACTATTGGATTTGAATCCAAATTAGCAAAATCACCATTTTGGTAAATATACAAATACAATTTATTGACTTGGTTTTTTAAAAACAAATTCCTATCATCTTCAATTAAATCATCATATGTTGTTTGTAAAAATGGTTGATAAAATGTTTGAGTGTGTCTTGAAAAAAACGCCACGCTATAACTGTCAGTTAAACCTGTGATATTTTCAATTTGTGGTAAGTATGCAACACCCCAACCAGTAACTCCAGTAATACTACCATCTAATATGCCGTTGATTTCGTCGGTCATATCCATAAGTAAATTTTCATTACCAAGTTCAAAATGTTGTCTTGCAATAATTGTCAAATCAGAATAATTAACAACTCCTTCGTTTTTATTATTATAAACACCAGGTTGTGACCAATTACTAATAGTTTGAGTTTGATACCAATTTGATGGTCTTGTAGAGAATGCCCTACTATCAACATAAGTTAATGGAGTAGAACCACCTTGAGCACTATTTTTTGTTAAATTAAAATCGTTGTAATCATATCCGACACCTTCATCCCAATATTGTGGACTTCCAGTGTCACCTGAATATAAAGGTATTCTGAAAAGAATTAAATCAAATGAAGTTGCACGTCTTCTTTCATTTGACATAAAGGTATTCAATAACTCATTGTCAAATGATGACGTATTTGTCATTTGTAGGACGTGTGTCATCCCCGATGTACATCCAGTTGATATTACCCCTGATGCAATGTTTTCTCTCAGTAAACCTAGGTCTAAATCGAAAAGAAAACGACTGTAACCATAGTTTGGAATTATGTAGTCAGACGCACCAAAATTTAACTCAATAACAGGATTTCTACCTGTATTGACATATGAGTTTGAAATAATGGTATTATTTTTATCTATGTATGACCTTAAAATTGACATTTATCTTTCTTAATAAATATCAATTAAGTCGAATATTTTCATTCAAGATTTTTGTAGACGCATTTTGTAGTTGAGTTAATAAGTCTTGAATGTTTGAACCGTCTTGAGTTACTGGAACTGGTGGTAAACCTGGATACGCGTGTGTGTGAGTAATTAAAAATCTGGCAATCAAATTAACTAATTCTAAAAGTTCTTCACCCCTTACAGTGCTTGAAGTTTTTGGTGTAATTTCATCAACAAATTGTTCTGGAGTTATTCCATATAAACTATCTTCAAAATTAATTCTTCCTTTACCCGGAATTGCTGAAAGATGTGATAATAAAAATAATTTGTCACCACCTAAAGACGCATATGTTATTGGTGAATTTGAATATTCTGACTGAGGAACTATCTGTGTTGAAGTTGTTAATGGTTTACCAACTTTGTCTTGAGCATATATTAATCCATAACCACCTTGTTTAAGTGCGGGGGTTAATTTAATATTATTAAAAATTTGTGAAATATTTTTTGTTGCTATAGTTGTGTTTACATCAACTGTTGTTTCTGAGGATGATTCTAAATAAGAATACGTTAAGTTATTTGGTCTATAGAAAATTGGAAACTTATTGTTATTGTCAGTGAACAATATTGTACCATTTTTTGTTTTATCTGTAGTGTTACACGTTCTAATAAATTCATTAATGAACGCAATAACTTCAGTCAAGCTTAACAATGAAAATTGCTCAGATGCAACCAAAGATTTTAAATTTTCATTAACCACACTACCAACTGTAAGATTTTTAGAATTTGTTGATGTATCTGCCTTAACCTGATAAAGATAAACTGAACCAACAAATTTGTTTTGAGTGTTTTCAGGATTTGTTATAACCCATTCGATTAGATATTTTACAGAAACCACTACTTCATTAAATTGTGAAATAACTTTACTTGGTGTTGTATATTTTGTTGTATTAAATTTTGATATTTGTAAAAATGCTCTTTTGGTATTTGCTGCGGGAACCACGTTAGGTTCTAAACCAGTTCCAATAAATTTACCCGCTCTTATTAAAACCTCATCTTCTTTAACAACAACATCGGCACTTCCTCTACCCAATAAAGCGTTATCACCTGGTTCAGGAAATACACCTTTGTGAATTCCTTTGTCAGTGTATGTACCATCTTGGTTTTTTAAAGGTTTTGGTGTTTTTAATTGAGTACCTGTACCAGTAAATTTATTTCCACCCACATAATATTCAAATCCTGTTGTTGTTGGACTTGAAAATGTGTTTTGTATGTAATATTGATTTTGATATTTAAAATCTTTATTTACATAGATTACTTGAGCCATTTCATTAATCTTTGGCACTTGATACATAAAATATGGCATAAGTGGATTAAAGATGAATGGGTCTCTATAAGTCCATTTATCTTTTTCCTCATTCCATGGCGGGTCGGTAATACTTCTAATAATATCTTGATAGTTATCAGTCAAAAGTCTAGCTCTAACCCTACCAAGCATCATAGGGTCTTGGTTGTCTATTATTTGTACCTGAAAAAATATATTATCGTTCATTAAACTCTTGATTGGTATTCTGTTAATATTTTATTGTATAACCCCTCAACTTTATCCAAATATATTGTTGAATTAATTATATTAGTTTTGGTTAATTCAAAATCAACCGTTAATTTATCCATATACTCAATTAGTTTTGAGTTAGATAAATTTTTTAAATCGGATTGTTCTTCGACAATTTTTTCAAATTCTTCTTTAGTCATTATCTCGGTACTCCTGAAATTTTAACAAGACCTCCCACAACAGGTAAAACTTTTCCTACACCGGAAATCTTACCATTTTCGGCTTGTTCTTTATCTGCACCTTTGTGCATCATAAAATTAAATATGTTCATTACATTTGGTGAGCCATCAGGTAGTGTACCTGTTGGTATCCCAACTGACTGTAAAAACTCTATTGTATTTATTGTGGACCTTTCTGGTGATGTTCCAGGTAACAAGTCCGCAAGTAATAATAACGGTAAAGGAATTCCTTTTGCCCCGCTAAGTTGAAATATTAAATTTAACAATCTTATAATATCTTCAACTAATGATTTACATCTTCTATAATCATCCACTAATTGTGCGACTACTAATAAGAGATTTACTAATCTTAAAATTGTTGTTGCCTTTTTTGCGGATGCTGATTTTGAAATATCTTGAATAACTGAAGTTAAAAGATTAATAATATCTTTTTTTAATATTTCATATAAAACTTTTAGATATATTGCACCAATTTTAGAAACAACTTGAATATTAAATTCTTGGAAGACTTTCAAAAAATCAACTGAATTGTTGATGATGTTATTAACTTTTCCAAGTTGGGTGTTTCCTGATTGTATGTAAGTATTTGCAGATGTGACATAATTACCAAACAACCCGTAAGCATCTTGTTCTACTTGACCTAACAACATAAAAATTGGAAATAAAACTTTTGGGTTAAGTGATGCAGACGCTAAAGCTAAAGGTATTTTTTTAAGAACGTCTTTATCAAAAGATGCTTTAACCTCAACGTTGTTTGGAATTAACACTTTCCAATCAGGATTAGAAGTTAATGTGTCTAAAATACCCTCAATACCTTTTACTTGGTTATCTAAAGATAATCCACTTAAACTTTCTCTAAATTTTACTAACTCTTCGTTAATAGTTTGATAATTAACAGGTAATTTCAAATTATCGCAATCTACAAATTCAATTACTTTATTTTGTATATTGTTTGCCCTATTTTCAATTGTCCTTAAATCTATATCAGTAGGTTCAAAAAATGTATTATCAACCCCATCTAACTCGGCTACTTTAGCAACACCACTAACATCAATTTCCCTTCTACTATCAAAACATAAACCTAAAATTCTTTGTAAAATTAATTCAAATTGTGTTGATAATGAAATTTCATCATATCCTGCCTTTAATTCTATGTTAATTGAATTTGATAATAAATTAAGTAATACACCGGCAAATAATGGTGCATCATATAATTTTACCGTTTTATAATAGTCTTGTAAAAATTCTTCTATTCTGTTAAAAGTGTTTGAAACTGTTGTTGAAGATGTTGAGCCACTTCCATAAACATCTACTCTATTAATTAAAGCAATTCTATAACAATCTTGGTTTACACCATACTTATTTTCACGTTTAAATTGAAAATCAAAAGATGGTTGGTTTGAAACACCTTGGTAATACTTCCCGTAATCTTGTTTATATGTTGTTTGAGTGTTAAGTCTTAAATTCATTTCCTTTAACATAGGAAATGTGGCAGGTCCTTTATAAGGTCTATAAACACCGTCCGCAACTGAAACGGGTTCATGTTCGTAAATAATCTTTCCTACAACTGAATTGTTTGGTATTTTTAATATTCCACCAAAGTCCAACCAATTTATTGGTAAATAAATACCGTCTGACGCTGGTAAAGTTTCTAATGGATTAATTTTTAAATTATCCAAAGAATAACCTTTATAAGTTTGCTCTTGTGCACAACCTAATACTTTTAAAGCCTCTTCTTGTATTATTTTTTTTACTTGGGGTTCCGCTTTTAATGTTGCCTCAAGTAATTTTTTTCTTAAGTACCTTGAGGTGAATGAACCACTACCACTTGTAAGTCCAATTAAATCTATTAACTGGTCAAATGATGTTGGAGGATTTCTTTGATATCTTTTTTGTTGGTCAGCGACTTTATCTAAAGGTGATGCAATTGCCGCTGTTGACTTGGACTCTGAATTACCCGCACTTTTTTTTGCTTCTTTTACAGACTTAGAAGTATCAATAAAAGTTTTAATTGAATTGATTCTACTTTTTGCGGTATCAAAACTTTGATTTAAATCAGGTGTTGGCATTTTATTTCATTTTATAGGTTTCCTCATCATTAGATACATCCTTATCAATTAAATTTTGAATTAGGTCGTCATCTAAATCTGCAAGAGAAAATGATTCGGTGTTATTATTTGATTTTTCCCAAATGCTCGATTGTAATTTTGATAAACTTATTTTTTTCTCAACACAGTCATTTACAATTTTTTGTTGTTTTTCAATTACAGGTCCAATTGTTGTCATGTCCTCCGCATCTTTCAACATGGATAACATTTTGTTTTGGATTCTAATTGCAGTTTGTCTTTGTTCAACAAGTTCATTATAGATTTCTTGCATCAATGATAATATTGAGTCTTTAGTAAAATTAATTTCTTTACGTTGTGGTCTAGGCATATCTATAAATACTTTTTAATCGGTTTTCATTTTTGTTTGAATGAAAACATATAATTTTTTAAATCTTTTAATAGAGCTGCGAATTTCTTTGGTACTTAGATTTGTCATTTCTCTTAATGAAAGAAGAATAACATTTTTATTAAATTTGTTATTATCTGCACCTGAAAATATAGACTCATAATTTTCAAACAAATCAATTAAAGCGTAACCCAATTTTTTTTCATTGTCATTTAAATTTTCAGATTCAATAAAATCTCTTAGTTCAGTTAAATACTTGTGTATGATTACACTGGTGTCAACAACATCTTCATCAATACGATACATCATATCAGGTCTTTCCTCGATACTTTCTGACATATCTTCGTATGATACTTTTCTATTAATTTCTTTTTGGTCTTTAATGATTTGACCCATTAAATAATTTTTACATATTGTACCAAAATATGAGTATGCCTTTTTTTCTTTTGACGGTTTGAATTTATCAACTTTGGTCATTAAAAAAGAATGCGTATCACAATGGATTTCAGTAAAATCCATATCTTTACGATATAATTTATATCGCCTAATGATAGATGAAATCATCTTATCAAGAGGTGCTCTTAGAAACTCATTGTAGATTTTATTTTTTTCTTCAAAGCTTTCCGCCAATAAAAAATTTCTTACAGCGGTTTCTTCTCTAACGTCAAAATAATTTACATTTACCGTTTTTCTGCCTCTTTTTTTTGATGAAACATCTTCTGTTAAACCAGATAGAGTTTCTTGCATTATGCATTTGTGGGTTGATATTTTATGACTCTATCGTCAACAAAAAAGAATTCTTTTTTTGCGGTTTGTATCCAAAATTTAACTTCATCATCAATCATTTTTTCTTCACCAAATTTGTAGTTCCAAAAAATTGACCCTTCTCTCATGTTTGTGTGTTTATAACCAAGTCTAGGAATAGTCATGATTGATGTTGAATTATATGTCAATCTGAGTAAAAACTCGTAAATAAAAGTCAATTTGATTGATGGTTTAAACCCACCAAAATCTTCAATAAGGTGTTTTTTAAATACAGAACCCGCCGTTTGGAAGTTTTGATAATCTTGTAATGTTTCATTTGTTAACATACCCATTTCTTGACTAAAGTTTGCTGCAAACGTTGCTTCATTTGTAAAACCTGCAAAACCACCTTTTTCATCTGTTTCAACAACCACAGGTAAAAACATTTGTACTTCAGGGTAAGATTCGATGTATTTCTTTACATTATTAAACCATATTGATGAATATTCATCATCAAATTCAAATAATGACACCCATGTACCTTTAGCATTTTTTATACCAAAATTCACTTGTTCACAATATGAGGGAGTTTTGTCCCATAATAGTTTTACAACGTTTAATGAACCAAAATCATACTCATTTAATAGAGTAATTAATGATTCTTCTGATGTGTGTACAATTACAAGCTCCTCAATATCAACTAATTGATTTTTAATTGATGTAATAGCCTTTTCAAAATATTCTACAAAATCTCTAGTTTTAGATGATTTAATTGGTAGTATTACGGATATTGATAATTTTTCTTTCATATTATTCTTCAGTTTTAATAATTTGTTGTTCGAATGAATCGGCTCTTACATTTAAATAATTTTCAAATAATGAAACAACATTAGAGTCAAATTCTTGTTTATTAGTATAGTTTTCTACAGTTTTTTTCATGTTTTCAAAAAGTTCTGATTTGATATTATCTTCTAACCAATTTTGAATATAATCAGCAATAAAATCACAAATCATAGTTTGATTCATAACCCAAATACCATTTTCATCATTCATCCATTCTGGTTGAATGTTTGGAATTTTACCAATCACAGGTACCCCTGATGCCATAGATTCTAATGGGAATGTTCCAAAACCACTTTCATTATCCATCCAAACACTAACAAAACAATCTCTTAAAGAATTACCAAATTCTTTCTCAGAAAGACCTCGTAAATCTCTAAATGTAAACCATCTATATTGTGGAAACTTTAAATAAAATGTTTTGATAATATTAATAGTATCTGATTGTTCTTTTGTATGAACACCAATTATTGGCATTGAAGGTTTACTTTTTGGATAAAAATTATCAGTAATCAACGGTTTGATTATGTCAAAACTAGATTGTCTCATTACTGTTTCGATATATTCTTGTTGTTTAACTGATGTTGTTATACATTTCAAAAATCCGTATTGTGCCCAATTTTGTCCAGGTTGTAATGTTTCAACTATGTGTGAATAGTTTTGTGTTAAAACCACTTTACCACAAGGTAAATTTTTAATTTGGTCCATAATGAACCCAAAAATTTCAGGTACAATAATAAAATCTTCAGGTGAAATTTCTAAATTTTGACCTTCGATTGATTTGTGTGGAATTGACATATATTCTTCATCTAACCATGCAATTACACCTGCGTAATCAGTTTTTTCGTGAAGAATTATTGGATTAAATCCTGATTTAAGTAGGGATAATGCCATTTGATAGATTAATCTAACGGATGCTCTTGCATTACCTTTAGTGTCTTGAACAAGAAAATAAATTCTTGCATTTTTATTCCTCAAATTTTTGATTGATTGTTTTACTTTTTCGTTTAATGATGCGTCCATATTAATAATGATTTATTAGTTTTTTATTTAATAAGCTGTTGAATGCTATTCTAAAAGGTATGCTAGTATTAGCACTTGATTTCATACCTAATTTTTCATCAATTTCTTCGTGTTCAGTTAAAACAGTGTCCATTAACATTTTAACCATTTCAAACTTGATTACGTTAATTCTCATTTCTGGTGTACCCCCTGACATTGTTTCGTCATCGGTATAATCATCTGACATATCCAAGTACTCTTCTACTTTGTCTAAATCGATGTAATAATTTTCTCCTAGTACTTTAATCATATAGCTCTTTTATTTTTGTGTTTAATTCTTTGAATTTTGTTATTGAATGTTCAGTTTCAACATGTTGGTTATATGAAGTTTCGTATTTAATAACTGTTTTATTCTTTGGATAATTTAATAATAAGTTAGGATTTGCCGTAAGTAAAATGTCTACTGAGTCCCATAACGAATTTATTGTAGATTCACTGTAAAATTTTACGGTTTCAACTAAACATCCAAACTTTGAAATAAAAAATAATGACGCTGGTTTTGATTTACCAATTTCATCAGAAACAATTAATATATCGTGATTGTCTCTCATGTCAAAATAAAACTCGTTGAAATCCATCATACTTGATGTTTCAACTGAACCAGCGTGACCAAAAATTTCCATAGTATGTTCTTTGTATAAAAAATTATACAACTCATCTTCGTCTTTAAATTTGAGATGTTTCATAATATCTAAACTTGATAAATCAGAAATTACTTCATACTCGGATTTTTCTTCGTCTTCTTTAAATGGGTTTTCTAAATACCATTTTTCATACTCTTGTTGTATTTTTTTCAAGGTATCTCTTAACACTCCATTTAATTCAATTCCAATTTTCATTCTGTTTCGTTATCGTATTTTTGTAATATTTTACTTATCAAAGGATTTCTAACAATATCTTTCTTGTCTTTAAATTCAAAAATTGAAATCACATCTGAACCTCTAAATTTTTCAATTGCATCCCAAAGACCGCTCTGAGTTTTGTTTTTGTATCTATCAGATTGTTCAACGTCACCCGAAATAAAAAATTTACTGTTAAATCCAATTCTTGTTAGAAGAAGTTTCATTTGACTTGGTGTTGCATTTTGACCTTCTTCAAAAATCAAAATTGAATTATCAATGTTCATACCTCTCATAAACGCCAATGCAAAAACTTCAATGACTTCTAACTCTTTTAATTTTTCTCTTACTTCTTTTCCGACAATTTTGTTTAACAAATAGTATGATGGAAAAATATAAGGGTCTAATTTTTCTTCAACATTACCAGGTAAACTTCCTAATTTTTCTTCAGCTTCTACCGCGGGTCTTACAATAATAATTTTTTCGTAAGGTGTATTTGGGTCTGAAATTAAATCAATTGCCGCTTTCATAGTAATGTAACTTTTACCTACACCTGCAGGTCCTGAACAAATTGTTACTTCACTTGAAGTTAAAACATCATAATAATTTTTTTGAGTTTGAGTTAAAAATTTTTCTTTTGTTTTTTTCTTTATGATAGAACAAATTAGTTCTTTTTTTGTTTTAACCGTTCTTTCTTCTAATGAAGGAGTTGGTGTTGGTTTTTTTGTTTGTTGTCTTGCCATTAGTTTAATTTTTCTCTTTTAGTATCAACTAGTTCTCTGCGATATATTTCTTTACCATCAGGACTTTCATAAATCCATTTAGTGTTTGCTTCTTTGTTTTCAACTTGGGATTTAATCCATTGATATGTTTTTTTAAGACCAATTGATAAAGGTTGACTAACTTCCCAACCAACTTTTTGTTTATAAAGTTTGTTATCAGAATTTCTACCTTTAACACCTAATGGACATTTGAATCCGTATTTTTGTACAAACTCATCTCCTTCAATATTTTTAATTGTTAAATCTTTATCAGATATCGCAATTGCCATAGAAGCCAATTGATTGATGGTAACCATTTCTTCAGAACCAATATTAACAGGACCTGTAAAATCACTTTCCATTAATCTTAAAACCGCTTCAACACACTCATCAACATATAAGAAAGAACGAGTTTGTAAACCATTACCCCAAACTTCAATCACATCACCATTTTTTGCCTCAGCAACTTTTCTACACATTGCCGCTGGTGATTTCTCTCTACCTCCAGTCCATGTTCCTTGTGGTCCAAAAATGTTATGGAATCTTGCAATTCTAACATTTAAACCATAGTTTCTATGGTAAGCCAAAAATACTCTTTCAGAGAATAATTTTTCCCAACCATATTCTGAATCAGGGTTAGCTGGATACGCAGAACTTTCTTCACAATTTGGATTATTTGGGTCTAATTGATTGTGTTCAGGATACATACATGCCGAAGATGAATAAAAAACTTTTTTAACTTTTTTCTTAACACATTCTCTTGAAACATTCAAATTAATTGTTGCCGAATTATGCATTAGGTTTGCATCGTTTTCACCAGTAAAAATGTATAACGCACCACCCATGTCTGCAGCTAATTGGTATACTTCGTCAACACCTTCTTCAATTACAGTGTCAACTACTTTAGGGTCAGTTAAATCACCCAAAATAAATTCATGACAAATTTCATCGTGAAAAAAATGTTCATGTTTTTTTATATCACATATTCTTACGTGATTTCCTTCTTCTTTTAATCTTTTTGCAAGGTGTCCACCGATGAATCCACCGCCACCTAAAATTACTATTTTTTTCATAATAAATTTATAATTTTTATATCACTAAAATAATTGAATATTGTTCTTAAATAAATAACAATTATCAAACGACCCTTTTAAAATTGGAATATATGTTGTTGGGTTACCTGGATAGATGATTGACTTATAAGCATTTTTACAAAAAAGAGATAAACAATACATTTGTAAAACATATTCTTCTTTATTAATACCAAATTGTTTTTCGAATTTTTCGTCATATATTCTTGACATTTCATTATGAAAACCGTCCAATGAATTTGAAATTGGTATTTCTTTTATGACTTTGATAGGTTCACCACTATTTTTAAAGTTTTCCAAAACTCTATAATCATCAGTTTGTAAAACAATTTCTTTACCTGTTTTATCAATTGAATTTACAACTTTTAAATATTCTTCTACAGATGGTAAATGAGTTTCTGATTTATCAGTATCTCTAGCCCATACAAATATTGTATTATTTAAATCAATATTGTTTGTTGACAATAAAGAATTATACATATCAATTACTTTTTGAGTTGGGGTGAAGAATTTGTTAATGACTTGATTTGTTAATTCAAAATTCAAATCTTTAACATTATCTCCAAGACCCCACCCACTAGTAATCATTTTTTCTTCAAAAAATTTTTTGTCTTCATCAGACACATTTGAAAAATCAAGTTGTATATCTTTTTTATCAAAAAGTAACGTGTAAGCACAAACATTTACAAGATATGATTGTAATAAAATTGTAATGTTTTTAACAGGATAACCGTTCAACTCCAATAATATAATTTTACGTATTGTCCAAATTAAAACTGAATACAAACCAGAATCTCTGTGAGTGTAATATGTTTTAGTTTCTTGGTCGTATCTTTCGTAAAGAGGTGAAATTATATCACTAATTGGTTTCATATGTTATCTGTCTTTTGATTCTTCAGCTATTTCGTAAATAATGTTTAATGATTCGAAAATTTTTCCACAACTTGTTTTTTCAAATTTCAAATTTTTGATTTCTTCATCTTCAAAATAAGTCGGGTTAATCCACCAATCTTCAAAATACAAATCAGGATGATTGTCATGTGACACATCAGCACAAACTAATTTATAACCTTTTGATTCTAATAGTTGACGTTGAGGTATTTGTTCTTGGTCAACAAAATTTTGACCCAAATATGCGTCATGTTCTAATGTTATAATTTTAAAATTATAATCACTACCAATAATTTTTTCTAAAAGTTTAAATCTATCACCACAACCTTCCATATCTAAAGTTAGATAATCAATTGTTTTGTCTGTGTAGTAATCTTTTAATAAATCATTATAGTCAACATTCAAACAATCTGTTTTAATAAATTTATTTTTTCTTTCTGCCCATTGTTTAGTGAAATCTTGAATATCCAAAGATATACCTTCCCATCCTCCCAATTCTAACAAATAAGTGTTGTTTATTTTTTTAGGTAGAGAACAACCTAAATCTAAAAATTTTCCTGGTTTTCCCTTTGTTACATAATTTACGAACAAGTCTTGTCCGCATTGTGAATACGATTTCATTATATTGATTTAATTATTTTATTTATTCCCTCTCTTAATGATATTTCAGGTTTCCAAAACTCAAGAATATAAGGGTCTGGTTCATTTTTTTTATTTAATTGTACACTATCAATTTCTGTTGATGGTGTAATTTTACAAGGTATTGTTTCTTGTATGATTTCAGCAATTTCTAAAATTGAATTCCAACCAAAACTTGTGATATGTAGATTTTTTTCTCTATCAATTTCATCATATTTTTGAGACAAAATCATAAGAGCGTTTGAACAATCTTCAGCATAAAGAAATTGTCTTTCTTCTTTACCGTCAGTCATCATTGTAATTTCACCTTCTTTAGCTTTCAAAATAAAATCGGTAATTACATGTGATTTTTCTAAGTCGTGTTCAACACCATACACATTCCAAAATTTAACAGTCAATCCGTTTAATGCCTTTGTGTATACTTCACCAATTGATTTACAAATACCGTATGGTGAATACGACATATTCGCCATTTGTGATGATGCAAAAATAAATGGTTTATTATATTTTTTAATAATTTCAAATGTGAACAAACTTAATCTAACATTGTTGTCAATAAATTCATAAGTGTGTTGATATTTTTTCAAATATCTTGAACCGCCAACATCAAATGCTAAAAACATTACAAAGTCACATTCGTTAATATATCCTTCCAAAACATTTGGTCTTCTTAAATCCTGCCAAGGATTTGAAGCGATATCAAATTCAACAACTTGATGTCCTTCTTTTCTAAGAAAATTGCAGAGTTCTGCTCCAACTTGTCCTGAAGAACCTAATACAAGATACTTCATATTAAAATAAGTTTTTTAAATAATTCTCCCACATATAATCTTCAGATGTACCCATCTCCATTGCGGTCTTGAAATTTCTTTCAATTGCCGGCATCATTGATTGATACTTCTCAGGGGTTAGTGTTGACAAATCTGGGTCGTCTTCTAAAAAGATAACACCTGTCGGGTCAAAATATTTTTCAACAACTTTTCTTGAACCCCAATAAACTGGTACAGTTCCCATAACAAAGTTGTCTGTTAATTTTTCAGTAAAGTAAGTATCTGAATTATCGTTTTCAATTGATACTGAGAACATATAATCTCTTAAACCATCTTCTTTATCTGCTAATTGATTTGGTCTTCCTGAACCAAATAAATCAACTTTATCTTTTAATTTTTCAACCCAATCCAATCTATTTTGGTGACCACGTAACCAACCTTTAGTTGACGCAATCATACTGACTAATTTATTTTTTGGGTGAATCATTCTATTCTGAGGCCAAATCCAAGGAGCTGCGTTTGAAATTGTATACGTAAATGGTGCACCAAGTTCAATTAAACTATCCATACAAGTGAAGATACATTTGTAATGTTCTCTTGTCATTTCTAAATTGTCTACAAGATATTTGATGGTACCTTCATTCATTTGAGGTGATTCTAATAACCAACCTATTTTTTCTCTTGAAGGGTCATTAAATCCCCAATCTTTAATGTAGTTATCGACATAGACACTCACGGTGTGTGGGTCTTGTGTGTCTCTTGATAGCCAATGGATGTACTTTGGCATGTTTCGATTTGATGAGCAATCATAATCACCCCACCAGTCGGAAACTTTTCTGATTTTTACTTTTTCATTCATAGTTTAATTTTTAGGCTTTAACTCTCCATCTAAATAGATGACTTCTAATTTTGTCCAATCAGGTTGATACATGTCGTAATAATCCTGTGGACCACTTGGTCCAAACCAAATTGACGGAGCTATAACTTGTTTATTTTTGTTTTTGTTTAAAAATGCTGACCACCAAGAGAATGTTGAGTTTGGAATTATATTGTTCTTACATAAAGACATCATCCACATATCTACATAATCTTCTTCATTAACTAATGTAATGTTTTCACCTTTAAAGTTTTGACTTAACCATTCTCTGTCATCTCCAAATAGAAACAAATGACTGTATGGTCCAATCATTTCTAATGCTTTATCCAAATATTCTTTTGAGACACTTGGGTGAATGTGTGGATTTTGTTTATAGTCACCAAATCTAATGTGAATTGATACTGTATTGTCTTGGTTTAATTGGGGGTATTTTTGATAAATTTCAGAAATAAATTCTTCAGTCGGTCCAAATAAATCTTGAATCTTTTCATCAAACCCTAAAAAGTTTTTTCCACTTTGGAAGTATCCTTCAAAAACTGTGTTTTCTTCTACAGGATTAATTTCAGAAAAATGCCAAGGACCCTCATGGACTTTTGTAAAACCATCAATACTGTCAATAAATTTTAAACCTCGAAAAACATTATCTTTATAATGTGAAGTTTCTTTTCCTTGCATTGGTGTCCATGACCTTGGAATAAAAACTGTTTCTCTGTTATGTTTCCATCCTTGTGATAAAGCGTGAGCAGATTGAAACATTTGGTTTCCAAGACCACCCATTAAATTACACGATATTAAATTACTCATTTTACCAATTTGTATTTTCCCAAGATTCCCAAACAAAGTCGTAATCCCATTTATTTTTGAAACCTAAATTAATAAGCCCTTCTTGAATTGATTTACGTTTTTCTTCATAGTTCTCACCCATTCTGTGAAATTGAATTTGAATAAATCTAAAATTTTTCAATATATCAGATTTAATCCATTGCTCAAACAAATAGAATTCCTCACCTTCAATATTAATTTGAATTAAATCAACTTTATCAAAATTATACTTTGTCATGTAATATTCTAATGTATGACAATCAACGGTAACTTTTTCACTTGTTGGTTGATATGATGATGATGCATCTTCTGAAATATAAAGGTCAATTTGTTTTTCTTCAGTTGATATGCCAGCCATTTCAAGATGAACTTTAGATTTATAATCAGGAATATAATGTTCTAATTCATTAACCATTACATCATAAAATTTAGATATTGGTTCAATTACAATCATGTTTGGTTTAAATTTATTGTATATTTTTTTTGTCCACGAGCCCTTATACCCGCCTAATTCAATAACGTTTGAATTTTCATTTAATGGATAATCAGTGATTAATAGTTCATCACCTCTATCTTTGTTCCATCTGTCGTTGTGTTCTGTATGCATAATTATAGTTTTTTATATTCTTCTTTATTTCTAATTATATTAACAATTGAATTTACCATTGGCATATTAACTTTATGGTCATTCAAAGGATTATTTTCGTTATAAATGTAAGTTATTGTCGGAATATGTCTATAATGTTTTTCACCTGACATTTCAAACATTGGAAACATAAATGCCAAATCTCCTGCAACACCCCAATAATTTCCTTCAGAATCCTTTAAATCTTCTTCTTTAATTTTTTTCCATAACCATGATTTCCAAGTTCTCATGTGAGACAACGTAAAATTTTGTTTTCTAATATTATCGAAACTTGTAGGTGGATTTGAAAAACCATGTGCTCCGTTACTGTATTTGAATGACCCACTTGTCATCCACACATTTTTGTCTTGGTAAGTTTCATTAATTAAACCTAACACATTTGAGTTTGGTAACCAATCATCACCATCAATTTCAACACAAATTTCCTCATCGGGAATATTAAGACCTCTAATGATTTGGTCATAATTACCGGGTTGATACATCTTTGTTTTATTTTCAATCAAAACAAATCTATCGTCACCCTCTATTGTTTTTTTGATTATTTCAACAGTTTTATCTGTTGATAAATCATCTGTAATATAACAAGTAAAATCTTTAAATCTTTGACTCATTATTGTTAATAAAGATTTTTCAATAAAATCTTCACAATTGTATGACGTAGTTAAAATTATCATTATAGTTTTATTTTATATCCTTCAGGGTTAGTACCTGGTTTAAAAAACTTAAGTCTTTCATTATACGATTCACTTAAAGAATTTAGTTTTTTACAAATTTCATCGGACTCAATTACATGTAACATGTAACCTTCATTTAACAAATCAACACATAATTGAAATTGTTGTGATTCTTCAATACTATTAACTCCGTTTTTATATGTTATGTGATTCATAACAAAAGGTACAGATTTATTTGGATTTTTTTCAATATAGTATTTTTTCAAAAATGACGCATGTTCTCTATTAAAAGAATCTATTGTTGTTGGTATGTTAGTGTCAACATTAAAGCTCTTAAGATAATTTCCAAAAATTCTATTTTCTTTTGGAATTGTTGGACCACCAAAACCAAACCCAAATTTTAAATATTTTTTATCAATTTTTGAATCTCCACCGATTGCAGACAAGACCATATTAGTTTCACTTTCGAGACCAGATTTAACCAATAAATTACCTAACATATTTGCATAAGTAATTTTTGTTGCAATCAAACCACTAATAGCCATTTTTGTAATTTCAGCGGCTTTTATTGTCATAACATAAGCATTCAATGGAGTTTTTTGGATTTTTGAATATAAATTAATTAGTTGTGTTGAAAGTTGTTGATATTCAGTACCAATTAAAACGACATCAGACTGTTCAAAACTTTTAACAATTTCACCTTGAGTTGTGAACTCAGGTACGTAAGCAACTTCAATATTAAAAACCCGTAATCTTTCTTGTATTTGTTCAACATCACCAGGATTTGTAGAACTACAAACAATAAATTTTTTATCGTACATTGGAATTTCCAATGAGGATGCGCTGTAAAAATTGGATATAACATCAAATATTTTAGATGTATCAAAATTAACATCCAAAGATGATGGTGTTGGTACAAATGTAAAAATAAAATCAGAATTTTCAATTAACTCTAAATTTTCCGTTGTTGCAGTAAATTTTGTAGTATCAAACAACATGGATTGAACCGATGGTTCATTAGTCAAACAAATTTTATTTTTTAAATTGAAAATAAAATTTTCGTCTGAATCTGAGAACGTCACATCATGTCCATTTTTTTCACATAACAAAGAAAAAGATAATCCAACAATTTCACCACCAATTACTCCAATCCTCATATTAATTTAATGTATTCGTCTTTTATTTGTTGTGCAACATTTAAAGTGTGATATTTTTCAAGGTCAGTTGGGGGTTCGTATTTTTCTTTAGATAAAATAAATCCACCTTTATCAACTTTATAAATCCAACTTGATTTACCACACATCCAACTTTCAATTGTTGTTCTACCTAATTGAATTCCTGCGGTCTCATAAGATTTTAAAATGTAATTTTCAACATTCCAAGTTGATGGGAAATGTTTAACATTTGGTTCCAACAAAAGATTTTGTAAATAATTTCCGTTATTTTCACCAACTAACCAAAGTTCTTTTCCAATTTTTTGTGTGTATTCAACTAAATCTAAAATTGCTTCTTTTCTTAAATAATCTATAGTACCAACAAATAAAACATAATCTTCTTGTGATGAATTTTTTGGTTGAAACTTTTCATTATCAACAGGGTTATAAATTACCTCAATCATTTCTTCAGGTATTTCAAAATTTTTAACCATGTGTTCTTTAATCTCAGGTCGAATTGCAACATATTTTTTAATTGTTGGGTCGACAACTGGGTCTTCTAATGAAATTACTTCTGAGTGAATTGCACACAATTTGGGTAATTCAGGATACATGTTAAGGATTCTTTCAGCAACTGGTTTGTGTTGGAAATGAATAATATCGTAATCTACTTCGGACACTCGATACAATGTATTTGGTGTTGATTGTATAAATCCTTCAGGGGTATTCATTCCCCATTGACCATCACCAATTTTAAAACCAGGGGCATTTTCAAATGAAACACATTTAATTCCAAGTTTAGTTGCCATATCGGTTACAGGACCACCAATCTGTGAAAGAACTGTAACACTACAATTTAATTTCATTAAACTTTTTGCCAGTTCAAAAACGTATAATTCTGAACCTGTAAAGTTTCTAAATGAAATACAAGACAATAAAACTTTTAATCTTCTATTAGGGTCAAAAGGAATTTTTGATGGTAAATTCTCACCATATTTTTTAACAAAAAATTCTCTATTGTCTTCCCATTGTTGATTTGTTTGTCCAATTGATTTGTGAGTTATTCTGATATTTGTAATAACCCCAACCTTAACATTTTCTAAATAATTTCTATAACAAAATGCAATATCGTAAAAGTGGAATCCTTTAAACTCTTCATCAAAAGTATGTTTGATTCTTGATTTACTAAGAGCAATAAATAAACCATCTACAATTACAGTTTGTCTAATTGATTTACCAAAATCATCTGAATATTTTGAAGTCCATTTTTTTCCACCACTCTCATGATTTACAATACCAATCATACTCCTTCGTGTGTCCCACCATCTACCAGTTTCAGGCATGTTAGTTGTTCCTGCAACACCCAAAATACCATAATCACTTTTTTCAAAATGGGTTTTAATTTTATGATACCAACTTGTTGTATCAAAGTAAATGTCGTCATGACACAATACAACTATGTCAGTTTTTGATTCTGACAATATTTCATTATAAACCTCGGATAAAGATTTTTCACCGTTGTTTATTTTTTCAATAACTTCTATTTTTTTAAACCCTGAACTTTTTTTCAAGTATTCAATAAATTTTGGGTTGTGTTCTCTTGTTGAGTATCCTACTGTAATCATTTTATTTTTTTTTTAAATTCCTGTACTTCCAAATCCGTTATCACCTCTATCTTTTTCTTCAATAGATTCAACTAAAGATAAATTAACAAATTTACCATTGAACACTGGACATAAAACAGCTTGAGCTACTTTCATACCTTTTGGTATCATTACGGTGTAGTTATTTGTGTTAAACACAATTACTTGTATTTCACCCGTGTATCCTTGGTCAACAGTGCCAGGTGTGTTTAAAACGGTTAAACCTTGTTTAATTGCCAAACCACTTTTAGGTCTTACTTGAATTTCAAATCCTTCATCAAAAGAAAATTTTAATCCTGTTGGTACTAAAATTCTACCAAAGGGTCCAATCTCCAAATCTTCCGTTGAGTGTAAATCAAAACCTGAATCAGTTGGATATGCGTATGATGGAAAAACCGCATCAGGGTGTATTTTTTCAATTTTGATTGTTTTGGTTTTAATCATATTATCAATTTCTGCTTCCATTTCATTAAATGACATACCTAAAATATCTTCTAAATCTTGATATAAATTTTCGTCGGATTCAATTCCGGCTTCACTTTTTATTTTTTCAAATTGTTTTTGAATTTCCTCTTTCATTTTTGGGTCTACACCCAACATGTCTAAATTACCAAAATCCATATTATTTTAACATTTTTAATTTTTTTATTACGTCGATTAAAACATCAACATCTCTTTCACAGTATTCTGCAATTTCTTTTAACATATTTTTGTTCCAATATGAATCGTGAACTTTGTCACCAGTAACCTCACCATTTTTTGGTGAAGGAACATCCATACAAGTACACATTAAATCTAATGAACCAATTGCGGTGTATGCCCCATATTGCCAAATTTCTTTAGTATCGATGGCTTTGATTTCCCATGGTTTAGTATCATATGAAGGTAAGATTGATGGTGGCATTAAACCATTAATAATCATACGTTTTGCAATCATAGGAATATCAAAGTTCTTTAGGTTATGACCACAAAGATAAAAATCTAATTTACCACATCTATCCAAAAGTTTTTGAACATCAGTTAATAATTGTTTCTCATCATCACCCGAAAATGTTTGTCTTTTAATATCACCATTATCCATTACAAAGGCAACACTAACACAAATAATCTTTGCAAATTCAGGTACAAGCGCCGCTCTTTTAATAAACACATTATTCATTTTTTGAATTTCTTGTGCCTTATTTAATGAAGTGGATGTGTTGTCTTCAGGAAATCGTTTAAGAAACCAATCAAAATATTTTTCATACTGTTCTGCAACGCTCGGATTTGATTCTTTACAAGCTTCATAATCTTTACATCCACCGACTGTTTCTATGTCAAGAAACAAAATTTTTGAAATAGGTATTTTTATCATTTTTTATTTAATTAAAGATTTGTAAAATTCTGCTCTTTCTTTTGTTACGTTATTTAAATCGTATTTGTATTTAACTGTTTCGTATAGTCTTTCACCCATATCTTTTGCCATGTTAGGATTTTTAACTAACTTCTCAATATATTTTGACCAATCAGAGTGATTTCTATTTTCATTAACTAACATAGCGTTCCCGTCAACAAAGTTACCATTTTCCAAACAATGTTTCAAATCAATTGTATACGGACCTAAATCTGATGCAATTAATGCTTTTTTGTAAAACCCAGCCTCAATAACTTTTAACTGTGATTTCATTCTATTAAACATGTGGTTTTTAATTGGTGCCAAAGATACGTCAAATTTTGAATAATTTTTAGCATAAGATGTGACAGGTTTAGTCCACACCCTAACATACGGTTCGCTCAGTTCGTTTGGAAATGGTTCTTGAGTGAATTGTTGTAAATACTTTTTATATTCTTCAGAAACAGTTGTTAAATTTTGAGTGAATATTTTTTCGTATTGTGCCCAAACAGTTTCATGTGGCTCAATATTTCTTTTAGTATGTTCCCCTGTTTGTTGATTAATTTCAGTTACGGTTCCTCTTGTATCAAAACCACATAACACAAATTGTAACTTATCTTTGTATTGAACTAATCTTGATAAATCTAATAATTGTAAATCGTGTAAGTGGGATGAACCACCTAACCAACCAACTCTTAATCTATCTGATTCTGGTGTTGGTTCTTTAAATTGCGGTTCGTTTGGATTAATTGCGTTTGGAAATACAACAACATTTTTATTTAACTTTTTTATTTCATCAGCAAATAATGTTGTGGTGGTTGTTACGTACTTAGCAGCTTTTAAATTAGCCGTAATTTTTTCGTTAATTTTGTTAACCCTAATAATATCGTGGATTGGGTGTTCTTTTCCTGGCATCCAATAATCGTCGATATCTGCAATTGTAATGATACCCATATTATTTAATTTTCCAATAAGTTCTAATGCCTTATCGAAATCATGACCAATACTTCTGTGGAATGCAACTATTTGGTACTCTGACCAAAAATTCATGTCATCGTATGAAGGTTCATAGATGATATCAACATGGAAATCGTCACCATAAAGATTTTGTAAAAAGACGTGAGGGTCTAAAGACCTAAATTTACCTACACCCGTTCTGTCAGATGGGACAACTAATACTTTGATTTTTGACATAATAAATTAATATATTTTCAAAAATATAGTAATTTAAGTCAAATAAATAAAGTGGTTAAGACAACTTTTTAATTTTGGTAACCTTACCTTCAAATATGTGTTTACCAACTTTAAAGTTAAAAACTTCGTTAGCCTTTTCAGAACTTTCGGCAATTAAACCATTTTCTTTTAATGCGTTTTTAACTGCCTCATTTATCATTTTTTGAAGTAACTTATAATCAATACCTTGAGATTGTTCTTGCATTACTTGTTTTGGTTTTGCCGATTCTGGGACATAACCTTCTTTATTGGTCTTCATTAACCTTGCGGCTTTTTCAACCAATTCATTAGATATAGTTGCGGTTTGTTGTTGTGGTTGTGCAATTGGATTTTCAATCATTAACCTTTTGATTTCATCAGGTAATTTAGAGTTTTTAATTGCGTCAACTGTTGGAACACCTACAGGTTTTGTATTTTCTCTTGGCACGTTTGACAAAAATGGTTGATTTGGTGTTTGACTTTCTTGTAAAAATTCTGAAGGTATATTGTATTTTGCGGCTGGTACATTAAATGTTTCAGGTGAATTTAATTGTTGTAATGATGTTGGAGGTAGTCCGCCGTTACCACCTTTTATTTTATCTGATTTGTCCATAATAGCTTTTGATAAAGCCAATTTTTCCATTAATCTATCCATGATATTAAAATTTACTTATAATAATAACGCTACTCATGCTTTTGTCACCATTTGGATTAAAATTTGGTCGCATTTGTGTGAAATTTTCTCCAGTTGGTTTGATTGTTAATATTTTATCTAATCTAAAAAGTCTCCAACCTGGTAATGGTTGTTCACCTTTATAGGCTGTGTGGGACGCACCTTCGTCATCCCAAGCTCTTAAAACTTTATTTCCTGCTTTACTAACTCCTAAGCACACAGGTTCAACTTCCCTGAGACCTTTACCTCCGGGTTCATCACCATCATAATAGATGACAACTTTTTGTTTTTGTTTGATTGCGTCAACAACACTATCGATTGATGCAATTTCACATATTAAACCTTTTAATGCTTCTTGAAGCTTCATTAGAAATTAGGGTATGTTTTTGATGAGTTGTATTGATTAATTTTTATTTCACTTTTTCTTTCAACAACATCATCTATTGTTCCTGCATTTATGTTATACACGTCTAAAAATGAACCAGTACCTCTACCCATTGAATCTCCGTCTGCCATAGCATCTCTGTTAACAGAAGAATATTCATTTGCTGTGTTGTAATCATTTTTAGGAAAAAGTTTAGCTCTTTCAGCTGCGGCAATTGCCGTCATTGCATTTGGTTCTGTTTGATTTAAATCTACAGTTGTTTGTTGTGCCATAGTTTATATTTTTGATATTATTTCGTTTATTCGTTTCAAACTTTCAGTAACCGCCGCATTATATTTATCAACAGTTTTGGAATGTTCTTGTGATGGTCTCACGTTTGTGAAATTTTTTTTCTGATGAGGGTCAATAAATTGATTCATCATACCCGCATTCATTTTGTTTGTTTTTGTAGTTTTAAGGTATTCTCTCATTCTCCTCAATTCATTGTTAACCCAATTTTTCATCTCAACACCACCATTTAAAATGAATTCATGTTCGTTTTGGTTACCTTTAAAATTATCAAAAAAGTTTTTTATTCTTTTTAATTGTTTATATGATATAAAGTTTTTGTTTTGAAGTTCTTGATTTCTCTTGTAACCTTCAGTGTTTTTATCCGCACCCGCAGCCTTTTTAAAACACATTTTCATATGTTTTTGTTTGTCTGACGGAAACTCAATTTCTTTATCGTATAAACTTTTATTCACTCTTTAACATTTTAATTAATTCGGAAACTGAAAGTCCTTCTTTTTCAGCTTGTTTTTTTAATGATGAAATATTCTTTTTTAAAATATTTGAAACTTGATTTTCTTTTTTTGTAACCTCAGAGTTGTCAGAATTTTTTTTCTTCATTAAAAGGTCCTCAACCATTTTAATCGCTTTTTGTTTTTGAATTTCGGATAAAGTTGCCCTTGTTATAAAATTCTTATCTTTATAATACGGAGAATTTTTATCTTTTTTTCCTGAAGGGTCTTTACCTTGTTGTTTTGTTCTTTCTTTTGCCTCCTCAGGTTCCATATCTAACTTATCCTTATAGTATTCATAAGTTTCAGGACCGTCCATGTCTTCAGTTTCTTCATAACCAAATGCACCTGACATATCAATTTCGTCAATTTCTTCAACAGACTCACCATAATATGTTCTATATCCACGAGAAATAGGGTCGTT
>Ga0214919_10002572_pt1 | contig 28396 bp, 29 predicted proteins | sample LL1503_MetaG_FD_177994 | JGI IMG/M metagenome (GOLD analysis project Ga0214919, IMG submission 177994) | Freshwater microbial communities from Lake Lanier, Atlanta, Georgia, United States - LL-1503 | ecosystem: Environmental > Aquatic > Freshwater > Lake | place: USA: Georgia | collected... | reverse complement strand
CTCAAAGGAGTACCGCTGTGGCAGCAACATGCGATATCTGTGGCAAAGGCCCAAGCTTTGGCAACAACGTTTCACACTCACAGGTCAAGACTCGTCGTCGATGGAATCCAAATATCCAGCGCGTACGTACCCTTATTGGTGGAACGCCTAAGCGTCAAAATGTATGTACATCATGCCTAAAGGCTGGAAAAGTTACTCGCTAATTTTTTTACTTAATTGAAATGGCGCCAGGTATCTGGCGCTTTTTTCATTTCTAAACCGGCGACACCTTTTCCTTCAGTTACCGTGCCAACGTGAAGACCTAGCAAGTCTTTACCAGTCGCGAGAAAAACATGATCTTCTCCCCCAGCAAAAATCCACTGCCAGACATCCACCGAATGCTTCTCGGCTAACTCTTTCAGCGCTGCAAACTCTGGGTGATGCGTGAATAACTGCACATCAAATTCAAATCGAACTCCCGATGCCTGCGCCATTTGTTCTGATTGAATAATAAGTGCATCACTAATATCGCACATCGCTGTTGCACCAGAGCTTGCCAACAACGCTCCAGCAGAATAATCCACGCTTGGCGCACAAAACTGATCGATTGCATAACCTTCAAGGTCATCAAAATTCTCGTTGCTAATAAGTGCCAGGCCAGCCGCTGACCACCCTGGAAGCCCAGAGACATAGATTGCATCCCCAATGCCGGCACCAGAGCGAGTGATATGTCTTTCCACTGCGCCAACTGCAGTCATAGCGATTACTTTTATAGCGCCCTGCGTTAAATCCCCACCTACTACCGAGGCCCCACAGCTCCGCGCTTCATGTGCAATGCCATGGGCAAGTTCACGAATCCATTCCATACTTTCATCGCCCGACAGCGTCATCGCAACTACCAAAAATTGTGGGCTAGCTCCCATTGCATAGATGTCAGCCAGGTTGGCCGCCGTAATCTTTCTGCCAATATCAAAAGCGCTCGACCATGCGGTATTGAAATGAGTTCCTTCGACGGCCATATCTGTCGTAATGACTGAACGTGGCTGCGTTGCAACAACGGCAGCATCATCACCGATTCCAAGAATGAGGGCAGGATCATCTGTGGCAAAGATTTCTGCCAGTATTCCAATCACTTGCGACTCCTCAAAGGCCATAAACAAACCTTAATCCACTAGCGAGGTATGGCCTATCTGAAGTAGCCTGTTGCCACTAACAAAAAGGAGTCAACGATGTCAGTACAGGCCTACATTTTAATTCAAACTGAGGTTGGTAAAGCTAGCTCAGTTGCAAAGGCTGTTTCATCGATTGCAGGTGTCACGTTGGCTGAGGGCGTAACTGGTCCTTACGATGTGATCATGCGTGCTGAAGCTCCAAGCATGGAAGAGTTTGGCCGCGTCATTTTATCTAAAGTGCAAACTGTTGCAGGAATTACTAGAACTCTAACCTGCCCCGTCACCTATTAATTTCTCTCTTTATCAGTGCGCACGCTTTTTCATAACGCTCGGTTTTGGTCGGGCACAGAAAGTTTAATTGAATCGATTCTTGTCGAAAATGACAGAATCGTTGCTATAAATTCCACAGAGCTAGATGTCGATTCAACCATTGATTTGGCCGGGGCATTTGTTATGCCGGCATTTATCGATGGGCATGCACATCCGATTTTTGGTGGACGCGAAGCTGCCGGACCAAAAATTAATGGTTTGAAATCGGTGGAAGAAATTATCGCTGAAGTTGCCAGGTATGCACACGAGAACAAGGAAGAGCCGTGGATCATTGGCGGCGCGTATGAGGCTGCGATTGTTGAAGCAGGAGATTTTGATGCCCACTGGCTAGATGCAGCAGTAGATGATCGTCCAGTTGTTTTACATGCTGTCGATCACCACACAATCTGGGTAAATACCCGTGCACTTGAATTAGCTGGTTTGAATAAAAATACAGTTGATCCAGTTGGTGGATCTATCTCGCGCCGCGAAAATGGACAACCGAAAGGCACGCTGAGAGAACCAAGTGCCATGGCTTTAATTTTAGATTTAGCTCCACCAGCAACAATCGATAGTGACATTGCAGCAATCAAGCGTGCATGTGACTCTTACCTAAGCGTTGGTGTTACAGCTGCTACGGATGCTTGGGTAGAAAAAGACATGGCCCGCGCATATGTGCAAGCTGCACGCACCGGTGATTTAAGTATCAGTATGAATCTCGCATTTCTTGCAACCCCATTAACGTGGAGAGAAAATGTTAAGGAGTTCAAGCAATTACGCGCAGAGTGTGAAAATCTTCCAAATCCCGATTTAATTAAGGCCAACACCATTAAATTCTTAGCCGATGGCGCACTTTCTGCTGGCACTGCAGCTCTTGCAGAACCGTACGAAGATGCTCCAGAATCGAGCGGGATTAAGATTTGGGAAACACCTAATCTCATCGAAGCGATAAAGGCTTTCGATCTACAAAGGTTTCAAGTCCATATCCACGCAATCGGTGATGCTGCAGTTAAGCAGGCATTTGACGCCATAGAAGTAATGATTAATGAGAATCCATTGTGGGATCGCCGCCCTGTCATTGCACATTCGCAGTTAATTTGCGATGAAGATCTACATCGTTTTAAAGAGCTTGGCATTATCGCTAATATCCAGCCGCTTTGGTGCTATTTAGATCCAATGAATAAGGAGCTAATTCTTCCAAGGATTGGGCACACCCGAAATAATCTTCAATACCGGCTTCGTACATTGATTGATAATGGAGCAAGGATTGCCTTTGGAAGTGATTGGCCAGTGACCAGCAATGTTCCACTTTTGGGTCTGGCTGTGCCTATTCATCGCTCAGACCCGCATGATCCCAGTGTGAGTAGTTGGGAAATTTCAGAAGCGCTGCTGATGCACGAGGCTGTCACCTTCTATACACGAAATGCCGCTTTTCAAATGTTTAGAGAGGATGAGCGTGGAACGTTAGAGGTTGGCAAGAAAGCCGACTTCCTTGTGCTTGGCTCAAATCCGTTTCTTATTGATCCGCATGATGTCAGTAAAATCACGATTAATGCGGTGTATCAAAATGGACATGTAGTTTCGTAAAAACTAATTACCAAGAACGCCATTTCTGCGTTGCATTGCGGTGTCAATTAATGCACTAATTAATGATGTGTAATCGACTCCGGTTGCTGCCATTAATTTTGGATACATAGAAGTACGAGTGAATCCAGGCATCGTGTTAATCTCATTAATAACTACTTCGCCCTTATCGGTGTAAAAGAAATCCACCCGAGCTAATCCACTGCAACCCAAGGCTTTAAAGGCCTGTACTGCCTTTGTGCGTATTTCATCACTTGTGGCCGCTGGAATATTAGCTGGTAAATTTACGGTTGTTGCATCATCTAAATATTTAGCTTCAAAGTCATAGAATTCAAATTTGCTGTCAATAACAATTTCTCCAACAAGTGATGCTTCAACTATGCCATATCGTTCAAGAACTGCACATTCGATTTCACGTCCAGTGATAGCATTTTCAATCATAACTTTTTGGTCATAAGAAAATGCATCGTTTAGGGCTTCAGGTAAAGCGTCCGCGCTCTTGACTTTATGAGTGCCTCTGCTGGATCCACCGCGGGCTGGTTTAACAAAAACAGGATAATTAATGTTTTCTATTTTGTTCTTCCACTCATCACGGGTCACAACTATTCCTTGCGCTACCGCCATTCCAGCGCCAGCGAAGATAATCTTTGAAAAAGCCTTATCCATGGCGGCCCCTGAAGACATAACACCACTTCCAACGTAGGCGATATCTGCAGTCTCTAGAAAACCTTGAATAGTTCCATCTTCGCCATAAGGACCATGCAGTACCGGAAAGACGACATCTATTGAAAGAAGCTTGTCGCCTAATGAAAACCCGTGTACATCGGCAACAAGTGGCTGGGCATTCTCATCAACTGTTGGTAATACACCGTTTACGATGTCGAGTGGATAGTCCAACGGTAGGTGCACCCAATTTCCCGATTTAGTAATTCCAATCAATACTGCTTCAAATTTAGTTGTATCGAGTCCTGCTAGCACGCCACTTGCTGACAAACATGAAATCTCGTGTTCGCTACTGCGGCCTCCGCAGATGATGGCAACGGTTTTTTTAGTCATCGAATAAAGTTCTCGGCCCGCGTTGTAATCTCCATGAGACGATCAAGTGCCTGAGATGGAGTGATAGCGCCGGATACAACGTCGGCAACGGCTTCAATCACCGGAACCTCAATTCCCACGCGATGGGCGATTTCAAGAACTGCACTGGAAGAGGCTACGCCTTCCACCGTCTTGGCCATTTCTTCGCGGGCAGTTGCCATCGAGTTCGTTCGCCCTAGGACTTCACCAAAGGTGCGGTTACGAGAAAGCGGTGAACCACAACTGGCGACAAGGTCCCCCATACCCGCTAAACCACCTGCACTTAGTGGATCAGCTCCATGGGCGGCACATAATCGGGCTACCTCGTTGAGGCCGCGCGTAATAAGCATCGCCTGAGTATTTTCCCCAAAGCCCATGCCGATTGAAATGCCCACAGCAAGGGCGATAACAGACTTAATCGCCCCAGATAGTTCGCAACCCAAAATATCTGTTGATGTATAGACGCGATAGTAAGGAGTCGCAAATAATTTCAGTATCTTCTCTGCAGTCATTGTTGTATGCGCAGCAGCTACCGCACCGGCAGGTTGGCGCAAAATTAATTCATTTGCCAAATTAGGTCCCGTAATGATTCCGACGTTCGTGGTCTCCATTATTTCTTCAATGATCTGAGTCATACGGGATTGCGAACTTACTTCAATGCCTTTTAAAGTACTTACATACAAGGCGTTGGGAGCCGCTAATGGCTTCCACGAAATCAAATTCTCCCGAAGTGACTGCGCCGGAATTGCTAACACATAGATAGAAGAGTATTCAAAGGCTTCAGCTAGATCATTTGTTGCCCGTAATCCTTGCGGCAAAACATTTGCATCTAAATACTTATTATTTGTGTGGTAAGTATTAATTTCATCCACTACACCTGCATTACGCCCCCACATAAGAACATGATTTCCAGCATCTGATAAAACTTGTGCCATGGTGCTTCCCCATTGCCCGGTTCCCAAAACGGTTACTTTGCTCATCGCTTCAATTTTTTCTGATTCTTAAAGTTTCCCGTGCGAGGAAGTGTCGATGTATGAGGGTCAAATATTTCAACGGGACGTTTTTCACCGCGAAGCTCCTCAAGCAGATCGGTAATTGCTCGCATGACGAAAGCGGTCGCTTCAATTAAAGCATCAGCATCATTCTCTCTGCCATACCAAGGTGAGAGATCAAGGGGTGCCCCGACCAAAATCTTTATGGGAGTACGTGGGAAAAATTTAATCTTTTTTTCATACGTTGGCATCACGATTTGCGAACCCCATTGAGCAATCGGAATTACCGGTGTTTGAGTCATAATCGCTAAACGAGCAAGTCCCGTTTTTGCAATCATGGGCCAGCCTTGTCCATCTCGCGTCAGCGTTCCCTCTGGGTATACACCTAATAAATGCCCGGCCTTTAGCGTCTTGACGGCATGCTCGAGGGCCTTAGCTGCATCTTTACCTTCACGCACAACTGGAATTTGTCCAGCAGCGAGAACGATCTTCCCTATGACTGGAACTTTAAAGACACCCTCTTTGCCGATATATCGTGGGGCACGCCCGCTTCTATAGAGAAAGTGCGTCAAGAATAAAACATCTAGATAGGAAACGTGATTACTCGCAACAATAATTGGACCTGTTGCTGGAATATTTTCCGCACCGCGCCACTGCTTCTTACCCACCATATTCAACAGTGGAATAACAACGGTGGTGCCGATCTTAAAAGCCCAATTAGTTCCAAGTGGCTTTCCAGCAGGTGGAGCGTAAGAAACCTTGTACTCCGTCATGGACGCAATGTTAGTGTGTAGGAAAAGAAAACGGGGCCAGCATTAGCCGGCCCCGCCTTAAAAAGTTAAAAAGAATTACTTCTTCTTAGCCTTCTTTGCTGCAACCTTTTTCTTGGCTGGAGCCTTCTTGGCTGCAACCTTCTTCTTAGCTGGAGCCTTCTTGGCTGCAACCTTCTTCTTAGCTGGAGCCTTCTTAGCAGCCTTCTTGGCTACTGGCTTTGCCTTAACAACTGGCTTTGGTTCTGGCTTTGGAGCAGGTCCTAGCTTGCGCTCACCTGAGATGACATCCTTCAAACCCTTTGCAGGTAGGAAGCGTGCCTTCTTTGAAGCCTTAATCTTGATTGTCTCGCCAGTGAATGGGTTGCGTCCCATGCGTGCTTTGCGATCAACCTTCTTGAACTTACCAAAATCGTTGATCATGACATCTTCGCCCTTGTGTAGGTTGCGAACGATTGTGTCAAAAACGATATCTACAGCGTGTGCTGCTTCCTTCTTGCTGTCGTTGAAGTGTGGTGCCAACGCCGCAATGAATTGGGCCTTATTCATTGAAATCCCCTTATTACGCGTAAATGTTAAGCAATTGCTTAACGTGTTAACAAACTTACGCGTATTTATAGGGGTTTTAGCCTATTAATGCAGGCGTGTCGCATATTTTATTTTTTGCATCATCGGCAAAAAACTCTTGTTTTACGCGTAGAAAACTCTCAATTTAACCTTGAGGGTTTACTTTTTGCGCTCAAATATGGCCGAAAAAGCAGTGATTTATGCCGATTTCTCGGCTTAACCCTTTATTGGAAGTGTAGTTGGCTTAATTGACGCTCGAGATTTCTCAAAAGTGGAGATGGAATCAGCGTGTTTCACTGTTAATCCAATGTCATCTAACCCCTCCATCAAACGCCAGCGGGTGTAATCATCGATTGCAAATGGGAGAACGACATCGTTGTAGCGAACATTTCGAGAATCTAAGTCAACGGTTACTTGTGTCGTTGGATCGGCTTCAACGGCCGACCACAGCGCTTCAACATCGCTCTGATCGATGATCACAGTCAATAATCCACCTTTGAGAGAATTGCCACGGAAGATATCGGCAAAACGACTTGAGATAACCGCTTTGAATCCATAATTTTGTAGCGCCCAGACCGCATGCTCGCGTGATGAACCTGTACCAAAGTCGGCGCCGGCAACTAATACAGTACCAGCGCTATAGGCAGGTTGATTAAGTACAAACTCGGGATCATTGCGCCAAGCAGCAAATAAGCCATCTTCAAATCCGCTTCGTGTAACACGCTTTAAATACACAGCAGGAATTATCTGATCGGTATCTACGTTGCTGCGACGAAGTGGTACTGCCGTGCCAGTATGAGAAATAAATTTTTCCATTTTTTATCCTTTACAAATCTGCCGGCGAAGAAAGAGTTCCACGTAGAGCTGTGGCTGCTGCCACTAATGGACTTACTAAGTGAGTACGTCCGCCTTTTCCTTGGCGACCTTCAAAGTTTCGATTTGATGTAGATGCTGATCGCTCTCCAACAGATAATTGATCTGGATTCATACCAAGACACATTGAGCAACCTGCGTTGCGCCACTCAGCCCCGGCATCAAGAAATACTTTATCGAGCCCTTCTGCCTCTGCTTCAAGTCGTACGCGCGCAGAGCCAGGTACAACCAACATGCGAAGAGTCGATGCAATTTTTTTACCTTTAACAACATATGCAGCTGCACGTAAATCTTCGATTCGACCATTTGTACATGAGCCTAAGAAAACAGTGTCAATGGCTATGTTTTTAAGTGGAGTACCGGCTTCAAGGCCCATATAGACCAAGGCACGCTCTGCAGCACCACGTGCTTCCTCATCCTTGATATCGGCTGGATTAGGCACGTTTGAATTCAGCGGCGCACCTTGGCCTGGGTTAGTTCCCCATGTTACAAAAGGCTCTAAATCATTAGCATCAAGATTTACTTCGGCATCAAATGCAGCATCTGAGTCGGTAAAGAGAGTTTTCCAATAAGCCAGTGCAGCATCGAAATCCTCTGGTGCATGTGGCTTACCATTAATATAGTCGAAAGTTATTTGATCTGGCGCAATAAGGCCTGCACGCGCACCGGCTTCAATAGACATATTGCATACAGTCATTCGTGATTCCATTGACAAGGCTCTGATTGCACTCCCACGATATTCGATGACATAGCCTTGACCGCCGCCAGTTCCGATTTTTGCAATAATTGCCAAAATAATATCTTTCGATGTCACGCCAGGCTTTAAGCTACCTTCAACATTAATTGCCATAGTCTTTGGACGAGCAAGTGGCAGCGTCTGTGTAGCTAAAACATGCTCAACTTCAGATGTTCCAATTCCAAAAGCGAGTGCGCCGAAAGCACCATGTGTAGAAGTATGTGAATCACCGCAGACAATTGTCATTCCAGGTTGAGTAAGTCCAAGCTGTGGTCCAACAACGTGCACAACGCCTTGATCTTTATCGCCAAGTGAGTGAATACGCACTCCAAATTCGGCGCAGTTTGCGCGCAACGTGTCTACTTGAAGCTTTGATACAGGATCTGCAATCGGTTTATCAATATTCTGAGTTGGAACATTGTGATCTTCAGTTGCAATAGTTAATTCTGGGCGGCGTACCTGGCGACCAGCAAGACGTAAACCATCAAATGCTTGTGCGCTAGTAACTTCGTGAATCAGATGCAGATCGATATAAACAAGATCGGGTTCGCCATCGGCAGCGCGAACTACATGCTCTGCCCAAATCTTTTCCGCTAACGTTTTACCCATCGAAGCCAACTCCTTTAACCAATTGCCATATCAAATAGTGGGATGCTAATATCACCCTATGGTCAAGAAGAATAGCGGAGTTGGCGTCTTAGACAAAGCCGTAGCGATTTTAAGCACGTTGGAGGCTGGCCCGCATTCATTAGCTGAGCTGGTTGCAGCCACTGGCATCGCCCGCCCTACTGCGCACCGCTTAGCCGTTGCCCTTGAGTTTCATCGCTTAGTTACACGCGATTTATCTGGTCGTTTCATCATCGGAAATCGCGCCGGCGAATTAAGCGTGGCTGCAGGCGAGGATCGTTTACTTGCAGCAGCTGGCCCCGCCCTTGCCGCACTACGCGATGCAACGGGTGAGAGTGCGCAGTTGTACAAGCGTCAAGGAGATCAGCGCATCTGTGTTGCAGTTGCCGAACGTCTTTCTGGTCTTCGTGATTCTGTGCCGATTGGCGCAGCGCTAACAATGCAGGCTGGATCTGCTGCTCAAATTTTATTGGCGTGGGAAGATAGCGAAAAAATTCACCGTGGTTTAACTAACGCTCGGTTTACCGCTGCGCAGTTATCTGCCGATCGTCGTCGTGGATGGGCACAATCAGTTGGTGAGCGTGAAGCTGGAGTCACATCGGTATCTGCTCCAGTAAAGGCTCCCAATGGAAAAGTAATTGCAGCGGTAAGTATCAGCGGTCCAATTGAACGTTTAGGTCGTCAACCTGGCCGCATTCATGCTGCGGCCGTTGTTGCTACAGCTGCTCGCTTGAGTGAATATCTAGCTCGCGAATAACACGGCCAATAACACCAAAGCCAAAACCCTTGCGTTGTAGGAGAGATTGAATGCGACGTATCTGAACTTCTGCTTCTAATCGAGACATCGTTGAATATTTTTTCATCGCTAGTGAAAATGCCATCCGATACTCATCTTCATCATCGATTTCATCCAAAGCTTCGTCGATAGAGTTCTGATCGACTCCCCTAGTACGCAATTCGCCTGCGATTATTCGCTTAGATAGTTTCTTAGATGTATGTCGTGACTGAGTCCAGGCTTTAGCAAACTCGGCATCATTAACTAAGCCAGCTTCTTGAAGACGGTAAATTACTGCGTTAGCGATATCGTCCTCAATGCCACGTTTTTTGAGGTGAGCCAGAAGCTCACCCTTACTCTTGGCCCGCGTTACAAGTGCGTTTAATGCAATCGTATGTGCGATTGAGTAAGGGTCAGCGTTCTGGTCAACTTTTGCAAACTCAAGGCTAATTAGAAATCAACCTCTGCTGTGGCCTCATCGATTGCTGCAATCAGATCGGCATCGACCACGATAGGCACAAAGTGTGCGCGAATCTTGGATTCAATCTCATTAGATAGATCTGGGTTATCAAGAAGGAATGTACGAGCATTCTCCTTGCCTTGACCCAATTGATCGGCCTCATATGTATACCAAGCGCCAGACTTCTTCACGATACCGATCTCAACACCCATATCGATAAGTGAGCCTTCGCGTGAAATACCTGTGCCATAAATAATGTCGAACTCGGCCTGCTTAAATGGTGGCGCCATCTTGTTCTTAACAACCTTAACGCGAGTACGGTTACCGACAGCATCTTGGCCATCCTTAAGTGTTTCAATACGACGGATATCAAGACGAACCGATGCGTAGAACTTAAGCGCTTTTCCACCTGTAGTAGTTTCAGGAGAGCCGAAGAAGACACCAATCTTTTCACGCAGCTGATTAATAAAGATTGCAGTCGTCTTTGATTGATGAAGTGCTCCAGTAATCTTACGGAGGGCTTGAGACATAAGACGAGCTTGCAAGCCCATATGTGAATCACCCATCTCGCCTTCAATTTCAGCGCGAGGAACAAGGGCTGCAACAGAGTCGACGACAACTAAATCGAGTGCGCCGGAGCGAATCAACATATCCATGATCTCTAGTGCTTGCTCACCAGTATCTGGTTGCGAAACAAGAAGTGCATCGATATCAACGCCAAGCTTCTTTGCGTACTCTGCATCGAATGCATGTTCAGCATCGATGAATGCGCAGATTCCGCCGGCTTTTTGTGCATTAGCGATTGCATGCAACGTTAGTGTTGTCTTACCTGACGACTCTGGTCCGTAGATTTCTACGATACGTCCGCGTGGTAGACCACCGATTCCAAGAGCGATATCTAATGCGATAGATCCAGTTGGGATAACTTCAATAATCTGGTTTGTACGATCTGACATCTTCATTACTGAGCCTTTACCAAATTGACGTTCGATCTGGGCTAGGGCTGTGTCGAGCGCTTTTTGGCGCTCAGTGGTTGCTTTTTCCTGCGATGCATCATTGGCTTTATTGCTTTTTTCAGTAGCCACTTCATTCCTTTCGATAGAACGTCGTGTGACGTTTGGTCTCTGGCCCAGAAGGTACGGAGACCCACCGACGGACCGCTGCTGGCGCCCCACGGACTGTGGGAAACGAGCTACGGGCGGAAGGTGGAACCGCTCTGGTTGTACAGGCATAAGGATAACCGAACACCTGTTCGAAAGGTAGCAGGCTCCACTGACAGATTTGAGCGTGTCGCACGCTCAGGATGCACCCATACTTACCCAGTGCTGATTCTCCTGCCCCCCAGTGAGAAGAAGGCCCTCATGCCTGGGCTAGCTATCGATGTCTACACCGGCGTGCTCTATAAGGCCCTGGATTGGGCATCCCTGACTGAGCCCCAGCGTGCGCGGGGTCAGGAATCCATTGCCATCATCTCAGCTAAATATGGAGTGCTGCGGCCGTTAGATCTCATTGAGCCGTATAAGGAGAAGATTAATAACTCAGTGATGCGCCAGCCGGTTACGCACTATCTGGAAGCTATTGCGCCATCACTAATCATTGACTGCCGCTCCTCTACCTATCAAGGCGTATGGACTCCCCCGCGAAATATTTGTGTTGAAGTGAAAGTCTTTACCGAAATCGATGGTGTAAAAAAAATTATTACGCATATGTCAAAAAAGACTCGAGGTGAAGTAACGCGAACACTTCTTCAGGAAGTTGCACCTACAGATCCGAATCAACTGTACGACATTATTTCGCGACACTTTACGTGCAATCTCGTTTCAGCAACCACAAACTCCCCCTGGGTATTGGAAGTTATTGCTCACTAGTTTGTTTAATAATCTTCACAATTAAATCTGGATTATCCCACATCGGTGCATGACCACACTGATCGATTACTAACCATGAGCTGTGTGCTGGTGCCAGAGAGCGCTCTTGTGAGACGGGGAAAGGCAAAGTGTTATCGGTATCGCCAAAGAGAATTGTTACTGGGACTTGCGCATCTATTCGCGCTTCAAATCGCTTAGTGAGCATTCCATCCCACGCCGGAAAGTATCCCGTACAAGTCGCCATTGCAAAACTTGCGTCATAGCAAATTTCAAAACTTAACTCTTGCCACTGTGGACTAACAGTAGAAAATCCAATTTTTCGTAAAAGCTGTGAACGTAATCCGATTTTTAGAAATGGCTTTAATACTTTAGCTAAGTAGTAAGACCGGGCTTCACTAGGTAAACGCCCTGATGCCGGAGTAAGCCATAGACCAGCTGGTGCTAAACCGGTGAGTGATTTTATTCGCTGAGGTTGCTCTGCTGCCATCTCTAGAGCTATCCAACCGCCCAATGAATTTCCAACAACATGGAATTCGCGAATTCCGTAAACGCTTTCCACTGTATCGAAAATTAACCGACCTAAAGACTGTGGATCCATAGCCAGGTTTTGCTCAAAAGGGCTCGATCCATGGCCAGGTAGATCGACAGTAATCACCCGAAAGGATTGAGAGAGTACGGAAACTATCGGTTTAAATGCTGTTGCCGCTGAACCAAGTCCGTGAATGAGAACTAGAGGTGGGTGTGAATCGATCGTTTGGGTAAGGGTCGTAGCAAGCTTCATATTTAAAACCGGTGCTTTTCAGTCTCTTGTGGGTGTTCTTTGCAGACTGCTCGCCAAATCTCATCGGGCTCAAAACCATCGTTTAACGCTTCGTTGACGCTTCGACTGCCCAGCGCAGAGATCGCGATATCTACCGGAAAATGTGAGCCCACTCCAAAGGAGAGCGTGATGCGCTCACGTAAATCAGAGATTCGCACGAGAGATAAGTAGCTCTGCCGCTAGACGTGAATCCTCTGGAGTTAATGGTTGCAATACTTGTCCAACTAACCAACGAAGTGCGACATCGGCAATAACCTGACTTCCGGTAATTGTTGCCAAAGATTGTGAAAACGTGTTCCACAAAGGATGTGTTAAAGCACCAAGTGCTAAGGCTAAAGGCGCCGGATCATGAGTACGCATGTGTGCGAGTGCGGCATCAGTTGAAATTTGAATTGACAAGATTTCAAGTGCGTCAGTTGCGGTTTGAGCACTGCTTGCAATTGCAATCAGGCGCTCAATCTCAGATTCACACAGCGCAGCAATGACGCTCTCTTTATCACGATAGTGGTTATACAAAGTCGCGCGAGAAACTTGTGACGTATCGGCTATTTCAATCATTGACATTTTTGCAAGACCAACAGTTGTAATTAACTCTTTAGTTCCAGCAAGAATCGCACTTTGTGTGCGTCGATGTGTCGTGACTTGTGGCGCGTACTTATTAAGCGGCATCGACGACAGTGAGGGTAACGCTCTCATGACTTGCTAATTCAATTGCGACATCACTGAAAATTCCGGAGAGTGAAAGACCAAGCGCACTGGCAATCGCATTGAGCAACTCGGAAGATGCTTCTTTTTGACCTCGTTCAACTTCAGATAAGTAACCTAATGAGACTCGAGCCTCACGTGCTACATCACGAAGGGTGCGATTTTGCGATGTGCGGGCAGAGCGAAGAGTCTGGCCAACGGCTTCACGTACAAGTACCACGGTCACTCCTCTCTTAATTGCGATATCTAAGGATACGCGCAAAAGTTGCAATCGCGCTTGCTGTAGCAGCGTTTCGCACGGATTCACGCTCGCCCGATAGGGATAATTCGATGGTTTGTGAAACCGGTCCTTCAATAGCTACCCAGACCGCACCTACAGGATTCCCATCTAATGGGTTAGGTCCGGCAACACCTGTTGTACTAATCGCCCACGTTGTTCCGAACGATTTGATTGCTCCTTGTGCCATCGCTATGGCAACTTTTTCGCTGACCGATGTGTGCTCTGCAAGTACACCAGGATCTACATCTAAATGCGAAATCTTTATCTCATCGCGGTAGGCAGTTATTGCTCCAACAAAAACATCAGATGCGCCGGGAATACTTACTAGCACAGAACTAAGAGCTCCGGCAGTTAAGGATTCAGCGGTGCACACTGTCTCACCACGAGCACGCAACGTATCGACTATCTCAGCAGCTAAGCCGATGATGTCCGGTGATTGCGTCATAATCTCCTACCTAGGGTTCTTTAAGGCAGACTGTACATAATAAAGTCCAGTAATAACAGTGAGGATAATAGCAACTGCCATAAAGCCATCGCGGAACCAATAAAGGTTTGAGCTCAAGGGGAGAACATAGAAGCCCACTCCAAAATTCTGAAAAGTTGACTTTATCTTTCCACCCTTATTGGCAGCAATGACGCCTCGCTTAATAATTGCCAATCTAAAAATAGTTATTCCAATTTCACGCACTAATATCACAATCGTAATCCACCAGGGTAGCCGTCCTAAAATCGACAAACTTATCATCGCCGTTCCGATCATGAATTTATCGGCTACTGGATCTAGAAATTTGCCTAGCTCAGTTATGGAATTACGGCTGCGCGCTAAGTTGCCATCGGCGATATCGGAAAGGCCTAAGAAAAAGAAAACTAACCAAGAAATGTATTGCCATGTGGGATCGTTGCCACCATTTTTAAACAGCGTATATGCACCTACCGGAACAAGTAGTAGTCGAGCGATAGTTATGAAATTTGGAGTGATGAAGCCTGGGAGTTTCATACAGCTTTAGCCACCAAGTCAGCGCCCATTGAATCTATAACAACGGCATCAACGTACTGTCCCACCGCAAAATCTGTGCCAATAAAGCATGTAGATCCATCGACTTCTGGACCTTGATGCGCTGCGCGACCTTCTTGAAGCTCTGCATCCTCGATCAAGACTCGAACATGCTCTCCAATGCGCGCTTGGGCACGGGCAGAGACCATCTCATCGGCTAATGATGACAGAGTTTCTAAGCGTTGTGAGATCACATCTTGATCAATCTTGCCATCAATGGTGAGAGCTTCTGTGTTGTCTTCATCAGAGTAACCAAAGACACCTACCGCATCTAACTTGGCTTGCGTAATAAATGTTGCCAGAAGATCGAAATCTTCTTCAGTCTCCCCCGGAAAACCAACAATAAAGTTAGATCTTATTCCGGCTTCTGGTGATAAAACTCGAATTTGATTTATCAAATGTAAGAATTTTTCATTATCACCAAAGCGGCGCATGCGACGCAAAATTGTTGGGCTAGAGTGTTGAAAAGATAGATCAAAATAAGGTGCGCTCTTTTGTGTTGCAATCATCGCTTGAATCAAAGTTGGGCGCATCTCAGCAGGCTGCAAGTAGGACAAGCGAACGCGTTCTACTCCTTCTAAGGCAGCTATTTCAGGTAAAATCTTTTCCATTAGCTGCAAGTCACCTAAATCTTTTCCATAGGAAGTTGTATTTTCACTTACAAGGAATAACTCGCTCACTCCATTAGCAATTAACCAACGTGCTTCCTCCATGATTTCATGTGGACGCCGTGATACGAAAGATCCACGGAAATATGGAATCGCACAGAATGAACAACGGCGATCACACCCTGAAGCAATTTTCAATGGCGCCCAAGGTGCATTTCCAAGACGCTTGCGTGTGAACTCTTCACTTACCTGGACATCTGCTCTATCACTGGGGGCGATTGGCAAAAGCGCTCTTCGATCACGTGGAATGTGTGGCACGTGTGCGTTACCTGCAACGATCGACTGCAGACGTGCGGAAATATCTTTGTAATCGTCAAAACCCAAAATTGCATCGGCCTCAGGAAGAGCTTGAGCTAACTCTTGGCCATATCGTTCTGCCATACATCCAACTGCAACAACTGCCCGGGTAACTCCGTGACCTTTAAGAGAGTTCGCTTCGAGTAAGGCGTCAATAGAGTCTTTTTTAGCGGATTCAATAAATCCACATGTATTAACCAAGGCAACTTCGGCCGACTCAACATCCTCGACGAGCGTCCATCCATCGGCGGCAAGTCTGCCCGCCAACTCTTCAGAGTCAACCTCATTGCGTGAGCACCCTAAAGTGACGACTGCTACGGTGCGCTTCATTGAAGGAATCTTAGCGTGTTAAGAATCGACTCCATACGACACGCTAACGACCTGCCTATCACTGCCAATCGGCTCAACTTTCTTGCCATTGACCGCAATATCTACGCCACCAGCATTGCCCACTTTAAGATCTAAGCGAGTATCACTTGAAAAAATCTTTGATGCACCTTGTGCAAGCTGCCCACTAAATAACGTTCTACCCGCAGCATCAGAAACAAAGAGCCATGTCTTAGCACGAGTGGTAGCTATGACAACTTCTACGCCCTTGCCAGTTGTAAATGTACTTTGCTCAGAAGGTGTCGGCTCAGGAGTTTGTGTAGCAGTGGAAGTGGGCGACACAGAAGTTTGAGGCGCAGCAACTTGATCGCTCTGGGTATTTGAGACAATTATCTGAACTAATCCAACTACACCTAATAAAATAAGTGAGATTGCGATGAGAGCTTTCCACGAGATTTTGCTTGTCTCACCTGGCTGGTGCATGACACTATTTTCAATGAGCAAATCTCGCATTGTTCTTTTTTCAACGCCCTGCTCTTCATCAAAAATGCGCAGAAACTCTTTCTCTTCCGCTTTTAAAGCAATCGCGATATTTCTTACATGACCACGCGCATATGTTTGACCACCACAATTTGCGAAGTTATCTTCTTCCATTTCGCGCAATAGCGTGGACCGCACATTTGTTTTCGCTGATAAATCATCAATAGACAGCCCGGCGCTTACGCGGGCCTTTGCGATTGATGATCCAATAGTCATATCTTTAAAAATCCTAAGAACATAGATCAGGGAGGTACAAAGTCTAGAACCCATGCTCTACTTCAGGCTAGTGGCCAGTGTGAGAACATGGGGTGAAATCAGAGTAACGTGAAGTGGCAACCCTTATTTAGTAGTCTCGAAGCGTGGCAAGGACAGAATCGAGTTCATCGGGTTTGACCATTACTGTCCGGGCCTTTGAACCCTCAGATGGACCAACGATTCCACGTGATTCCATAAGATCCATTAAGCGTCCAGCTTTTGCAAAACCTATTCGTAGTTTGCGTTGAAGCATCGAGGTTGAGCCGAACTGTGTTCCAACAACTAATTCAACGGCTTGGCACAAAATATCTAAGTCATCGCCTATCTCTTTATCCATCATCTTTGGATGACTGATGGGTGCAGTGACATCATCGCGATACCTAGGCTTTAACTGCTTCTTCACATGTGATGTAACTGCTTCAATCTCACGCTCTGACACATATGCACCTTGAATACGTACTGCGCGACTTGCACCCATGGGAATAAATAATGCATCGCCTTGACCAACTAATTTTTCTGCACCAGGTGTATCTAGAATTACTCGACTATCTGCAAGTGAGCTAGTTGCAAATGAAAGTCTTGATGGAACGTTTGCCTTAATCAGACCCGTAACAACATCTACCGATGGACGTTGAGTTGCCAAAACTAAATGTATTCCCGCAGATCGAGCTAACTGCGTAATTCGAACTACTGACTCTTCTACTTCTTTTGCCGCCACCATCATCAAATCTGCAAGCTCATCAATAATGACAAGAAGGTACGGGTACGGCTCTATTGTGCGATCGCTATCGGGTGGTGGAACAACTTTTCCGGCTCGCACTGCCTTATTGAAATCATCGATATGTCTAAAGCCAAACGTAGAGAGATCTTCATAACGCAGATCCATTTCTCGTACAACCCACGTCAGTGCATCTGCAGCCTTTTTTGGGTTAGTAATAATCGGTGTAATTAAATGTGGAATGCCCTCATAGGCCGTTAACTCCACGCGCTTTGGATCAATTAAAACAAGGCGAACATCATCGGGAGTTGAGCGCGACAAAATAGAGATAATCATTGCGTTGATCATCGAAGACTTTCCAGCACCGGTTGCACCAGCGACCAGTAGGTGAGGCATTTTTGCTAAGTTGGCACAAATGAAATTGCCCTCGACATCTTTGCCAAGCGCGACCAACATTGGGTGGTGATCTTGTCCTGCAACTGATGAACGAAGCACGTCGCCAAGTGCAACAATTTCACGATCAGCATTTGGAATCTCAATTCCAACGGCTGACTTACCTGGGATTGGTGACAAGATTCGAACATCACCGCTTGCGACAGCATAAGAAATATTCTTTGCCAAAGCAGTAATTCTCTCAACCTTGACGGCATTTCCAAGTTCAACTTCATAGCGCGTAACTGTTGGGCCACGCATAAATCCAGTTACTTGTGCATCAATTTCAAACTGCAAGAAAACTTCAGTGAGCGCAGCTACTACTGCCTCATTTGCCTTGCTCTTGGCTTTAGCCGGCGGACCGGCACGCAACATATCTATTGGTGGTAGTTCGTATGTGGAATCAGCCGATAAAAGAAGTTGCTCTGGACGTTTTTCTGTTGGAATGACAACTGGTGAGACTGGAATCGGCACAGTGAACTCTTCATCGAAACTCTCTTCATCGAGCTCTTCTTCTTCCGGCTCGTTCCATGCGGCAACAACTGGAGTTTCAAAAGGCGGAGTATCGGTTACTTCAAAATCTTCAACTTTGACTGATCGCTCGGGACGTTTTGACCAGGCCCAGGTACTTGCGCCAGAAATCTTTCTAAAAACCTCACTCACTGGGGTTGATGTAACTACCAAGATTCCAAAAATAAATACCAATGCAAGAACAGGGTACGTTAAGACTGATGTCATGAGCGCCACTAGTGGCGTTGTGACTCCATATCCAATCCAGCCTCCACCATGGCGCATCGCTGTTGCACCAGTACCGATTGAGCCATTTAGTAGATGAGCTAAACCAGTTGATGAAAGCAGTAATGCGATTGTGCCAACTATTACTCGACCTAGTGCCTTTTTATCATCGGGAGTTCTAAATAACTTCACTGCGAAATAAATCAGAACGAGTGGTGCAGCAAATCCAATGCGCCCGATGCCTCCATATATAAAGGCATAGACAGCGCGACTTAAAATATTGTCAGCATTAAACCAAGTGCCTGCAGTTGCAATCAAGGCAAGGATTAAAATAAGAAAGGCGATTCCATCACGTTGATGTGCGGGATCTAAATCTTTAGCTCCCCGTGCGATGAAACGCACGGAACTTCCAAGAGCTTTTGCGAGTAAACGCCATAGCGAAGTTAATCCTCGACCGAGTGCTCCACCTACTGCGCCGGTCTTACTTTTGGATTTCTTTCGTTTAGCCACACGCACAATCCTAAAGGATGGCTAATTTATGCCGAACTAGGCTCGCCGCAATCAAACCTCGATCACAACTGGGATGATCATAGGTTTTCTTCGATGCTCTCCACCAACCCAACCACCTACAGTTTTTCGAACAATCTGCGATAACTGATGCGTTCCATTTATTCCATCGACCACGGCTGCTGCTAACGCCTTCTCGATCTTTAATTTAACATCATCAAAGAGCGCCATGTCTTCATTAAATCCACGAGCATGAATATCTGGGCCAGCAACAATTTTTCCACTCTGAGAATCTATTACAACAACTACAGAAATGAATCCTTCTTCACCTAAAATACGGCGATCCTTGAGTGACGTCTCTGTAATGTCTCCAATACTTTGACCATCGACATAGACAAAACCACACGGCACTGATCCAACCACGCTGGCTTCGTGATCGACTAAATCAACGACAACTCCATTTTCGATGATGAGTGCATTAGCGCGAGCAACACCTGCTGAAATCGCCAATTCAGCATTAGCTTTCAGATGTCGCCATTCACCGTGTACCGGCATTACATACTTAGGTTTAACTATGTTGTAGCAGTACAAGAGTTCACCTGCGGCGGCGTGTCCAGAAACATGCACCATTGCATTGGCTTTATGAACTACTTTGGCACCAAAGCGAGTGAGCTCATTGATGATTCTAAAAACCGAGTTTTCATTACCAGGAATTAAAGATGATGCCAAAATAACTGTGTCACCCTCCCCTACCCGAATTTGGTGATCACCATTTGCCATGCGTGCAAGGGCAGCCATCGGCTCACCTTGGGAACCAGTACAAATTAAAACAACATTGTCATCAAAGGAATCAAGATCTTTGACATCCATGAGAACGCCAGAAGGAACCGTTAGATACCCCATGTCTTCGGCGATTTTCATATTGCGAACCATTGAACGTCCAATAAAAATAACTTTTCGTCCATGCAAGGCCGCAATATCGATGACCTGCTGTACTCGGTGTACATGTGAAGAAAATGAAGCGACAATGACGCGACGTTTAGTTGAAGCAATCACGCGATTGAGTGCAGGCATGATTTCGCGCTCTGATGGAGTAAAGCCCGGCACATCAGCGTTAGTTGAATCAACAAGAAAGAGATCAACGCCTTCTTCACCAAGACGGGCAAATGTTCTCAAGTCAGTGATACGCCCATCCAATGGAAGTTGGTCCATCTTGAAATCACCAGTGTGCAGAACGCGACCGGCATCAGTATTAATAACTAGTGCAAGCGCATCTGGAATCGAGTGATTGACTGCCACGAATTCAAGTTCAAAGGGACCTACATCTTCATGTCCGCCTTCACGAACTTCACGTGTCAACGGAGAAATTCGATGTTCTTTTAACTTAGCGGTTATCAATGCCAACGTGAGCGCTGAACCATAAATTGCGATGTCACCGCGTTCGCGCAGTAGATAAGGAACTGCTCCGATGTGGTCCTCATGACCATGTGTGAGCACTAAACCAACTACATCATGCAAGCGATCACGAATATATGAAAAATCTGGCAAAATTAAATCAATCCCGGGTTGATTATCTTCTGGAAATAATACGCCGCAGTCAACAATAAGCAGCTTTCCTTTAGTTTCGAAGACAGTCATATTGCGACCGATTTCAGCTAAGCCGCCAAGTGCAACAATGCGCAAACCGCCATCAACAAGTTTTGTTGGAAGTCCTAAATCTGGATGCGGATGATTCATTAGTTAAACGCTAACGCCACCGGCGCGAAGATCTTCGCGCAACTGCGCAATCTGCGCATCGGTTGCATCAACTAAAGGAAGACGTGTGTGACCACCAGGTAGGCCCATAATTGTGAGAGCGGCCTTAGTCAAAATTGCGCCTTGAGTGCGGAAGGTTCCAGTAAAGATTGGTAATAATTTTTGATGGATTTCAAGGGCTTTCGCGTGATCGCCTTCAAACCAAGCGTTAAGCATCGCTTTTAAATCACTGCCAACAGTGTGCCCGCAGACAGAGACAAAACCAACTGCTCCAACAGATAACAACGGTAGATTTAAAATGTCATCGCCTGAATAAACAGGGATTCCGCAGCGCTTAATTACCCAAGACGTTGCCGCAACATTTCCTTTTGCATCTTTGAGCGCGACAATTGAAGGATGTTCGAAGAGTTCAACAATTGTGTCAGACTCAATCTCTACTCCGGTGCGGCCCGGAATGTCGTAAAGCATCATTGGCAATCCAGTTGCATTAGCCATTGCTAAGAAGTGGGCTTTGATTCCAGCTTGTGGAGGTTTGTTGTAATAAGGAGTAACGACCAAAATTCCATCGGCGCCAGCAGCTTCACTTCGCTTGGCTTGGTTAATTGAATAATCTGTTTCATTATCGCCAGCACCTGATAAAACATGAACGTTGGATCCAACAACCTTCTTCACTACTTTGATGATCTCCTCTTTCTCAGAGGATTTAGTGGTGGGTGCTTCACCTGTTGTTCCGTTAACAACAATTCCATCATGGCCGGTCTTGACTAGATGATCAGCGATTTTCTCGACACCATTCCAGTCGATGCTGCCATCTTTATTGAAGGGAGTGACCATCGCGGTCAACATGCGACCGAAAGGCGCTGGAGTACTCATGCGCCTAACTCTACCCGTACTACGGTGCGATTCGTCCAGATTTTTCGAAAGCCCCGTAGGTTAGCGGCATTAATTTCGCGAATTCCGCCTCCATTTTCTCGGCCACCATCTCAATTTCGCGCTGCGGATAGCTAGGAAAATGTGAGCCTTCTCGGGATGTGCGCAGTGATAAAAAATTCATTAAAGCGCGGGCATTCATCGTCACATACATAGATGAGTACGTAGCTACTGGAAGTACAACGCGCGCAACTTCGCGAGCGATTCCGGCATCCAACATTTTTTGATAACTATCGTAGGCAACAACATACGCCTCTTTCATTGCCTTAATCGATATATCAAACTGTTCTGTAGTGCCATCTTCAAATGTATAAGCGCCTGTTTTTCCGACTTGAAGCAACTTACGAGATTTTGATGGAATATAAAAAACAGGTTTCAATTCGCGATAGCGACCACTCTCTTCGTTATATGAGGCGATTCGATGGCGCATAAATTCACGGAAAACAAATATTGGTGCAGAAATAAAGAAAGTCATCGACGTATGTTCAAAGGGTGAGCCGTGACGTTCGCGTGCTAAATAATTAATCAAGCCTGCTGAGCGGGATGGATCTTCACCAATCTCTTCCATGGATTGCTCCCCCGCTGTAGAAACTCGGGCTGCCCAAATCACGTCAGCATCGCTAGCGCTAGATTTCACAAGTTCAACTGTCACGTCATCACGGTAAATAATCTCTTCACTCATGGGTTGACCTTATCTATCTAGGTGTTGGTGGCTTTGGATTTCTACGGCAGAATGTCCGCGTGTCCAGAATTGAATCCATCACAGTGCGCGATTCTCTGAGCGTCTCTCTGACAGTAGGAGCCTACGGGGTTGCATTTGGGGCCGCCGCAGTTGCTAATGGTTTCTCAGTGGTGCAGAGCTGCCTCTTATCTCTTCTGACGTTTTCAGGTGCCTCCCAATTCGCTGTCGTAGGTGTAATTGGTGCAGGCGGTAGTGCGATAAGTGGGATTGCAACTGCCTCGCTGCTTGGAATTCGAAATGGCTTATATGGCGTGATCATGGCCCCGCGATTAAAAGTTAATGGTTTTAAAAGAGTTATTGCCGCACAGATAACAATAGATGAATCAACTGGTGTTGCTCTGGGTGCCCAAAAGCGTAATGAAGCTGCCATGCGACAAGGGTTTTGGTTAACGGGCTTCGGCGTATTTTTCTTCTGGAATCTCTTCACTGTTGCCGGTGCACTTGGTGCACAAGCCATGGGAGATACTCGGGCGTGGGGACTTGATTCTGCGGTACCAGCAGCATTTTTAGGCCTGTTGTGGCCACGTCTTGAAAAAAATAGTGATCGTGCATTAGCAATCGTTTCTATCATTTTTGCAATTGCAATGACACCGATTTTACCTGCTGGTTTACCTATAATTGCCACGGCATTTATCGCTATTGCAGTTGGGTTACGTCGATGAATACATTCTGGATTGCAACTATCGGAACAAGCGTCATTGCCTTTGCTCTTAAATTTGCTGGCCATTCGATTCCGCAACAGTGGCTAGAAAATCCAAAACTACAAAAGACAAATGCGCTGATACCAATCGCACTACTGAGCGCACTGGTTGCTGTTCAAACTTTTACTTCAGAGAGCAAAGTAATGATTGACCATCGATTAGCGGGCCTATGTACAGCGGTCGTAGCACTGCTTTTAAAGGCGCCGTTTCCGGTTGTCGTTATCTCTGCGGCAGTTACGTCAGCAGTAATGTACAACTGGCTTTAGATTATGCCCAATTCAGTTAATTTAGCTTTTAAATCGATGTCAGATGGCTCGGTCAAATGAGTTCCATCGCCAAAAACGATTACCGGAATCGACTGTGCTCCACCGTTAATCTCTTTAACCTTTTCGGCAGCTGAAAGATCAGCCTCTACATCAATAATCGTGTAGGCAACATTGAGTTCATTCAATAACCGCTTTGATCGACGGCAATCTCCGCACCAATCAGCGCTATACATTGTGATTTCTTTCAGTGACATATGTATTTCTCCCTTTACATGAATTTCTCAAGGCCATGAGTAAGCCCTGGTACGGTTATAACTTTACGAACACCTAATAAAACTCCAGGCATAAAACCAGCGCGATCGATTGAATCATGTCGAATAGTTAGGGTCTCTCCTAGCCCACCAAAGATTACTTCTTGGTGGGCAACTAGACCGCGTGCACGAACAGAGTGAACGGGAATATCACCGACAAGTGAACCACGAGCACCATCAAGAGATGTAGTAGTTGCATCTGGCATTGCAGCTAATCCTGCAGCCTTTCGCGCATCGCTCATTAATTGCGCGGTGCGAGACGCGGTTCCACTAGGGGCATCGACTTTATCTGGGTGGTGTAATTCAATAATTTCAGCTGATTCAAAGTACCGGGCAGCTTTGGTTGCAAACTCCATCATTAAAACTGCACCTATCGCAAAGTTGGGCGCGATAAGAACGCCAACTGATGGATTGGCTGCGCAGAGTTTTTCGATAGTGGCCAACTTTGCATCATCAAAGCCCGTCGTACCAACGACAACATTAATTCCATGATTGATAAGAAAATCTAGGTTAGACATCACTGAATCTGGGGTTGTGAAATCTACAACTACATGAGTTCCCGAGCCTATGAGTTGTTCGAGTGAATCGCCTAAATCCAATGCAGCAATAAGCGACATTCCAGAGTCTGCTTCTACGCTCTTAACAACTTGTCCGCCCATGCGACCTTTTGCACCTAAAACAGCGACATTTATCATTTCAATACCTTCTCAAACTTGGCAGTACTTTTAAAGGGACCAACGAGTGCAAGCGTAGGCGTTTTAGTCAGATAGGCGCTGGCAATTTCGCGAATGTCTTGTTCATTCACGGCCGAGACCGCCTTCAAAATATCGTCAAAGCCCATAATCGCCCCGTAGACAATCTCATTCTTGCCGATACGACTCATGCGCGATCCGGAGTCTTCTTGACTCAAAACAAGTGAGCCACGGACAGCGCCCTTTGCACGTTCAATCTCTTCATGCGACATTCCATTCTCGGCAACATCGGCTAGGACTTCACGGATAATTTCAAGAACTTCTATCGCTTTAGCTGGCTTACACCCTGCGTAGAAGCCAATTTGTCCACTGCCGGCAAACTGCTGGGCATAGGCATACACCGAATATGCAAGGCCACGCTTTTCGCGAATCTCTTGAAATAAACGTGATGACATTCCGCCACCTAGTGCTGATGCCAAAATACCCATTGCAAAACGGCGCTCATCATGGCGAGCAACGCCCTCCATGCCATAAAACATATGTGCTTGCTCAGTGGTACGTGAAATTAATCCAACACTTTGTTGCGCCGCCATTTTAGGTGGTGTGTTTGGGCGAATCACTGGTGCGCCGAGTACATCTAAGAATCCATCCTTGGACAGTGCGGCTTCAACCATCTGTACAACTTTTTTGTGTTTGATGTTGCCGGCAACGGCAACAACTAAATCTTGTGGCAGGTAACGCTTCTTATAGTAATTAAAGACGCTATTGCGGGACATAGAGTTAATCGAATCTATAGTGCCAAGAATTGGGCGACCCAGAGGCGTATCTCCAAAATAGGTCTCGGCATATAAATCATGAACTAAATCACTGGGGTCATCATCGCGCATTGCGATTTCTTCCAGAACTACTTTACGTTCAGCATCTACATCAAGTGCGCTCACTATTGAAGATGTAATCAAATCTGAGATCACATCGATAGCCATTGGTAAATCTGTATCAATCACACGTGCATAAAAGCAGGTGTATTCCTTGGATGTAAATGCATTCATCTCTCCGCCAACAGATTCAATGGAGGATGAAATCTCTAGTGCCGTCCGACGGGTGGTGCCTTTAAACAATAAATGCTCTAGAAAGTGAGAAGCCCCAGCAACTGCCGGGGTTTCATCACGAGAACCTACATTGACCCAGATACCAATTGCGGCGCTGCGTACCGAAGCAACTTCTTCAGTAACGATACGCAGACCGCTAGGTAAAACTGAGCGACGAACGCTCATTTATTCGGCTGAACCAGTTGTTCCATCTTCAAGAACTGGAACCAAAGACAGCTTGCCCTTTGGATCGATCTCTCCGATTTCAACTTGAATCTTGTCGCCAACCTTCATGACCTCTTCAAGGTTTTCAATGCGCTTTCCACCATGCATCTTGCGAATCTGAGATACATGCAAAAGACCATCTTTACCTGGCATCAATGAGATGAAGGCACCGAATGCAGCAAGCTTGACGACCGTACCTAAGTAACGCTCGCCAACTTCTGGCATCTGCGGATTAGCAATGGCGTTGATCTGTGCACGTGCAGCTTCGGCCGATGGGCCATCTACTGCGCCGATATAAATCGTTCCATCGTCTTCGATGGAGATATCTGCGCCAGTCTCATCTTGAATCTGATTGATAATCTTGCCCTTAGGCCCGATTACTGCACCGATCTGATCAACTGGAATCTTTACAGAGATAATGCGGGGAGCAAATGGGCTCATCTCATCTGGGCCATCGATTGCTTCATTCATTACATCCAGAATTGCAAGGCGAGCTTCCTTTGCTTGATGAAGTGCACCGGCAAGAACAGATGCTGGAATTCCATCTAGCTTAGTATCTAGCTGCAAGGCAGTAACAAAATCTTTGGTTCCGGCGACTTTAAAGTCCATATCGCCAAATGCATCTTCTGCTCCAAGAATATCTGTCAGTGCAACGTACTCGACCTTGCCATCGACAGTGTCAGAGATAAGTCCCATTGCAATACCCGCAACTGGTGCGCGCAATGGAACACCTGCGTTGTATAACGCCAATGTTGATGCACATACAGAACCCATAGAAGTTGATCCATTTGAACCAAGTGCTTCAGAGACCTGACGGATTGCGTAAGGGAACTCTTCGCGTGTTGGAAGAACTGGAACTAATGCACGCTCTGCAAGTGCACCGTGGCCGATTTCGCGACGCTTAGGTGTACCAACTCGACCGGTCTCACCCGTTGAATATGGTGGGAAGTTGTAGTTGTGCATATAACGCTTATGGTTTTCTGGATTCAACGTATCTAGCTGTTGCTCCATCTTGAGCATGTTGAGCGTTGTGATTCCAAGAATCTGTGTCTCGCCACGTTCGAAGATTGCTGAACCGTGTACACGAGGAATTACTTCTACCTCCGCAGATAGCGCACGAATATCGCGAAGTCCGCGACCATCGATACGAATCTTGTCGCGAAGAACGCGCTGACGCACAAGCTTCTTAGTAAGTGAACGGAATGCCGCTGGGACTTCCTTTTCACGTCCTTCAAATGCTGCGCCAACACTTTCCTTAGTAGCTGCGCTGATCTGATCGATCTTTGTTTCGCGCTCTTGCTTACCTGAAATAGTAAGTGCCTTAGCAAGATCTGCACCGGCTGCCTTTTCAACGGCTGCAAATACATCATCTTGGTAATCAAGGAACACTGGGAACTCTGCAGTTGGCTTTGCGGCCACCTTTGCGAGCTTGGCTTGTGCTTCACAGAGAATTTTGATGAATGGCTTTGAGGCATCTAATCCTTGTGCAACAACTTCCTCATTAGGAGTTGGTGCTCCACCCTTAATCAGATCAATTGTCTGTGTTGTAGCTTCTGCTTCAACCATCATGATTGCAACATCGCCATCATCACTGATGCGACCGGCAACAACCATGTCAAAGACTGCATTTGCAACCTGTGAGTGATTAGGGAATGCAACCCACTGGCCATCAATCAACGCAACGCGAACGCCGCCGATTGGACCAGAGAATGGAAGGCCTGCAAGCTGTGTAGACATTGATGCTGCGTTAATAGCAATGACGTCATACATATGATCTGGATCTAATGCCATAACGGTTACAACAATCTGTACTTCGTTACGAAGACCCTTAACAAATGATGGACGCAATGGACGATCGATTAAGCGGCAGGTAAGAATCGCATCCTCTGATGGACGACCTTCACGACGGAAGAACGATCCTGGAATACGACCAACTGCATACATCTTCTCTTCAACATCAACTGTTAAAGGAAAGAAATCAAATTGATCCTTTGGTGTCTTTGATGCAGTAGTTGCCGAGAAGATCATTGTTTGATCATCTAGAAATACTGCTGCAGCTCCTGCTGCTTGACGCGCTAAGCGGCCTGTTTCAAAACGAATCTCTCGTTTTCCGAACTTTCCGTTATCAATTACTGCAACGGCTGATTGAACCTCTTGACCCTCCATGGGTCCTCCTTTAGTTATGTCGAGATAGCTGAAAACAACTATCTCGGTTTCGGGCTACCACACCGAGAACTAACAATGAATCTCCGATCGAAGTTCACGCACGCCAACATAGGGCTCTTGCGGAAACCACTACCGAGGACCATTGATCCTCTGGTGGGTAGGTGTTACTTATTTATTTAGCGGCGAATACCGAGCTTTTCGATAATCGCACGGTAGCGATTGATATCTGTCTTTGCGAGATACTGAAGAATTCGACGACGACGTCCAACTAGCAACAAAAGACCACGACGGTTGTGGTGGTCATGTGGGTTGGTCTTTAAGTGTGTGGTGATTTCTTCAATGCGCTTGGATAGCAAAGCGACCTGTGTTTCAGGACTTCCCGTATCAGTAGCAGTC
>Ga0214919_10002571_pt1 | contig 28402 bp, 24 predicted proteins | sample LL1503_MetaG_FD_177994 | JGI IMG/M metagenome (GOLD analysis project Ga0214919, IMG submission 177994) | Freshwater microbial communities from Lake Lanier, Atlanta, Georgia, United States - LL-1503 | ecosystem: Environmental > Aquatic > Freshwater > Lake | place: USA: Georgia | collected... | reverse complement strand
TTAAAGCCTCTATTACTCTTGTTCTTAATTCGTAAGGATAGGATCTCGTCATTTGATATGCTCCATTAATGATTTTATTATTATAATAACATTTATCATTAACTTTATCACTATCTCAATGTATTTAACTCTATGGTGAGTCATTAACTAAAACAATATCAAGATACAAGATTATAGTGAATCGGAACAATATATTTTATAAAATCTGTTCTGCTCCGCTTGTATCTCCTAGCAACATTGCATGCAATAATTCTGCAGAATTGTCTTGCTGTAGTAACCAAGTCAGTGAGGGCTTATCTTGAGTTGAAGTGAAATCTACTAATTCATTTAAGGATTTTACCCCAAATTTACTAATATACAGTTCATTATCATATTCAATCTTATTTGCCAGCCAAAAAGTTTTCAGTAAGGGGGTTGGTTTCGAATTATTTTTCCAATAATCAAATTCTATGGTTGGTGCATTAATATTTGGGATGTCTTTAAGTACTCCATGTTTTTTTATAATTTCTTCATATATTTGTTGTGTCTCAACTTCTTTTTTAGCGATTTGTTCTTGGAATTCTTCTATCTTGGCTCTTTGTGCTGATATTTCATCTTCGGATTTTTCTATCATAATGTCATATATAGCATTATGTTTATCTTTTTCTACTCGTAAAAAATCATCCATTAATGCAGATTTAAACAGTGAAATTTTAATGTTAGTATATTGTCAATCTAATAGGGTCATTATGTTCATTACGTCTTGAGACAATGTTAAAGAGTTCTGTAATTCATGACCTAGTTTTGTGCCACTTAAATTCATAAGTTTCTCTATTATTTTAACAAGGTGATTAATATCATTTTGAGTCTGGATTGACTTCATGCACACCTCTAATAATTCTTTATTTTGATTCAGCACTTTTGTACCGTTATTTTGTTTAACATGTAGAGATTTTTCAATGGATTCTACAACTATTTTAGAAAGAATAGTGATAGGATGATTAATTTCATGTTGTGCATTATTCAAATTTAGCAATGCTTCATCAGAAATAGAGGGCTTAAAAAATCCTTTGTAAGATATAAAATCTAATTTATGTTCTATTAAATTTTTTATTGTTACCGAATTATTATAATTTATATAACCCTTTGATGAGTAAAGAAAAGAAAAAATATTTATTTGTCCCACCTTAATAGATAATAAAATTTCTTTGATTAATCTAATATCTGGCTCTTGTAATTCGTTGCATAGTTTTTTTATTTTGTCTACGATACCATTAGCTCCTTTTTCTCCATAGAACTTGGTAATTTCTAATCCTATTCTTCCTATAAAAGCATATTTATTATAAGCCATGACAAGTAATTGGCTAAAGGAAGTTAATTAGGTTCTGGATTAGTAAAATCAGCATAATCCATCACTACTATGAGTTTAACATCAGATGCTTTTTCTACTATTTTATGTATAAAATAAGCATTGGCAATTGCAATCTTATTATTACTAGAATTATCCAAACTTGGGCAATCATAAACTAACCATTTGATTGTTAAACAATTAAGCAGATATTTTCAGTAAACAATTAACTAGATAAGTAGTAAATATTTAAGCAGTAATTAATAAATTATTTTACTAATTATTACTATATGTTGTTTCATAATTACAATTATTAAATTAATTGTTAAAAATTCATGAATAGGTTAGATCTAAATTAATTGATAAGATTAAAAAGTTTTATGATTTATTAAATCAATCTTTACATAGTAAAATAAAGTTAGTAGTATTAGAGTTAAGTTTAATTTTTAAAAAAATTGTAAAAATGAATATTCACGAATATCAAGCAAAACACATTTTGAGACAATATGGCATACCTACTTCTACAGGAGCTGTGATATTACAGGAATCTGACATCGATAAACTGATTGATTCTTTGGATGCAGAACTATATGTAGTAAAAGCTCAGATCCATGCTGGTGGTAGAGGAAAGGCTGGTGGAGTTAAGGTTGTAAAAGATAAAGAATCAGCGAAAAAAGCTGCTCATGCAATGTTTGGAATTAATTTGGTCACCCATCAAACAGGATTAATGGGGCAGAAAGTTCGTAGGCTATATGTCGAATCTGGTTGTGATATTTTAAAAGAATATTATTTTAGTGCAGTTTTTGATCGTGCGAATAGTACGGTAACTTTTATAGCTTCCACTGAAGGTGGGGTAGATATTGAAGAAGTTGCTAATAATAATCCAGAAAAAATTATTAAAGTATCAGTCGATCCAGTGATGGGAGTGCAACCATTTCATTGCCGTGAAATAGCTTATAAGCTTGGTTTTAAAAATGAACAGGCAAAACAAATGATGAAAATTGTTGCGTCAACTTATCAAGCGTTTATTTCAATAGATGCCAACCAAATAGAAATTAATCCATTAATTACCAAACATGATGGTAGTCTGCTCGCATTAGATGCAAAAATTAATTTTGACGATAATGCCTTATTTAAACATCCTGATATTGCAAATTATAGAGATGAAGATGAGGAAAACTCTCTTGAGACTAGAGCCTCAAATGCAGGGATTAGCTATGTTAAAATGGATGGTAATATTGGCTGTATGGTCAATGGAGCAGGGCTTGCTATGGCCACAATGGATATTATTAAATTATATGGTGCTGAACCTGCGAATTTTTTAGATGTTGGCGGTGGAGCTGATCGTGAAAGGGTTACTGAAGCACTGAAAATAATTTTATCTGATGATAGTGTGCAAGGAGTTTTGGTTAATATTTTTGGTGGTATAATGCGTTGCGATATAATTGCTGAAGGGATTATATCTGCAGTCAAGGAAATCGGCATTAAAGTACCATTAGTAGTGCGTTTGGCTGGAACTAATGTTGAATTGGGAAAACAAATTCTAGCTAATTCAGGATTAAAAATAATTGCTGCAAATGATTTAGGTGATGCAGCAATGAAAATTGTTGCCACAGTTAAGTGAAGATTGCAAATATCGTCTTTAGTTAAGTTAGATAATGGTTATATTCATCTTAAATTAACTATAGTGTAAATGAAAGCATATCTTGTTCACCTTAATAGTGATTTATAATTATTTTAAAAAAATACGGAAAATGTAAATATGGCGATATTAGTTGATAAAAATACCAAAGTAATTTGTCAGGGTTTTACTGGCTCTCAGGGAACTTTCCACTCAGAGCAGGCGATTAGTTATGGCACCAAGATGGTAGGGGGGGTGACTCCTGGAAAAGGAGGGCAGACTCATTTGGGGCGTCCAGTATATGATACGGTGCGTGAAGCAGTGGAAAAAACAAAGGCAAATGCTAGCGTTATTTATGTTCCACCACCCTTTGCAGCTGATTCAATTTTAGAAGCTATCGATGCTGAAATTTCCTTGGTGGTTTGTATCACGGAAGGTATACCAATACTGGACATGATCAGGGTTAAAAGAGCATTATTAGGGTCAAAAACTAGATTAATTGGACCAAATTGCCCTGGAATTATCACTCCTAATGAGTGTAAAATTGGTATAATGCCAGGTCATATTCATCAGAGAGGAAAAATAGGAATTGTATCTAGGTCTGGTACTTTGACATACGAGGCAGTTGCACAGACAACGGCGGTAGGGCTTGGGCAATCCACCTGCATTGGTATTGGAGGAGATCCTGTAAATGGCACTAATTTTATTGATTGTATCGAAATGTTTTTGCAAGATGATGAAACCCAAGCAATCATTATGATTGGTGAAATAGGAGGCTCAGCAGAAGAAGAAGCGGCCGAATTTATTAAATATTCAAAAATTAAAAAACCGATAGTCAGTTTTATTGCTGGTATTACAGCCCCTGAAGGAAAAAGAATGGGGCATGCTGGTGCAATTATCTCTGGTGGGCAGGGAAGTGCTGAAGCAAAATTAGATATGCTACAGAGTGTAGGAGTTAAGATTACTAGATCTCCTGCTGATATTGGTAAAACTATGTTAGAATTATTATTAAATGTTTAGCAAAATTTATAGTGATATAATTAATCAAATAAAAGAGGATCAGTATGATTTCTTAAGATTTGACTTAATTGATCAAGCTAAAATATCAAACCAAGCTAAAAATATTTCTTCCAAATGTCAAACATTAGTTTTAATAGGCTTTGGTGCGTCTTCTTTAAATGTCAGAGCATTGTTAAGCTCTAAAGCACTTTTGACTAAAAAGGTAATATATCTTGATAGTTTGGATCAGTTAGATATTGATGAAAAATTGGGAAATATTGATTTAGATAAATCAGTATTTTTTGCATTAAGTAAGTCTGGAAATACTAATGAAACATATCTATTAACTAAATATGTTTTAGAAATTTTAAGTATTTCACCTAAAAATCTTTATGTCATAGCTCCGCTGGGTGATAATTTATTATTTAAGTTAGCCGAATCTTTTGGGGCAAATTGTTTAAAACATGATAATTTAATTAGTGGAAGATTTGGAGTAATTTCTAACGCTTCTTTATTACCAGCTACAGTTGCTGGAGTTGATGTGCATAAAATTATTACGTGTGCCGTCCAAAGGGTAGCAGACATTGTCAATGGTGATTCTAGTATATGCTCAATGGCTGAATATTATCTTGAACAATATTCTTTAAATAGGAAGATATTTGTGATGTTTAACTATTGTCACCAGCTAGATGGCTTATGTAGATGGCAACAACAAATTATAGCTGAATCATTAGGAAAAAATGGTTTTGGTATCACTCCTATAATTGCAAAAGGCACGCTGGATCAGCATAGTCAATTGCAACTTTATTTAGAGGGACCAGATGATAAATTTTATAAAATAATTGCCAATACTAAAGAAAATTCTGATATGGCGAATAGTTTAGCCAATCATGCGAATAATATATATAGAGCATTGACTATAGTTCAAAGACCTGTAAAACTAGAAAGTTTTGGGTATATCGATGAAGAGGTAGTTGTAAAGCAAATTATCAATACTATGTTAAATGCGGTGATAATTGCAACTTATCAAAAAATTAATCCGCTTGATCAGCCTTCGATCGATAAATATAAGCTTTCGTAAATTATTTGTAATAATATTTAAAATATAAAATTAAGTGAAATCACGTAATAGATAAATTAATTTCTTGATATTTTTCGTTTATCATTGCTTTTGAGATTTGTTGCAACCATCATTTGTGGTTTATGAAGTTTTGTGTTTGCCCTTTTATCATTTTCGGATTGAGCAAAATGAGTATCTAATAATTTCATCATATGTTGATCTCTGGAATGGGCAGATTTTCTGCCAGTAACAACAGCAACCAAAGATTTATTTTTCCTTGTTGCAGTAGTGACTAGATTAAAACCAGAAGGGGCAGTATAGCCAGTTTTTAAACCTTCAGCTCCACTATATGTTTCAGTCACTTTATTATGTCCCCGAACAATATTACCCCTAAAAATAAAGCTGTTTTTAGAAAAAAAAGCGTAATATTGCGGAAAATCTCTTTTAATCGCAATAGATAGTTTGACCAAATCTCTAGCGGTGGTTTTTTGCATTGCATGATGCCAACCAGACGAGTTTTTAAAGTAAGTATCTTTCATGCCAAGTTGGATAGCACGGACATTCATTAATTGAGAAAATTTATTCTCTGTGCCTTTAATATTCTCGGCGACCACTACAGCAACGTCATTTGCCGATTTGACAGTTAGGGCTAAAATTGCTTCTCTTACTGTGATGAATTCCTTTTCTTTAAGCCCCAATTTGGAGGGTGACATATTCGTTGCATTTTTTGAAACATATAATTTTTGGTTCATCGATAATTTACCAGATTCTACTGCTTCAAACAATAAATATAATGTCATAAGTTTAGTAAGTGACGCAGGGTAAATTTTAGTAGTAGAATTATTATCATGCAATATTTTACCAGTATGGTAATCTACAACAAGGCTAACTTGTGGAGGTAAAGTATGGTTAGACTTTTTCCGAACAGCGGCATTGCTAACGGTTGCTGTAAATAATAATAGGTAAATAACGCATAACGATAATCGGTTCAACATGATTAATATTTAAGTATTTATTTTAAGAGAACAGAGTATAATTAAATTTCTTCGTTAAGTGTGAGAGATTATTGTAACATAGTTATATTAGTTTGAGCAAGAATAAATTTGTCATTAATATAACAAATTATCTAGGGTAGTGTGATATTATTAGATAATATATCAATTTACAGTGCAAAAACAACAGTTTATACTATGATAGTGAAGTGTTGTACATGTTTTAGCTACATGAGGGTGCGTTATGACTAAACAATTATATCTGCAAGATACTTATTTGTCGGAATCTCAAGCAATTATAACTAGTATATCGCAAGATGAGAGAGGTGCATATATCTTGCTGGATCAAACTATTTTTTATCCCCAAGGCGGTGGTCAACCAGCGGATCGAGGGTTGATCAACGGAGAAGAATTTTCTGTAGCTATTGAGCATGTTCGGCAAAATGAAGGGGAAATTCGCCATTATATAGCTACTCACTTAAGTGAACATTTAATTGGCTCAAATGTAATATGTCAATTAGATTATCCAAGACGCCTACTTAACTCTAAGTATCATACTGTTGCACATTTAATTGGTAATGTAGTAGAATGTCTCTACCCTGAATTAAAGGCGGTGAAAGGACACTCTTTTCCCAATGAAGCATATATAGAATTTAAAGGCATGATAGAGAAGATGGACGCTATAAAAATTCTTCAAGTTTTGAAGCAAGATATATTAGATGGTTTAGTCACCGATATATTTGAAATTGACCCTATCTTATTTGCAGAAAAATTTTATAAATTACCTTATACAATTCCAAGTAGTAAGATTTTTCGTGTTATGCAAATTGGTAACTATTTACCAGTACCTTGTGGAGGGACTCATATTGCTAATATTTCAGAAATTGAAAACATTGAACTTGGCAAAATAAAGGTAAAAAATAGCTATGTGTGTATGCCGTATAGATTAGTGTAAAATTATTTATTACTAATCTTTCTTAGTACTCCAGTATTGTCAACAATCTATGAAAAATATTAAGAATATGGATTATAAAATATTGTGAATAAATTAAATGAAATAGATCAGCTAATTTACCTTTTTTCAAAATTACCTGGTCTTGGGCAAAGATCAGCTCGAAGGATAATATTACATCTTCTTCAAGAAAAAGAAGTGCGATTTAAAAGTTTAATTTCCGCTTTATCATTGGTGGAAAATAATGTAGTTAAGTGTAATATTTGCGGCAATATTGACGCTCATTATATTTGCAGGGTTTGCTCATCTGACGATCGCAATGAATCTATCATCGCTATTGTTGACACCGTGGCGGAATTATGGGCAATGGAGCGTAGTGGCGTTTTTAATGGTCATTACCATGTTCTTGGGCATAGTTTGTCTAATGCTAATCGCCAAAATCATAAATTACTGAGGTTACCAGAATTACTAGATAGGTGCGTGACTAAAGGCATTAGCGAGATTATTATTGCGACTAATTCCACTTTAGAAGGACAAACTACCGCTTATTTTATTACTGAATATTTCAAGGATCATACAATTAAGATATCAAGACTAGCTAGCGGTATTCCAATAGGTGGAGAATTAGATTATTTAGATGAAGGAACTTTATCAGCTGCAATCACCTTAAGACAGCCATTTGATTAAATTTTGCTTGCATAGTAAATGAAATTAAATATTTTATTAGTGTGTTTTATTACTTGCAAAGTTGATAGACATCAATAGAATTAGAAAATTAATTAAAATTAATAAAAGGAGCGTATGTTTAATAAAATTAGCTTTGTAAACAAAGAATCACTAAATAATCAAGGAACTATAATTTTTATCGATCAAAAATTATCATTAGGAAGTGATTTATTGTTATTAGATCAGCAATATCATGGCTTAATTTCCAAAACTATTCATAATCCACTAATATTTACTGGAAAATTTGGGCAAATTAAAATTGTTAATTCTATCGCTAAGGATGGTGAGGTAAAATATTTAATTATTGTCGGTATTGGCGATGAAGCAAAACTAAAAACTTCTTGTATCGAAGGGCTTGGTGGAAAAATTTTATCAAGTAGCCTTTGTTATAAAATTAAAACCATAGGCTTAAAAATTATTTATAATATTGGGCAATATGAGCCAAGTATTTTTGCTTCATTGATAGCTAGTGGAGTGCTACTTGCTTCTTATAAATTTGATAAATATAAAACTAAACAGAGCGAAATAGATAAATTCACTTTAGATACTTTTGAAATTAATATAGAAAATAACTCTAAAGCAGAAAAATTATTTGCCGAAAAAAAATTATTAGCTAAAGCGGTATTTTTTGCTAGGGATATAAGTAATGAACCAGCCAATATAAAAACTCCGCAATCCTACTCTGAAAGAATATTAGAACATCTTGAGCCTTTGGGAATCAAAGTTACCATTATTGGTGAAAAAGAGATGAAAAATCTTGGGATGGGCGCATTGCTTGGTGTTGGGCAAGGTTCGCAAAATGAATCAAAGCTTGTCGTGATGCAATATTATGGTTTGGGCAATGAATCCTCCCCAGTGGCTTTAGTTGGTAAGGGCGTGACTTTTGATAGTGGTGGTATTTCGATCAAACCAGCAAATAATATGGATGAGATGAAGTATGATATGTCTGGCTCAGCAGCGGTCGTTGGGGCAATAATGGCTTTGGCAGGTAGAAAAGCTAAAGTTAATGTTGTTGGGGTAGTTGGTCTTGTGGAAAATATGCCTTCAGGTAATGCTCAACGACCTGGAGATATAGTAAAAACAATGTCTGGGCAAACAGTAGAAGTGCTAAATACTGATGCAGAAGGAAGATTAGTTTTAGCTGATGCAGTTTGGTATACTCAAGAAAAATTTAAGCCTCAATGTATAATTGATTTAGCCACTCTTACTGGAGCTATTGTCGTAGCTCTTGGCAAAACATATGCTGGTTGTTTTTCTAATGATAGTGAATTAGCCGATAAGCTTATAGAGGCTGGTAACAAAGTTGATGAAAAATTATGGAATATGCCTTTGCATAAAGATTTTGATGAGATGATTAAATCTAATATCGCAGATATTGCCAATATTGGTAATGTTCCAGGAGCAGCTGGAAGCTCAACTGCTGCACAATTTATACAGCATTTCATCAAGGAAGGTACAATTTGGGCACATCTTGATATTGCTGGAGTTGCTTATAGTAAGAGTGGAAATGCTCTTGGTCCTAAAGGAGCGGTAGGTTACGGTGTTAGGCTTTTGAATCAATTTATCCAAGATCATTATGAAAAATAATGAACGGAGACGAATTTTTGTAATTGGTAACGAAAAGGGTGGGGCTGGTAAAACAACTTGTTCGATGCACTTGATTACTGGCTTGCTCTATAAAGGTCACACTGTTGCTAGTATTGATATTGATTCACGTCAGGGATCTTTAACAAGTTATTTGAAAAATAGAGATAATTATAATATACAAAATCCTAATGAAATGGTTTTTGTTCCTCAACATTTTCATTTAACTGAAAGTGTTGAACATACCATAGAAAAAAAAGAAGAAGATGAAAAGGCAAAATTTGAACAAGCATTTGAGCAAGCAAAAAATTCTGACTACATAGTAATTGATACGCCCGGCAACTATTCTTTCTTATCTCGCCTTGCTCATTCTTATGCGGATGTAATTATTACACCAATTAATGATAGTTTTCTTGATCTTGACGTTATGGCTAAGATTAATAGTCTTGATTTATCTGTTATTACTCCTTCAATCTATAGTCAAATGATTTGGGAACAAAAAATGCAAAAAGCTAGCCGAACTGGTGAAGCGATTGAATGGATAGTAATGCGCAATAGGTTGAGTAATTTGGATGCAATCAATAAGAGAAAGGTAGGTGCTGTTCTTGAGCGACTTGCGAAAAGAATTAGCTTTAAAATCGCCCCTGGATTTAGTGAAAGAGTGATTTTTCGAGAATTATTTTTACAAGGGCTAACATTACAGGATCTAACAATAGCTAATCACGGAAAAACTCTTAATGTATCACACATATTAGCTAGGCAAGAATTAAGAGATTTCTTGAATTTTATTAGTATTGACTAAAATAATAATTGTGGACTATCTTTTCAAGACTGAATATAATAGTAGAAATTTGTTATTATAAGCTTATGTTAAGAGGATGATTATGCAACAATTTAGCCTTTATCATGCTACTGAAGGGTTGCTGTATAAAACAACATGTTTGTTAATAGAGAAATCTTATCATAGTAATGCAAAAATTGTAGTTTTAACTCCAGATGCTGACGTACAGGAATTGTTAAATAAATTATTATGGACTTATTCTAAAAAACAATTTATTCCTCATGGTAGTAAACTTGATCCGTTACCCCAAAAACAACCAGTATATATTACTCATGAGTTGGAGAATCCTAATAAATCCAGCATTTTAATAATTATTTCTCCCTTTGATATAGAAGAAATTTTTAGCTACAAAGATTATATTAAGCATTTTCAAAGGATCATTATCATTTATGATTCTTTAGATGACTTAAATTTAATAGTTAGTACAATCAATGGGTTAGCTATTGCGACTCCAATAATTGATTGTTATCAACAAAACCCCAACGGTGTTTGGAATAAGATAAATAGTTAATATAGGAATAAATTAATTAAATATAGAGATTAAACTAAAGTTAATTTTATCAATAATATATGAGGTTTATATGAATTTTATCAATAACATGAATAATGCACTTGAAGAGTTTAATTTGCTAAAACATCCTTTTTATCAAGCTTGGAGTCAAGGAGATTTATCAAAGGATATTTTGAAATTATACGCTCAGCAATATTACCATCACGTTGCCACATTTCCTAGATATTTGAGTGGAATTCATTCGATTTGCCCTAATATCAAACATCGACAAATCCTACTAGATAATTTGGTTGATGAAGAAAAGGGTGAGGAAAATCACCCAGAATTATGGCTAAGATTTGCCGAATCTCTTGGTTGTAACAGAATTTCAGTAACAGAATCCAAAATGCGAGCCTCAACTAAGGAGCTAGTCGATGGTTATTTTAACTTGGTAAAAGATGGGTTTTCAGTTGCTTTAGGAGCTCTTTATGCTTATGAGAGGCAAACTCCGAATATAGCTCAATCTAAAATAGATGGCTTGAAAAAATTCTACAATATAGTAGATCAAGAAGCGTTAAAATTCTTTACCGTACATGTTACGGCCGATGAGTGGCATGCTGACGAATGTGCTGATATTTTGAGTGAGTTAGATCATGAAGAGCAGGATAAGGCTTCGGCTGGAGCGGTTGTTGGTGCTAAATTATTGTGGAACTTTTTGGATGATATGCAAGAAATGCGTAGCGTGGTTTGATTAATTGGACTTGTAATTAATAATGTATATTGTATATGAGTAAAATTGATATAACATCACTTGAAACCGCAAGAAATAGATTTTGAGGATTATAGGCAAAGTATAATTACTGATAAGGATAAAATCGCTTCAGTTAAGGCGTTTGAGTTTTGCTATGAATTATCATGGAAAATGATGAGAAGATTATTAGCAGGCAGAGGCGTTGAAGCTAATTCGCCAAGATCAGTATTTAGAGAGGCTGCTCTTTCTAATATAATAAATGATCCTGAAATTTGGTTTAAATTCCAAGAAAAAAGAAATATTACTGCACATGTTTATAACGAACAAGAACTAAATCAGGTAGTAGCAATTTTTAATGAATTTTCACAGGAATTAAATAAATTAATCGATACATTAAGTAATTTAGAGATTTAAGGTATATATGATATATATGGAAGGTAAGCATCTTGAAATGGTGAGAGATATTCTGAAGAAATATGATTATACATTTTACGCCTTTGGCTCGAGAGTGAAAGGGACTCATAAACCATTATCAGATCTCGATCTCGCAATTATGGATGGTATATCATTACATGATAAAAATAATATTGATGATGATTTTACTGAGTCAAATTTACCGTTTAAAGTTGATGTGGTGAATTACCAAACAATGTGTGAGAGTTTAAAAAACATAATCCAAAAAGATTTAGAAATATTTACAATATCAACAAAGCATGTTCCTAATCCTGATGTTGCCTATCCAATGATGGGAGTTGATAATGTAGCTTATAAAGGAATTACCTTTTTAAAAAATATAATAAGTAACAAGGAATATATTAATATAGGTGATTATACTTATTATCACGACTTTGTAGATGTTTATAATTTTGAAAAGAATGTTTTATATCACTATAGTTTCATTGGTGATAAATTAATTATTGGAAAATTTTGTCAAATAGCTGCGGACGTTAAATTTATCATGAATGGAGCTCATCATGCCGTGAATGGGATTTCCACTTATCCATTTAAAACATTTAGTGGGAGTAGCGTATTTCAGTCTCGTGAATGTGCTGATAGTTTAGCTTGGGATATTCCTTTTAATGTAAAAAGTAAGGGAGATACTGTTGTTGGTAACGATGTATGGATTGGTTACAACTCTACTATCATGCCAGGAGTGCAAATTGGTGATGGAGCAATAATTGGTACTAATGCTACTGTAACAAAAAATGTACCCCCTTATAGTGTAGTTGGTGGCAATCCTGCTAGGGTTATAAAACAAAGATTTGATGATGTAACTATTGCAAAGTTACTAAAACTCAAATGGTGGGAGATGGATATAGAAAAAATAAATTCACATATTAAAGATATAGGGTTAGATATATCTAAAGCAAGCTTTCTAATCAATTAATTATAGGTCTATAGCTTTTATGCTAAATAATTGCAAATTATTCGTTATTTTTTTATTTGGTTTCATTAGTGGTTTTACCCTAATGATTACGGGTAATAGTTTAAATTATTGGCTGGCTAAGGAAAATATTGATTTACAATCTATCGGTATATTTGCTCTTATCTTAATCCCTTATTCAATCAACTTTTTATGGGCACCTATTTTTGATTCTATATCATTAGGTCGCTTAACTAAATTACTAGGACATAGGTTATCTTGGATAGTCTTGATTCAACTTTTTTTATCATGTGCAATTTTCTTTCTCAGCACTCTAGTCCCTAGCCATAATCTAATGTTATTCGCACTAGTAGGGGTCATTATATCATTTTTAAGTTCAGCTCAAGATACTATCCTTGGAGCATTAAGAACTGAAATTATTTCGAAAGAATCGCAAGGAATGATTTCTGGTCTTTATATTTTTGGTTATAGAATAGGTATGTTAATTTCAAGTTCTGGAGCTATTTATTTATCCAGTTATTTGGGGTGGAATTATGTATATAAAATTTTTGCCATATCAGTGATAATATATTCTATTATTTTAATTATAAGCACTTTGAAGTTAAAATATGTGATAATTCATCAGGTTGATCTAACTAATGATGTGGTAAGCAACAAAACCTCACTTACTAGTATAATGACAAATATTCGAAATTTTATGCAAAATATACTAAGACCAGTTGGAACATTTTCTTCAGTATTTTGGATCATAATTTTTCTTATATTATATAGATTACCAGATAATTTTATTAATATGATGATTAATCCTTTTTTAATACATATTGGTTATAATGAATTAGAAATAGCTAGCACGGGAAAATTTTTTGGTTCAATATCAGCAATAATTGGTGGGTTACTTGCCAGTCTAATTATGAAAAAAAAGAACATTTTAGACAGTTTATTAATATTTGGTATGATTCATGCAATAGCTCATACGTTATTTATTGTACAAGAAATATATGGCAAAAATTTACCATTATTGTGCATTACTATAGGCTTTGAAGGTGTAACTGGTGGAATGGTTATGACAGCTTACGTTGCCTTTATAGCTTCGATATGTCAAGGAAAATTCCGTGCTACCCAATATTCATTTTTTTCTTCAATGATGGGATTTTCTAGGTCAATATTTCCAGCTTTATCAGGCTATATCGTAGTTCAATTCGGCTGGCAAAGTTTTTTCACCTTTATTACAATTGCTACCATACCTTCTTTAGTTTTGCTAATGAAAATTAGATATATATTAAAATCAAAAATAAATTAATTATAGTAATTATTGAGCCTAGCTATATGATATAACTATAATATAAATCACATTAAGTTTAATTTCATGACTGATAGTAAGACTTTGATAATAATTGATGGTTATGGCTTTGTGTTTAGAGCATATCACGTTCAACCTCCTCTAACTTCCCCCAGCGGTTTACAGGTTGGGGCACTTTACGGCTTCACCTCGATGTTATTAAAAGTGTTAAATGATTTTAAACCGAACCACGCCGTAGTAGTTTTTGATTCTGGTGGTAAGAATTTTCGCCACCAAATTTATGATAAATATAAGGCAAATAGACCTCCAGCTCCACAAGAATTAATTGAACAATTAAATCTCGTGCGTCTTGCAGCTAGTAGTTTAAATTTTCCTATAATTGAGAAAGCTGGTTATGAAGCGGATGATATAATTGCCACCCTTGCTAAAAAAGCATCTCTCCTCCAAGAAAATACCATAATTATTTCTTCTGATAAAGATTTAATGCAGTTAATCAATCCACATATCAAAATGTATGATCCGATAAAGGCAAAATATATCTCCGAAGCGGATGTTATTGAAAAATTTGGGGTTGAACCAACTAAGTTAAGAGAGGTAATGGCTTTGATTGGAGATAAGTCAGATAATATACCAGGAGTTTCTAGCATTGGTCCTAAGACAGCTACGATGCTTATTAAACAATTTGGCTCAGTGGCAGAACTTTTGAATTCGTTAGACCAAGTTAGTAATGAGCGTCAAAGATCTATCCTCGCTTCTTCAAGGGATTTAGCATTAATTTCTTGGCAATTAGTTGGTTTAGATTACCATGTTGATATAAACCTTGATTTCGATTTATTAAGATGGACGGCACCAGAAAATATAAAAATCTCTAATTTTTTATCAGAGTATGGTTTTAAATCCTTGAATAAAAGAGTAGAAAATTTATTTCAGATGCAAATTATTGATGAATCTGTACCTAAAATTTGTGAAAAGAAGCAAATTACAGTTCAAGAAATCACGTCTAAAAATGAACTTGATACTATAATGAAAGAGATTGAGAGATTTGGAATCGTTAGTATTTACTTATTAAATCAGCATCAAAATTCATCAATAATTATATTAGTTGGAGGCAAATGCTATGATCTTAAATTTGTTTCTCTGCCAGCTATTAATATGTCTGATTTGCTTGTTGTGGATTTTCAACAAAATTATACCGATCAATGGTTTATGATTGATATTATCAAATTACTGGAAGATAAATCCATCAAAAAAATCACATTTGGACTTAAATATTTGTTAAAATTCTTCTCAAATACGGTAGATATACAATCTGTTGAGGATATTGAATTGATGCAATATGTTATATCTGCAGGCAAACCACAAAAAGATTTGTTTAAGGAAATAAAAAATGATAATTTAGATCAAAATTTGATAGAACAAGCTATTGATAAATTTGATAAGGATTATCATACATTATTATTAGAGTTAAAGGATAATCATGCATTAGCCTTATATAAGGACATCGATTTGCCATTATGTTACATAATCGATAAAATGGAAAGAGCTGGAATTAAAATCAATTCGCAATATCTTAAGCAATTATCTAGTGAATTCAGTGCTGAAATTGCAAAATTGGAGCAGGAAATTTTTACTATTACAGGTATAAAATTTAATATTGCTTCACCAAAACAACTAGGAGAAATTTTATTCGACAAAATGCAATTACCATTTGGTAAAGCATCTAAAAAAGCAAAATCTTATTCTACTGGTGCAGAAATTCTTGAAAAAATTAGCGATAGCGGTTTTGCTATTGCTGATTTATTACTAAAATGGCGACAATTAACCAAATTAAAAAATACCTATACTGATAGCTTGCCCACACAGGTCAGTCCAATTAGCGGTAGGGTACACACCACATTTTTGCAAACTTCAACTAGTACTGGCAGATTGAGCTCTCAAGAGCCAAATTTACAAAATGTTCCGATTAGATCAATAGAAGGTAATAAAATTAGACAATCTTTTGTTGCAGAATCAGGACATAAATTCATTTCTGCTGATTATTCACAAATTGAATTGAGGATTTTGAGTGTTATGGCTGATGTGCCAACCTTAAAGCAAGCTTTTATAAAGGGTGAAGATATACATAGTAAAACAGCTTGTAATATATTCCATTTAAGTAAAGAAGATTTAACACTAGAACATAGGCGTAAAGCCAAAGCCATCAATTTTGGTATTATTTACGGCATTAGTGCCTTTGGGCTGGCGAAACAATTAAATATTACCTCACCAGAAGCATCTGACTACATAAAAAAATACTTTCAGGAATACCCAGAAATCCAAAAATATATGGAATATACTAAGAAATATGTCCAAGAAAATGGCTATGTGGTTAATCTTTTTGGACGAAAATGTTTCATTCCTTCAATATTTGATAAAAAACATTCTATAAGGCAATTTGCTGAAAGGGCAGCTATTAACGCACCGATTCAAGGCACTAGTGCTGATATGATTAAAATTGCCATGATTGAGATTGATCGCAATATTCAAAAATTACAATTAAAAACTAAATTAATCTTGCAAATTCATGATGAATTATTATTTGAATCTCCCCTCGATGAAGTAGAGATAGCTACTCAAATGGTGAAAACGATCATGGAAAAATCTTCAACATTAGCAATACCATTAATTATCGAGACTAAAATCGGAGATAATTGGAGCTATAGCTAGTAAATGGTGAAAGATAGTATCAATTTACAGCTTCCACTGATTCTACTTCAGGGACAAAATGCTTGAGCATTGATTCGATACCATTTTTTAAAGTTATGCTAGAACTAGGACAACCAGAACATGCTCCTCTTAATTCCAGTTTCACCACCCCATGCTCAAAACCTCGATATATTATATCACCACCATCCATTGCAACAGAGGGGCGAACACGTGTTGCAATAATTTCTACAATTTGCTTTTCAATCTCAGACATAGTATCAAAATTATCGATGATAATTTTATCGAACGGCTCGTTAAAGGCAGTAAATCCATCATTAAAATGATCCATAATAATCATTAAAATTTCTGGTTTTAAGATAGACCAATCACTTTCCTCTTTTTTGGTAATAGTAATAAAATCATTACCTAAAAATACGGATTTTACACCATGAATATAGAATAACTTAATGACTAAATCACTTTTGCCTTCTACTTCTTCGATTGTGCTAAAATGTTGTGGTTGATTGGGGCTAATTAATATATTAGGTAAAAATTTTATGGCACTTGGGTTAGGAGTGGATTCAGTTTGGATAAACATATACAACCATTTGAGAATAATAATTTACTTAAGTTTAGTATATTATTGATGCGGATTATAGATATTAATAATCATTATCAAAATATTATATAATGGGACTACTAAAATTCACCCAAAATCACTAACAAAATAAGGAATTAGGATATTTATTATTGATAAATATCCTGATATTTTTGCAAGTAATACTCTCTACCCAAAATGAAGAGCTTAATAATCTTGGTACCCACGGCCAGACTTGAACTGGCAAGGGCTCTCGCCCCACGGATTTTAAGTCCGTTATGTCTACCATTCCATCACGCGGGCAATTTGCGTTTAAATAGCAAAAATTTAGGATAGCTCCCTTGTATTATTAACAAGTAAAAGGACATTTATTACACATCCGTAGAGCCACCCCTAATGTATTATCACTAATTAATAAAATATACTAGATTGCACAGATTAATAAAAAAATTGATAAAGATCAAGTGATTTTATTAAAATTAGTAAAAAAAGTCATTTTTAGTCTCTAATAGTACTAAATATTAAACATAATAGCAAAGTCAGCTATCTATTTTGTGCAATATTTACGATACTCTGTTACTTCTAGTACGATTCGCATATGGTTTTTTATCATCATTATTGCGAGAAAAATAACTTCTTTTAGCATTACTATTACCGTTACCTCTATTAAATGGCTTTCTTCGGTTATTACTTCCGCCCATATCATCTCTTAAAGTAGTTTCACCTTGGTTGATTAAACGATCAATAGCTCTCCATCTTACGCTATCTTCTGGTGAAATAAACGATAAAGCACAACCCGAAAGACCAGCCCTACCTGTTCTACCTATTCTGTGCAAATAATCTTCTGGACACATAGGTAGGTCGTAGTTGATAACGTGCTGTATGTGGGGTATGTCTAAGCCCCTAGCCGCTACATCTGTAGCTACCATAATTCTAAGACGTGAAGAGTGAAACGATGCAATTACGTGTGCACGTCTACCTTGAGTTAGATCACCATGTATCGGCTCTGCTTTATGATTTTCAAATTTTAACATTTTTGCTAGTTGATCAGCACCACGTTTAGTTTTTACAAAAATAATTACTGAACCTTCTCGTTCATCTAATTGCTTCATTAATTCAGGAAATTTATCTTTGTCTGCGACACGCAAAGTTTCCTGTTTAATTTGAGCTGCGGGTTTTGTGGCCGAACCAACCATAATACGCTGAGGATTAACTAGATATTTTTGTGATAAGGCTATTATATGTTTAGGCATGGTAGCTGAAAACATTAAAACTTGTCTTTTTTCTGGTAAATATTTATTAATCTCTTCTAACTGTTCTTTCATACCCATATCAAGCATTTTATCCATTTCATCGAGAACAAATAATTTTATGCTAGATAATTTTAAAGTTTCACGAAGTAAATGATCCATGATACGACCAGGGGTACCAATTATCACTTTGGGATTTGCTTTAAGCTGAGCAAACTGCTTATACATCGGCTCGCCACCTATCAAAACTGCACTAGGAAGTTTTATTTGAGTAGTTACCTTAGCTAAAGCATCACGTACTTGGGTGGCTAGCTCTCTAGTTGGAACTAGTACTAGAGCCATTGACTTAGTGTGAATAAAAGAATTAATAATAGGTAGCAAATAGGCAAGAGTTTTACCAGAGCCAGTTTGGCTAGATGCAAGTACATCAGAACCTTCCATAGCAATTGGTATGACCTGTTTTTGAATCTCGGTCGGAGATGTTATTTTCATATGTTCAAGTGATGTTATCACTTCATTTGGTAAGTTAAAAGTTCTCATTATAAATCCAATATTATTATCTTAAATTAAAAACATATATACTTAAAAGAATAAGTGTATGACTAAGTCTTTGCACTGTGGCATACGTTACATTAAATGCGAAAATAGTAAAAATATAACTAGTTAGTGGTAAAATTTACAAATCTAGTAATTTTTATCTTACTACTTTTTACTATATGATAAGATTATTTAGGGAAATATAATAATGATAAAATAACCTACTATATGAAGTGATGAACAAAACCCAGTTAAATATATTATTATATATAAATCTACTGAGAGGTTCTTCAAATATTTCTAACCTTCAAGCAAAAGGCAAAAGAAGTTAAAAACAAAATTCATTGCACATTTTCTAAGATTGACATACTGTAAAATAATTTTATAAATAAATTACAGCAAAACACTGAGTCACAAAAGATAACGCACAAGGTGCATAAAATGATCGATACTACCCAAAATTCACTGACTATCACTACTCATAAATTTTGAGTAGTCGCTTGTAACTTTAAATCAAAAACTATTTAAGTTGAAGATTAATAGCAGAGAATTTTCCTTTATTCTCCTCTACATCAAAGCTAACACTTTGCCCTTCATTAAGATTACGAATTCCAGCTTGTTCTACAGCTGAGATATGAACAAAAACATCATTCCCATTATCATCTGGTTGAATAAAACCAAAACCTTTAGTTGCGTTGAACCACTTAACCTTACCCACTTTCTTAATAGCCATAAAAACCTTTTAGTATATTAGTTTGATTTGAGCCAAATATCTGCCCCTTTGGTTAATATAAGCGGAATGTCAAAAAACGCTCACGCTACCACCTTTCAAAGAGTTAAACATTAAACTCATTTCTACTTTACATCCTTTCTCGCTAATTGTCAAGAATATAACCAATTAGTTAGATATTTTATGAATTTAAAAAAAAGAGACATTAATACACTATTTAAACAATTTTTTCTTAATTAAAAGTATAATTTAAAGAATATAAATTGTATAATTGCTAGGTGAATAGCGTAAATATATAAGGCATTATGACTTATTATTCGTAAATTTACTGAAATTTTTTCCCCAAAATTTCGGACTACCATCATCATATATTCCAAAATCCCAATGAAAACCATAATCCAACTATAAAAAGGAGTAAAATGAAACGTCAAAAATGATTGAAAAAATGGCAAAATTATAGATAGAGCAGTTGCTAATTTAAAGTTTTTTTGATCATTTTTTGCTAAATAGCCTAGCACCATGACGGATAAAGATATTGTGCCGTAATCGATGAAGGGGAAGGTCATTGGGCTTAAAACTGCAAGAAAAATCACATGACAATAGCCCTTATAAAAAAAATTAGTAAGCTGGTTAGCAAGGAAATATAGATAACATTGCCCTAAAAAAATGGAAATTAATATATTTGTTACAGTGAGTTGCTGGAATAAAATTGTGGTAAAAATATAAAGAATAATACCTACTAAAAGAATTTTAATTTTTGGCTTATTATGAAAATTATAACCAGCACAAAAACAAAAAATTGGCATACTAAAGCGACCAATAACTCGCATTATCGGATATTCAGGAAATAAATATACCCCTAAATGATCTACAACCATTAAAATTATAGCTATAATTTTTAAAAAATCTTGATGATTAGATTTACTTTTCATAATTAATTCTATTAAATAAATGTTATTAATTGTCTCTAATTTAGCGGCGAGTGTACTTAAAAATCCAAATCAGCGTAATAGCGGGGAGGCGTAAAACCTGGTATTTGATCTTGCAATAAAGACCGAAAACTGGGACGAGATTTTACGATTGAATACCAGTTACGAAGAGCTAACCATTTCTCCCAATCCATTTCACCAAAATAATCTAAAACTGATACATGACAAGCTACAGTTATATCAGCACAGCTTAAAGAATTTGAGGCAATAAAACTACGTTTTTCTAGTAAATTTGATACATAATTCAAGTGATGTACCAAATTAGATTTAGCTGCTTTCAAAAAATTTGTTCTAGGTCCAGGTAGTTGCGATAAAGGACGTACTATTTTTTCATCAATGATAATTTTTGTTACCTCACGATAGAATTTCTCATTAAACCAACTAAGCAACCTGCGAATTTCACACCGAGTCTCAATGTCACCCTCTTCACCCATAAAACTAAAATTTGGATATTTTTCCTGTAAATATTCAGTGATAGGGTAGATCCCAGACACAACCAAATCTGATGTTTCTTGCAGCACAGGCAGGCATCCAGTAGGGTTAAGTAATAAGAATTCTTTATTTCTCCGCCAATAATCTTCCTTAATCATGGTGAAATGAACGTCTAAATCTTTTAAAAGTACTCGCACTTGGCGAGATAACGGACAAATAGGATAATGGTATAATTTCCTCATTTAATCTCTTCATGGTAATATTCAAACATTAAACCTAAAATGGACTATATCGCCATCTTGCATCTTATATTCCTTGCCCTCTAAGCGCATTTTCCCCATTTCTTTAACTTTAGTTTCACCATTAAAATTTATATAATCGTCATAGCTGATAATTTCAGCACGGATGAAACCTTTTTCAAAATCAGTATGGATGATACCAGCAGCTTTTGAAGCCGAGTTACCATTACTAAACGTCCAAGCATGTGCCTCTTTTGGACCGATGGTGAAAAAGCTTTTCAAATCTAATAAATGATAGCACTCAGTGACAATTTTGCTAAGCCCCGTTTCAGTGAGACCTAAACTATCTAAAAATTCTATTTTTTCCTCCGTGCTTTCCAAAATAGCAATATCTGCCTCAATTTTTGAGGAGATAATTATAGATTTTGCCATTTCCTCTTTTGCCTTTTGTGCTACTGCTTCAGTATATTTATTACCACAAATTGCATCTTTTTCAAGCACATTGCAGGCATATAGAATAGGTTTGGAAGTCAATAATTGCAATGCATCTAAGGCAATTTTACCGTAAGAGGCTATAAGAGTGCGAGCTGGTTTGCCCAAAGCTAGGGTAACTTGAATTTCTCTCAATAATTCGACTTGTTCTTTTAAAGATTTATCAGCTGTTTTTAAACGTTTTTCAGCATTAAGCAAGCGTTTTTCTACTGATTCAAGATCTGATAAAATGAGCTCCGTCTCGATTATTCCCGCATCATGGACAGGGTCGATCTTATCGTAAACATGGGTAATATCACCATCATCAAAACAACGAAGCACGTGCAAGATAGCATCCACTTCTCTAATATGTGATAAGAATTTATTACCGAGTCCTTCGCCCTTGCTTGCTCCTTTCACCAACCCAGCAATATCAACAAATTCTATATAGGTGGGAATAATCTTTGCTGATCCAGCAATATTAGCAAGAGAATTAAGCCGACTATCTGGCACTGAAACTATCGCCGAATTTGGCTCTATCGTGCAGAAAGGATAATTAGCCGCCTCAGCAGAACTACTTGAAGTTAGAGCATTAAATAGAGTTGATTTGCCAACATTGGGTAATCCAACAATACCAATCTTTAAGGTCATAATTTATTCATCCTTTATATAATTAAACAGATACTAAGCGGATTGCCTAGTATCTGTTTAATTATTATTTATCTAAAGTTAAACTTACAATAAGTTAGATTAGAAGTTTACACGTAGTTTTAGACTACATGCATTAGCTGAATATCCTTTGCCTCCTAAGATTGCATTATAAGCAAAACCATATTCCATCGTCTTTTTATCCTTGATATTTATACCAATACCAAGATTACAATATGATTTTTGCTTTTTAGATGGAATAATGAACGAACTTGACATACCGCTTAATTGAGTATTAACTTTCCCTGTAGTACTGCTTAAAGTTTGATACAAGAAAGCATGTGCTTCTGGTGTCACTAACATATCTGAAGATTGATAGGTTGACTGAATCTGCAAACCAACAATAGCTTGCAAATTGGTTGCAGCTTTACTGCTACTTACTATCCGATTTTGGTTAGTAGTGCCAGTTTCATTATAAGCATTACTGCTAGATGATGAGTAGCGTAGTCCAAATTGTGGAGTTAGCAACAGTGCACTTGGAAGTTTTGCATTATATGATAGCAAAAATTGACCACCCATGTAGATAGAATCATATTTACCTTGAGCAATTTCGACTTTACTGCCATGTGTGTTGGTAGATGCTATTCTTTGTGACTTAGCGTTAGTTGAACTTGAACCGAAAGTAGCGACGCCTGCTACAGACCAATCATTGAGTAATTCTTGACTCCCATATAGAGATACCAAGAAAGTATTGATTTTGGTTTTATCACCTTGTTTGAAACCCTTAAAGTTCATCTTAGTTGTAACAAAGCTAATTGCACCACCAACAATTAAATTATCATTTGCATTAGCATCAACCCCAACTATTCCACCAGTAGATTTGGCATTGTATCCAGAAACATCTTGTTGAGTTTTTTGTTGAGATTGAATATAATATGGTTGAACCCAAACACCCATTTGAGCACCAGTTACTCTATCGTCATCACCAGCAGCAGCGACAGAATTTTTCTCAACTGTACCATATGGTACAACATCACCCCTTATAATGTCTAAACTCAACTGTGAATTACGATTTATTATAAAATCTTGGGCACCAGCACCTACTGTAGAAATCGCAGCATTTGTTTGTGCACTACTATCAGCAGAAACTCTGGCGAAAGCATTAGCACGAACATATGGGTCTTGTATATTACCGATATCAGCAGCTGTAGCTTGCGCATCTCCACTTGTCGCTCCAGCAATTGCTAGAGCATTTGTTAGTAATGTATCGCTACCATTATATGCTTTGACATCATCTCTTATTGCTTGATCAGAATTGTTAGTTCTGATCAAATCATAACCAGTTTTAGATTTCAAAATTGTCCATTTTGAATATGCACTACTTGAATTAACCTTAGAGCTGACAGGAAAGTTTATTAACGTACCATCATTGACAGCTTTGTCAGTAGCTGTAATAAATTTATAAGTACCATTACCTAAAGCAATCGTATCCTCAACTGTAAGAGTAACTGGTGTCGTAGTGTCTGTTAATTTGAGAGTACCAGCGTTATTAATTACTATGTTACCAAGAGTACCAGCTCCAGTACCAGTTAAGCTAGTGGAAATTTTTGTACCTTTAGTGCACTCAGCAGCACCAGAGATAGTTAAAACACTAGAAGCAAGATTTACAATACCACCATTAATGTTGGTTGTGGCATTTGCAGGTAATATAGCATCACCTTTTAAAGTAAGGTTCGTAGTATTGATAGTACCAGCAGCACCAGTAAATCTTACTGTTGAGGCATTAGTACCAGTAGTTTTTCCTCCTAGAGTCAAGTCTTTGGTATATATACCAGTAACAACATTTAGTGTACCAGCAGTTGCAACGGAATTTAATGTTTTAATATCAGTACCAATATTACCGGTGACTGTACTATCACCTAAGAAGGATAAAGAGCCAAGTCCGTCAGTATCAGTAGTAACAGCACTTGAGATATTCTTACCTGCGGCTATTTGAGAACTAGCTACCTTATCTGTGCCAATAAATTTGAATGTATTAGTATTCACGTTTCCACCAAAAGTAGTAGTACCATCAGCAATAGTAACAACATTTAATTTGTTGACACTAGTACCAACATCGCCAGTGACTTTATTTGTGCCAGAGAAATTTGACACTGTTCTATCAACAGCAGCAGTAGTGATTGTACCGTCGATTGTGGCATCTTTCAGATTGAAAACGATATCATCAAAATTACCTGTTTTAAGACCAGCATTTGCAGGAGCATCATCAGCGAATTTCCAAGCTCCACTAATATCGATTTGGGAAGAAGCAGCATTAGCAGTTATGCTAGATATTTGTGTTGCACTTGCTGCAGTCTCACCACCAGATAAAGTAAGTTTTTTGCTTGTAGTGATTGTTGATTTCATAGCATTCACCGAACCATCTGTAATAACTGTACCAAGATTTACATCAGTTGTTAAACTAAGCTCCGTCTTAATATCATTTTTTATATCGTTGCCATTAGTAGGATCTTTTGCACCTGTTAGAATAGTAAATTTTGTTGTACCCTTATCACCAACATCAACATTAGTAGTGTTAGCAACAACAGAAGTGAAATTGATTTTTCCACCAGCTAAGATTAAATTTTTGGCAAAGACGTTTTTATCAATAGTGGCTGTATTTAGAGCACCACCTAGAGCAGTGAAGCTGAGAGCTCTGCTTGTCGCACTAACACCAATAACATTGTTACCATTATCAGAAGTAAGAGTACCAGGATTAGCAATACTATTAAATACGATATTGCCTTGTAGATCAGCAGAACCACCAAAACTCGTACCACTACTAGCAACACCAGCAGTACCTATTTTATAAGTGTTGACTGTTGCCGTCGTTTTCATCACTAAAGTACCTTCGCCCTTTGCGCCGTAACTAAGCGTTTGATTAGCTGCTGGTGCGAAAGTAAAATGATTACCCGCACTAGCCTCTGAACCATCAACCTCTAAGGTTGAACCATCAGCAATGGCGATATTTTTAAAATTTGCGAATGTGTTAGATTGGACGGTTGCATAGGTATTAACATTTTGTGAGTTTAAATTATCTAATGCACCACCAACTTGGAAGGTGGCATTGCCAGCATTACTATTTCGCACAGTAGCATCATTACCAACAGCAGCGTATGGTAATTTTATATAAGCCATCTTTGGAGTATTATTACTACTGGCTTGAGCTCCGGAAACGATAAGCTTTCCTGCAGCATTATTAAAATCAATGGTACCTAAACCAGTATAATCATTAACTCTAGTTCCATCCTCTTTAGCTTTACCGTTCAAGATGATCGTGCTGTTCGCCGCTAGGGTTATATTAAAAGCATTGGCACGTACACTAGCAGTCTGAAAGATTGAACCAAAGCTTAGAGCTGAGCCTACAAGAGTATTAGTCACTGTGAACACTCCAGGAATATTACCACCAACCTCAACATAAGCGATATTGAAGACTTGACCAGCTGTACCAAGAGCATCAGTACTACCTGCTGTTGCTTCCAAAACATTCAGTGCTGAACCAGTAATGAATGGTTCATTAACAGCACCATTTTTGTTGAGATTTGCCCCACTATTAAGAACATATGGACCAACATTTGTATTAGTCCGCACCGTAATCGCCCCACTAGCACCAGTGCTAGTTAGAGTTAATGTTGCTAGGGAAGTGACTGCTAGCAAACCGCTTAGAAATTTATTTTTCGTTTTATTCTTATTACTCATAAGTATATTTTCCTGTTTAAATTAATTTTAATTAGTGATTTTACACATTTATGCTTAACAAATTATGCTTAACAAACTATACATAATTTATGCGACATGTTAGGGATGATAAGCCAAAACTTTTTGGTGTTCAAGCGAAAAAAGCATTAATTGACTAAAATACTATAATATTTTTTATCTTTGCGATATATTTGCAACTAAGTCAAAATAATTGTAATAAAAGCTTTTGCGTTGCCGAATTAATGATATTTAGCACGCTATTTGGCACTATTCCTAGGTAAATTATCCCCAGAGCAAGGGGTAAAAGCGATATTATTTCATAAAAAGACAAATCCTTAAAGCCAAATATTTTTTTATTAGTGATGGAACCAAGCATCACTTGCTGATAAAGTTTAAGCATATATATTGCCCCAAGGATAATTCCAACCAAAGTGAAGATGGCAATGCTGGTATTAACTTTATAGATAGCTACCACACTTAGGAATTCGCCGATAAAACCGCTAGTGCCAGGCAAACCTATCGAGCCCAGCATAGTAATCATGAAAAAAGTCGCAAGGATCGGCATTACCCCAGCTACGCCACCATATTGGTTGATTTCCTTGGTGTGGGATCTTTCATATAGAGATCCCACTATCAAAAACAGGGAAGAAGAGATAAATCCATGACTGATCATTTGATATATTGCTCCTTGAATTCCCTGCTGATTTAGGCTGAAAATGCCAGCACTAGCATAGCCTAAATGTGCTATGGATGAGTAGGCAATCATTTTCTTCATGTCCCTTTGTGCTAGTGCCACCAGCGAAGCATATATTACCCCCACCAAGCTCAGCATTAATAGATAGGTGGAAAATTCTTTGCAAAGGCTGGGAAATATCGGTAATAATATCCGCAAAAAGCCATATCCGCCAAGCTTTAACAAGATGCCAGCTAAAATCACTGACCCTGCTGTTGGGGCTTGAACGTGGGCATTGGGCAACCAAGTATGAAAGGGAAGCATGGGGATTTTGATAGCTAGGGCAATGAAAATCGCCCACCATAAGAATTTTTGGGCTAGGGGGGTAAATAGTAGTGCGACCTTGGGCAAATCTTCTATATTGAAAGTGCCAGCTTGACCGTAAATATAGATTATTGCTAATAAGAAAAATACTGAACCGAAAAAAGTATATAAGAAGAATTTCACCGCTGCGTAAACTCTGTTTTCTCCGCCCCAAATTCCGATAATCATATAGAGTGGAATCAGTAATATTTCAAAAAATAAATAAAATAATAGTAAATTCATTGAGGAAAATGCCCCAATGCAAAAGGACTCAATCAGTAAAAAGCATAGTAAAAATTCTTTAATATGTTTTTTAATGGTGCAAATACTAGATATCAGACAAAGAAGGGTCAAGAAGGCAGTCAAAACCACAAATAATATTGAAATACCGTCAATTCCTACATGAAAGTCAAGACCTATCTGGGAAACCCAGCGATAATGTTCAACAAATTGGTGATGCGGATTGCTATTATTAAATTGAACTAATAGGTAAATAGTACAAAGTAACGTTAGAAAAGAGCTTAATATCGCCACATAATTAGCATAATGTTGCTTTTTTAGCAAGCTACCGTCACTAGTAAATATTATAATGTAAAGGGCTGATATTAAAGGCAAAGAAATAATTATTGAAAGAATCGGTAATTGCGACATTATGTTTACACCTTAAATTGATGAAAAAAGCTTGATATTTTCCTTACCGTTACCTTTGACGGTTATTGCAAGATAAAATACTCAAGATCTTTGATATTAAAATATATTAGTGATATTATATGCACATACTAACACGCAATTTAGCATAATGTAAATTATATTTTAATCTCTAACCTTATGCAAAGAAGAAAAAATTGATAAAATATGATAAAGGATAATCATAAAAATTTGTCTGTTCATTGACTTTATGCTATAATGACCTCTATGGAAATGAGCAGTAATATGAGTAATAAGGTGCCACTAATATCATTTGATTATGCTATCAAATATTTGTTAAGGGATAAGGGCGATTATGAAATAGTTGAAGGTTT
>Ga0214919_10002570_pt1 | contig 28403 bp, 24 predicted proteins | sample LL1503_MetaG_FD_177994 | JGI IMG/M metagenome (GOLD analysis project Ga0214919, IMG submission 177994) | Freshwater microbial communities from Lake Lanier, Atlanta, Georgia, United States - LL-1503 | ecosystem: Environmental > Aquatic > Freshwater > Lake | place: USA: Georgia | collected... | reverse complement strand
ATAAAATCCTGACGGATCTTGACCATTAATATTCAAAGACATCCCGTGTTCAGTTTCCCCATGAAACCCTAAAGAGTTTTCGCTGCTTCCTAATTGAATCCCCAGAGGAAAATTGGCAGTTAAAAAATTGGCATAATAATTTTCTAAAAAGCGCCCAACCCATCCGCTGTCCAACTCATTATTTGCCGGAGTTCCATCGCCACCTGTAAGCCACAAATCGGTTGATTTGAAATGTGATTTATCTTGTATAGGGTAACCAACGCCTTGAATTAAACGCATCAAGCCATTATCATATAAACTTTTGAAACCCGTCAATGAAGGGTGAAGCCCAACTTGATTTTCAATTGCAAGAGTAGAGTCTAAATTAATTATTCCGTTACTTCCTCCTATGTTATTTAATTTTATGTTTGGTCGTAAATAAGCATAAGTATCGTATTGATTTATTGGTATTACAGTATTCAATCCGTCATTAGCACCAGAAAGTTGAATTAGTACAATTTTTTTTGCATTTACATTAGGACACGTTTTCAATCCAGCTGAATTGAACAATGCAAAAACCTCAGTCGGTAAAAGACTTAATGCACTTGCTGTTGAAGTTAATTTTATAAAGTTTCTTCTTTTCATCCTACTTATTGTTAAAACACTTGAGACTCTGGCGCACTTAAGATTTTGGTTAGTAATAATTTCAAACGTGGCTCTACAACACTATTGTTATTTGATGTGATAAAAGTATCCCAAGCATTTGTCCAATAATAGTCTGCTAATCCTTGAAGTAAAAAAGAATTCATAAAATAATTTATTCTGTCAACCTCTGGTTCTTGTCCAAAAAGAGCTTTACATAGTTCAGATGTTAAAATGAAAGGAGCAAAAGCATCTGAAATTAATCCGCCATCTTTAATGACATTTGAAATATTAATTTTCCCGGCTATATTGTTATTTCCACTAATTCTGTTAAAGCCATCTAATAATGATTCTCCAAGGCGATATCTTGCAATTAGAGTAGAAGATGAAATCCAATTTTTATCATAAGTTGGGTCTTGATAATACGCAAGATGACCAGCAACATTATCGGGACCAAATAAAGGCATGTTGCTTCCTAAAAAAAAGGTGTCATGAACAAAATTTCTATAAAAAGTATTGTAAAATAATGTTGCATTTATTGTCGGATCTGGAATCGTTGCTTGTAAATAGGTGCAGATTTCTGATATTTGCTGCAAAGGAGATTTAATTATTGCTCCAATAGTTTCATCAATCGCGCTAGAATCATCCAAATCATAAAAATGTTGACTCTCTAATAACCTTCTCAAAACCGGAAGTATCTCGTAGCCGTTAGCATATAAATCTTGAGCAAGAGGTGTAATAATATCTGTTTCTACTTCTGGAGTTATGGCTCCTTTCACAAAATAGATATACATTTTTCTACATATGTTTTTAGCGGTAGCCATTTGATTAAAAACCATTTCCACATAGGTGTCGAGCTCAATATCCATTGAAGCTGCATCAGCGGCTCCATTTATTATGGCATTTGAAAATGCTGCACTAAAATTTTTTGTTCCGGTATTATGTTGTCCAAAACTATTTTGTCCTTTTGGTATTCCTGTTGTTGCATCAATAATTGTTCGGTCAGCTTTTCGTTGAAATCCTGTTAAAACTTTAGCTGTTTGAACAATATCAGCTTCGGTGTAGTTTGTGTAATTTCCCGGAGCTATTTGCTCTCCTTTTCCAATTGTAAATAACTCTAAAAATTCACGAGCGTAATTTTCATTGGGTGAATTTGCATTATTTTCGTTGTTATTTAAATACAGAAGCATCGAATTACAGAGGGTCATTTTCTTTGCTAAAGTTTTGTAATTTCCATAGGAGTAGAATAAAAGCAACCTGATATAATCATAAAAATCAGTTGAAGTACCAGTAGAATTTCCTTTTTCAACTGTAAAACGGGTAGAAAGAAAATGAGATAGTTTGTATTTTAATGTTGCATCGTTTATAGCATTGTACCACCACCAACCTGAAACAATTATATTTTTTCTTTGTTGTCCATTAAACGTTGACGATAAAGCAGTAGACTCTGTCCAATAACCATCTCCATTGGGATCATTTGGCAAATCCAGTATTAATGGGTTGTTTATTGTCAATAAATCTAGGGCTTGTTGTGGTGTTAATGCGGAAAATTGACTAATTAAAGTTTTGGTATATTTAAAAGTGGCACGTCTCAATAAATGCTTTGCATTTTTGTTTCCAAGAATAGCTGTGTTTTGATTTAGTGATGCCATGTTTAAATAGTTTTATTTATAAGCTTATATCTTTTAAAACTTAAACAAATATAATTGTAATTTTATAAAAAAGTCTTAATACTTGGCACTAAATAGTTATTACTTCTTTAAATTTGCACCTTATTTTAAATATCACTATGATACATCTTCACGATAAAACTTTTGAGCCCTTTATTTCTTCTGATGAAATAGACTTTGCCATAGCAAATATGGCTAAACAAATGGATGATGATTTTTTTGATGATGTGCCCGTTTTTATTGGTGTTTTGAACGGTGCTTTTATGGTTCTCAGCGATTTAATGAAGAAGTATAGGGGCATGTGTGAAGTAAGTTTTGTAAAAATGGCTTCCTATGAAGGAACTCAATCTACAAATGAAGTAAAACAATTAATTGGGCTAAATCAAGATTTAGAGGGAAGAACAGTCGTTATTGTTGAAGATATAGTGGATACTGGAAATACAGTAGAAATATTAAAAGACATATTTAAAGAAAAAAAAGTTAAACATTTAAAAATTGCGACACTTTTTTTCAAACCTGAAGCTTATAAAAAAGATATTAAAATAGATTACGTTGGGATCAGGATTCCAAATAAATTCATAGTTGGTTATGGCTTAGATTACGATGGTTTAGGAAGAAACTTGCCAGATGTATATCAATTAGCTCAATAACGTATAAACTCTAAACTCATAAATTCATAAACTTTTTTTAAAATGATTAACATCGTTCTTTTCGGAAAACCGGGTGCAGGAAAAGGCACACAGGCTGAATTTTTAAAAGGAAAATACAATTTAACACACTTATCAACGGGAGATATTTTTAGGTATAATATCAAAAATGACACAGAATTAGGAAAACTAGCTAAAACCTTTATGGATAATGGAGATTTAGTGCCTGACGAAGTAACCATTAAAATGCTCGAAAGTGAAGTAAATAATAATCCACAATCTGCAGGCTTTTTATTTGATGGTTTCCCAAGAACATTGGCTCAAGCCGATGCTTTAGATAAATTTTTAGTTTCAAAAGAACAAGCTATAACAGCTACTATAGCTTTGGAAGCAGATGATGAAATTTTAGTGCAACGATTACTAGAAAGAGGAAAAACTTCGGGCAGACCAGATGATCAAGATGAAGAAAAAATCCGAAATAGATACCAAGAATATAACGAAAAAACAGCACCTTTGATGGATTATTATAATGATCAAGGAAAATTTTGTGCTGTTGATGGAATAGGTTCTATTGAAGAAGTTACTCAACGATTAAGCAAAGTAATAGACAGTTTATAGTTTTCGGTTTCAGGTAACAACTTGAAACTTGAAACCTAAAACTTGAAACCAAAACAAATGGAAATACTAATCATTCTTTTTTTAATTCTTTTAAACGGCGTTTTTTCAATGTCTGAAATTGCACTGATTTCGGCACGCAAAAATCGTTTAGAAACGGCAGCAAAAAAGGGAAATACCAATGCCAAAGTTGCTTTAGATTTAGCCAATTCTCCCAATAAATTTCTGTCTACTGTTCAAATTGGAATAACCCTAATTGGAATTCTTACTGGAATTTACTCAGGCGAAAAAATCACACATGATGTGCAAGGATTTGTTGCAGGTTTTCAAACTTTGAAACCTTATGCAGATAGTATTGGTGTTGGAATTGTAGTAGTGATATTGACATTTTTCTCATTAGTTTTTGGCGAATTGTTACCAAAAAGAATTGGTTTAAATTATCCTGAAGCTATTGCAAAAGCGGTTGCCGTTCCTATGAAAATGGTTTCAATTGTTACGATGCCATTCATTTGGTTACTAACAAAATCTACTGATGGAATATTGAAAATTCTAAAAATAAAACCAACAGCCGATGGAAAAGTAACAGAAGAAGAAATCAAAGCCATCATAAAAGAGGGCACAGAAGGTGGCGAAGTTCAAGAAATAGAACAAGATATTGTAGAACGCGTTTTTCACATTGGTGACCGAAAAGTCAATTCGTTGATGACACACAGAAAGTCGATTGTTTATCTTTCTCTTGAAGATACCATGGAGGAAATAAAGGCCAAAGTCTTAGATGAATTGCATTCGGTTTATCCCGTTTGTAAAGAAAATTTAGACGATGTTGGGGGGATAGTTTTATTGAAAGATTTGTTTGCAGGATTTGAAAAAGGACCTTTCAGTTTAAAAACTATAACTAAAGAACCAGTTTATTTAATTGAACATACTTCAGCTTATAAAGCCCTTGAAAATTTCAAAAAATCAAAAGTACATTATGCATTAGTAACCGATGAATATGGGGTTTTTCAAGGTATAATAACATTAAATGATATATTGGAAGCTCTTGTTGGCGATGCTTCTGATTTTGATGAAGACGAATACCAATTGATGTCAAGAGAAGATGGAACTTGGCTAGTTGACGGATTATATTCGTTGCACGATTTCTTGACTTATTTTGATATGGACGAACTCACCAATGATTATGAAGTAACCACAGTAAGCGGATTAATCATGACCGAAATGGGTAAAATTCCAACTACAGGAGAAAAACTCATTTGGAATAAATTTGAATTAGAAGTCATCGATATGGATGGGGTAAAGATTGATAAAGTAATTGTGAAAGCGATAAAGGAATAGTTATCTGTTATCGGTTTTCAGTTTTAATACAGCTAAGTTATTGAAAACAGAAAACAGAAAACGGAAAACAGAAAACAGGAATTATGACAGAAGGTAACTTTGTAGACTACGTAAAAATATATGTTTCATCCGGAAAAGGAGGAAAAGGTTCTACGCATTTACATAGAGAAAAATTTATTGAAAAAGGTGGACCCGATGGTGGTGACGGTGGTAGAGGTGGACACATTATTTTGAAAGGAAATAAAGGATTATGGACATTATTTCACCTTAAGTTTGCTCGTCACGTTAAAGCTGGTCATGGTGGTGATGGTGGAAGCTCACGAAGTACCGGTCATGATGGCGAAGATAAAGTTATCGAAGTGCCACTAGGAACAGTTGTTCGCGATAAAGAAACCGAAGAAATTCTTTTTGAAATTACAGAACATGGCGAGGAAAGAATATTGTTGAAAGGTGGAAAAGGTGGTTTAGGAAACTGGAACTTTAGAAGTGCTACCAATCAAACACCTCGTTATGCACAACCAGGTATGCCTTCGGAAGAAATGGATGTAATTCTTGAATTAAAAGTCCTTGCCGATGTAGGTTTAGTAGGTTTTCCAAATGCCGGAAAATCAACGTTGCTATCAGTTCTAACATCTGCTAAACCCAAAATTGCCGATTATCCATTTACTACCTTGAAACCCAATTTAGGTATTGTTGCTTACAGAGATTTTCAATCCTTTGTTATTGCGGATATCCCTGGAATTATTGAAGGTGCTGCTGAAGGAAAAGGACTTGGACATTACTTCTTGCGTCACATTGAGCGCAACTCAACGTTACTCTTTTTAGTGCCAGCCGATGCCGATGATATCAAAAAAGAATACGAAATTTTGCTCGATGAACTACGTCGTTACAATCCAGAAATGCTCGACAAAGATAGACTGATAGTGGTCTCAAAATGTGATATGCTTGATGATGAACTAAAAGCTGAATTGAAAAAAGAACTAGACAAAGCCTTCAAAGGAACGCCATATTTGTTCATTTCCTCAATAGCCAATCAAGGATTAACCGAGCTCAAAGACAAATTGTGGCAAATGTTAAACATTGATGCCGAAGAACCCGAGAACAGTCATGGTATATAAAGGTAAAACTTAAATAATTGTCTAAAGAATTTTTTAAATAAAGTTAAAATTTACGCTAACGATGTAGTTTTCATAAAGCTTTGTCAATCAAATACACAAAAAAAAGTATATTCGCATCACAAAAAAATAAATTAGTATACTATGAAGAAAATTATTTTATCCTTAATCACAGTTATTATGCTTATGCCTATGAGCATGAAAGCTGACGAAGGAATGTGGTTCTTAATGTTTATCGAAAGATTAAACCACCGCGACATGCAAAAAATGGGCTTGCAACTAACAGCCGAAGAAATCTATAGTATCAACCACCACAGTTTAAAAGATGCTATAGTGCAATTTAATGGTGGATGTACTGCTGAAATTATTTCTAAAGATGGTTTGGTATTAACTAATCATCACTGTGGCTATGACGGAATTGCAGAATTATCAACTCCACAAGACAACTTGTTAAAGAATGGATTTTGGGCAAAAAACATAGCCGATGAAAGAAAACCATCAAGTTTATTTGTGCGTTTCTTTGTCCGCATGGATGATTGTTCCAAAAGAATATTGTCAGTTGTAAATCCATCTATGACCGAAGCCGATAGAGAAAAAGCTATCAATGCTGAGATTGCCAAAATTGAAAAAGAAAACAACGAAGGCGGAAAATATACCGTTTCAGTTCGTTCATTTTTCCAAGGAAATGAGTTTTATTATTTTGTCTATCAAGATTATAAAGATGTAAGATTAGTGGGAGTTCCACCAGAAAGTTTAGGAAAATTTGGGGGCGATACTGACAATTGGGAATGGCCACGTCAAACCGCAGATTTCTCAATGTTTAGAGTATATGCTGATAAAGATGGTAATCCTGCAGACTATTCAACTAGTAATGTGCCTTTACAACCAAAACATTACTTACCAGTAAATCTAGGTGGTGTAAAAGAAAACGATTTTGCTATGATTTTGGGCTATCCAGGAAGAACCAACCGTTGGATGCCAGCAGGAGGAATTGAGCAGAACGTAAAATTTGCTTATCCTGCATGGGTTGAAGGCGCCAAAACAGGTATGGATAACATGAAAAAATATATGGACATGAGCGATGCACTTCGTTTAGTTTATGCCTCTAAATATGCTTCTACTGCCAATTATTGGAAAAACCGTCAAGGAATGATTGATGCTTTAAGCAAATTTGGAACTGCAAAAACTAAAGCAGTTCAAGAAACTAAGTTTGATAAATGGGCAAACAAGTCGGCTAACAAAGCTAAATATGGAAATGTAATTGCTACTATCAATAAGTTTTATGCTTTGACAAACGAAAAAGCAAGACATGATAACTACATGCAACAATTATTCAGAACGACTGCTTTTGGAACCATTAGTAGAACATTAGGAAAACAATTAGATACTTATGTAAAAGCAGACGCTGTAAAGCGTAATCAATTGGCTCCTGCAATCATTGAAATGGCAGAAGAAATGTATAAAGAATTATACATTCTGGCTGAGAAAGATTTATTTGCAGCACAATTACATTTGTATGCAACAAAATCATCGGGTTATAAAATTGCTCCATTGGTTGAGAAGATAGGTGCAGCTATTAACAATGACTTTACTAAATATGTAAATGCTGCTGTAGATTTAAGTATTTTTTCTTCTGTTGACAAAATCAAAGCATTCCTAGAAGTGCCAAGTCAAGGTATGCTAGATAATGATCCAATTTATGCTTTGTCAAATGATTTATTAACTCATTTTGCATCAAAATCAGACGAAATAGCAAAAGCTCAAAATGATTACGGTGCTTCTTTCCGATTGTTAGTGGAAGGTTTGAGAGAATCAAAAATTGGTACCATCAAATACCCTGATGCGAATTCTACATTACGTTTAACGTATGGAAAAGTACGTGCATTGCCTGCAGACAAAAGAAATCCAGTAGCCATAAACAATTATACAACCTTGACTAGTCAAGTTAAAAAGTATAAAAAAGGCGATGAAGAATTTGATTTACCTGTGCGTGTTTTAGAAATGGAAAAAAACAAAGACTATGGTCGTTATGCAGACAAAGATGGTTCACTTCATTTAAATTTCTTAACAGATAATGATATAACAGGAGGAAACTCTGGTTCACCAGTATTAAATGGAAAAGGAGAACTAATTGGTCTTGCTTTTGATGGAAATATCGAGGCAATGGCTGGTGATGTAATTTTTGATAACAAACTACAAAGAACTATAAATGTTGATATTCGCTATGTACTTTGGGTAATTGAGAATTTATCAGGTGCCAAACATATAGTTGATGAAATGACATTAGTAAAATAATTTTCACTTGTTTTTATTTTAAATAGCGTCCTGAATTTCGGGACGCTTTTTTTATTAGTATTACTTAGATTGTCTATGAAATTAATACAATTAATAGCTATCTTTGTTTTTCATAATTTAAGAAAATGCTAATGAAATGGATAATCAAAATCATATTCTTACTTCCTTATATGGTCTTTTCCCAAAGTAATTTTGAGAGAGCAGAAAAGCTATTTTCTCAACAAAAATATAGTTTAGCTAAACCTATTTTTGAAAATATTTTAAAAGAGAACCCCAATCATCTTAAAACTTTAGAATACTTAGGTGATATTGAAGGGGCAAATAAATCTTGGGATAATGCCATGATGTATTATGGAAAATTGAAGCAGCTATATCCAAAACAAGCTGATTTTTATTATAAATATGGTGGTTGTCTTGGGATGAAAGCAAAAGAAGCTAACAAATTTGCTGCATTAGGAATGATTGGCGAAGTAAAAGCATCTTTTGAAAAAGCCATAGCACTAAATCCAAAACATATAGAGGCTCGATGGGCATTAATAGAGATATATCTTCAATTGCCAGGAATTGTTGGCGGAAGTGAACGAAAAGCCAATAGCTATGCTAATGAATTGATGAAAATTTCTTTAGTTGATGGTTATCTTGCTAAAGGACACATAGCTGAATATTTCGATAGATACCAAGAAGCTGAAAAAAATTATAAAAAAGCAATTGAAGTTGGTGGATCTAAAAATACTTACCAAAAATTAGCCAATCTCTACAGAAACAAATTAAATCAACCTGAAAAAGCAAAACAGTTGTTGGAACTTTATCAGGAAAAAATCAAATCATAATTAAATGCGTACACATTTTATAGCCATTGGCGGCGCAGCTATGCACAATTTAGCCTTAGCTTTACATAGTAAAGGATATCAAGTTACAGGAAGCGATGATGCTATCTTTGAACCATCTAAATCAAGATTAGAAAAAAAAGGATTATTGCCAATAGAAATGGGTTGGTTTCCCGATAAAATCACTTCAGATATTGAAGCCATAATTTTGGGAATGCATGCAAAAGCAGACAATCCAGAATTATTAAAAGCTAAAGCATTAGGCCTAAAGATATACTCTTATCCAGAATTTTTATACGAACAATCCAAAAACAAAACACGAGTTGTGATTGGTGGTTCTCATGGGAAAACAACTATTACTTCCATGATTTTGCACGTGATGCATTTTCATAACATCGAAGTTGATTATATGGTAGGTGCGCAATTGGAAGGTTTTGATACCATGGTTCATTTAACCGAAGATAATGATTTTATTGTTCTAGAAGGCGATGAATATTTATCTTCTCCAATCGATAGGCGACCAAAATTTCATTTGTATAAACCCAATATAGCATTGCTTTCAGGAATTGCTTGGGATCATATTAATGTGTTTCCAACGTTTGAAAATTACGTAGAACAATTTGAAATATTCGTCAACCAAATTACAAAAGGAGGAATTCTAGTGTATAACGAAGAAGACGAAACGGTTAAAAAAGTAGCCGAGGAAACTACCAATACCATCAGAAGATTACCCTATACAACGCCAACTTACACTGTTGAAGATGGAACAACTTTATTAGACACGCCAGAAGGACCAATGCCTATTGAAGTTTTTGGAGCACATAATTTAAATAATTTGGCCGGAGCCAAATGGATTTGTCAAAACATGGGTGTTGACGAAGCCGATTTCTATGAAGCCATTGCCAGTTTTAAAGGAGCATCCAAAAGATTAGAAAAAATAGCCGAAGGCAAAGGCAAAGTGGCGTATAAAGATTTCGCACACTCGCCAAGTAAAGTTTCCGCAACGACCAAAGCTGTTAAAGTGCAATATCCAAATAGAAAATTAGTAGCTTGTTTGGAACTACACACCTATAGCAGTTTGAATGCCGAATTTCTAAAAGAATACGAAGGTGCACTTGACGCTGCTGATGTTGCTGTTGTTTTTTATTCGCCCGATGCCGTGAAAATAAAACAATTGGAAGAAGTAACCTATGACCAAATCGCACAATCTTTCAAGCGCGATGATTTGATTATTTATACCAATCCAAAGGATTTCAAAGACTTTTTATTTTCTTATGATTTGAATAATTCAGCATTGCTTTTGATGAGTTCAGGAAATTATGGCGGATTAAATTTTGATGAGGTAAAAAGTTTAATAGAATAAGATTTATTTTGGAGTCAAATTTTTCCATAAAAAATTGGGCAGAAGATGACAAGCCACGCGAAAAGCTTATGCTAAAAGGCAAAGCGGCTTTAAGCGATGCTGAGTTAGTAGCTATTCTCATTGGTTCAGGAAGTAGAAATGATAGCGCGGTAAGTTTAAGCAAAAGAATTTTGGTCAGTGTAGATAACAATTTGAATGCTTTGGGAAAATTATCTTTAAAGCAATTAATGGAGTTCAAAGGAATAGGAGAGGCAAAGGCAATTACAATTGCTGCAGCACTAGAATTAGGAAGAAGACGCAGAGCTGAAGAAACTTTAGAGTTAAAGAAAATAACATCGAGCAAAGCAGTTTTTGAAATCATGCAACCCATTATTGGCGAATTGCCACATGAAGAGTTTTGGGTGTTGTATCTTAATAATTCTAATAAAGTTATTTATAAATCACAATTGTCAAAAGGAGGCATAACTGGAACTGTAGTTGATGTTCGTTTAATTTTTAAAACAGCTTTGGAAAACAATGCCACTTCCATAATTCTAACACACAATCATCCATCTGGAAAATTACAAGCCAGTGATGCTGATGTAGCCATTACCAAAAAACTAAAATTGGCAGCTGAGCAGCTTGATATTAAAGTTTTAGACCACATTATTATCACCGAAACGGATTATTATAGCTTTCAAGACGAAGGGATTTTTTAAAATGAAAAACATCACCGATATTTTTTTTGACCTTGATCATACGCTTTGGGATTTTGACAAGAATTCCATTTTGGCATTTGATAAAATATTTAGAGCAAATCATCCGTCTATTGATGTGCATCAATTTATAGAAGTTTATGCGCCAATTAATCAAGCCTGTTGGAAGTTGTATCAGGTGGATAAAATGACTCATGAAGAGTTACGTTATCAAAGATTAAAACAATCTTTTGATGCTTTGGTCTATAATATATCAGATGATAGAATAGATAAAATAGCTATAGATTATATTGAATTTTTGCCCGATAATAATCAGCTTTTTGACGGTGCTATAGAAGTTTTAGATTATTTATATCCAAAATATAAGTTGCATATTATTACTAATGGTTTTGCTGAAGTACAACAAAGAAAAATACATCATTCAGGACTGCAAAAATATTTTCAAACCATAACCAACTCGGAAATGGCGGGCGTTAAAAAACCACACCCAAACATATTTGAATTTGCGTTATCTTTGGCTAATACTAATAAAGAAAACGCTATAATGATAGGCGATTGTATTGATGCTGATGTTCGTGGTGCTATGGCTTTTGGAATGCAAGCTGTTTTATTTGATGAAAAAGAAATTCATTCTCCAGAAGAAGGAATTTTTGTGATTAAACATTTATTAGAATTAAAAAAAATATTGTGATGAAGAATCTATTTTTATTGTTTGTTTTATTGATGTCAGTAACTGCTTTTTCGCAAAGTATAAATGACTATCAATATGTTATTGTTCCAATAAAATATGATTTTCTTAAAGAGAATGATAAATATAGACTGAATACTTTAACTAAATTATTATTTCAAAAATATGGGTTCAAATCCTATTTGAGTTCTGAAGAGATACCAAAAGAAGTAGAGAATTCTAGATGTGATATGCTTTATGCTACAGTGACAGAGGAAAGTAACTTTATGGTTACTAAATTAAAGATTTTAGTTAAAGATTGCAGAGAAAAAATAATTTACGAAACAGATTTTGGAAAAAGTCGAAATAAAGAATTTGCCGCTGCCTATAATGAAGCATTACGAGAAGCTGGAAAATCATTTGATAAATTGAATTACAAATATAATGGTACAAATAATTCTTTAAGTATACCAGAACCAATTAATTCCTCTATATCTGAAACAAATTCTGAAACTTACTATTTTGCACAACCTATTTCTAATGGCTTTCAAGTTATTGATAATGAACCTAAAGTTATCATGAAATTATATAACACCTCTCTAAAGAATGTATTCATAGCTATAAGAGGTCCTATTAATGGTGTTTTGATTTTTAATGAAAATCAGTGGGTTTTTGAATATTACGAAAATGGTAAAATAGTTTCAGAGCTATTAAATTTGAAATTTTAATAGCCATATTTATCTTTCCATCTATTTTTTAAGAAGGTGCGTATTTCGTTTTCCCGAGCATTATTTCCAGGTTTATAAAAGGCAGTATTTTTAATTTCATCTGGAAGATATTCTTGTTCTGAAAAATTATTAGCATAATTATGGGAATATTGGTACTCTTCACCATAACCTAATTCTTTCATAAGTTTAGTAGGAGCATTACGCAAATGGATAGGCACTGATAAATCACCTGATTGTTTTACTAAAGCTTGTGCTTCTCCAATTGCCATATAACTTGCATTGCTTTTAGGAGATGTTGCTAAATAAACCGCACATTGGCTTAATAGTATTCTGCTTTCTGGATAACCAATAATGGTAACCGCTTGAAACGTGTTATTGGCCATAATAAATGCTGTTGGATTAGCATTTCCAATATCTTCACTAGACAAAATTAACATACGTCTTGCGATGAATTTTACATCTTCACCACCTTCAATCATTCTTGCCAACCAATACACCGCCCCATTTGGGTCGCTGCCACGAATGGATTTTATAAATGCCGAAACAATATCATAATGTTGTTCCCCCGTTTTGTCATAAAGTACTGTGTTTTGCTGAACCAATTCTAAAACTTTTTGATTGGTAATCACAATTTGGGCTTCAGGGCTTGCATTTACAACGAGTTCAAAAATATTTAAGAGTTTGCGTCCATCGCCACCAGAAAGTCGCAGTAAGGCTTCGGTTTCCTTTAGTTTTATTTTTTTTGACGAAATGATCTTGTCTTCCTTAATCGCTCGTTGTAACAAAGCCAATAAATCTTCTTTTGAAAACGGATTTAAAATATACACCTGACAACGTGACAAGAGCGCTGGAATAACTTCAAAACTAGGATTTTCGGTAGTAGCGCCTATCAATGTAATCCAACCTTTTTCTACCGCTGCCAAAAGTGAATCTTGTTGCGATTTGCTGAAACGATGTATCTCATCGATAAAAAGAATTGGATTTTTGGCCGTGAATAAACCTCCACTTTGTTTCGCTTTTTCTATCACATCGCGAATGTCCTTTACACCACTATTTATAGCACTCAATTCATAAAATGGGCGATTACTTTGTTTGGCAATAATTTGAGCTAAAGTTGTTTTCCCCGTGCCAGGCGAACCCCAAAAAATAATAGACGGAATCACACCACGCGCTATTTGTTGCGATAATGAACCATTGTTTCCCACCAAATGCAATTGGCTAATATAATCTTCCAGTCGTTGCGGTCTGATGCGTTCTGCTAAAGGTGCTCCCATGTTGTAAAAGTAAAGATTTCTGCCAAAATAGCATTAAATAATATTTGGCTTTATCTTTGAATTCTAATGAAAAGTTTTTTAAAGCAATATAATGAACGATTATCATCATTTTAAGTTTACACCATCGGTTTGGATAGTGCCTTCATTGTTGCTTATTCTAATATGGTCCGTATTCTTTTTTGAAAACAATTTTACTATTGATTTGACTTCACATGGTATTTTACCAAGAAGTTTTTCTGGATTGCAAGGCATTTTTTTTAGTCCTTTTCTACACGGAGATTTAAATCATATTGCTAATAATTCCTTCCCACTTTTTATACTAACTGTAGCTTTAATTTATTTTTATCGCGATATTTCACTAAAGATTTTGTGTTACGGGATTTTAGTATCTGGATTAATTACATGGGTTATTGGTAGAAATTCATTTCATATTGGTGCTAGTAGTTTGATATATGTATTAGTCTCCTTTATTTTCTTCAAAGGTATGATGACACAATATTATAGATTGATGGCTTTATCATTAACCGTAGTTATGATTTATGGTGGAATGATTTGGTATGTTTTTCCTCAGGTTGATAACCATATATCTTGGGAAGGACATTTATCAGGATTGATAACAGGATTTGCTTTTGCTGCCTATTTTAAAACACCTGATTATAAAAAAGCAATTCAATACCCATGGGAAAGACCCGATTTCAATCCAGAAGAAGATGCTTTCATGAAACATTTTGATGAAACCGGTAACTTTGTTACTATACCTGTAGAGGAGGAAGAGGTTGAAAATTCTTCGACTGGGATAAATTATATTTATGATTTTAAAGAGAAAAAAGAAATTGAATAATTTTCAAATCTTTAAATTAACTTCTTTGACGAACAGTTTCATATAGAAAAGCGCCACACGCTACAGATACATTAAGCGAACCAATAGTTCCAAACATAGGTAACTTAGCTTTTTCATCCACAATTTTCAAAACTGAAGGATTAATCCCCCTGTCTTCACTTCCCATGATTATAGCAACTGGTCCATTAAGGGAAATATCATAAATATTTTGATCAGTTTTTTCAGTGGCAGCAATGGTTTTTATTCCGCTTCCTTGAAGATAAAAGATAGCATCTTTTATGTGATCTACTTTACAGATGGGTACATTGAAAACCGCTCCGGCAGATGTTTTAACGGTATCGCCATTCACTGGTGCTGCACCTGTTTTTTGAACAATGATCCCATCAACACCAGTGCATTCAGCCGTTCTAATGATGGCACCAAAATTACGGGCGTCACTTAATTGGTCTAGTATTAGGAATAATGGGTTTTTGCCACTTGCTACAACACTGTCAACCAAATTTTCAAGTTTTACAAAAGAAATGGGAGCAATTGTTGCCACCGCACCTTGGTGATTGTTGGGGGTTAATCGGTTTAGTTTTTCAACAGGAACATAGGAAAAATTGATGCTGTTTTTTTTCATTGCTTTCATCAATTCCTGCATCAATTCGCTTTGCGTATCGCTTTGAATAAATACTTTGTCAATTTCTTTTCCTGCGTTTATAGCTTCTATAATCGCTCTAATACCAAAAATTTGGTTTTCTTTTTCCATAGCGCAAAGATATAAAAAAACCACCAGTGAAAACTGGTGGTTTAGTATTTTGAAAAATATTATAAATAGAGTGCTGGCCAGCTAGTACCATCAGTTCTAGTTAATGTTGTATCACCATATTCACCATAATCATTTTCCCAGTGAAAAGACATTTGGTTGCCATTTATAACTAGATTGCTAAATGTAAAAATTTCACCATATTGATCTGTTCCAGTGTATGAAATTTTATTGCAAATATCAGTTAATGTTACTCCTGTAGCCGAATTTCCTGGTCCGTAAAGTCCTATCCATCCACCAAAAGAAGCGTCTGAAATTTCGTAAACTCCACCTCCTAAATCTGTAAACTCTACAGTTCCAGTATCTGGACCGACTGAAGATTCACCAGTAGGCGCACTTGAATTTGTTGTTGTATACTCATATACACCAGCTAATTCTGAAGGACATGAAACATTGTAAGACTGTACTACTTTAAATAAATTTGAATTAGCAATGTCAGCACCATAATTTGCAGAACCATTATCATTAAGAATTTTTATAATGGATCCATTTTTCAATTTAAGTTCAGCTGTAATTTTTAATACATCACCTACTTCAATATCTGATGGACTATTGATTTCATTAAATGCATTATAAATATCATTTTGTGAAATACTAAAACTAGATGGAAATACTGTTACATTTGTTGTAAAAATTGCTTTATATACATTATTTCCTTTGAAATAGAACAGTACAATATTTGCAGATTCTACATCACCAAATCCAATATCGATTGTAAAGCTTAAGTCGATAGGCGTGTTGTCATTAACAGATACTAGATTAATGAATGCATCACTACCTGCTACTTTTTGAATGTTTGGTGTGGCACCATTAGCTGTTTCAACAACAGAATCACCACCATCTTTACTGCATGATGTTACAAACATCACCAGAAACAAAGAAGCTAAGATTAATTTCATTTTTTTCATTTTCATTTATTTATTAATTATCCCAAAATATTTTATACGTAGCCGGATTTTTTTGTGCCGGTGCATTTGCATTAGCATTCAATTCTGATTGTGGCCAATAAAATGATACTTGGAATGGATTGTTTTGTACCGTTTGAGAATCCTCTATTGGGAATCCATCTGCATTATCTAATTGATATTCAGGAGATGTTCCTAGTGGATTTACTAAAACAGGATATCCAGTTCTTCTGTAGTCTGTGTATTGATCCATTGGGTCCCCAAAGGTACCAATCCATTTTTGAGTCATGATGATTTCCAATTTCTTACTTGAAGAAGCCGCATTGAACTCAGTAATTACATTATCAATATAAGTGGTAACGGCTCCAGTTCCTGATAATACTGGCACAGTTTGAGTAGTACCACTATTAGCAACAACTTGATCTACTTTAGCAAAACTTGCCGTAATTGCTTCTTGTAGTTTAGTTGCCTCATTTCCACTTAATTTTCCAACATGAATTAACTCAGCTTGAATGTATAAAAATTCATCGTAAGTTAAAATACGGTGTGGGGCTTTTCCTTTTCCACTAAAACCAGTGTCTAAAGTAGAAACTGATCCTCCTAGTCCATCATCGTATCTTCCTCCTGAAGTAAAAATACCAGGGTAGGTATAAGAGTTTTCAGCACTTTTATCTCGGTCTGGTCCAGTACTTCCAAATCTAATACTAAAGAATCCTGTAGACTTATCCCAATAATCAGCTCCTGGGTTACCAGTTGTTACGTTTCCTTGGTCTGGCGGGAATTCTCCAGCTTTTAACTGATTGTAAAAGTAATATGGCATTCTTGGGTCAGGATTTCCACTAAGAATGTTTGGATTAACACCTTTCAAGATTTCATAGAACCACGGACTTTGATACGATCCAAATTGAGTACTTTGATAGGCCTCAACAAATAATTGATTTCTTTCGTTAGAGGGAGAAATTACATCATAATGATTAAATTGAAAATCATCTGAATTTGATGTGAAAAAATTGTTTTCAGCAATTAAAGCATCAAAACCAGCTTGATCAAAATCAGTTATTAAACGTGTTTGATTGTATAATTTCAGTTTGAAAGTATTAGCAAATTTTATCCATTTATCAGTGTCTCCACCATAATATAAATCATCATCGCTAGGTATTTCAGTCCCAGAGTTACTTGCTAAATTAACTTTTGCAGTTTCTATTAATGCAAATACTTGAGAATAAATTTCCTTTTGATTGTCAAATTTAGGATTAATGATGCCCGAAGTGGCTAATTGAGTGGCTTCGCTATAGGGTACATCACCCCATAAATCTACCGCATAGGACAAAATATAGGCTTTTTGCATTTGTGCGATACCAACATAAACCATGTTGTCAGTATCAGTACCTTTTTTGATTATAGTTTCAATATCAGTTAAGGCTAAATATATAGCATCCCAATCATTATTCATGCTGATATTACCAACTTTAATACCATATTGATCTTCTTCTTCTCTAGAAGTCATTTGATGTGTATACGTAGAGAGTAGACGACCAGTGTTGTTGTTAAAATCTCCTAACAATGCAGTATTTATTTCTACATTGGTAAGTAATAGGTTTAACGGTGCTGTCGTAGGGTAATCAGTATCTTTATCAACATCTAAATAATCACTGCAACTTAGAATAAAGGTTGAACATAAAGATAAAATTACAATGGCCTTATTGTTTCTTATTTTATTAATGAGTTTCATTTTTATAATTATTTAGAATGTTAAATTAACTTTAAAACCAAATCTTCTTGCAGTTGGAGCCGCTGAAGTTTCAATTCCTTGTAGTATAGTAGAACCATAACTAGTAGTTTCAGGGTCGAAGTTAGTATATTTTGGAACGTTTGGAGCTAAATACCACAAGTTACTTCCCATTAAACTAAAACTCAATTTACCAAAAGCAGTTTTCTTTAATACAGAGGATGGTACATCATAAGTTAAACTTACTTCTCTAAGTCTGAACACAGTCCCGTCATAGATTGAAGCCTCGTCTACACTATTAATACCAAATGTATTACCACCAGCTGGGGAGAAGTACAACTCGTTCATACTCAATTGAGTAGTATTTGGAATTTGATTACCATCTCCATCTAAGATAGGAACACCATCGTTGGTTGCGTAATATCCTGGGATTATGAAGGTTCTCTCTCTATTTTCAGTATCTTTAGTAACTCCTCTACCTAACAATGAATTAATAGTAGACGAATTAATGTCTCCTCCTTGTTTCCAGTCAAACTGAGATTTTAGAGTCCAAGCTTTGTAAACAAAAGTGTTTGTAAAACTTACTTTAAAATCAGCATTTGGATCTCCAATAATTCCTAAGTTAGGATCTTGAATGATTCCACCGCCAGAAGGATTTATCAAATAATTTCCATTAGTATCTCTTGCAAATTTAGTACCGTAGAATACTCCAAACGCTTCTCCTGGGATAGCATAAGCAATTTGATTTGCATTTAATCGAATTCTATCTAATCCTTGACTTAATTCAGTTACTTCATTTTTATTTTTTGAAAACATGGTATATAAAGTCCATTTAAAATTTGTCGTTTTAACTGGTACTAAAGTCAATCCTAATTCGATACCTTTATTTTCGATAGATCCAGCATTAGTATTGTATTGTTGATATCCACTTGTTGTTGGTACAGTAATTGGAGTTATCAAATTAGTAGTTTTTTTGTTGTAAGTTGTAAAGTCAATAACAATTCGTTTGTTAAAAAATTCTAAATCTGTACCTATCTCAAATTCAGAAGAGAATTCAGGTTGAACTGTTTGATCTCCTAAAGCTGTTGGATTTGAAATTACAGGCATGCCATTGTAAGCATTTCCTTGTAAATAAGCAATCCTTGTGAATTCAGCATCAGCGTCTCTACCTACTCTCGCAAAACTTGTTCTTAATTTAGCGAAAGTTAGTACGTCACTTTTTAATTTAAATGCATCCGTAACAATGAATGAAGCACTCACTGATGGATAGAAGTAGGAATTGTTTTTTTTGGGTAATGATGAACTCCAGTCGTTTCTTCCAGTAGCATTTAAAAACAAATAATCCTTGTAGTTTAAGGTTAGATCACCAAATACCCCTACATTTCTTTTCTGTGCGCTTTCATCAACTAAATTTTTTATGTTTACAACGTTTCCAAAAGTAAATATATTAGGTAATACAAATTGAGATCCCTGATTAGCAATTCTTGAAATATTATTTTGTAAAACATTATTTCCAATAATTCCTGAAAGGCTCAAATTGTCTGTTAATTTATAATCTATATTAATTAAAAATGTAGATTCAATATCTTCATTGATGAAATTATCTTTTTTCAAATCTCCTAAACCATTATTAGCTCTTGAAGCGATATCTCTAATTTCATCTCTATTAAGAATATAGCGGTTTATACCAACCCTATATGATGCAGAATAATGATCATTAAATTTATAGTTTAAATTTAAACCAGCCACCATACGATCTGTTTTAGTTATAATTTGATCATGCTCCCAAGACCACATAGGATGATCAAACTGAGTCCCATTTGGTGTAACTGAACCACCTGTTGCTGGATCAGTATAAGGCAAGTTTAAATCCCAGTTTCTAGCTAAGAATAATGTTCTAGCAAAAGAAGAAGAAGCTCCGTCGAATTGGTTTTCTCCAAAGAATCCTCCAATCTGTTTTGTTTTAGAAAAACTCATATTGGCTCCAACAGTCAATTTATCATTCAATTTGAAATTACCACCTGCAGACATTGAAGTTCTATCATAAGAGTTGAAAGGAATGTATCCGTCTTGTCTCATATCAGAAACCGTAACACTAAAGTTACCGTCTTGTCCAGAATAATTAAGGCCAAGAGTTTTGTCTGTAACTGTACCTGTTCTGAATAAATCTTTCACATTATTTGGTTTAGCTACGTAAGGTACAGTTGAACCAAATTGGTCTGGAAATGCAGCTAATAAAGTTGGCCATGTAGGTATTGTAGCTAAAGAGTCAAAACGAGGACCCCATGATCCATTGGCATTTGCATAATTGAAATTAGATCCTGCTCCATAAGTGTTTTGGTAATCAGGTAAGTTAGCGATGTTTTCATAAAAAGTCCCCATTCCAACATTAACACTCATCTTTTGAGTTTTACCTGTTTTAGATGAGCCTGATTTTGTAGTAATTACAATTACTCCATTCATTGCTCTAGAACCGTATAATGCAGCAGCAGCAGTGCTTTTAAGCACGTTGATACTAGCTATGTCGTTAGGGTCTAATGTTGATAAAGCACTTTCGTAACCTCCACCACCTGAAATTTGACTAGAACTAGTAATTTGGTCACTACTGTAAGCAATTCCATCTACGATAATTAATGGTTGTGTGTTTCCAACTAATGAATTCACACCTCTAATTGTAATTTGATTCGCTGCTCCAGCAACTCCGGTAGAAAAATTTACATTTACCCCAGCAACTTTGCCAGAAAGAGCTCTTGTTAAATCTGGTTCAGCAACATCGGTTACATCACCTGATTTTACTGAGGTTACAGAATACCCAAGTTTTTTCGGGTTTCTTTTGATACCAAAAGCTGTCACAACTACACCTTCAAGTTCTACAGCATTATCTTTCATTTTTACATTAATTGTTGTTAATGAAGCCACAATTTCTTGAGATTTCATACCAATAAAATTAAAAACGAGTGTTTGATTTGAAGAAGCTTTGATGGAATATTTTCCATCCATGTCTGTTTGAGTTCCCAAGCTTGTACCTTTTACAATAACGTTTACACCTGGAATTGGTAAACCGTTATTATCTGATACAGCACCAGAGATAACCCTGTCTTGGGCAAAAGAGATTTGCACCAATAACGCTATAAAAAGCGTTAAGAATCCATTTAACTTTGTTTTCATTATTAATTTGGTTTTAATTAGAAATTCAAATTAAGTAATAAAATCTTAAGAAACCAAAAGAAAAGCCAACTAATTTATATAAAAATCATAAAAAGTGTGAATTATATAAAATAGCGAAAGAATTATGCAAATTCTATTAAAATTCGAGAAAAAATCAAGGAAATACATGTTTTGTTAACAAATCATTCAAAATCCTAAATTAAAAATTAGCTTTGAAACTGACATGCACAATAGAATTTGAAAGTTTTATGACTTGATTATTAGTATTTCCATTGGCATAAACAATATTAAAAAAGCCATTCTTTGATAATAATCCAATGCCAAAACCAATTCCAAAAAGGTTGTCGTCTGTGTTTGAAGTTTTGTCTTGTGCATGTCCATAATCAATTATGGTATGAACATATAATGTAGGCGCAAGAATATATCGGTATTCTGTCAATATAGAATTAAAAGAATTTGCTTGAAGACTATTTTCATTAAATCCACGTATTGAATTAATCCCTCCGAATCTTTGCAGTTCGTTCACTACATAGTTTTGACTTTGTAAATAAAAGTTTTGTGATTTAATATTGACTATATTTTTTTCGTTTAAATAGAAATTATGATTCAATAAAATACTGGAAAAAAATTGATTGCTCGAAATAATTTTCGAGTATCGTTTTCCCGTACCTATTTTTAGATTAATGATAGTTTTTTCTGGAAAAAGGAAATCATCATTTTTTAAATTTATATATTCCAAAGTTGAGGTTGTAAAGGAATTATTGAAATCACTTAAGTTAGAGGTGTTGACATTTTGGATATCACTTGACTCAGATGATTGGTATCCTAAGTATAATCGAGTGTTGTAATTAAAGTAATAGCCAAAATCGATTGCTGTTTTGGTATTTTGAAAAGTACTATCTTGTTTGAAAATATTTAAATCTAATTTTATTCCAATAGGACTTTTGAAAACATAAGGTAATTCTAAATTAAAATTAAAAGTTTTTTGATTTTGCCCATCACTTTTCCAATACAGGGCTATTTTCTCTCCTGAATCAAGAATATTTTGTAAAACCAAATCTAGGTAGCCACTAAAAATTAGTTTTTTGTTTTCGTCGTTAGTAAAACCAATATAGCCGTCAAAAGTATTGGCTTTTGCTTTTTCTAAATAAACATAAACTTTCGTTGAATCTTTAGTAAATAAAATTTCTGGGTATTTACTTTGTTTAACAAATCTAAATTTCCCAATATCATTATAAAGTTTTTCTAAGTTTTTTTGATTGAAAACCTTATTTCTGTATAATCTTAAAAGATTTTTTTTGTGATTAGCAGGAAATTTTTCATCACTATTGATTACGATGTCGTTTAAATCTCTTTTTGTTTGTTTCTCTATATTTAAATCGGCAATAACTAGTTCATTTTTTTTCTGAAGATTAGACAGTTTTACTTTTGCCATAGAAAAGCCAATGCTTTCTAATTTCTTCAAAACGGAATTTAAAAATTCTTCACTATCTTCAATAGGTAATGATAAAGTATCGTTTTTAATGTCATATGAGCTGAATATGTTTTCATGGAACTCTTTACTTATATACACATGTATAGATTTTATTTTTTGCTTTAAATCATATTTGAAGCACAAAGTGGTATCGTTTAATTTGTAGTTTTCTAAAAGTTGACTTTCAGAGTATCCTATTTTATTCAGTTTTTCATAAAATGAATTATTCTCATCAATAATAGATTTGGTGTTTTTGTGTTTTATTATGTAACCAATGCTATCAATAATTTTAGTGCCTTGTTCATTATTGCCAATAATTTTCATATAAAATTCCTGAGCGAAAGCATTTCCGCTGTTAATAAATAAAAAAATAAGGAATAAAATCTTTCTCAAAGACTAAAAAGTTTGGATAAAAATAACGCAAAAAATCTATTTTTATTGTTGTTCATCGAATCTAAAAACAATTTGTTTAAAAATTAATTAATTACGATTTGTTTCATTGAAAATAATTACTACATTTGCAACCCCTAAAAAAGCGGGATTTAATAAAATTAAGAAAAATTAGTATTTAATTATGCCAACAATTCAACAATTAGTAAGAACAGGAAGAACTCAAATCACTAAGAAGAGTAAATCGGTTGCTTTAGATTCTTGTCCTCAAAGAAGAGGTGTTTGTACGCGTGTTTACACTACTACTCCAAAAAAACCAAACTCAGCGATGCGTAAAGTAGCGCGTGTACGTTTGACTAATGGAAATGAAGTGAATGCGTACATACCAGGAGAAGGACACAATCTACAAGAGCACTCGATAGTATTAGTGAGAGGTGGAAGGGTAAAAGATTTACCAGGAGTTAGATACCACATTGTGCGTGGTGCACTTGATACATCAGGTGTAGCAGGAAGAACACAAAGAAGATCTAAGTACGGTGCTAAACGCCCAAAAGAAGCAAAAAAGTAATTTAAAAACTTTTAAAGTAAAGACATGAGAAAAAGAGCGGCAAAGAAAAGACCACTTTTACCAGATCCTAAATTTAACGATCAGTTAGTTACACGTTTTGTGAACAATTTGATGTGGGATGGTAAGAAATCAACAGCTTTCAAAGTATTCTATGATGCCATGGAAATAGTAGAAGCTAAAAAGAATAATGATGAAAAACCATCATTAGAAGTTTGGAAAGATGCGTTAACAAACGTTATGCCTCACGTAGAAGTACGTAGTCGTAGAGTGGGTGGAGCAACATTCCAAATCCCAATGCAAATTCGTCCAGACAGAAAAATATCTATGGCCATGAAGTGGATGATACTTTATGCTCGTAGAAGAAACGAGAAATCAATGTCAGGCAAACTAGCTTCTGAAATTTTAGCTGCGGCTAAAGAAGAAGGCGCTGCTGTTAAAAAAAGAATGGATACACACAAAATGGCAGAAGCAAATAAAGCATTCTCTCATTTTAGATTTTAATAGTTTAAGAAATGGCTAGAGATTTAAAATTAACAAGAAACATTGGTATTGCTGCCCACATTGATGCGGGTAAAACCACTACTACTGAGCGTATATTATTTTACACTGGAAAATCACACAAAATTGGTGAAGTACATGATGGTGCTGCAACAATGGACTGGATGGCACAAGAGCAAGAAAGAGGTATTACCATTACATCTGCTGCTACCACTTGTGAGTGGAGTTTCCCGACCGAGCAAGGTAAACCATTGCCTACTTCTCAAGACTACCACTTTAATATTATTGATACCCCAGGACACGTTGACTTTACTGTAGAGGTAAATCGTTCTTTACGAGTATTGGATGGATTAGTTTTCTTATTTTCTGCTGTTGATGGTGTTGAACCACAATCAGAAACTAACTGGAGATTAGCTGATCAATATAGAGTGCCTCGTATGGGATTCGTAAACAAAATGGACCGTCAAGGTTCAAACTTCTTAATGGTTTGTCAACAGGTTAGAGATATGTTAAAATCTAACGCTGTTGCTATTACTTTACCAATTGGCGAGGAAAATGACTTTAAAGGAGTGGTTGATTTAGTGAAAAATCAAGCTATTGTTTGGCATGATGAAACACTCGGAGCTACTTTTGATATTGTACCTATTCCTGCTGATATGTTAGCTGAAGTTAAAGAATATAGAGATATTCTTATTGAAGCAGTTGCAGATTATGATGAAAACTTGCTTGATAAATACATGGAAGATCCAGACTCAATAACTGAAGACGAAATCAACATAGCATTAAGAGCGGCTACTATGGATATGGCTATCATTCCAATGATTGCTGGATCTTCATTTAAAAACAAAGGTGTTCAATTCATGTTGGATGCTGTATGTAAATATTTGCCATCTCCATTAGATAAAGAAGGTATTGAAGGTATTCACCCAGACGATGCTGATTTATTGGAAGAAGATCAAACCAAAATTTTACGTCGTCCTGATGTAAAAGAGCCGTTCGCAGCTTTGGCATTTAAAATTGCTACTGACCCTTATGTTGGTCGTTTAGCTTTCTTCCGTGCTTATTCAGGTCGTTTAGATGCAGGTTCATACATCTTGAACACTCGTTCAGGTAACAAAGAAAGAATTTCTCGTATCTACCAAATGCACGCTAACAAACAAAATCCAATCGATTATATCGAGGCAGGTGATATTGGTGCAGCAGTTGGATTTAAAGATATCAAGACAGGAGATACTATGTGTGATGAAAAACACCCAATCATTCTTGAGTCAATGAAATTTCCGGCACCAGTAATTGGTATCGCAATTGAACCAAAAACAAAAGCCGACGTTGATAAAATGGGTATGGCTTTAGCTAAATTAGCTGAAGAAGACCCAACTTTTACAGTTAGAACAGATGAAGCTTCAGGTCAAACAATTATTTCGGGAATGGGTGAGTTACACTTAGATATCCTTGTAGACCGTATGAAACGTGAATTCAAAGTTGAAGTTAACCAAGGTGAGCCTCAAGTAGAATATAAAGAAGCTTTCACAAAATCTGCTCAACACAGAGAAACTTATAAGAAACAATCTGGGGGTCGTGGTAAATTCGGTGATATCGTATTTATTCTAGAACCAGCAGATGCTGTTGACGGTAAAGTGCCAGTAGGTTTACAGTTTGTAAATGCAGTAAAAGGTGGTAACGTTCCTAAAGAATATATTCCTTCTGTTGAAAAAGGTTTCAGAGAAGCTATGAAAACGGGTCCATTAGCTGGATACCAAGTGGATAGCTTAAAAGTAACTTTATTGGACGGATCTTTCCACCCTGTGGATTCTGATGCTCTTTCTTTTGAATTAGCAGCAAGAATGGGGTATAGAGAAGTTGCAAAAGCTGCTGGAGCTGTTATTTTGGAGCCTATCATGAAAATGGAAGTTATTACACCAGAAGAAAACATGGGAGATATCGTAGGTGATATCAACCGTCGTAGAGGTCAGGTGAATGACATGGGTGACAGAAATGGTGCGAAAACCATCAAGGCTGATGTGCCATTATCTGAAATGTTTGGATATGTAACTACATTAAGAACATTGTCTTCAGGTAGAGCAACCTCTACAATGGAATTTTCACACTACGAACAAACTCCTTCTAATATTTCAGAAGAAGTAATTAAAAAAGCAAAAGGTAACGCTTAATTCTTATCAAGATGAGTCAAAAAATTAGAATAAAATTGAAATCTTACGATCATATGTTGGTTGATAAATCAGCTGAAAAAATCGTAAAAACTGTGAAAAGCACAGGTGCTGTTGTAACAGGTCCTATTCCGTTACCTACACATAAAAAAATATTTACTGTATTGCGTTCTCCCCACGTTAACAAAAAAGCTAGAGAGCAATTTCAAGTAAGTTCATACAAAAGATTACTAGATATCTATAGTTCTTCATCGAAAACTATTGATGCTCTAATGAAACTTGAATTGCCAAGCGGAGTGGAAGTAGAAATCAAAGTATAACTAAACAAATTTCTGAAATGAGTATCAGGAGTAAATTTATTTCTGATACTTATTTCTTTATAAAAAAAGTAAACAAGTAATAATTTAAATAGTTTAATATGTCTGGGTTAATTGGAAGAAAAATCGGCATGACTAGCATTTTCGACGAGAACGGGAAAAACATTCCTTGTACGGTAATCGAAGCTGGCCCTTGTGTCGTTACCCAAGTCAGAACCAATGAGGTTGACGGGTATGCAGCTCTTCAACTTGGTTTCGATGACAAATCAGAAAAACACGCCACTAAAGCTGACTTAGGTCACTTTAAAAAAGCTGGGACTTCTGCAAAAAGAAAAGTCGTTGAATTCCAAGGGTTTGAAGAAAATTACAAATTAGGTGATAATATCACTGTGGAAGTATTCAGCGAAGGAGAATTTGTTGATGTACAAGGTGTTTCTAAAGGAAAAGGTTTCCAAGGGGTTGTAAAGCGTCACGGTTTTGGTGGTGTTGGTCAAGCAACACATGGACAACATAATCGATTGAGAGCACCAGGTTCTGTTGGAGCATCTTCTTATCCCTCACGTGTGTTCAAAGGAATGCGCATGGCCGGAAGAATGGGTGGTGATAATGTTAAAGTACAAAATCTTAGAGTTTTAAAAGTAGTTGCTGAAAAGAACTTACTTGTTGTTAAAGGAGCTATTCCTGGATGCAAAAACTCTTATGTAATCATTCAGAAGTAATGGAAGCAAAAGTTTTAGATATCAACGGAAAAGATACTGGAAGAAAAGTTCAACTTTCTGATTCAGTATTCGGCATAGAGCCAAATAATCACGCAGTATATCTTGATGTTAAGCAATACTTAGCAAATCAAAGACAAGGTACGCACAAAGCTAAAGAAAGAGCTGAAGTGGCTGGAAGTACTCGTAAGATTAAAAAACAAAAAGGAACAGGTACAGCTCGTGCAGGTTCTAAAAAGAGTCCTTTGTTCAAAGGTGGAGGGACGGTTTTTGGTCCAAGACCAAGAAGTTATTCTTTTAAATTGAACAAAACAGTAAAAAGATTAGCAAGGAAATCTGCTTTCTCTTTAAAAGTAAAAGAATCAAGTATATTAGTTGTTGAAGACTTTAATTTTGAAACACCAAACACTAAAAATTTCATCAATGTTTTGAAAGCTTTAGGTATAGAAAACAAAAAATCTTTGTTTGTGTTGGGTGAATCAAATAAAAATGTATATTTGTCGTCACGCAATTTAAAAGCATCTAGCGTAGTAACTAATTCAGAATTAAGTACTTACGACATTTTAAATGCTAATAATCTAGTTCTTTTAGAGGGTTCTTTGGAAGGAATTGAAGAAAATTTAAGTAAATAACAGGCCATGAGTATCATAATTAAACCTATCATCACTGAAAAAATCACCAAAGAAGGTGAGATTTTTAATCGTTTTGGTTTTGTTGTTGACAAAAAAGCAAACAAAGTTCAGATTAAGAAAGCTGTAGAAGCTGCTTATGGGATTTCGGTTGTTACTGTCAACACGATGAACTATAGAGCCGATAGAACTACTAAATATACAAAAAGTGGTTTGATTAGCGGAAAAACAAATGCATATAAAAAAGCAATTGTACAAGTAAAAGAGGGAGAAACAATAGATTTTTACAATAATATCTAATAGAAAATGTCAGTTAGAAAATTAAAACCTATTACCCCGG
>Ga0214919_10002568_pt1 | contig 28422 bp, 26 predicted proteins | sample LL1503_MetaG_FD_177994 | JGI IMG/M metagenome (GOLD analysis project Ga0214919, IMG submission 177994) | Freshwater microbial communities from Lake Lanier, Atlanta, Georgia, United States - LL-1503 | ecosystem: Environmental > Aquatic > Freshwater > Lake | place: USA: Georgia | collected... | reverse complement strand
AGAGACCGAAGCAAGATCTAACAGAAAGAAGAGGTGAGAACATGAGCGTTCTCTTCAGTGAACTACTAGTACCAGGCTGGGCAGATGAGAAGATCGGTTTGGACGCCGTAACAGGCACGTATTCAGATGGGTCATCATTTAATTTGCCATGCCACACAGCAGATCCTGAGCTCTACTTTTCTGAGGATGAGATGCAGGTGCAAGAGGCGAAGTCACTCTGTGGCGGATGTCCTGTGCGCGCACAGTGCTTGGAAGGTGCCTTATCGCGCCAAGAGCCGGCAGGTGTGTGGGGCGGAGAACTATTTGAAGAAGGTCGCATCATTGCCAAGAAGCGCAAAGCTGGACGACCAACTTTGAAAGAGATCGCTGCACGCAATGCAGAAGGCGAACTCATCGAACTCAATGTTAAGAGCAAAGAGCGCGAGGAAAGTGCTGCTTAACTAGCAAACATATTTAAATTTGTTAATGAAGGCCATAGTGCAAAGAGGATGGAGATCGGCAGGATAAGGAATACAACTGGAATCATCATTGATATTTCAGCCTTACCAGCCGCTCCCAAAACTCGATTTCGTTGATTGCCGCGGGCTTCCACAGCGTGGCGAGAGAGAACTTCAACAAGAGGTGCACCTCGCAATGTTGCAGTTACCAAGGCATCTACAAAGCGACGAATCATTACAGATTTAACTCGACGACCCATTGCATCTAGTGTTTCATTCAAGGGCAATCCAGATCGCACGCCAGCAACAACTATTTGAAACTCCTGAGCCAGTTGTCCATGTGCAGAGTTAGCAAGACGCAGCATCGCACTCATGGGCGTCTCACCAGCTGCAATCGCCAAAGTCAGCATCTCAATGACTGCCGGAAATTCAGATTCGATGAGTTCGCGCCGCTTCTTAATCTCTTTTGTTAGCTCGCGATCCATCAATACATAAGTTAAAACACCTAATAACGCCGCGCTAAATACCGCCAATAGAGGACTGTGCAAAAGAACTAGAACAACAGTAAATGAAAGAGCCGAGGCAGCTGCGCAATAGCCGTACTGTTTAATTCTAAAATCTACATACTCTCTTTCCGTTCCTCGCCCTAACTCTTCTAGCCGTGATCTCAATTGTGTGCGATCACCACTTTTCTTTGCATTCTTTCTGACAACACGTTGAGCTTCTTCAATTGGATCAACTTCATCACCTATAACTATCAAGAACCCTGCTGGAATGGCTAGCAGAGCAGTGACCAAAAAAATTGTATTCATCGTGCGCCTCCCACAAATACTCGGGGAGTTTGTGGCAAGCGACCCAACCGATTCATCCAGATGTATGCAATAGCTGTCATCACAAGACCTGCGATCAAAATCATTGCACCAGTCGGTGTGGAATACGCAGCTGCGGTACTTGGCTGGGTTGAAAGTAATAAAAGCAGAATCCAAGGCGCAGCAGCTGAAAGATGTGCTGAGTTCTTAATCCATCCATGTTTGACTTCAATCTCTCGGCGCAATGCCAAATCTTGACGCAAGAAATCACCTAATGATCTGAGAATTTGTAGTAACTCACTACCACCGAGTGCTTTAGAGATAATGAGTGCTTCAAATATTTGATCGCTTCCATGATGGGCAAACAAGGCTTTTAGCTCTTCAATTGCTTGGGTTAAATCACCACTTCCATACAAAGTTGCTTTGAATTGTGTAAATGCAGGACGTAACACCTCTGGACCTCGAGTTGATAGCCCAGCCAATGATTCGGTCAGTGAAAGCCCAGATTGAATTCCTGACATTAAATGATCAATTACTTCTGGCCAGGCAGCAATTAATGCGGCCTCGTTGAGATTGTTCTTGGCTCGCACAGTGACAAATGCAATTCCGGCTGCCAAAGTTCCAAAAGCAAGTGCAATCACAACCGAACGTGTCATCAACAAAACAGCAGCAGTGGAGACAGATGCTGAAATCCCTATACGCAGGGAAAGTTTCATTGATGCCACCATTGTGAAAGTGGGGCTCCAATTGCGGTAAATCGATCTGGATTTGGCAGGGATCCAACCCCACGTTGATACTGATTGCCATCCCACTTCCAGAGCATTTCAATTTCAGCACGATCATTTTCATATCTTCCGGTTACAGCTGCAACCTCATTGATGCGACGAGTTCCTTGTGCATCCAAGCTCGTATGAACAATGACATCGATCGCAGATGCGACAGTAGGTGCAATAAATTTATGGGAAATGTTTTCACCGGCTAGTAAAGGCAACGTTTGTAATTTAACGATTGCATCACGCGGGGAGTTTGCGTGCAAAGTGCCCATACCGGGTAGACCAGAATTCAGGGCAATGAGTAGATCAAGTGCCTCTGCCTCACGAACTTCACCGACAATAATTCGCGATGGCCGCATTCGCAGTGACTCCTTAATGAGCCGACGCAAAGGAATCTCACCTTCACCTTGCAGATTTGCACTTCGTGTTTGCATTTGCACAACATCTGGCAACTGAGGGCTTAATTCAAATACTTCTTCAATTGTCACAACTCGCTCACCGCGTGGAATTGCACCAGCTAGTGCATTTAAAACAGTTGTTTTTCCTGCCTGGGTTCCACCGCTTACTAAAATGTTCAGGCCCGCCTGCACGCAATAGATAAGCGCAGTAGCTATTTCTGGATTCATAACACCCAGATCTACTAAATCATTAACGCTTGAATTACGCATTAGATGCTTACGGATGTTTACCGCCCAGTGGTGAGCAGTGATTTCAGGGATAACAACGTGCAAACGACTGCCATCGGGTAATCGAGCATCCACAAAGGGATGAGAAAGATCTAGGCGTCTTCCGCTCCACATCAACGCACGTTCGACGATGTTTCGCACATCATCTTGCGACAAAAGCAGGTTAGTTAGTTCGCTGCGGCCATTGCGTGCAATAAAGATACGTTCAGGTGAGTTAATCCAAATTTCTTCTATTGTTGGATCACTCATAAAAGGCGCGATAGCACCGAAGGTAATACCGAGATCTAGTTCCATGCGCGCAAACCTAGATCGGGCACCGAAAACAACATTGAGTGGCTGGAAAGCGGTGGATAAAGCAGAAGCAATGTTGCTCTGAGTAATCCTTAATTAAGCTGTTTAGTTGGTGTTAACAATCTTAAAAGCTTCAGCAATACGACCTTCTGGTAGGCCACCAATTCCAGCATTACGTTGACCCCACTCGCGAACCATGTTTTCCAACTCTTTGTTGTGGGCTGTTTGAGATGCATGTGCGTGAAGTGCTGCCATCTTCAAATCAAAGGTGTCGGTGATATCAACCCAGTGATCAGGTTGAGCAAATCCTGAAACCCAGATCTCCTTAACACGCCAAGGCTCTAGTCCTTCTTTTTCAAGCAAGTCAGTAAATGCAAAAGGATTACGCGAATCAGGATAAACAGCCTGAATTGTTGCCTCTCCCGCAGCTAAGTGATCTGGGTGGCTGGCACCAATTCGATCCCAGTTACGTTCTGGACTTTGACACACAATGCGATCTGGTTTAGAGATTCGAATCTGTCGCACAATATCTTTACGTAATTCAATTGTTGCTACTAGGTGCCCATCAACATAATTTAGGAAAGTAATGTCGGTAACGCCGATTGCCGCGCCAGCTGCACGTTGTTCGCGCTGTCGAATGGCAGGCATCTCTTCTTTTGTGAAACCAGACTCTTCGCCGCCTTGATCACCGTTGGTGCAAAAAACATAAGCGACTTCAATTCCCTTTTTCACCCATTGGGCGATTGTTCCGGAGGCCCCAAAATCTGAATCATCGGGGTGGGCATTGATGACCAAGACGCGCTTGATCTCGTTATCTGCAATCGGTTCCATGCATGAAGCCTAATAGACTCACCCTCATGACTGAAATCGATCCATTACTAGAGGGACTCAATCCTCAGCAATCGGAGGCGGTTACACATGCAGGCGGCCCGCTATTAGTTGTCGCAGGTGCTGGATCAGGAAAAACTCGAGTATTAACGCGTCGTATTGCTTACTTAATGTCTAAGCGCAATGTTGCCCCATATCAAATCTTGGCAATTACCTTCACCAATAAAGCAGCAGGTGAAATGAAAGAGCGAGTTGCAGATCTAGTTGGCCCCATTGCCAAATCAATGTGGGTCTCAACTTTTCACTCAGCCTGTGTTCGCATTTTGCGCCAAGAAGCAACCCGCCTTGGATATAGCAACTCTTTTAGTATTTATGACTCTGCTGATTCACAAAGACTCATAACTATTGTTGCCAAAGAATTGAATTTGGATGCAAAGCGATATCCAGCACGCCAATTTCAATCAATGATCTCTAATGCAAAAAATGAATTGCTCGGACCGCAGGATTACTTAAATGCAGCTAGCAATCCTTTTGAGCAGATAGTTGCCGATGTATATGCGGTGTATCAACAGAGATTGATCCGCGCTAATGCTATGGATTTTGATGATTTGATTCTAAAAACCGTTGAAGTTTTGCAACGCTATCCCGAAGCAAAGGCTCGTTTTAGATCACGCTTTCGCCATGTTCTAGTTGATGAGTATCAGGATACAAACCATGCTCAATACATCTTGGTTAAAGAGCTAGTTGGTACTGAACTGGAAGGACAAGCACCCGCAGAGCTATGCGTGGTTGGTGATGCTGATCAATCTATTTATGGCTTCCGTGGGGCAACTATCCGCAACATTTTGCAGTTTGAACTTGATTACCCAAATGCCCGCACAGTCTTGCTTGAACAGAATTATCGCTCCACACAAAATATTCTAAACGCGGCAAACGCAGTAATCACTAAGAATGAAAGCCGTAAAGAGAAGAACTTGTGGTCAGATGCTGGCGCTGGTTCACCACTGACAGGTTATGTTGCGGAAAGCGAGCACGATGAAGCTAACTTCATTGCAGATGAGATTAGATCTCTGCAACGTGAAGGTGTTTCAACTCCAGGAGACACCGCAATTTTCTACCGCACTAACGCTCAATCTCGTGTTTTTGAAGAAGTCTTCATGCGCAGTGCATTGCCATACAAAGTTGTTGGTGGATTGCGATTTTATGAACGTCGCGAAGTAAAAGACCTGCTGGCTTATCTGCGCGTATTAGCAAATCTAGAAGATGAAATTTCACTTCGAAGAATCATCAATGTGCCAAAACGGGGCATTGGCGACACATCTTTAGATTATGTGGATGAGTTTGCGCGCAACAACGACATATCTTTCTGGCAAGGTTTATTGCGGGTAAATGAGAATGGGTCTGTGCCTTCTCGCGCCGCTCAAGCAATCAATGAATTCGTATCGATGGTCAGCGCTTTAGCTGTTCTAGTGGAGGCAAAAACAAAGCCATCGGTAATCGTTGAAGCAGCACTTGAACAATCAGGCTTGTTAAAGGAGTTAGTCGATAGCACCGATCCACAGGATGAAGTTCGTGTTGAAAACTTAAAAGAACTTGTTGCCGTTTCCATGGAGTATGAAGAGCGTCCATTTGAAGAACTTGGTGAAGATGAAGAGATTTCACTTGCAGGGTTTCTAGAAAAAGTTTCCTTAGTTGCAGATGCTGACGAGATTCCAGAAGGTGAAGATCACGGCGGAGTTGTCACGATGATGACACTTCATACAGCTAAGGGTCTTGAGTTCCCAACTGTGTTTCTCACAGGAATGGAAGATGGAATTTTTCCTCACTCACGAACTCTTGGTGAGAAAGATGAGATTGAAGAAGAACGTCGACTTGCCTATGTTGGTTTAACACGAGCACGTCAGCGTCTTTATATTTCACGTGCTGAATATCGTTCAACGTGGGGAGCTCCAAATTACAATCCACCATCACGTTTTCTTGATGAGATTCCAGAAGATGTAATTGAATGGCGCAATCAAGGAAAGTCTTCATCTTCTTCATTTGTTACGCGCACTCGCACTGCTACAACTCCACCACCACGTGCCACAGGTAAAAAGAGTGTTGCGATGGAGCTAGCAGTTGGTGAGCGTGTGTCACATGACACATTCGGATTAGGCACTGTTGTGGCTGTTGCGGGGGCTGGCGACAAAGCCGAAGCCACAATTAACTTCGGTCAGTACGGCGAGAAGCGTTTGTTATTGCGTTATGCACCTGTTGAGAAACTATAGGATTACCCCGTATATAAGCCGGCCAATAGATTGTGAGCCCCAGTGGATCTCTTTGAATACCAAGCCCGAGATATCTTTGAAAAACATGGCGTACCTGTTCTAGCTGCAGCAATTGCAACAACAGCAGATGAAGCAGAAAAAGCGGCAACAACCATTGGCGGCAAGGTTGTAGTCAAGGCTCAGGTCAAAGTTGGTGGACGAGGAAAAGCAGGAGGCGTAAAGCTTGCTGAGAACCCACAAGATGCTCGCGAAAAAGCTGGCGCAATCCTTGGAATGGATATTAAAGGCCACACTGTTCGCACAGTAATGATTGCAGCAGCAGCCCCAATCGAAGCCGAGTATTACCTTTCAATTTTGTTGGACCGCTCTAACCGAACATTCCTAGTAATGGCATCAGTGTCAGGTGGAATGGACATCGAAGAAGTTGCACACACAGCACCTGAAAAACTTGCAAAGATTCCCGTTTCTGCAGTTGATGGAATCTCACTTGCTAAGGCAAAAGAAATCGTCGCAGCAGCAGCATTTCCTGCAGACGTGGCAGATCAAGTAGCCAACGTATTGCTTAAGTTGTGGGATGTTTTCCAAGGTGAAGATGCAACACTTGTTGAAGTAAATCCATTGGTTAAGACAAGTGATGGAAAAGTAATTGCCCTAGATGGCAAGGTAACTCTTGATGACAACGCTGATTTCCGTCAACCAGATCACCAATCACTTGTTGACCAAGATGCAGAAAATCCTTTAGAGGCAGCTGCTAAAGAAAAGGGTCTTAACTACGTCAAACTTGATGGACAAGTAGGAATCATCGGTAACGGTGCTGGACTTGTGATGAGCACATTAGATGTTGTGGCCTATGCAGGAGAAAAACATGGCGGAGTGCGCCCTGCTAACTTCTTGGATATCGGCGGCGGAGCATCTGCTCAAATCATGGCTGATGGTCTTTCAATCATTCTGGGCGATGCTGACGTGAAGAGCGTTTTTGTTAACGTCTTCGGTGGAATTACCGCATGTGATGCAGTTGCCAACGGAATTGTTCAAGCCCTTGAATTACTTGGTTCAAAGGCAACAAAGCCAATTGTGGTTCGACTAGATGGAAACAATGTTGTTGAAGGTCGAGCAATTTTGGCTAAGGCTGCGCATCCATTAGTTGAGCAGGCAGACACGATGGATGGGGCAGCAAATCGCGCTGCAGAATTGGCGGCGAAGTAATGTCTATCTTTATTAACGATGCAAGCAAAGTAATTGTTCAGGGAATGACTGGTTCTGAAGGAACCAAACACACCCGTCGTATGTTGGCTTCAGGAACAAAGATTGTTGGCGGAGTAACACCTGGTAAGGGTGGACAGGTTGTCGATATTGATGGCCATCAGCTTCCAGTCTTCAACACTGTGGCCGAAGCAATGTCTGCAACAGGTGCCAATGTTTCTGTTGTGTTTGTGCCACCTAAGTTTGCAAAGGCTGCCGTAATCGATGCAATTGATGCAACGATGCCATTAGTAGTTGTGATTACTGAAGGTATTCCAGTTCATGACTCAGCCAGCTTCTATGCGTATTCGCAGACAAAGGGAACAACGCAGATTATTGGCCCTAACTGCCCAGGATTAATTAGCCCAGGAAAATCAAATGTTGGAATTATTCCTGCAGATATCACGAAATCAGGTCCTATTGGTTTAGTGTCAAAGTCAGGAACTCTTACATACCAAATGATGTATGAGCTCCGCGATATCGGATTTAGTACAGCAGTAGGTATTGGTGGAGATCCAGTTATCGGAACAACTCATATTGATTGCTTGCGCGCATTCCAAGATGATCCAGAGACAACAGCGATTGTTATGATCGGTGAAATTGGTGGAGATGCCGAAGAGCGCGCTGCAGCATTTATTGCTGAATATGTAACAAAGCCAGTTGTTGGTTATGTTGCAGGTTTCACCGCTCCAGAAGGAAAAACAATGGGGCATGCAGGTGCAATCGTTTCTGGTTCGTCAGGAACTGCTCAAGGCAAGAAAGATGCATTGGAAGCAGCTGGCGTAAAGGTTGGCCAAACACCTAGCGAAACCGCGCGTTTGTTACGCGCAATACTGGGTCGATAACAATGATGACGCGGGTACTTGGAGCTGCATTGCCTCAAGTCCTGCGTAGCGTTGCGTGGCTTTTACTTCCAACATCTTTTATCGCACTCCTTGCTTGGGCTACGGCAGGTAGTGCAACAGGAAATACAGGAGATCCTTTGCGTGCAGCGCTCTGGATATGGATCGGTGCACATCAGATTCCTTTCTCATTAGCTCTTCCACCCTCTGGTTTAGATGGCTACCTTTCATACCTTCCGCTTGGCGCGCTTATTTTTCCGGTACTTGCAATCCGCAATGGCATCTCACGCACAATAGAACGCCTAGATAATGATTCATCCTTAGTAGGTTCAGCTCGCGCAGTCTTTGCAATTGGTTATACGTTCTTTGCTCTACTTGCTTCATTGTTTTCAAAGACTGAGGCAATAAAGCCAGTTTGGTATTTTGCAATCATATATGTTTTGCCATTTACGCTTTTGGTTGGTGCAACCGTTGGGCGCAAAGTGGCCTTTGGCCAAGGGTTCTTATATGGATCACGCATCATCGCTCTTTTACTAGGTGCATCTTCAATAATCTTTGGTCTGTGTTTATTGCTTAATATTTCAATGGTGAAGAACCTAACTACTGTTTTGCAACCTGGAATCTTCGGTGGCTTACTTCTATTGCTTCTTAATATTTTGTATATCCCTAACGCAATTGTCGCTACCCTTGCCTATTTCTCAGGTGTTGGTTTTGCAGTTGGATCGGGGACTTTGGTCTCACCACTTTCATTTCGATTAAACAAGATTCCAGCCATGCCACTGTTAGGAGCCTTGCCAGAAGGTAAATCAATTATTGCGATGATTGGTATCGTATTCATTATTTTTGCAGGTGCGCTTCTTGCCAGCTGGACAGTTGCCCTTAACCTTAAGGTTTTACAACAAAGCTTGATCGTTGCAATTCTTATTGCAGCCTTTGTTGGATACTCCGCAAGCGGTGCGTTGATCACAGATGCAATGTCAGCAGTTGGTGTTTCCACGTGGAAGTTCACGCTGGCAATAGCTGCAGAATTAGCGGCAGGAGTGGCTTTAGCGCTTTACTTGCCTCGAATGTTTAAGCGCACATGAGAAAGCGTGTAGTAATACTTGCTTCCGGAACAGGTTCACTAACTCAAGCGATCATCGATGCGAAAGAGCTTGATATTCAAATCGTTGCAGTTGTGTCAGATAGAGAAGATGCTCAAGTTTTGAAGCGAGCAAAGGATGCCAAAATCAATACTTCGGTCATTGAATTAATAGGCGATCGCGGGGCATGGGATAGGCAGTTGTTTAATCAGGTAGATCAATACCAACCAGATTTAGTTATTAGCGCTGGATTCATGCGAATTTTGTCCGCTGAATTTGTAAGTACATTTCCAACAATCAATAGCCACCCAGCGCTTCTTCCAGATTTTCCTGGAGCCCACGCAGTCCGGGATGCTTTAGCTGCTGGCGTCACCGTGACCGGAACAACGGTTCACTGGGTCGATGCAGGCGTCGACACCGGGCCAATCATTACTCAAATGGAAGTTCCGGTGCTGCCCGGCGATGATGAAGCTTCACTTCATGAGAGAATTAAGAAAGTAGAACGCGGTCTCATTGTTGCGACCATCGCTTTGATTACGCCGACACTGGAGACTAATTCACGATGAGAAAACCTATTCGCCGTGCACTAGTTAGTGTCTATGACAAAGATCGTCTGATTGAAATTGGCAATGCGTTAAGCGAAGTGGGCATAGAAATCTTATCTACTGGCTCTACGGCAAAGAATTTAGCTAATGCAGGAATTGCAGTAACTGAAGTCAGTGCCTACACAGGCTTTCCTGAAATTATGGGGGGGCGAGTTAAGACACTTCACCCAGGTGTTCATGGTGGAATTTTGGCCGATCAAAGCAATCCAGAGCACTTAGCTGCAATTGCTGAGTTAGATATCAAACCTTTTGATTTAGTCATTATTAACGTGTATCCATTTGCAGAAACGATTGCATCTGGTGCCAACTTTGAAGACAGTATTGAGCAGATCGATATTGGCGGCCCATCAATGCTTCGCGGGGCTGCTAAAAATCATGGCTCTGTAGCGGTTATTTGTCAGACAACTCAATACGATCAGTTGCTAGATGCAATCAAAGCTGGTGGGTTTACTGAAGCTGAGCGTCGTCAATTAGCACTTGAAGTTTTTCGAACTACTGCTGAATACGATTTAGCGATTGCCACATGGCTGGGTCAATCTGAAGGCAAGGAGTTACCTGAGTGGTTTGGACACATCTGGCACCGCGAAAACTCACTTCGATATGGCGAGAACCCACATCAGTCGGCTGCGATCTATTCTGGCGGTGCTGCAGGAATTGTTGGAGCACAGCAACTACATGGCAAGGAAATGTCTTTTAACAACTACACAGATGCAGAAGCAGCATGGCGGGCAGTTCTTGATCATCGCGATCCTGCGGTTGCAATCATGAAGCACGCAAACCCATGTGGCGTTGCGGTGTGTGAATTGGGTGTTGCTGTTGCATATCAGCACGCACATGAATGCGATCCAGTATCAGCATTTGGTGGAGTTGTTGCAGCTAACCGAAAAGTAGATCTTGCTATGGCAGAACCACTATCTAAGATTTTTACCGAAGTCTTAATTGCACCTGACTTTGATGCCGATGCACTCGAACTACTTATGAAGAAGCCATCAATTCGCATCTTAAAGTGTGATGTGACATCGACTAATCCATTTGAGTTACGTCCAGTATCAGGGGGAGTACTACTCCAAGCAACTGATTTAATTGATGCCGATGGTGATTTGCCAGTTAATTGGAAGCAGGTAAGTGGTCAGCCCGTAGATGTGCAGACTATGAAGGATCTTGAGTTTGCGTGGAGAAGTGTTCGTTCTGTTAAGAGCAACGCGATTTTGTTAGCAAAATTGACGGCTTCAGTTGGAATTGGAATGGGACAGGTCAACCGCGTTGATTCGGCCCGTCTTGCTGTCTCTCGCGCAGGTGATCGCGTTAAGGGTTCGGTTGCGGCAAGTGATGCTTTCTTCCCATTTGCTGATGGGCTGCAAATCTTGATTGATGCTGGAGTAACAGCTGTAGTCCAACCTGGCGGAAGTGTGCGCGATGAAGAAGTTATTGCCGCTGCACAAAAGGGTGGAATTGCGATGTTCTTCACCGGAACCCGACATTTTTCGCACGCATAAATAGATAGGCTTTAACCATGAGCGCACAGATTCTAGATGGCAAGGCACTTGCATCAGCCATCAAAACAGAACTGACAACTCGAGTAGTAGCACTCAAAGCCAAAGGAATCACACCAGGACTTGGAACCGTCTTAGTAGGAAGTGATCCTGGTTCACTGTCATATGTCGGTGGAAAGCATAGCGATTGCAAAGAAGTTGGAATCCACTCAATTCGAGTTGATTTGCCAGAAAGTGCTACCGAAAAGGATGTGTTGGCGGCAATTGCAGATTTGAATTCATCCAAGGAGTGCACTGGATACATCGTGCAACTGCCTTTGCCAAAGGGAATAAACACTCAGAGAGTTTTAGAAGCGATTGATCCATGCAAGGATGCTGATGGTTTGCATCCCCTTAACCTTGGTCGCCTAGTTGCAGGTTATGACGCGCCATTGCCATGTACACCACGTGCAATTGTGGCCTTGCTTGATCATTACAAGATTTCAACCAAGGGCGCTGAAGTAACTGTGATTGGTCGCGGACTAACTGTTGGTCGCCCACTTGGACTACTTCTTTCTCGCAAGCAAGAAAATGCGACAGTTACCTTGACTCACACAGGTACAAAAGATTTAACAAAGCACACAAAAACTGCTGACATCGTCGTTGCTGCAATCGGAAAGTCACATTTCTTAAAGGCTGAAATGATTAAAGAAGGCGCTGTCGTAATTGATGTTGGAATCTCGCGCACAGCAGAAGGTTTAGATGGTGATGTGTGTCCTGGGGTATATGAGAAGGCCTCTTATGTTTCGCCAATGCCAGGTGGGGTTGGTCCTATGACTCGTGCAATGTTGCTGACAAATGTGGTTGATGCGTGCAGCTAAATAACCGCTTACTTTCGACAATTAGTTATGTCGCCGTCCTGATCGGGGTAGTTCTTGGAGCTTCCGGCATTGTGCGAGGTGGATCACTTTTCATCGCAGCCGGTACCTTGGGGATCGCTCTTAAATCTCGCAATTTTCGCCGCATAGAGTTTTATTTACCCGTTGTTATCGCAATAGCCCTTTTTACGCTGGCAATTGCACTTCCTCGCGGACGATAGAGTTCACCTATTCGCAAATACGCATGAATGGAGTCGCCATGGGTGGCAAAGTCACAGTAGTCGGTGCAGGTTTCTACGGTTCAACAACAGCTCTTCGTTTAGCTGAATATGATGTTTTCGACACCGTGGTTTTAACAGATATCGTCGAAGGAAAGCCAGAAGGTTTGGCTTTAGACATGAATCAATCTCGTTCAATTGAAGGTTTTGAAACAAAGATTATTGGCGCAACAACAACTGCTGAAGGTGCTGGCTATGAAGCCACAGCTAATTCAGATGTAGTTGTCATTACTGCAGGACTTCCTCGCAAACCTGGCATGAGCCGTATGGATTTGATTGGCGTTAACGCGGGAATCGTTCGCGGAGTTGCAGAAAATATTGCAAAGCATTCACCTAACGCTGTGATCATCGTGGTTTCAAACCCACTCGATGAAATGACAGCACTTGCGCAAATCGCAACAGGTTTTCCAAAGAACCGCGTGATGGGTCAAGCAGGAATGTTAGATACTGCGCGCTTTACAAACTTTGTTGCTGAAAAACTTGGCGTAAAGGTCGGAGCTGTAAAGACGCTAACTCTTGGTTCACATGGTGACACCATGGTTCCAGTTCCAAGTCGTTGCACAGTAGATGGCAAGCCATTGACTGATCTACTTTCACAAGCAGATATTGCTGATCTTGTTGATCGCACACGCAATGGTGGCGCAGAAGTTGTTGCATTACTCAAAACTGGATCTGCTTATTACGCACCATCTGCAGCTGCAGCTCGTATGGCAAAGGCCGTTATTGAAGATTCAGGTGCGGTAATGCCTGTGTGTGCGTGGGTTGATGGAGAATACGGAATTTCTGGTGTTTATCTTGGTGTTGAAGCTGAGATTGGTCGCACCGGTATTAAAAAGGTTGTCGAGGGCACACTGACTGATACAGAAGTTGCCGCACTTAAAGAGGCAGCAGAAGCAGTTCGTGCAAAACAAGCAGATGTTCAAACACTCTAAGTAGGGGAGCAACGATGAGCAAGATCAAGGTAACGGGCACTGTCGTCGAGCTAGACGGCGATGAAATGACACGCATCATGTGGCAGTTCATCAAGGATTCTTTGATCCTGCCTTACTTAGATGTCAATCTTGAATACTACGACCTAGGTATGGAACACCGCGATGCCACTGATGATCAGGTAACTATTGATTCAGCTCGTGCGATTCAAAAGCATGGTGTCGGTATCAAGTGCGCAACGATCACTCCAGATGAAGCACGCGTTGAAGAGTTTGGTTTGAAGAAGATGTGGAAGTCTCCTAACGGAACAATCCGCAATATTCTTGGTGGAGTAATCTTCCGCGAGCCAATCATCATCAGCAATGTTCCTCGTTTGGTTCCACACTGGACGAAGCCAATTGTTATCGGCCGTCACGCATTTGGTGATCAGTACCGTGCAACAGATTTCAAGGTTCCAGGTCCAGGAAAGCTAACAATCTCATTTGTTCCAGAAGATGGTTCAGCGCCAATCAACACTGAAGTTTTTAACTTTGAATCCTCAGGTGTAGCAATGGCGATGTATAACGTTGATGATTCAATTCGCGACTTTGCACGTGCATCCCTTAACTACGGACTACTTCGCAAGTTCCCTGTTTATCTTTCAACCAAGAACACAATTCTTAAAGCATACGATGGTCGCTTCAAGGACATCTTTGAAGAGATCTATCAGGCTGAGTTCAAGACTCAGTTCGATGCTGCCGGTATTTGGTATGAGCACCGCTTGATCGATGACATGGTTGCTATGTCTCTTCGCATGGAGGGTGGATATGTCTGGGCATGTAAGAACTATGACGGCGATGTTCAGTCTGACACCGTTGCTCAGGGTTACGGCTCACTTGGTTTGATGACTTCAGTCTTGATGACACCAGATGGAAAGATCTGTGAGTCAGAGGCTGCGCACGGAACAGTTACACGTCACTACCGTGACCACCAAGCAGGCAAGGCAACGTCAACAAATCCAATCGCTTCTATCTTTGCGTGGACTCAAGGCCTTGCACACCGTGCAAAACTTGATGACAACGCAGAGCTTGCCAAGTTCTGTGCAACTCTAGAGCGTGTGTGTATTGAGACAGTTGAGCAAGGAAAGATGACTAAGGACTTGTCACTTCTGATCTCAACGACTGCTCCATACCAAACAACACAGGAGTTCTTGAATTCAATTGATGAGAACCTAAAGAAGGCTATGGCTTAATCCTTCTTGTTTTAAAGAATAAGAAAAGCCCCGCTGTTTCCAGAGGGGCTTTTCTTATGAAAGAAATGAATTAAACACGCTCACCTGTCGTTGAGTTGAACAAGTGAACAGATCCCTTAACAGATTCGACAGTAATTGTGTCGCCTGGCTTTGGAGGATTCTTTGGATCCCAGCGAACAATTACTTGTGCGCCTTCATCAGTTGCATTCGCAAACTTCACTGTTGAATCAGCTGGCTTTCCGTAAACAAAAGCATCTGAACCAAGTTCTTCAACAACTTCAACTAGAACGTGGAAGCCCTTTGATGATGGTGTGAAGCCTTCTGGGCGAACACCAACAGTTACTGATGATCCTGCAGATGCTGGAACATCAATTGCTAGATCTCCAAGCATTGCCTTGCCACCGCTAACAGGAGCGATAAGAAGGTTCATGGCAGGAGAACCAATGAAGCCTGCAACGAAAGCATTTGCTGGGTTGTCATAAAGATTACGAGGTGTATCAACTTGCTGAAGCAAGCCATCCTTCAATACTGCAACGCGATCGCCCATAGTCATAGCTTCAACCTGGTCGTGTGTTACATAAACAGTGGTGATTCCTAGGCGACGCTGCAATGCAGCGATCTGTGTACGAGTTGCTACACGCAACTTCGCATCAAGGTTTGATAGTGGTTCATCCATAAGGAATACCTGTGGCTCGCGAACAATTGCGCGACCCATTGCAACGCGCTGACGCTGACCACCTGAAAGAGCTTTTGGCTTGCGCTCTAGGTATGGCTCAAGGTCAAGCAACTTTGCTGCTTCTAGAACACGACGATCGCGTTCTTCCTTCGGAGTTCCTGCTATCTTTAATGCAAATCCCATGTTCTCTGCAACTGTCATGTGTGGATACAGCGCATATGACTGGAACACCATCGCAATGTCACGATCTTTTGGTGCAACATTTGTTACGTCGCGATCGCCAATTAAAATTCTGCCGCCATCAATTTCTTCTAGGCCGGCCAACATACGAAGTGATGTTGACTTACCGCAACCTGATGGACCAACAAGAACTAAAAACTCTCCATCATTAACAGTGAGGTTTAACTTGTCGACAGCAGGTGCTGTTGTTCCTGGGTAGATACGTGATGCGCCATCAAAAACTACTGATGCCATGAGATTGCTCTCCTTCTCCGGGCAGGTACGTGCCCGACGGTCCGTGGATGAAGGTGATGGCCGGTTGGCCAACGGCGCAAGATTACGCATAAACCCTGGGTAAGGGAAGATAAAGCCACGAGCCCCGTCTGAGAGATCGTATACTTCTCACATAATGGAACCTCCCTCGTTGGCCTCACTCTTCGTTGACCTAGCAACCATTGCTGGCCTGATTGTCCTGGCCTCATTCTTCGTTGCTGCTGAAATTGCTCTGATCTCTCTTCGAGATAGCCAAGTCCGCCAAATCGCAGCTCGCGGAAAACGAGGCGCTCGCGTTGCAGAACTTGCTGAACACCCCAATAGATTGCTGGCTGCTGTTCAAATTGGAGTAACTGTCAGCGGATTTCTCTCTGCAGCCTTAGGCGCAGACCAACTTGGTGATTATGTAATTCCTTGGCTTGAGTCCTTTGGAATCTCCTCTGGCTGGAGCACGACAATCTCACTCATTGGTGTCACCTTGGTGATCGCATACTTCTCATTAGTCTTTGGTGAGCTAGTACCAAAGCGCGTTGCACTCTTTAGAGCTGAAGAAATCGCAATGACAACAGCTGGAATCATTAACGTCGTTGCAAATATCTTCCGTCCAATTATTTGGTTGCTCTCAAAGTCAACGGATTTTGCGGTGCGTGCATTTGGTGTTGATCCAAAGGCACAACGCAGCCAGATGTCTGAAGAAGAGCTGCTTGATCTTGTAGTTGGCCATGCCGCCTTAACTGAAGAAGAACGTGACATCGTTGAAGAAGTTTTCAATGCCTCAGAACGCCAGGTTCATGAGGTTATGGTGCCGCGCACCGAAGTTGATTTCATGGATGCATCTTTGACTGTTGGTAAAGCTATTGAATTAGCAGTTGATAAAGCACACTCACGCTATCCAGTTGTTCGTGGATCATCGGATGAAGTAGTCGGCTTTATCCACGTGCGCGATTTGCTGGATACCTCACTTGCTAGCAAGACCACCAAGATCGTTGAGCTAGCAAGAAACATTATGTATTTGCCAGGTACAAAGGGAGTTTTGCCTGCTCTAACTGAGATGCGCATACAAGGCCAACACCTTGCAATTGTTTTGGATGAGTACGGTGGCACAGATGGAATCGTTACCTTAGAAGACTTGGTAGAGGTGCTCATCGGTGATATTCGTGATGAATATGACGATCATGAGAATGAAATTTCACATGAAGAGCGCACAGGAGATTTCGAAGTAGATGGCCTTATTTCTATCGAAGATTTGATAGAGCAGACAAAACTAGATATCCCTGAAGGTCCATATGAGACAGCAAGTGGATTTGTAATGCACTTTTTAGGTCGAATCCCACGTGAGCATGATGTTGTTAACGTCAATGGCATCCGAATCACCGTGCTGACCATGGAAGGCAAACGCGCAGGGCAGTTATTGATCTCTCGATCTGCATAGGTGTGAAAGAATTACAGCTATGACGCAGAAGCGAGTTCTATCAGGCATTCAGCCAACGAGTGACTCCTTCCACCTGGGCAATTACTTAGGCGCATTGAAGCAATGGGTTGAACTCCAAGAAGGCAATGATGCTTTTTACTGCATCGTTGATCTACATGCATTAACAGGAGAAATTGAGCCGGCGCTATTTAGAAAGCGCACCTTGGTATCTGCGGCACAATTGATTGCCCTTGGTATCTCACCTGAAAAATCAACTTTGTTTGTGCAGTCCCATGTTGCAGAGCACAATCAATTGGGATGGATCATGGAGTGCCTTGCAGGTTTCGGTGAGGCCAGCCGTATGACCCAGTTCAAAGATAAATCTGCAAAAGGCGGAGCAGACACAGCTCGCGTTGGACTCTTTACTTATCCGATGTTGCAAGCAGCAGACATTCTTTTGTATCAAGCACATTATGTTCCAGTCGGTGAAGATCAACGTCAGCACATTGAATTAACTCGTGACTTAGCTACTCGCTTCAACGCACGATTTGGCGAAACCTTTAGAGTGCCAGAGGGCCATATTTTAAAGGCCGGTGCCAAGATTTATGATCTGCAAGAGCCAACTTCAAAGATGAGTAAGTCATCTGGCTCTGCCGCAGGCGTTCTAGAACTGATGGACACACCTGAGGCCAATACAAAAAAGATTAAGAGTGCAGCAACTGATGCTGGCCGCGAAGTGAAATTTGACGAGAAAGAAAAGCCTGGCATTAGTAATTTGCTGACAATTCATTCCTCACTTTCAGGAACTTCAATTGCAGATCTTGAAAAACAGTTTGATGGCAAGGGTTATGGCGACTTTAAGGGCGAAGTTGCTGAAGTAGTAGTTGAGTACTTCCGACCTATCCGAGCAAAGGCACTAGAGCTTTTAGAGGATGAAAAGCACCTCATTGATCTTTTGCACGAAGGTGCAGACAAAGCACGCGTAGTGGCCTCAGCAACCCTTCAGGACACCTATAAAAACCTGGGTTTAGTGAAGTAATAAAGCCAGCATCTCAACCCCTAGTTGAGAGTTTTCCAAAACGTTACACCCCTGATACCAAAATCAAGCCTGGCTTGTTGAGTTTAATCGGGCCTCGGTAATAGGCTCCCAATCACACAAAGCTTCAATATGTGCCCTTAAAAGCAGGTATTGAAGATCCCCTTGAATCCTTGGAGGAAAATTGAAGAAAGTATTTCGTCTTGTAGCAGTTGTTGCTGCAACTGTTATGGCAGCGACAGCATTTGTTGCTCCTGCAGCTACAGCCGCAACAAAGGTAAAAGTAGGCCTTGCTTATGACATCGGTGGACGTGGCGATAAGTCATTCAACGATTCAGCAGCAGCAGGTCTTGATCTTGCAAAGAAGAACCTAAAGGTTACGGCTCGTGAAGTAACTGTTACACAGGGTTCAGATTCAGAGCGCGAAGACAAGCTTCGCTTGTTAGCAAAGGCTGGATTCAATCCAATCATTGCTGTTGGTTTCCTCTACGCAGGACCAATCAAGAAGGTTGCATCTGATTACCCAAACACACAGTTCGCAATCATCGATGATGCTTCAGTAGATCTACTGAACGTTGCTGGTCTTGTATTCGCTGAAGAGCAGGGTTCATACCTAGCTGGCGTTGCAGCAGCACTTGCATCAAAGTCAGGAAAGATCGGTTACATCGGTGGAGTACGTATTCCTCTACTACAGAAGTTTGAAGCTGGATTCGTTGCTGGTGTTAAGGCAACAAAGAAGTCAGCAACTGTTGACGTCAAGTACGTCACAGAGCCACCTGATTTCGGTGGTTTCAATGACCCAGCTAAGGCAAAGGTTATTGCAAAGGGAATGATCGATAAGGGTATCGATGTTATCTACTCAGCAGCAGGTGGATCAGGTGCGGGTAACTTCGCAGCTGCAACAGAGGCTGCAAATGCTGGCAAGAAGGTTTGGACTATCGGAGTTGACTCTGATCAGTACCTAACCGCTTCAGCTGCAGAGAAGAAGAACATGCTCACATCAATGATCAAGCGCGTTGACCGTGCTGTTTACGATGTTATTGCAACAGCTGTTGCAGGTTCATCTGTAAACGATGTTCTAGATGAGTCCGGTATCTACGGTCGTCAGTACAACCTCTCACTTGATGGTGTTGGCGTTTCTTACTCAGGTGGATACATCAACAAGTACAAGGCACAGATCGATAAGGCTGCTGCTGCAATCAAGTCAGGCAAGATCAAGGTTCCAACAAAGCCATAATCTGGCTTAAGTAAGTGGCGTTTGGCCCAGCAATGGAGTTTAATCTCCTTGTTGGGCCAAATGTTTTTCCCAGAATAAATTGAATCAAAGGAGAGTTTAAGTGTCTGTAGCAGTAGAACTGCGACACATTACTAAGCGCTTTCCAGGCGTAGTAGCCAATAAAGATGTTTCGCTGAAAGTTGAAACAGGCACAGTCCATGCTCTCGTCGGAGAAAACGGTGCTGGCAAGTCAACTGTTATGAAGATCCTTTATGGAATGCAGCGCCCTGACTCTGGTGAAATTTTGGTCAATGGCCAAGCTGTTAACTTTAAAACTCCCAATGATGCAATTGATGCGGGCATCGGCATGGTCCATCAGCACTTTATGTTGGCAGATAACTTCACAGTGCTAGAAAATATTATTTTAGGTTCTGAACCACAACATGGTGGCACTATAGATTTTGCAAGTGCCCGGAAAAAAGTTGTTGAAATGGCCCAGCAGTACGGACTAGATATTGATCCAGATGTTCTTGTTGAAGAGCTAGGTGTTGGACAGCGCCAAAGAGTTGAGATTCTTAAGGTCTTATTCCGCGGTGCTCGAATTTTGATTTTCGATGAACCAACCGCTGTGCTAGTTCCGCAAGAAGTAGATGATCTCTTCCAGGCACTTGAAGGCTTACGCGATCAAGGAATGGCGCTAATTTTTATTTCACACAAGCTTGATGAAGTATTGCGCGTGGCTGATGAAGTAACCGTTGTGCGCCAAGGCTCTACTGTGGCTGAGGTTAAATCAAAAGATGTCACGGCCCGTCAATTGGCTGAATTAATGGTTGGAAGTGAACTTCCAAAGCCTTCTACATTGGGTCACACACGCCGAGAAGAAATTACCCTGTCACTAAAGGATGTCTCAGTCCCAACAACGACGGGCAGTCGTGATTTGTTAGCAAATATCTCTTTTGATCTACATGCTGGTGAAGTAATTGGCATTGCAGGTGTTGAAGGAAATGGTCAGGCTGAATTAGTTGAAGCCATCATGGGTCTGCGTGATTACACGGGTTCCATTCAATTTAATGGCTCAGGAATCGATGATTTATCTGTTGCAGATAGACACGATCTGGGAATCGGTTTAATCCCTGAAGATCGTCAACGTCAGGCGTTAATGATGAACTCACCATTATGGGAGAACAGAATTCTTGGCCATCAACGCAGTAAGCCTGTGATGCGTGGCTTTGTGATTGATAAAAAGGCAACAATTGAAAGCACTCGCACAATCATGGATGAGTTTGATGTTCGCGCACCTGGCCCAGATACTTTGGCAGCGGCACTCTCTGGTGGTAATCAGCAGAAGTTTATTGTTGGTCGCGAGATGAGTAAGGCTCCAGCACTTTTGGTTGCATCTCATCCAACGCGTGGTGTTGATGTTGGTGCACAAGGTGCTATTTGGGATGTTCTACGCAAGGCTCGTGAAAAAGGAATGGCAATCGTTTTGATTTCAGCCGACCTTGAAGAGTTAATTGGAATGTCTGATCGACTTCTTGTTATGTTGCGCGGTTCGATTACGGCAGAACTTGATCCAGCAAAGACGACTCCAGAGCAGCTAGGTTCTGCGATGACAGGTGCAGCATGAGTAACTTGCTAACTATAAAGCTGTCTCTCAGCAAGGTTGGCTTAGCAGTTGCCGCACCTTTGGCTGCAGCTATTTTCTCGATTGCAGTTTCAAGTATTGCCGTCATTGTCAGCAATAAATCCCCTCTTGAAGCCTTTAGAACTATGTGGGAGTACGGCACAGAAATAGGATCTTTGATGGAGATCGTTAATACTGCTACCCCGTACTACATCGCAGCAATTGCTATTGCAGTAACTTTTAGAGCAGGTCTTTTTAACATCGGCGTTGAAGGTCAATTACGCCTAGGTGCGCTCTTTAGTTGCTACATCGGTGCAATGTTTGTTCTTCCACCAGTTCTACATGTTGCAGCAGTCTTTATTGTTGCCATGACATTCGGTGGATTATGGGCTGCAATCGCTGCATACTTAAAGGTTAAGCGAGGCGTGAATGAAGTTATTTCAACAATCATGCTTAATGCTCTTGCAGGTGGCCTGTCTGCTTACCTGTTATCAAAGCACTTTGCAGTAATTGAAGAGGGCTCAAATAACCTTCAGACTAAGCAGCTTCCAGCATCGGCTCAAGTACCTGACTTGATGCCACTATTGCGCAAGCTAGGTGTTGAAGATCAGCCTGGCGGCGGCGTATACGGAATGTTTTTCGTGGCTGTTGCTCTCGGATTTATCTTCTGGTTTGTCGTTAATCGCACCCGTTTTGGATTCGAACTTCGTGCATCTGGACTAAATCCAATTGCAGCAAGAGTAAGCGGTGTGAATTCAAAGAAGATGACATTTATCGCTCTCGTTATTTCCGGAGCTATTGCAGGACTTTCAGGTTTACCTGAAGTTCTGGGACAGACGCACTCGTACAACTTAGGGTTCCGTGCAGGAATTGGATTCTCGGCAATCGCAGTTGCACTCTTGGGTCGTAACTCTGCTGGAGGAATGGCTGTTAGCGCACTTTTGTTTGGATTCTTAGAAGTAAGTTCACGTTCCTTGGAACTCATTGATATTGCGCCAGAAACCTATGTGATTATGCAGGGATCAATTCTTTTGAGTTCTGTTGTTGCTTATGAAGTTGTGAGACGCTTTAAATTAACTTTGCAAAGCAATGAATTAGCTAAGGTGGTGCAGGGATGAAAGCCATGAAACTCCTGCGTTATGCAACCATGCTTGTTTTTGTCTTGGCTTCAATTCGCATCATTACAGGTGCTTCTGACCTGACAAGTACTGGAACAGCATCTGCTGCACTGCTCTTGTCCGTTCCAATTGTTCTTGCGGCGCTAGGTGGTCTGTTCTCAGAGCGTGCAGGTGTTGTGAACATCGGCCTTGAAGGCATGATGATCATGGGTGCGTGGGCAGGCGGATACATCGGTTCACAACACGGACCATGGGCAGGCTTACTTGCAGCGGTTGTATTTGGTTCTTTAGGTGCATTAGTGCATGCAATCGCAACTGTGACATTTGGTGTTGACCATGTGGTCTCAGGTGTTGCGATCAACATTATCGCTGCAGGACTTGTGCGATATTTATCTACGCTTTTGTATAAGGCTGGATCATGGCCGGGACCATCACAATCTCCAGGAATTGAAACTATTCCGCTCAATGGTTTACCAGTTCTATCAGGGGGCCAATACTTTGGTTGGAAGAGCCCAGATCTATTGGGTTCGATTGCTAACCTCAACTGGTTCTTTATCTCTGATTTCGCCTCAATTCTTCGTGGTTTAACCGGGGATGTTTCATATGTAACTATTGTTGCAATCTCATTTGTACCGTTGGCTTACTTCATCTTGTGGCGCACCGCTTTTGGTTTGCGACTACGTAGTGCTGGCGAAGCTCCAACAGCTGCAGAATCACTTGGTGTTAACGTCTATGCGATGAAGTATGCAGGAGTGCTAATTTCAGGTGGTTTAGCTGGATTAGGTGGTGGCTTCTTGGCCATTGTTGCCGCAAGTAATTACCAAGAAAATCAGGTTGCTGGCCGTGGATACATTGGCCTTGCAGCACTTCTCTTTGGTAATTACCGTCCAGGTGGATTGTTAGCAGGTGCGGGATTGTTTGGTTTTGCTGATGCTCTTCAACTTCGTGACTCAACTGCAATCCACGCGCTTCTTCTGTTTATCGTAGTGATTCTTGCATTTGTGGCTTTCAGAAAATTCAGAGCAGCAAAGCATGTAAGTGCAGCATTAAGTCTTGCATCGGCCGGATTCACATTGTGGTTCTTCTTTGCAGTTGACGAACTTCCAGGTCAGCTCGTAACAATGACTCCATATATTGCAACGATTTTGGTAATGGCACTTGCATCACAAAGATTGCGAATGCCGGCTGCTGATGGATTGCCATACCGCCGTGGTGGTTTGCGATGACTCAGATTAATTGGGATCAGATCCACCAGGAAGCTATTGGAGCAATGAAGAATGCATATGCTCCATATTCAAAGTTTCCAGTCGGCGTTGCAGCACTCGTCAGTGATGGTCGAATTGCAACCGGTTGTAATGTTGAGAACGCAAGTTATGGCGTTGGGCTATGTGCTGAGTGTGGGTTAGTTTCTAATCTGATCTCTACGGGTGGCGGGCGATTAATCGCCGTTGTCTGCGTTGATGGACAAGGAAATTACTTGGCTCCATGTGGACGTTGCCGCCAATTGTTATTTGAGCATGGTGGCCCTGAAGCATTGCTCATGACAGATGATGGACCACAGAAAATGTCTGCGATGTTGCCTTGGGCATTTGGCCCAGATGATCTCGACCGCAACGAGCGCTAAGTGATTGAAGCCTTCTCAGCCGCTGAAATCATTGCGGCAAAGCGAGATCACCATTCATTAACTGATCCTCAAATCGACTGGGTAATCGACGCCTACACACGAGGCGCAGTTGCTGATGAACAAATGTCCGCACTGCTCATGGCTATCTTGCTTAACGGAATGGAAAATCGTGAGATTTCACGGTGGACCGATGCAATGATCAACAGCGGCGAACGCATGAATTGGTCTGCACTCTCTCGTCCAACAGTTGATAAGCATTCAACGGGCGGCGTTGGCGACAAAATCACATTGCCACTTGCACCTTTAGTTGCGGCATGTGGCGCAGCAGTTCCACAACTATCTGGTCGAGGACTAGGCCACACAGGTGGAACTTTAGATAAGTTGGAATCTATTCCAGGATGGCGTGCTTCTCTGTCCAATGAAGAAATGTTAAAAGTTTTGCAAGATTGCGGCGCTGTAATATGTGCAGCTGGTGCTGGATTGGCTCCTGCAGATAAGAAGTTGTATGCACTGCGCGATGTGACAGCAACTGTTGAAGCGATTCCACTAATTGCATCATCGATCATGAGTAAGAAAATTGCTGAGGGAACAAGTGCTCTAGTGCTAGATGTTAAAACTGGCGCTGGTGCATTTATGAGCGATCCAGAAAAAGCAAAAGAGTTAGCTCACGTAATGGTGGGACTTGGAAAGCGTGCTGGTGTTAAGACTTTAGCTTTGGTAACTGCGATGGATGTTCCCTTGGGATTAACTGCAGGTAACGCACTTGAAGTTCGGGAGTCCGTAGAAGTTCTTGCTGGTGGCGGACCAGCTGACATTGTCGAGTTAACTGTTTTGTTGGCACAAGAAATGTTAGAAATCGTTGGCATTAAGGGAGCAGATCCTGCAGCTGCACTGAAAAATGGAAAAGCAATGGATGTGTGGCGTCAAATGATTTCTGCCCAAGGCGGAGATCCTGATGCAAAGCTTCCTGTTGCAAAAGAAAATACTGTCGTAACTGCACAAAGCAGCGGAACAGTTTTGTCGATGGATGCCATGAAGGTCGGAATGGCAGCCTGGCGCTTAGGTGCTGGGCGTTCTCGCCAAGGCGAAGCTGTCCAAGCCGGGGCTGGAATTGAAATCCACGCTAAGCCAGGCGATATTGTGAGCGCTGGAGCGCCTCTATACACGCTCCACACAGACACTCCAGCCGCCTTTACCAGGGCTTTGGAGTCACTGGAGAACTCTGTGACTATTGGATCAGTACCTGCCGGCGGTATCGATCGCCTGCCGTTAATTATTGAACGTATTGTTGATTAAGGGGCCAAATAAATGTCAATGAACAGTATTCCTACAAAGGAACAGATCAAACTAGTTCCAAAGGTTTTGTTACATGATCACCTTGATGGTGGACTGCGACCACAAACAATCATTGATATTGCCCAAGAGATCGGATACACCGCCCTTCCAACTCATGACGCAGCAGAGCTTGCAACATGGTTTCGCGAGAGCTGTGACTCAGGATCTTTAGTTCGCTATCTTGAAACCTTTGATCACACGATTGCAGTCATGCAGCGTCGCCAAGACATCATCAGAGTTGCCCGTGAGTGCGCACTTGATCTTGCTCGTGACGGTGTTGTCTATGCAGAAGTCCGCGGCGCACCTGAATTGTTTACTGGACGAGGTCTTTCAATGGCAGATGTTGTTGAAGCAACAATTGAAGGTTATGAAATTGGTATGAAAGAGGCAGCAGCTGAGGGTCACCCAATTGTTGTGCGTTCACTGTTATGCGGAATGCGTCAGAACAAAAACTCGCAAGAAGTTGCTGAGTTAGTTGTTAAATACCGAGATAAGGGGGTTGTTGGCTTTGATATCGCTGGTCCTGAAGATGGTTTCCCGCCATCTGATCAAAAAGATACTTTTGATTATCTTCGTAAAGAAGATGCCCATTTTACTATCCATGCTGGTGAAGCGTATGGAATCCCGTCCATCTGGGAAGCCATCCAACTCTGCGGAGCCGAAAGACTAGGTCACGGTGTTCGAATCATCGATGACATTGATTTTTCTGGTTCAGAACCAAAATTAGGTCGACTTGCATCATATGTTCGCGATCGACGTATTCCATTGGAACTATGCCCCACTTCAAATCTACAAACCGGAGCAGCAACAAGTTATGCCGAGCACCCAATTGGCGCATTGGCAAAGCTTCGTTTTCGCGTAACTCTAAATACTGATAACCGTTTGATGAGCCAAACCTCTATGTCTTTTGAGATGGAAGAGGCGGTAAAGGCATTTAAGTGGGACTTTGCAGAGCTTCAAAGAGTCACTATTAACGCTATGAAGAGCGCATTTATCCCATATCCAGAACGTTTAAAGATCATTGATCAGATCATCAAGCCTGGGTATGCAAAGGTTTCATCTGGTTCATGATCGACTTTAATGACCCAGCCTTTGTATCTAATCCATACCCGGCTCTGAAAGAACTTCGTGCTGCAGGTCAACCTGTGTGGCACGAGGGGATGCAGATGTTTCTTGCTGCCCGACATAGTGATGCAAACGATGTTTTTCGTAATAAATCATTGGGCAGAATTTTCAAAGAGAAGAGTCCAGAGTTTGAGTGGGAAATCTTCAACTGGCTTCATGCTGATTCAATTTTAGATAGCGAACCCCCTAAGCACACTCGACTACGCTCACTTGTTGCAAAAGCTTTTAACCGACAAAAGATCGAAGGAATGCGCCCTGCAGTTGGCCGCATCACTGAGCAACTGCTAGATGCAATTGATCAGAAAGTTAAGTCAGGTCAAACATTTGATCTCATTGCAGATTACGCCGAACCATTGCCGGTAAAGATCATTGCCGACCTTTTAGGTTTTCCAGAATCTGAAGAACATTTGCTTCGGCCATGGTCGCAAGCAATTGTGAAGATGTATGAAGTAAACCCAAGTGTGCAGTACCAAAATGAAGCAAAGCTTGCAGCAAAAGAGTTTGCCGATTATGTCCGTGATTTAGCGGAAAGCCGTAAAAAAACTCCGGGTGCGGATTTGATTTCAGACCTTGCAAGTGTGGAGGAAAATGGCGAGAAGTTGAATATGCACGAACTTGTTGCTACTTGCGTCTTGCTACTTAACGCCGGACATGAGGCAAGTGTGAACGCATTTGGTAATGGAATGGTTGCCGTGCTTCAGCGCCCGGATCAAGTTGCATTGCTTCGTGATAATCCCCGTGGCATTACAGATACCGCCCTAGAAGAATTCATGCGCTTTGATGCCCCACTACATTTGTTTGAACGCACGGCAACCGCAGATACTGAAATTGGGGGAGTATCGATCAAAGAGGGGCAAAAAATAGCCGCCCTGATTGGCTCTGCAAACCGTGATGAATCAGTGTTTTCTAGCCCAGAATCGATGGATTTATCCCGTGACCCAAATCCTCATATTGGTTTTGGCGCAGGCATTCACTTTTGTATAGGCGCACCACTGGCTCGACTTGAGATGAGCGTTTCCTTGCCAGCGTTGTGGGAAAAATACCCAAATATGCAATTAGCAGGCGAAGCGATTCGCAGACCTACCTTTGTATTGCGCGGCTATGAAAGCGTTGCAATCCAAGCTAGTTAAAGTCCTATTGGATGCCAAACAGTTTTGGCTTCCATAAAGGCAATGATGCGGCCGGGATCTGCTGACTTAAAAGAATGAATTCGCTTTAGGTTTTCAGCTCCAGCAACTTTGATGTCAGCATGTTTTTTTGTTGGCAACCCTGAAATATCTAATGCATCGATATCCATGTGAGATGCCATCCATGGCGCAATCTCATCTTTTTTGCCTGTCAAGATATTGATAACACCTGCAGGTAGATCACTAGTTGCTAGAACTTCAGCAAAGGTCATTGCAGACAATGGAGCCTTTGTACTTGCTAGAACGACAACCGTATTTCCGGAGGTAATAATCGGTGCAATGACATCGATGAGTCCAAGCAGTGATGGAGTTTCAGGTGCAATGGCAGCAACGACTCCCATGCTTTCAGGGATCGTAAAGTTATAGAAAGGCCCTGCAACAGGATTTGTTGATCCGGAAAGGGATGCAATTTTATCTGTCCAACCCGCATACCAAACGAGACGATCAATAGCTTCAGTGACCTCTTTGTCAGCCTTTGCCTTTGTTGCACCGGTGACGTTAACGATCTCTTCTACAAATTGTCCGCGGCGACCTTCTAGCATTTCTGCGATGCGATAAAGAATCTGTCCACGATTATATGCCGTTGCTTTGTTCCAGCCAGCATGAGCAGCGCGAGCTGCAACTACTGCATCACGCAAATCTTTACGAGATGCAAGACATGGGTTTGCAACAAATACACCCTTTGCATTCTTGACTTCATATGTTCGCCCTGATTCTGAGCGAGGGAATGCGCCATTGATATATAGCTTGTATGTCTTCTTCACATCGATGCGATTACTCATGGCTTACTCCCTTCAAATATGCAGACAGGCCGTGGCGTCCACCTTCGCGGCCCCACCCCGATTCCTTATATCCACCAAATGGTGATGTTGGATCAAACTTATTAAATGTATTAGCCCAGATAACACCTGCGCGTAGTTGTTGGGA
>Ga0214919_10002567_pt1 | contig 28425 bp, 28 predicted proteins | sample LL1503_MetaG_FD_177994 | JGI IMG/M metagenome (GOLD analysis project Ga0214919, IMG submission 177994) | Freshwater microbial communities from Lake Lanier, Atlanta, Georgia, United States - LL-1503 | ecosystem: Environmental > Aquatic > Freshwater > Lake | place: USA: Georgia | collected... | reverse complement strand
CGTATATGGCTACCCAAAAATCCAAAATCATTTACACCCTGACCGACGAGGCTCCCTACTTGGCAACAGCAGCCTTTTTGCCAGTTATTCAGACCTTCACTCAGCCTGCTGACATCGAAATTGAAACCAGCGACATTTCTGTTGCAGGCCGAGTTTTGGGCGAGTTTCCCGACTACCTGACACCCGAACAAAAGGTGGCAGACAACTTGGCAGATTTGGGCAGGCGCACGCTTCTTCCTGAAACCAACATCATCAAATTGCCCAACATCAGCGCTTCTGTGCACCAGTTGGCCGGCGTGATCAAAGAACTCCAATCCCAAGGATTTAATGTTCCTGATTGCCCTGAAGACCCCAAAACAGATGCTGATAAAGCCATTAGCGCTCGCTACTCCAAATGTTTAGGAAGTGCCGTCAATCCTGTTTTGCGTGAGGGCAACTCAGACCGCCGCGCCCCGCTGGCTGTGAAGAACTTCGCCAGAAAAAACCCGCACAGCATGGGCGACTGGAGCATGGCTTCACGCTCGCACGTGGCCCACATGAAACACGGCGACTTCTACCATGGCGAGAAATCCATGACGTTGGACAAAGCACGCGACGTCCGCATGGAACTCATCACCAAGTCAGGTCAAACTGTGGTCTTGAAAACCAAGGTCTCTTTGCAGGCTGCCGAAATCGTCGACAGCATGTACATGAGCAAAAAAGCGCTGTGCGAGTTTTACGAAGAGCAGATGGAAGATGCGCGCAAATCAGGCGTCATGTTCTCCTTGCACGTCAAGGCCACCATGATGAAAGTGTCTCACCCCATCGTGTTTGGACACGCTGTCAGAATTTTCTACAAAGAAGCCTTTGAAAAGCATGGCAAGTTGTTTAATGAGTTGGGTATCAATGTCAACAACGGCATGGTCGATCTTTATGAAAAGATTGAATCCCTGCCCCATTCTTTGCATGACGAAATCATTCGCGACCTGCACGCTTGCCACGAACACCGCCCCGATTTGGCCATGGTCGATTCAGCCAAAGGCATTACCAACCTGCATGCGCCCAACGATGTGATCGTAGACGCCTCCATGCCCGCCATGATTCGCATTGGTGGCAAGATGTGGGGAGCTGATGGCAAACCCAAAGACACCAAAGCAGTTATTCCCGAGTCCACATTTGCCCGCATCTACCAAGAGGTGATTAATTTCTGCAAAACCAACGGCAACTTTGATCCCCGCACCATGGGCACAGTGCCCAACGTTGGCCTGATGGCGCAACAAGCTGAGGAATACGGCTCACACGACAAGACATTTGAAATTGCAGAAGACGGCATTGCCAACATTGTGGACATCGCCACAGGAGAAGTCTTGTTGTCACAAAACGTTGAAACGGGTGACATCTGGCGCTTGTGCCAAGTGAAAGATGCCCCCATTCGCGATTGGGTCAAATTGGCCGTCACACGTGCTCGCAACTCTGGCACACCTGCTTTGTTCTGGCTTGATCCTTATCGCCCTCATGAAGCGGAAATGATCAAGAAAGTCGAAACCTACTTGAAAGACCACGACACCAAGGGCCTGGACATTCAGATCATGTCTCAAGTTCGCGCCATGCGCTACACGCTTGAACGCGTGATACGCGGCTTGGACACCATCTCTGTCACTGGCAATATCTTGCGCGACTACCTCACCGACTTGTTCCCCATCATGGAGCTAGGCACCAGCGCCAAAATGCTGTCTGTTGTACCGTTGATGGCTGGCGGCGGCATGTACGAAACAGGTGCAGGTGGTTCAGCACCTAAGCACGTGAAGCAGTTGGTCGAAGAGAACCACCTGCGTTGGGACTCACTGGGTGAGTTCTTGGCCTTGGCAGCTTCTTTGGAAGATTTGGGAATTAAAACTGGCAATCAGAAAGCCAAGGTATTGGCCAAAGCACTCGATGCTGCCACTGGGTCCTTGTTGGCCAACAACAAAAATCCATCGACCAAAACGGGTGAATTGGACAACCGCGGCAGCCAGTTCTACTTGGCCATGTACTGGGCACAAGAACTTGCAGCTCAAACGGAAGACAAAGATTTACAAACCAAGTTTTCAACTTTGGCCAAATCTTTGACTGAAAATGAAAAGAAAATTGTGGACGAATTGAAAGCGGTACAGGGCAAACCCGTGGATATTGGTGGCTATTACAAACCCTCAACTGAGTTGCTGCAAAAGGTCATGTGCCCAAGCAACACTTTCAATGCCATTTTGAGAGCCGCCCACGCTTGATGATGTCACTCACACCTGCTTTTCAGCAGGTGCCTTGTGCCAAAACCGCACCACTTACATGGTGCGGTTTTTTGACGATTGAAACAGATCCGTTTGATTCACATTGGCAGCAGTTGCACGTGCTGCTGGCTTTTTGGTCTTTTTAACTTGGGCCGCTGCTTTGAGAGGCGACAACTCCAAAATGGCAGGTGTCTTCTTTTCATCGGAGGCAACGCCCATGCTTTGGGCCCCTGGTTTTTTAGCCGTTAACTCTGCTGGCCAACGCTTCAATCGCTTTAATTCACCGCGATTCATACAGCGGTAGAGCGCCAGCAATTCCGCAGACGACTCAGACTCAAGCGCAACGTATTGCTTGCCTAAGTAGTTGATCTCTCTTGCGCAAATAGACAAAGACCCCTCACTTGTTTTGAGATCCGTTCTAGAAAAGGCGGTAATGGCGCGCAATGTGATTTTGTTCATACAAAGTCTAGTTTAACAACTTATGGTTGAAAATCCAATAGTCAAATAACCAATGGTTTAAAACTATAGGTCGTCAAGCAAATTGTTTAAAAACATAAGCTTAGCCTCTGATTGCATCCCAGATGAGTTTCAAAGAGACCAGAAAGAGCCCCGCCTGAACCAATTTGAAAAACCAAGCCTCTGCAATTCGTTGGGTGAGATAGGCGCCTAAAAAAGTGCCAAGAAGCGCAAAAGGCACCAAGACAAGCGCGCTCATCAAGTCATCCAAACTGTATGGGTTGAGATTTTGATAAGGGCCAATTTTGGCCACATTGATAATGGCAAACAAAATGGTGGCAGTCCCTGCAAACTCTGCCTTGGGTAGCTTCTGGGGCAATATGAAAACTTGAAAAGGAGGGCCTCCCGCGTGGGCAATGAAACTGGTAAAGCCAGAAACAGCCCCCCAAAAAGCACCTTTGGGAACCGATGCGGGCAAGGCGCTATCAACCTGCCCTCGCTTGAACCAAGTTTGCAAACAAAAACTCACCCCGACCAATCCGATGATGAGTTTGATGGTCAGGTCTGAAATCATGGATGCCGTGAACCACCCAATCAAGACACCCACCATACTGGCCGGCACCAAGATTTTCAAATTGATGCGACTGAAATTCCTTCGGTAAAGCCACACGCTAACGACATCAGAAATGATGTAGATGGGCAATAAAAGAACGACGGCTTTCAAGGGTGACATCACCAAGGAAAGCAAGGGCACTGACATCATGCCCACCAAGGGCAAGCCACCCTTGGAAATGCCAATGAGCACGGCTGCAAGACTGGCAACCACCAAATACTGACTAACTTCCATGTCAACCTTGATTCAAAACACTTTCACGTGTTTTTTGTTTATTCGAACAACTTGGGGTACTTCAAGATGCGCCAGCAACTGTAGGTCGCCAAGGCTGATATGCCCAGCGTGATCCAAATGACGAGCGCGTAACTTTGCGTCATGTCAAAAACCTGGCCCGCCAAAACGGGCCCCAACAAATTACCCAAAGCTGCGCCTGTGTAAAGCGTGCCAATGATGGCAGAAACAGCCCTGCCCCCAAACAGATCCATGCAGATGGCTGGCAGCAAAGAAACAATGCTGCCGTAGCTGAGCCCAAACCAAAGGGCAAACACTGCAAACATCCAAGGGTCTTGTGCGCCAGCCCATACCAAATAAGACAAGCCCATCAGGCCTTGCATAAACATAAGGGTTTTAATTCGCCCCATGCGATCGGCCAGCCAACCAATTGCAAATCGGCCCACCAAACTGCCAATGCCAATCAAGCCAACCAGGCCCACTGCTTGTGCATCCGGCACGCCAGCATCTCTGGCCGCAGCAGAAATGTGCGCAAAGGGCACAAACATGACCGGCGCACCCAACAAGGTGCCCATGTAGAGCCATTTAAAAGAGGGCGTTTTCAAAGCGGCCGGAAGTGTCAGGCCAGGCAGTTGGCCACTTGTGTTGCCATTTAGTTGAGGGGCACGCTTCAACAAAAAACCAGCCGACAAGCCAATCAGCATGACCCCTGCCGCCATCAATTGAAGCGCTTCTCGCCAATTGATCTCTGTCAGCAAGTAGCTCACGATCACCGGCAAAATGAGAGTGCCTGCACCGACACCCGAGCTGGCAATACCAGAGGCCAACCCACGGCGCTTGTTAAACCAAGGCTGAACACAGGCAATGGAGGGGGTGTAGACAAAGGCAATGCCCAATCCCACCAAAAGACCGTAGCTGAGATAGACGGTAGCCAAGCTTTGCGCCAAGCTGGTCAAAAACAAACCCATGGCGATGAAAACCATGCCGGTCATGCACACCAGGCGAGGGCCCCACCGGTCGGCCAACAAGCCGCCACCTGCACCTAAGACAAAGTACACCAAGCCGCAAAGACCAAAGATCCAAGAAACATCGGCCCGCTGCGCTGCAAATTCCTTGGCAAAGTTTTCAAAAAATGCTGCGAACGAATAGGACACGCCAAAAATGACGGCCAAACAGACAAAAGTTGCCCAGACCACCACCCATGCTCGGCGAGATTCCATTCGCCATTAACCCCGACAGGCCATAGCGGCAGGGATGATCTGCATTTTGTGGGGCATGAAGTGTCTTCCTGAAGCCTGGTTGATTGGCTTGTAGTTTAGTGTTTTTTAAAAAGTAACTGAATTTTTCTCAACTGCTTCGATTAGAAAGCAGCAACTCAATTTATGCTCTACTGTCGTTGTCTATGAAAGTACAAAGCATGAGCTCTCCCATCACTCCTCGGCTACCTGGCATTCGATTTGTGCACTCACCTGGGCCAACCCATGTCCCCGATGAAGTCATGCACGCCATGCAAAGGCCGATGACTGACTTGTCAGACCCCCGCGTGGGCGCCCTCATTGCGGCTTGCGAAAAAGGCATGAAAGAGTTGCTCCAATCGCCGGCCTCCGATGTCTTCTTTTACGCCAGCAATGGCCATGGTGTGTGGGAAGCCGCATCGGCCAATTTGGGCTCTGACCAACACAGCTTGTTGATTGCAGGCTCTGGCCATTTCTCTGACCAATGGGCCATTCAAACCACCGCCTTAGGCCTGTCTGTCATCAGAACACCTCATACAGAGGGTCAGCAAATTGATGTAGCCGCCATTGAAGCCGCACTTCGCGCAGACACAGCGCACAAAATCTCAGCGGTGATGGTGGTTCATACCGACACTGCCAGCGGTATCACAAGCGATCTTCAAGCCATTCGCGCTGCGATTAACCGTACCGGCCATCCAGCGCTGTATGTGGTCGATGTGGTGGCCTCCTTGGGCGCAGCACCCTTTGACATGGATGCACTGGGTGCCGATGTGTGTTTGGGCAGCTCTCAAAAAGGCTTGATGATGCCGCCAGGCCTTGGCTTTGTGGCCGTCAATGCCAAAGCTTTTGCATGGTCTGAGGCACACGCCAAACCTCGCTACTACTGGAGCTGGTCAGAGCGGAAAACCGACAACCAATCGGCCAAGTTTTGCGGCACCCCACCTTTGGCACACCTTGCAGGTTTAGAGGTTTCCTTGGGCTTGCTGAAAGAAGAGGGGCTGTCAGCGGTTCATGCACGTCACCAAAGATTGGGTGCAGCAGTCAGAGCAGCCGTCACTTGCTGGTCTAGCGCAGGCGCCATCAAACTACACTGCCAAGATCCAAAAGGCTTCTCATCTTCAGTCACAGCCATTGAAGTTGCTCACGGCATTGACCCAGAAGCCATGCGCACTGTGGCACGTGAAAAATTTCAAGTGGCCATTGCAGGCGGTTTAGGCCCCTTGGCTGGCCGCGTATTTCGAATTGGTCATTTGGGCGACATGAATGAACCCATGATCTTGGGTGCACTTGCGGGAATAGAAGCGGCCATGACGGTTCAAAAAATTCCCTATGGTCCCAATGGCATGGCAGCGGCCATTGCCTATTTGGCAGAGCACACACCCAGCCCTGGATAAGCTCAAGCGTCGTACGGCGGTATTTCTAGCGCCGCATACAAGGGCAAAATTTCAGCCCGAATTTGTTTGAAGTGGTAGGCGTAAACGAGGGCTGCGCTCAAGCCCGTTGCACCAAAAATCGCCAATGCGTTTTGGCTGCCAATGTGATCGGCCAACCAGCCAGAAAGCAAAGATCCGAGGGGTGACATGCCCAAGAATGACATCACATACAAGGCCGCCACGCGCCCCCGCAACTCGTCTGGCACGATGCTTTGCAGCACTGTATTGGTCGAGGCTGCCGTTAGCATCATGCTTAAGGATGAAACAAACAACATGGGCAAGGCCAGCCACAAACTCTCAGAGAAAGAGAAGGCCACCAAGGTGAGCCCCGCTACGCCGGCACTCCAGCCAATGACTTTGAACAGGCCTCGAATATTGGTTCTAGAGGCCAGGTAGATCATGCCGCAAACCGCGCCCAGACCAGCGGCGCTGTAAAGCAGACCCAAGGTTCTGGAATCGCCATGAAACCTTTGGCTGGCAAACCATGGCATCAGTGAACCATAGGAATGCAAACAAAAACTGCTCGCAGCCAGAAGTACCAATGCGCATCGGCTTGGAAAGAAGCCATAGGCGTATTCAATCCCCATCATGAGCTGCTTCAAGATACTCGAAGGTCCTTGTCTCGCAGCAGGTGTGGCCATGTTTGTGGCACGCAGCGCAAACAGTACCGCCAAGCGCATGACACAATTAACGGCAAAACTCCAAACCTCGCCAAATGCGGCTGTGACCAAGCCGCCCAACATGGGTCCAATGAATCTGGCGCCATTCATCACCGTTGAATTGAGTGCAATGGCGTTGGTCAATTCTTGGCGATCGGGTAAAAGTTTAGAAATGATAGCCTGCCTGGCTGGCGCATCAAAGGCATTGCCCAAACCAAGCACCGCATTGCCCAGCACCACATGCCATGCTTCAATATGCCCACTGACCACGAGAGCCAACATGACCAAGGACTGCAACATGGCCAAGGTGTTGGTAGCAAATAAAACGCGCCGAACATCTAGGCGGTCAAGCAAGACACCGGCAAATGGGGTGATCACCAACATGGGAATTTGCAAACTGAAGGCCGCCAAACCCAACATCAAAGTGGAGCCAGAAAGTTGGTACACCAGCCAACTGGTGGCAATCAATTGCACCCAGTTGCCAATTTGGGAGGTACCCTGCCCCACAATGAACAATCGAAAATTCCGGTGCTGAAGTGCACGCAGACTGTTCGGTAGTTTCATGGACTCGCAGCCAACTTGGCTTCTTCGAAATGGCGCTTAGAGGTGGTTGCCACTGCCGCCCTTTAAGTGGGCATTCATCTGCGCTTCGTTGGGCAAGAACAAAGCGATGACGGCACCCAAAGCAGCCACGCAGGTGAGCGCCACCATCAGTTGGGTAAAGCCGGCCACCTTCACGACAGGCCCAAGCAAGTAAACCGCAATTGAGCTGAAGCCAAACGAAATGGCAATGCGCGTGCCGCTCACACGCGAGCGCATGGCATCGTCAATGTACCGAACCACCATGGTGTCGCTGAATGGAATGGCACCAAAAACCATCACCATGTAAGCGATGGCTGCAACATACCAAATCCAACCAGAGGTTTGCGACGCCACCCCAAAAGCCACAATTTGAAGAAGTAGTATTCCAAAGAACAAAGGCTTCATGGGAAATTGATCGAGCAAACGACCGACCACCAATTGCGCCAACGAGGCCACCGCATAAACGGCAGCCAACAGCATGCCCAAACGAGAAGGGTCGTTGACCAAGCCATCGAGGCGCTCGGCTAACAACTGTGCATTGCCGTTGGTGGTGATGTTGAACAAAACGCTGCTGGTGGTGGCCGTTGCAACCATGACCGCGAAAGTTCGCCATGCCACATGCTTGGGCAATTGGACTGAATTGGATTTCTTTTTAGCGGGCGCATCCGACTCACGGGGTGCTGCCCAAGCAAATACAAAACCGCAAGCGATGGAGACCAAACCGGGCACGATGAAAGCCACTCGCCATCCCTGCCAAGCCACCAAAAATCCCGTTGAAAGGGCCGCTAAGGCAATGCCTAAATTGCCCGCTAGGCCATTGATGCCAATGGTGAACCCTGGTCGGACTGCTTTTTGGACCAACATGGGAATGCCAACAGGATGGTAAATGGCGGAAAAAACGCCTAGGACTGTGAGCGCAATGCCCATTTGGAGAGGGGTTTGAGTGAGTGAAACACCAATGGCCGACAAACCCATGCCGAAAAAAAACACCAGCATCATTTGTCTGCGTCCCCACAAATCCCCCATGCGCCCAGCAGGGATCGAGGCAAAACCAAACATCATGAAGGCGCCCACTGTGTAGGGCATCATGTCCTCCCAACCGGCCACCCCAAAATCTTGGGCGATGGCACTCACTGCGGTGGCAAAGATCAATAAAAACAGATGGTCAAGCGCGTGGCCCAAATTCAGCAGCAGAGAAGGAAGGAATGGCATGCAAGCTCGATTCAAGGATTGAGATAGCCGAAGGGGCATCCGAAAACACCCATGGAATCCTCATTAAACCGCGAAATTGAAGTGTTTTGTTGTGAACTTCACTCACAAAATCAAGGGAATATCCTGTGCTTAAAATCTAAAAATTCAAATAGGCTTAGGGCACAATTTCGATCCTGAGGAGTTTTAAATGGCATCTTTCAAGTTACGCCCATCATTTTCATGGGTCTCAACCCTGGCTTTATCAGTGGGCATGGCCAGTACCTTGCTGTCAGCCCCTGCCGCATTCGCGCAAGCCTTTCCAAACAAAGCCATACGACTGGTCTGCCCTTTCCCCCCAGGCGGTGCTGTCGATATTGCGTCCAGAGCGATTGCACTAGAGTTATCAAAAAATTTAGGCCAACCCGTCACGGTTGACAACAAACCTGGTGCAGGTGGCAACATTGGTGGCACGGACGTTGCCCGCTCCAACCCAGATGGTTACACCTTGTTCATGACCACCAGCGGCATTCAGGCCATCAATCCTGCGCTTTATGCCAAGATGCCTTTTGATCCCAACAAAGATCTGATACCCGTCACTGCCCTTGTCTCTTTGAACAATGTTTTGGTTCTCCACCCCTCGGTGAAAGCCAACTCTGTCGCAGAGGTCATCGCCCTTGCCAAAGCACAACCAGGCGCCATCAATTACGCCTCCAGTGGCAGTGGCACCAGCATTCACATGTCGGGTGAAATGTTCAGATCACTGACCAATATCTCCATGACCCACATTCCCTACAAAGGCAGTGCACCTGCATTGAATGACCTTTTGGGCGGTCAAGTCATGATGATGTTTGACAACATCCCTTCCGCCATTCCGCACATTAAGTCTGGCAAGCTCAGAGCGCTGGCCACCACAGGCGCCAAACGCGACCCCCTGCTGCCTGACTTGCCCACAGTGGCTGAAGCTGGGGTGCCAGGTTATGAGTCAGGTGTTTGGTTTGGTCTGGCCGTTTCAGCCAACACACCTCGCGACATTGTGATGAAACTCAACGCAGAAGCGGTGAAGGGCACCAAATCGCCAGACTTCGTTAAGCGCATGACCGACTTGGGTTACATCATCATGGGAACCAGCCCTGAAACCATGGCTGAAATGAACAAAGCAGAAGTTCAGCGTTGGGGCCCCATTGTCAGAGCATCTGGTGCCAAGGCTGACTAAGGCCCAACATCGGCAAAGGGCTAAGCACTTTGCCGTGTCATGACTTCAAGCCCCAAAACATGCCAGCCACGCCTCCTTTTCGCATCATCGTCATGGGTGTTTCTGGTTCTGGCAAGTCAACTTTGGCAGAGGGTCTCTCAAAGTCACTGTCATTGCGCATGAAAGATGGTGATGAACTTCACCTGCCAGAGAGTGTTGCCAAAATGAGCGCAGGCATTGCCCTTGAAGACGCAGATCGCTGGCCATGGTTAGATCGAATTGCGCAATACTTGGACAACAAGCCACCCGACACGACGGGTCATTCAGGTGGCATCGTGGCTTGCTCTGCTCTCAAGAAAATCTACCGTGATCGCATACGCCAGCAAACTGGCCCCGTGGTCTTTCTCTTTTTAAATGGCAAGCCCGAGCTAATTCTGAAGCGCATGCAGCAACGAAAAGGGCATTACATGCGGGCTGGCTTGTTAGACAGTCAACTGCAAACACTTGAAAAACCAAGTTTAGACGAACACGATGTGATTGAACTCGACATCCATCCATCCATTGATGAAATTCTTCACACAGCGCTTGGGCAACTCAAAGCCTATGCGCAAGTTGACCAAACACTTCCCACTGCTTCAATTCATACACAATAGGACTGTCATGTTCATTCGATGCGCATTTTTTCAAGGCAATGTCAAACCCGGCATGGAAGAAGCTTTCAACAACTACATTCGCAAAGAACTCGTGCCTTTGTGGACTCGTTTTCCTGGCGCGCAAGAAGTGCGCGTATTAAGGCAAGTTGAAAGTGATGTGGCAGATCCCCACTTTGGCATGGTGCTTTCTGTGCGCTACCCCACACGCGAATCGATTGAAATTGCATTGGCTTCAGAAGTTCGTCTCAAAAGCCGCGAAGTTTCAAAAAATCTCATTGCCATGTTTGATGGCACGGTCTTCCATACCGTTTTCAGCGCTGACGACTATGCACTGCCTACCGATTAATTATTTTCAACCACGTTAAAACCACAGGAGACTCCACCATGAAAATTTCTCGCATTCTCGTTGCTTGCCTGATCGCTGGCATGGGCTCGGCTGCATTTGCTTCCAAGTTCAACCTCAAAATGGGCCACGCTGTGAACACCACAGACGGCCAACACGCTGCAGCCATGAAGTTGGCTGAACTGGTCAAACAACGCACCAATGGTGATGTAGAAATTACCATTTTTCCCGCTAACCAATTGGGCAATGACGCAGCCATGATCAACGGCGTTCGCGGCGGCACCATTGACATCGTTTCAAGCGGCGCCTCCAACTACAACGGCATTGTGCCCAACACGGCAGCCATGGAATTGCCTTTTGTCTTTCGCAGCGCTCAGCATGCTTACACCGTTTTGGATGGCGCTATTGGCACCGGTGTACTCAACGAACTGGCCCCTCACGGCATGAAGGGCTTGGCATATTGGGAAAATGGCTGGCGCGCATTCACCAACAACAAGCGCCCAGTGAACAAGCCGGAAGACTTGAAGGGTTTGAAAATTCGCTCGACGCCCAACCCCTATCACATTCAAGCTTTTAAATTGTTGGGCATGAACCCTTCACCCATGCCGATTGCTGAGCTTTACACAGCCTTGGAAACTGGCACCTTTGACGCTCAAGAGCACCCTATCAACGTCACTTGGTCTTCTAAGTTTTACGAAGTTCAAAAGCACTTGACGGTCAGCAACCACGTCTACTCACCCTTGATTGTGGCCATGAACAAAGGCAAGTTTGACGCTTTGCCAGCCAACTACCAAAGCATTGTGGTGGAAGCAGCCCGTGAAGCTGCCAAGTACCAGCGCAACTTGAATGCATCCAATGCAGGCAAAGTTGTGGCAGACCTGAAAAAATCAGGCATGCAAGTCATTGAGATCGTTGACATGGCACCCTTCCAGAAAATTGTCTCGGCAGAAATTGCCAAAACATTTGGTGAAAAGAACGGTCCTGCTTTGTTGCAAGCCATCGAAAACACCAAGTAATTTGTGCTTCGAAAGCCCTCCTCATGGGAGGAGGGCTTTTTAATGTGTGGTTCCTATGAAAAAAATAAACAATCTGTTTTTCCAACTGGCAGAGTTCACACTGGTGATCATGTTGTCCGCCATGGTCATCATGGTCTTTGGCAATGTGGTGCTGCGATACGGCTTTAACGATGGCATCATCAGTTCGGAAGAATTGTCTCGTTTCTTGTTCATTTGGATCACATTTTTGGGCGCCATTGTCACCATGCGTGACAACGCGCACTTAGGGCTCGACTCTGTAGTTCGAAAGCTAAGCCTTACAGGTAAAAAGATTGCATTTGGCATTTCAAATGTATTGATGCTCATGTGCTGTGTGCTCATGTTTTATGGCACTTTCAAACAACACGGCATCAATGCCACGACCCGATCCGGCGTTACGGAACTTCCCATGAGTTGGGTGTATGGTGTGGGTTACGTCACCAGCATTGCCATGGGCCTCATGATCATTGGCAAATTGGTACGCTTGGCCAAAGGCGAATTCTACGAAGCCGATCTCATCCAGGTGACTGATTCTGAAGAAGATGCCAAGCCGCACATGCAAGAGGTCGTCAAATGACCGTTTTTGTTTTCATTGCCTCGCTGCTGGCAGCCATGGCCTTGGGCATGCCCTTGGCTTTTTCACTCATCGTGTCCGGTGTAGCGCTCATGCTGCACCTAGACAACTTCGACACACAAATCGTGTCGCAAAATTTAATCAATGGTGCAGATAACTTCCCATTGATGGCAGTCCCGTTCTTCATGCTGGCGGGAGAGCTCATGAACGCGGGCGGCATGAGTCGACGCATCGTCAACTCGGCATTGGTTTGGGTGGGTCACTTTAAAGGTGGCTTAGGTTATGTGGCCGTTTTTGCAGCCCTCATCATGGCCAGCCTGTCTGGCTCTGCCGTGGCTGACACAGCAGCCTTGGCAGCTGTGCTCATGCCCATGATGCGCGATGCGGGTTACCGCATGGACCGCTCTGCAGGACTCATTGCGGCAGGGGGCATCATTGCTCCGGTGATTCCGCCCTCAATCGGCTTCATTTTGTTTGGTGTGATTGGTGGCGTGTCTATTTCCAAACTGTTCATGGCCGGTATATTCCCCGGTATTTTGATGGGCGTTGCTTTGCTCATCACATGGTGGATCGTGGCGCGCAAAGACGATGTCAAAGTCACAGAGCGTGTGCCCATGAAAGAAAAAATTCGGGTCACCATCGATGCATTTTGGTGCTACCTTTTGGCTCTGACCATCATTGGCGGCATGAAAATGGGCATTTTTACGCCCACAGAAGCTGCTGTGGTCGCGGTGGTTTACTCACTGCTCATTGGTCTATTTGTCTACCGAGAAATCAAGTTCAAAGACTTGTACGGCATCATTCTCGCTGCCGCGAAAACATCATCGGTGGTCATGTTCTTGGTAGCGGCGGCCTTGGTCTCGGCGTGGCTTATTACCATTGCCAATATCCCGGCTCAAGTGGTTGAGCTGTTGCGCCCCTTCATCGACAACCCGACCCTGCTGATGGTCATGCTAATGCTCTTAGTCTTGGTCGTTGGAACGGCGCTTGACTTTGCACCCACCGTCCTCATCTTGACACCCGTTCTGATGCCCTTGGTTCGCGAAGCCGGCATCAATCCTGTTTATTTTGGCGTCTTGTTCATCATCAACAACGCCATTGGCCTGCTCACACCGCCAGTTGGCACTGTGCTCAATGTCGTTTGCGGCGTGGGTCGCATTCCTATGCACGAGGTCATTCGAGGTGTCATGCCCTTCCTGATTTCACAAGTGATTGTGATGGGACTTTTGGTTGCATTCCCCATCTTGGTCATGGGTCCTCTTAAATGGCTCTTAAGTTAAATCTAATTCAACCATGACCGTACTTCATTCATTTCAACTCAAGGGCAAACTTGCCCTGATCACTGGCTCTTCAGCAGGCATTGGATTTGCGCTGGCCCGCGCTCTGGGCGAAGCTGGCGCCCATGTCATTCTCAATGGTCGCAATTCAGAGAAAGTAGCAGCGGCGGCTTCCATACTTCAAGCTGAAGGCTTAAAGATCAGCCAATCGGTTTTTGATGTAACCAACGCCCAAGATGTGGCAGCGGCTGTCAACAAAATTGAATCCGATGTGGGTGCAATTGAAATTTTGATCAACAACGCCGGTATGCAAATTCGCGGTCCTTTGCATGAATACAAGGACGAAGATTGGCACACCCTGATGCGCACCAACCTAGACAGTGTCTACTACGTTGGCAAAACTGTGGCGCAAAAAATGATTCCTCGTGGCCGCGGCAAAATCATCAACATCTGCTCTGTTCAAAGCGAACTGGGCCGCCCTGGCATTGCGCCTTACACTGCCAGCAAAGGCGCCGTCAAAATGCTCACCAAGGGCATGGCCATTGATTGGGGCCAATTTGGCATCAACGTCAATGGCATCGGCCCAGGTTATTTCAAAACCGAACTGAACCAAAAATTGGTGGACGATCCCCAGTTTTCTTCTTGGCTTGTGGGCCGTACCCCAAGCCGGCGTTGGGGCGATGTCGAAGATTTGGGTGGCGCAGCCGTCTTTTTAGCCAGCGACGCCTCTCGGTTTGTCAATGGGCACATCCTTTATGTGGATGGCGGCGTCACGGCTACACTCTAATTTTTCCGTTAAAAGGCACTTTTTATGCGCGCGCTCATTTGCCACTCTGCCAAAGACTTAAGAATTGAAACAACCCAGCTGCCCGACATGGGCCCCGATCAAGTTCGCGTGAACGTTGCCTTTGGGGGTATTTGTGGCTCTGATTTGCATTATTACCAACACGGCGGTTTTGGGACTGTGCGCATCAAACAACCCATGGCACTCGGGCATGAAATTTCAGGGGTGATCGGCGCTCTTGGTACGAACGTCAAACACCTCACAGTGGGTCAGCGCATTGCCATTTCGCCTTCGCGCCCATGCGGTTCTTGCCGCTTCTGCCAACTGGGGCAGCAAAATCATTGTTTGAACATGCGCTTCTTTGGCAGCGCCATGCCCTTTCCTCACATTCAAGGCGCCTTTGCCGAGCAACTCATCATTGAAGCCTACCAGGCCCATGCCATTGGCAAGCATTTAAGTCTTTCAGAAGCCGCGTTGGCCGAGCCCCTGTCAGTGGGCTTGCATGCCATTCAACGCGCTGGCGGCGTGCTGGGCAAGCAGGTTTTTGTCACCGGCTGTGGGCCCATTGGCTCGCTGCTCATTGGCGCTTTGCGCCGCGCCGGTGCGGCCCGCATTGTGGCCGCTGACATTGCAGACCTTCCTTTGAAATGCGCCAAAGAAATGGGCGCCGACGAAACCATCAATCTCAAAACCCAGCCCGAATTGCTTGACAAATACAAAACCGACAAAGGCCAGTTTGACGCCGTGTTTGAGGCCTCTGGTAGCGAGCCGGCTTTGCGGGCAGGCCTCGATGTCATCGTGCCGCGCGGCATCTTGGTCACGGTGGGCATGGGCGGCGACATGAGCTTGCCCATGACGCAGGTGGTGGCCAAAGAAGTTGATTTGCGCGGCACTTTCCGCTTCCATGCGGAATTTGCCACAGCAGTTCAGTTCTTGAATGAAGGTTTGATCAATGGCAAACCTGTCATCACGGGTATCTTGCCCATGGACAAAGCGGTTGAAGCCTTTGAATTGGCTTGCGACAAATCGCAATCATTGAAAGTTCAAATCGAATTTGAAGCCGCTTGATGAAAAGCCAAATTGACCATTTGGTCGTTGCTGCCCACAGTTTGCAACAAGGTGTTGAATGGTGTGAGGCCACCTTAGGCATCACACCCGCTGCGGGGGGTGAGCATGAAAAATACGGCACACACAACCGCCTGTTTAAAATTGCCACGCCCGCTTATCCAGTTGCCTATTTGGAAATCATCGCCATCAACCCCGATGCCGTGATTGAAAAAAAACCGCCCCCTGCGCGTTGGTTTGATTTGGACAACCCACAACTCCAAGCCGAGTTGCTCAAGTCACCTCGCCTCATTCACTTTGTGGCCAATACAACTAACATCCAAGACGCACGTCACGCATGGAAAGCCCAAGGCATTGATCGTGGGCCCGTGATCCATGCCAGCCGCAAAACGCCCAAGGGCTTGCTGCAATGGCAAATTACGGTCAGGTTGGACGGCGACAGGCTCTTTGACGGCACCCTGCCAACGCTCATTCAATGGGGCAAGCCTGAGGCAGCCGATCCTATGCATTTGCATCCTCGCAATCACTTGCCACGTTCAGGCGTGTCACTGAAGTCTTTGACCGTCTCGCATCCCAGTGCTGGCAAAATTCAAGCAGCCTATGACGCCATTTCGCTTGGCAACATTCCTGTCTTTGAGGGGACTGCAAACATCGTTGCCACCCTTCAAACACCCAAAGGTCTGGTTACGCTAGCAAGTTTAGGCATTTGAACAATGAACGCTTCGCTTCAATCCGCATCAGAGAGCGCGGTTAACGACAATTCGCCCATCGATGTCTTGATTGTGGGCGCAGGTTTGTCTGGCATTGGTGCCGCCAAACATTTGCAAATGCACTGCCCACAAACCAACTGGTGCATTTTGGAGTCAAGAGACGCCATTGGTGGCACATGGGACTTGTTTCGATATCCAGGGGTTCGATCAGACTCTGACATGTACACCTTGGGTTACTCCTTCAAACCTTGGCTAAATCACAAATCGATTGCCGATGGCAGCACCATTCGCCAATACATTCAAAAGGCGGCCGATGAAAACGGCATCACACCGCACATTCGTCATGGCCATTCCGTGACGCATGCCACATGGTCATCGGATGAAGCCTGTTGGACCATTACGGTCAGTCAAAAACAAAGTGATCAACCCGTCATTTTGAAAGCACGATTTTTGTACCTGTGCTGCGGCTACTACAGTTACAAAAATGGCTACCAGCCTGCCTTTCCAGGCCAAGCCAACTTCAAAGGCCAGTGGGTTCATCCTCAATTCTGGCCAGCCAAGCTGAACTACGATCAGAAAAAAGTGGTGGTCATTGGCAGTGGCGCAACTGCCGTCACCTTGGTGCCAGAAATGGCCAAAACAGCAGCTCATGTGACCATGTTGCAGCGCTCCCCCACTTATGTCGTCTCTAGGCCAGCAGAGGACAACTTCTCGCTGACTTTGCAAAAGTACCTGCCCATGAAATGGGCCTATCAAATCACACGCATTAAAAATGTCAGCTTTGGCATGCTGACCTATCAATTGGCTCGCAGGAAACCCGAGTTTGTGAAGCGCTACTTGGTGAAGATGGCTGCCATGCAATTGCGCTCGGATGAACAAGCCAAGCATTTTTCCCCTGATTACAATCCTTGGGATCAAAGACTCTGCCTTGTGCCAGACGGCGATTTGTTCAAACAAATCAGAAGCGGCAATGCCAGTGTGGTCACTGACACCATTCAAGCCGTCACTGAAAATGGCATTCAATTGAAAAGCGGCAAGACCCTTGAAGCAGACATCATCGTGTCTGCCACCGGTTTAACTTTGAACCTGTTGGGCGATATTCAAATTGAAGTGGATGGCAAGCCCTTCACTGCCTCTCAAGCCATGGCCTACAGAGGCATGTGGTTGTCTGACTTGCCCAATGCCATCATGACCTTTGGTTATACCAATGCTTCTTGGACTTTGAAAGCCGATCTCACCGCTGTGTACACCTGCAGACTGTTGAATTACATGCGCAAAAAGGGATACAGAAAAGCCGTGCCTGTTCGAGATGCTCAGGTCGAAGAGCAAGACTATTTATCGTTCACATCTGGCTATGTCCAACGCGCTCGCGACGTGCTTCCAAAGCAAGGCAAAATTGCGCCATGGCAAGTGAATCAAAATTATCTGAAAGATATCTTTCTGATTAAATACGGTCGTTTGAATGATGGTGTCATGCGCTTCAGCTAACTCTGTCGCTTTCCATCTTCTTTTCAACCCCTTCTTTTTCAGACCACCCAAGTCGAGGTACGCATGCTTGTTTTATGGATCTTGTTTTTGCTCTTCATGAGCCTCGTCGGATTGGTTTTGTTTGCGGCCTTTTCAAACAAGAAGGCTGAGCAACTTTTACCGCCAGCCGGCAGCTTTGCCGAATTAGGATCTACTCGCCTGCATTATGTCGATCAAGGACAGGGGCCGGTCATTGTCATGATCCACGGTTTAGCCGGTAATCTTCAAAACTTCACCTATGGCCTTGCGGCACCTTTAGCCCAAAAACACAGAGTCATTTGTGTTGATCGCCCTGGTTGCGGTTATTCAAAGCGCGCATCTAATGCCGATGCCAGTTTAGAAGCACAAGCCGATACCATTGTGAGCTTGCTAGACCACTTGCACATTGAGTCTGCCGTTTTTGTCGGCCATTCCTTAGGTGGCGCCATCTCATTGGCTGCAGCGCAAAGACACCCTGACAGAGTGAAAGCCTTGGCTTTGATTGCGCCTCTGACGCATTTACCCGATGAACCCTCACCCGCCTTTAAAGCACTCGATGTTTCATCGTCATGGCTCCGATCTATTCTCGGTTGGACCTTGGCCATTCCTGGAACGCTTTATCGAATGTCATTGAGCTTGAAAATTATTTTTGGCCCTGAGAGAGCTCCCGCAGACTTTGCCATTCGAGGGGGAGGCATCTTGTCACTCAAGCCTCAGACCTTCATCAGCGCCTCTAGCGACTTACAAAATGTGGGCTGGAGCATGCTGCCATTGAAGCGGCATACGCCAGCATGCAAACACCGGTGCATGTGCTGTTTGCCAAGGAAGATCGAATTTTGGATTGCAAACTGAATGGCGAAGATTTGCCCTCTCGCATTCCTGGCGCACAAATTACCTTGGTCAGCGGTGGGCACATGTTGCCTGTGACCCAAGTAGAACTGTGTGTTCAATTCATTGAAGGCGTGGCAGGGTAAGACACAGGCTTGGCGTCTTGGTGCCACACTTTGTACCTGTGCATCACAACTGCATAGGCCTCTGAGTCTTCAAAATTTGTCAGCCAAGTTTGCAATGGCTTCCACGCTTGCGCCTCAAACCATGCTCGGTCTGTTCTGGCAAATTGCCGCACGAAGGGGGCAATGGCTGCGTCAACCCAGCACCATGCCGGGCCCATCAAGCAAGCTGCCTGGCTCAATCTGGCATTGAGTTGATTTAAGTACAGGGAGCCCTGTTCTCTGTGCACGAATCCATCGGGCAGATCGTAGCGATTGGGGTATTTGTAGCGATCTAAATGGTGTTTGAATTCGCTGTCGCATTGGTGCACCAGCGCCACCGCATCGCCATGCATGGCAGTGCCTGCTGTCGACCACGCCTTCGGGTCACTTTGTTGCAAAGCCCAGTTGAGAATGTCCAGACTTTCCTCTAGCACCTGGTCCTTCAAAACCAAGACCGGTACGGTGCCTTTGGGCGAGACAGCCAACATGCTTTCGGGTTTTTGCGACAACGCAATTTCGCGAATTTCACAGCGTATGCCGCTAGACAACAACGCCAATCTGGCGCGCATGGCATAAGGGCAGCGTCGGAAGGAATACAAAACAGGCGCATCGGCAGGTAACAAAGCAGCCAGCCTTTCTTGGCGTTGTGGCGTGCCAATGTGATTGACATGGCGCGCCTTGGCAATTTCCCATTGTTTTTGTCTTTCCCTTGCGCTGTCCTTTTGAACATCGCTGGTGTGATCATGACACCGCGGACAACTGACGCCCAACTCAAACAAGTCCGATTCTTTGGCGCCAGTTGGCAAGGGTTCACGACAAGCGCGGCACAACTCATGTGAGCCCAGTGTTAAACCATGGCCCACTGACACACGCTCGTCAAACACAAAGCACTCGCCCTGCCACAGGCTTTTCTCTGGGGGTACAAGCTCTAGGTATTTAAGGATGCCACCTTGCAAATGATAAACATCTTCAAAGCCATGCGCCAACATCAAGGACGTTGATTTTTCGCATCGAATTCCACCCGTGCAAAACATGGCCACCCTTGGCTTTTGACCATTTTGAGCTTCCAAAGCTTTCGCCTGCTTCACCCAATCAGGCAGTTGCGAAAAACTTTGAATCTGCGGATCGACAGCGCCTTTGAAAGTGCCAATTTCGACTTCATAGTCATTGCGCGTATCGATGACCACCACATCAGGTGCAGAAATCAGATCGTTCCAATCTTCTGGTTTCACGTACTGGCCCACACGCTGGGTCGGGCTGATGCCATCGACACCCAGCGTGACAATTTCTTTTTTAAGGCGCACTTTCATGCGGTGAAAAGGCGCTTTGTTTGAAACAGACTCTTTGTGCTCTAAGTCGGCCAGCTTGGGATCTTGTCGCAAGTAGGCCAGCACCGCATGCACGTCTTCTGGCATACCGGCAATCGTGCTGTTGATGCCTTCACGCGCCAACAATATCAAGCCCTTGACGTTGTGCGCTTCGCAAAATGCCAGCAAAGGTGCACGCCGATCTGCATGGTCAGGCAAATCAACGAACTTGTAAAAGGCTGCAGTCAGAAAAGTAGTTTCAGTCGCATTCAAGGTCATGGTGCTATTTTGCCTTGAGTCAGGTCGGAGACGGGCTGATCTATGTCAGATGCTTCAAAATACACTGGTTTCATATCAGCGTTTTCAGCATTCAAAAATGATTTTTCTACGTTCTTTCAGGGTTCAAGCTCGTCTTGGTCAGCGGCTTTGCTTCATCTTTTCGCTGCTCAGTTCAGCCGCTTTCGCTCAAAGCCCATTTTTTGAGATCACCCAAAAGCCGGCTCAGGTGGCTGTGACCACGGCTCACCCTATGGCCACAGAGGCCGCACTCAAAATGCTTCAGCAAGGCGGTTCTGCGGTCGACGCAGCCATTGCTGCACAGTTGATGCTGGGATTGGTGGAGTCGCAATCGTCTGGCTTGGGAGGCGGCACTTTTTTGATGCATTGGGATGCCGCTCAAAAGTCACTGACCAGCTTAGATGGGCTTGCCATCTCACCTCAAAAAACCACAGCTTCCCTGACCACGGATGTCGACGGGAGTCAACTGCCCTACGCGTCAATGGGCCGCGGCGGTCGGAGTGCCGGCGTGCCAGGCACCCTCCCCTTGTTGGCCAAAGCTCACGCCAAGTTTGGCAAATTGGCATGGCCTGCCCTCTTTGCGCCCGCCATAGAAGCTGCCAGCAAGGGCTTTCCCATGCCTGCCTACATGCATCAAATTTTGTCTGCGCCAACAGCCGCCAAGGATCACCCCGACCTGTTGGCTTTGTATTTTGACGATGCTCAAAAAGTAAAGCCTGTGGGCACGCTCATAGCCAACCCCGACTATGCCAAGACGCTTCAAAGGATCGCCCTCAAAGGTCCCTCCGCAATTTGGGCTGATGGTGCCAGCACAGATTTTTTGGCTGCCGTTCAAAAGGGCTTCAAGCCGTCTCTGATGACCGAAGAGGATTTGAAAAACTACCCCGTAGAGGAGCGTGAACCCCTTTGCGGCTCTTACCTTCGTTACAGCATTTGCGTGATGGCACCGCCTTCATTCGGTGGCGTGATGGTTCTGCAGGTTATGCAGATGTTGGCTGAGAAATCTAACTTGGGCACTGACTTTAACCATCCAGAGTTTGCCCATGCCTTTGCCGAGGCCGGCAAATTAGCGCAAGTAGATCGACATCGCTACGTGGCAGACCCCGCATTTTTCAAAGTCCCGGCCAAGGCCTTGGTCAATCCGGCTTATGTCAAACAAAGGGCCGCCCTGATTCAAAGCAACACCCTGCCCAGTTATGCCCCCGGACAGCCAGAAGCCATGTCGGCTGAGTCATCTAGTCAGACCCTTGCACAAGCAACAGCAGCGCCCAGTGCCGATGCAACCAGCCAATTGGCGGTGGTGGATGCAAAAGGCAACGCAGTCAGCATGACCACCACCAACAATTTGAATTTTGGTTCGCGCATCTTGGTGCAAGGTTATGTGTTGAACAACGCCATGACCAACTTCACCACATCGCCCAAATCAGGCGAAATAGCACCCAACAAAATGGAGCCCCGAAAAAGACCTGTGACGTCCATGGTACCCACCATGGTTTTTGACGAGGCAGGTCAATTGGTCACGCTAGGCGGATCGGCTGGCGGCGGACAAATCGTGGACTACGTTGCTGCCAACTTGATTCGCATGTTGGCAAACCAATTGAGCCCCTTTGAAGCCCTGGCACAAGGCCACATTTCAACGGCCATCCCCAATCGGGTTCAGCTTGAAAAAGGAACTTCAGCCGCCGTATTGGCCGAGGCTCTTCAAGCCAAAGGGCAAAAGGTTGAAGTCGTGCCCATGAACAGTGGCATGGGATTTTTAAAGCGCAGCCGCGATGGCTGGATCGGCTCTGCTGATCCTCGAAGAGACGGTGTGGCTTGGGGCTTTAACCCCACACCTTAGGAAACAAAGCGTCGTTCATTTCGGCACCCTCTGGCAAGCGTTTTGCCAAGCCAGCAAAAGGTGGCGACGTGACCCAGCGGCGCACCGCATGGCGCGCATCGTCGCCAAGGTATCTGGCAGAAAACACGCGCCTTCTGCTTTCAGGTCCTACACCGCTAGAGGCATGCAGTGACAGCATTTGAAAAGCGACACAGTCGCCTGGCTCTAGGGCCCATGCAAGTTGCTTGTATTCATCGGGCTTGTCTTCGATCGATGGCAACTCGGCCAGACTTCCCTCTGGAAACCATTTGGCTTGCTGGTCTCTGAAAGTTCGAGGCATGTACCAGGCTCCCAAATGCGATTGCGCCACAAACCTGAGCGTGCTGGCCAAAGGCACAGGATCAACTGGAATCCAAAAACTCACGTTTTGACGACCACTCACGTTGTAATAAGGTTGATCTTGGTGCCAAGGTGTTGCTTGCTTTGTGCCAGGCTCCTTGACCAACAAATGATCGTGATAAAGACGCACGGTTTGCGACTGCATGAGTTGCGCTGCCAAATGGGGCAAAGTCGAATTGAACAAAATGCTTTGATAGTCTGGGTTCGATTGCCAAGTGCAAAAGTCTTCAACGAAGCGCCCAGGATCATCGGCTTGACTGGCCACTTGCACCAAGTCACTCAAATGCGCCAGATTGTGTTCAATGCCCTGCTCGAGCGTTTGAATTTCCTGCGCATTGAAAACACCGCGCAACACAACGGCGCCCAAGCGCTGATAGCTTTCAATGGTTTCAGGCGTCAACCCATGTGTTCTCGACATAGGACTCACATCAAATGGTTTTCAACAACTCGGCCGTCTCAAAAAGTGGCAAGCCCATGATGCCCGTGTAGGAGCCCTGGATGTCTGAAATAAAAGCAGCGGCCATGCCTTGAATACCGTAAGCGCCCGCTTTGCCAAAGGGCTCGCCTGTTGCCACATAAGCTTTGATCTGCGACAACTTCATGGGCGCAAAAGTCACTTTAGAAACAGACACACTCAATGAACGCCCACGGCCAGAGGCCACAGCCACGGCGGTTAAAACTCTGTGAGTTTGGCCAGATAAAGTTTTTAAAATTCGCACGGCATCTTGCTCATTTTCGGGTTTGCCTAGAATGACTCGGCCCAAGGCCACCGTGGTATCTGCGCACAACACGGGCGCAGGCTTTAAGCCTCGCGCTTGCATGCGTTTGACGGCGGCTTCAAGTTTCAATTGCGTCACACGCTTTACATAGGTCAAAGGTGCTTCACCTGGTATCACGCGTTCTAGCGATTCAGCATCTTCGTCTGGCGTAGCCAACAACAACTCATGCCGAACGCCTATCTGTTCGAGCAATTGTTGGCGCCTCGGACTTTGCGAGGCCAGGTAAACGAAATCTTTCATTGCAAGTTTATTCTCGGTGGTAAGGGTGATTGGCATTGATGGACCAGGCACGGTACAACTGTTCAATGAGCAAGACCCTGGCCATGGCATGAGGCAGTGTGAGATCGGACAAGCGAATTCGCTCATGGGCGGCATCTCTGAACGCTGGTTCTAGACCGTCTGGCCCTCCAATGATCAGCGCCACATCATCGCCACCCAGTTGCCAGTCTTTCAAGCGTTGGGCTAGCGCCGTGGTTCTCAGGGCAGTGCCGCGTTCATCTAACACCACAATGCGAGTGCCCCGAGGGATGACCGCCTCGATGCGTTGCCGCTCAGCAGCCACCAAGTTTTCATAAGTTTTAGAACTGCGGGGCTCTGTCTTTACCGCCTTGAGCTCTACTTTGAGCTCAGGGGGAAAGCGCTTGGCGTAATCGTCCCACGCAGTTTGCGCCCAATCGGGGACGCGCTGCCCCACTGCCACAATTAGCAGCTTCATGAAACTCAGGCCTTAGGCTTGGCCTTGGCGAAGGACTTGGGTGCTGATTTGGGTGCTGACTTGGGTGCTGGTTTGGCGCTAGGCTTGTTCGCAGGTTTGCTGGCAGGTTTACCGACAGATTTTGAAGCTGGCTTGCTGCTTGATTTTGCAAGTCCTTTGCCCACAGTTTTAACAGATGGCTTACCCATCGGTTTGTCCGCTGTTTTAGCAGCAGGTTTGGCGCTTGATTTAGCCGGCACTTTGCGCGTGGGTTTGAGTGCTTCCGAGCCCATGGGCCCAACCGGCACAGAATCACGCCTTGTAGGCGTGCGTCCTGCACTGACATTGGCCTTCTTCTTGGCAACGGGCTTGCGCAAAGGTTCAGCAGGCTTGGGGGCACCCAACTTCAGACGCACCGGCTTGTCGCCCCAGATTTCTTCAAGGTTGTAGTAGGAACGAATGGTTGGCTGCATCACGTGCGCAACGACGCTGCCGCAATCGACAATGATCCACTCTCCGTTGTCTTCACCCTCGATGCGAGGTTTGGAATAGCCCGCTTCTTTCACCTTGTCGCGCACGCTGGCTGCCAAGGCTTTGGTTTGACGGTTGGAAGTACCTGACGCGATGATGACCCGCTCAAAAAGGGCGGATATCTCTTCTGTGTCGAACACCACAATTTCTTGTGCTTTCACATCTTCCAATGCATCAACAACAATGCGCTGGAGTTTTTGGGTGTCTTTTTTGGCAGAGTTTTCGTTCATCGTGCAGGCTGGTAGAGGTGATGGCTTTGAATATACAGCGCAACGGTCGGCGGGACCAGAGCGTCAATGGCTTGCCCTTGGGCCACCCGTGCTCGAACTTGCGTTGCACTGTGTGGCAAATGGGGCAATTTCAAGGCCTGGGTGGGGATGTCATGGCTGGGAGCGTCGGAGTCTGAGAATTCGGACATCTCACGTTCAGCGATGCAAATTATAGCTCGCTGGGCAATTTCACCAATTTCATGCCATGTTGCCAAGGCTTTGCCCTGATCCTCCCCGATCAATAAAAAGAACTGGGCACCTGGATACTGATCAGAAAGGCTTCGCAAGGTGTCGATGGTGTAACTGGGGCCCCTTCGATGCAACTCAATCTCATCCACTCGGGCCTGCCCTAAATGACTGAACGCCAGCCTGGCCATGGCAGCCCTGTGCTCCCCACTGCTCAAGTCTCTGGGTTTGTGCCAAGCCTTTCCAGTGGGTATCACAATCAATTCGTCCAAATGAAATTGAGCGATGGCAACTTCGGCCATGGCGACATGGGCAATGTGCGGCGGATCAAATGCGCCGCCCAAAATGCCAATGCGTTGTGATGTCAAACCCAATCCCTTGGTTTCAAAAATTGACTGGCCAATTGAGCCTCTGCTGAATCGGGGGCATCGACTCTGTTGTAGGACCAAGTCACCAGCGAAGGCATGGACAACAAAATCGACTCAGTGCGGCCGCCTGATTGCAAACCGAAATGTGTGCCCCGGTCCCAGACCAAATTGAACTCGACATAGCGACCACGCCGATAAAGTTGGAAATCTCTCTCTCGCTCGCTGTAAGGCGTGTCTTTTCTGCGCATCACGAGGGGCATGTAGGCTTTTAAAAGCCCATTGCCCACGTCTTGCATCATGGCGAATCCTTTGTCAAAACCCAGTTCTGCAAAGTCATCGTAAAAAATGCCACCAACGCCGCGTGCTTCGTTGCGGTGCTTTAAAAAGAAATACTCATCACACCATGTTTTAAACCGTGGGTGTAGATCTGCGCCGTAAGGCTGAACAGCATCTTTGCAGGTTTGATGAAAGTGCACCGCATCTTCTTCAAAACCGTAGTAAGGGGTAAGGTCCATGCCGCCACCAAACCACGCCACAGGCGCTTTACCCTCGGGCTTTGCCACAATCATTCGAACATTCATGTGAACGGTGGGCACGTAGGGGTTGCGTGGATGAAAGACCAAAGACAAGCCCATGGCTTCAAAAGGCGCACCCGCCAACTCGGGTCGATGCTGCGTGGCCGAAGGTGGCAGCTTCGGCCCGGTCACATGTGAGAAGCCGCAGCCAGCTCTTTCAAACACAGGCCCACCTTCCAGAATTTGGGTAATGCCATCGCCTTGTAGCATTTCACCCTCTGGCTTTTTCCAAGCATCGACCACAAAAGACGTGCCGTCCAAGTCATGCAAAGACTTGGTAATTTCTGCTTGAAGTTGGATGAGGTATTGCCGAACGCGATGGGCTTGGCTAACTTGCATGCTGTGTCTTTCTAAATACTCTGTTGGTTGTCTATTGGCTGTTTTCTCTAGCGGGCAATGGTCGGATGGGGGCGACCTTGTCTTTGTGAAAACCTTCCACACCTTCGTACATTTTTCGAATGCGAGCGTAATCCAGTTCGACATCGCCAGTAAGTTTCAAGAAGCCTTCAAACTTCATCTGCTTTTTGGCGTAATCGAGATGCACCACAGCCAAGGGTACATTGGCACCCATGGCCAATTGATAAAAGCCACTGCGCCATCCCTCTGTTCGCTTACGAGTTCCTTCGGGCGACAAGCCAATCCACAAGAATTTATCTGCGCGCTGATGCTCTGCAAAAACCTCGACCATGGCACCGACGACACCGCGCGACGAAGAGCGATCAATGGGCACGCCTCCAATCCATCGAACCCAGGGACCGAACAAAGGGATTCTCAACAAGGAATCTTTGCACCAAAAAAACAAGGGCAAGCCCATGGTCCACTTGCACAACATGGCTGTGCAAAAATCCCAATTGCTGGTGTGCGGGTACACAATGGCCACACCTTGTGGCGTGGGAAGACCCTGAAAATCAACCCGCCAACCCATCAGTTTGAGCAGCCAAGCGGCCCAAACATGGCCCTTCATTTGAAACGAATAGGGACCGGGAATTAATGCTGATGCGGGTACTGATTGTTCTTCTTTGGAGTTCACGATTTGATTGCCTTAAAACCAATATCCCTTCGATATTGTTGTCCGTCAAAGTGAATCCCTTTGGCCAATTCGTAGGCTTTTTGTTGCGCTTGCTTCACCGAATCTGCAAGCACTGTGACGCACAGGACGCGGCCCCCTGAACTCAGAGTTTGGCCCTCCTTCGCGCTTGTCCCAGCATGGAACACCATGGCATCCACCTCGTCTTTAGGCAATCCCGTAATGACATCACCCTTGCGTGGGTTCAAGGGGTACCCAGCGGCCGCCATCACGACCCCCAAAGCGACTCGCCTGTCCCACTTCAATTCAATAGTGTCCAATTTTTCACAGGTGGCAGCCAACATGACTTCCAGCAAATCGCTCTTCAAACGCATCATGATGGGCTGGGTTTCCGGGTCGCCCATGCGGCAATTGAACTCCAATGTTTTGGGCTGTCCTTGTTCATCAATCATGAGGCCTGCATACAAAAAGCCGGTGTAGGGAATGCCGTCTTTTTCCATGCCCTTGATGGTCGGCATGATGACTTCGCGCATCGCGCGAGCGTGCACTTGTGCCGTGACCACGGGCGCGGGCGAGTAAGCACCCATGCCACCTGTGTTGGGACCTTCATCATGGTCTAACAAGCGCTTGTGATCCTGGCTGGTGGCCAAGGCCAAGACATTCTTGCCATCACACAACACAATGAAGCTGGCCTCTTCGCCTTGTAAAAATTCTTCAATCACAACGCGAGGAACAGCTGCGCCATCTGCGCCTGCGTTGTGAACGACGCCCAGGCTGTTGTCCAGCAGCATAAAGTCAATGGCCTCGTGCGCTTCTGCGGCTGTCATGGCCACCACCACGCCTTTGCCTGCCGCTAAGCCATCGGCTTTTACCACAATGGGTGCGCCCATTTTGTCGACATACGCATGCGCAAGCCCAACATCCGTGAAGGCTTGATAAATGGCTGTCGGAATGCCATGGCGATGCATGAACGCTTTGGAAAAAGCTTTTGAGCTTTCCAATTGTGCGGCTGCTTTCGTGGGTCCAAAAATTTTCATGGCATGCGCACGAAACTCATCCACAAGACCTGCGGCCAATGGGGCCTCAGGCCCCACCACCGTCAGATCGATTTTTTCTTGTTGCGCCCACTCTCGCAGTGCCTTCACATCGGTGATAGGCACATCGACCAAATTGGGATCGAGCGCTGTGCCGCCATTGCCTGGGGCCACATACACTTTTTGAATGCGTTCAGATTGCGACAACTTCCAAGCCAAAGCGTGCTCACGTCCGCCGCCTCCTACTACCAATACTTTCATCGATCAAGCCTTATTCAGAAATGGATGCGTTGTGGAAAACGTTTTGCACATCGTCCAAATCTTCCAAGATATCCAAGAGTTTTTGCATTTTGGCAGCATCATCGCC
>Ga0214919_10002566_pt1 | contig 28425 bp, 20 predicted proteins | sample LL1503_MetaG_FD_177994 | JGI IMG/M metagenome (GOLD analysis project Ga0214919, IMG submission 177994) | Freshwater microbial communities from Lake Lanier, Atlanta, Georgia, United States - LL-1503 | ecosystem: Environmental > Aquatic > Freshwater > Lake | place: USA: Georgia | collected... | reverse complement strand
TAATCGACCGGCAATTTGGTTTCGACCGCGCGAACGGTCCCCAGACTGATTAAAAAAATGGCCAAAAAGGAGCGGGTAAAGTTCATCAGGGTAACCGGTGGATTATAATTTTAGGGGAGCAAGCTAAACGGAGCCAAAATTGATCCACGCGAAAATGGAGTCAACGCTGACTCCATGGACCAGATCCAAGCAGCGGGAAATTGATTGGCCCGCATGAACTAGACGAATGTTGAAGCGATAATTTCGGGACAAAGAGCGGAAGGCCATCATGAAGAAAAAACCCGCTCCCCTAAAAAGATCGGGCGAACCCAAGCGAAGGCGGAAAGTAACGGGCCGCACAACATGAGCCGGCAGACTTTTACCTTTGGCAGCGCAAATATGACGGGCTGGGGTGGCCAGAGGTCCGACGCTGCAGGACATCCAGGATTGCGATGGTAACTGGCCGGCTCGGGCAATTCAGCCTACACGCTGCTCACGTTGGTCGCATCGACCCGCCCTTGTCCCCCGCAACCGATGAGAGCGCTGCCGAAGCGATTATTTAGCCCGAGGCGAAGAAAATTTTCCGCCGCCCGCAATTGCTGTCGTTCGATAAAACACCAAGGTAGGCCCGTCATGGCCGCGACGAGGGATACGGGGAAGCAATGGCGTAGGGAAAATTAAACGGTCAAGCTAGTTTTGGAGGGTCAGTGCGGGTGAACGGTGCAAACCAAGCCGCGAGGATGGAGGGGATCGCGGCAAACATCACGATGATGAAGTAAAGCTTGTACCCAAAATAATCGGCAAGGGGACCACTGATCATTTGAGTTGGCACTAACATAAGATTCATCAGCGCCGTGCAGAAGGCGTAGTGCGTCATGGAATATTTTCCCGGCGAGATTTGCTGCATCATATAAAGCATATTTGCGACCATGCCGAAACTGTAGCCTAATTTCTCGATTGTGACTAAGGTGCTAATCGTCCACAGGGAAAGTGTATGGCCCGGTCCCGCTAACTGGGCCAGAATCACGAAAGTGATATGCGGCAGATTGAGGCACAGCGCCATGAAGATCAGGGTATTTCGCTTCAGGCCATATTTCGCCATGAAGACCCCGCCGAGCAGACCGGCCCCAAGACTGGCTAGGGTACTCACGGTGCCGTCGATCAGGCCTTTTTGCTTTAATGATAAGCCGAGCCCGCCGACCGCGGTTGATGCCTGCAGGAAAAGCGGCCCTTCCACTAAAAGCAGGCCTTCCGAACTGCGGTAAAGAAACACAAACATCAGCATGCCCCAGATTTTCTCTTTACGGAAAAAATCTAAAATGGAATCCGTAAAAGTGTGCTGAATGGCCTGTAAGTTTTGGGGGCGTGTCGTGAGTGAGCCCGTGGGCAAAGCAAACCAGTGATAGAGGGCTAAGGCGCCCATCGTGGCGGCGGCGAGTCCAAACGCCCAGCCCCAGGCGGCGGTGGTGGTCAGCCCATGATCCTCCTTGAGCGAGCCCGCCGCCCAAACAATGGCGGCGGTAGCAAAGAGGCGGCCCGCATTCCAGAAGACGCCTTGCACGCCGATGAACGCCGCCTGTTTAGCTGCATCCAGCGAGGTGATATAAATACCATCTACGCAAATATCCTGGGTCGCTGAGGCGAAGGCCAAGACCCAGAGTACGGCGATAGTAATTTGGAAATAATTGGGCAGTGGCAGCGCCACGGCGATGCTACAGAGGAGCCCCGCCATAAGTAGCTCCATCGTGAGGACAAAGAATTTCTTGGTCCGATACATATCAAGAAAGGCCGCCCAGAATGGCTTCAGCGACCAAGCAATGCCGATGCTCCCAGTCGCGAGCGTGATCTGGCTGTCCGTATGGCCTAGATCCTTGAATAAGGTTCCCGCCACCCAGATGACGAGGGCGAAGGGAATGCCTTCGGCTAGATAGGCACTGGGCACCCAGCGCCAGGGACTAGGGGTAGTAGCTTGGGGGGTAGACATAGCGTAGAAATTTTAGGGGCTAAAATTTATGCGATAATTATTTAGGCGCCTGGGGCGGAGCGGCCCCGCTTGGTAGCCCGGTGTGGGTCAGCGTCTCGTAGTTGAGATTCCAAATGGCCCGCGGGGCCCGCAGCCGGATTTGCTCACTCAACAAGCGGCGGGTGTGGGGGAGGTCGACTCCCGCGCGGTTATGATAATGGTGATAGCCCACACTCCAGGTATCAAAACGATTGGAGCTGGGCCGCGGATCACGGGCCACACCTTGCATTGAGTCACTCAAGAATTGCTCAGCCAGTAACTCCATTGCGGCGGTATAGCGCGCTTGGTTTTCCGTATAGAGATCGATCCCCTGATGCCAAGCGGTCTCGGCGGCGTGGAGGGCTGAACCCAGGCCATACTGCGCATGATGACCGTTGTCGCGGCAGGTTTCCTGCATTAGCCCATCGACCCACTTGAGGGGCTGGTGCCAGAATTTTTCTACATCCCCGTCGTCACCCTCAATCGGCTGGGGTCGGGGACCATCCGAGTTCAGATAGAAGTAGGCTGGGTTCCGGAGTTTCAAGCGCGCGATACCTTGGTGGAACAAATGCTCGTCCTCATTGAAGACGGCGATGGCCATCAGCGCATCGATTTGGGTCAGATCGACATTTCCGTTCCAACTGCTCGCCGTGGTCAGTTGCGGATAAAAAGCGCGCCGAAACATGGCTTGCAGGTTCATAATTTCGGCCGGGGTCCAGCCGGGATAAAGGCGCATGATTTCCGCCGCCGGCGCGAATACCGCGCCGATCCAGCCGGCCTGCAGCCGATCTTGCTGCGTACCGGTGGTGAAGGCCTGAAGATTACTCCACGAATTCAGGATGGCGATGGCGCTCCGGGCATAGGCCTCGTCGCCCGTGAAATACCACAGCAGCGCTTGGCTGTAGGCCGCGGCCGCGTCGTAGCGAGAGATGTTCGCATCCTCACTCTTGGAATCGATGTTGGTCAGCCCATGTGGGCCCATGTGCGCATAGTGGGAATTCTTGATTTGCTCGAGCTCTCCCTTCCACGGCTGCGCCCCGGCGGAGATCTGGCCCTTGATAAAGTCCAGTTCGGCCCGAGAATTGAGCGCCCCCGGATGGACAAAAGTCATGGCTGACGCGGAGACCAGCCACAGCCCGATGACAACAAACCATGACATTAAAATCTTCATGACGGATGAATATTAAGCGACAAAAGTTCTGGCCCCGACCCCACCAAGGCAGCGACCGCTTCTCGTGATCACATGGAGAACGGAATACTGGGCGGGCGTATAACCAGGAAGCGGGAGAATCACGGAACGGAGGGTTAAGCGAATGGGCGCGAACACTGATGGGGAATGCTGGCAGTGCGGCGCATTACTCAGCGTTGTCAATCTGACTAGATGGTTTCTCAAATTCTAAACAAAGGCTCTCATTCATACCGTCTGGGCATCTGCTATATTCAAATTATAAGTCAGATCAGCCCAAGCGGATATCCTGTCTCTTCCCCATGTTTCTCCGATTTTTAATTAGCCTCGGCCCGAAGCTGGAACCGAGGCTGGGGTGGCGCCTTGTCACCACCTGAACCTGCTGCGATCTGCCCCGATCAGGTGAATGCCTGTCCATTGCTATTCTGCATCCCATGCCTGTTTATACCCTCAAAATCAACGAACAGGCCCGGACGATCAACGTGTCGCCGGACACCCCGCTGTTATGGGTTCTACGCGACCACCTCAATCTGCCCGGCACCAAATATGGGTGCGGTATGGGCCTGTGTGGTGCGTGCACCGTGCACTTGAACGGCGCCCCGGTGCGCTCCTGCCAGTTGCCGATTTCGGCCGTGGGCAACACCCCGGTGACCACCATTGAGGGACTCGACCCGGCCGGTCAGCACCCGCTGCAAAAAGCTTGGTGCGATCACGACGTGCCTCAGTGCGGCTATTGCCAAGCGGGACAGATCATGACCGCCGCCGCATTCTTGAAGCAAAATCCCGCCCCGTCCGATCCGCAAATTGATGAAGCCATGGCGGGAATTCTCTGCCGCTGCGGCACCTACGTTCGCATCCGCGCCGCCATCAAGGATGCCGCGAGCGTGAAAAGGCGCGCATGAATTCTGCCTCTTCCTTATCCCGTCGCGAATTCATTCGAGTTTCCGCCCTTGCTGGCGGCGGATTGCTCGTCGGCTACGCTTTGCCGGACAAGGCACTGGCCCAATCCGCGCTTCTCGACAACACCGCCCGGGCCTTTACCCCCAATGTCTTTATTAGGATCACACCCGACGGCATAGTCACACTGGTCGCTAAAAATCCTGAACTCGGACAGGGAGTGAAAACGTCCCTGCCCATGATATTGGCGGAAGAGATGGGGGCAGATTTCGCCAAGGTACAGATCGAGTATGGCGGATTGAACGCCCAACTGGGGCCACAGGAGGCGGGCGGCAGCATGTCGATCACCGATAATTACCAACTGCTCCGCAAAGCCGGAGCAGTAGCCCGCACCCAGCTGATCAGGGCGGCCGCCGAAACTTGGAAAGTTCCCGAACATGAATGCAGTGCGGCCAAAAGTTGCGTCACGCACGGGCCCACCGGCCGCGTGCTAACCTTCGGCGAACTCGCCACGAAGGCGTCCCTGCTACCCTTGCCCAGCGAGGATTCCGTGGTGCTAAAGCGGCCAGCGGAAAACAAGCTCATCGGCAACCGGGTTGGCGGCGTGGATAATCCTGACATTGTGGTGGGCAAACCATTATTCGGACTCGATCAAATGGCCCCGGGCATGGTGCACGGCGTCTACGTCAAATGTCCCGTGTTTGGAGGCAAAGTGATTTCAGCTAATTTGGATCGGATCAAGCGGATGCCCGGCGTCCTGGACGCCTTTATCCTGGAAGGTTCGACTGATTATTACGGACTAATGCCCGGGGTGGCAATCATCGCCGACTCAACTTGGGCCAGCTTCAAGGCCCGGCGCGTTCTGGATGTTGTCTGGAATGAAGGTACCGGCATCACCGAGAACTCCGCCAACTACGAGAGCCAGGCCGCTGAGCTTGGCGCCGGCGCGGGTAAGGTGATGCGAAATGATGGTGACACCGCTCAGGCCCTGACCGACGCCGCCCGGACCATCTCGGGCGCATATCACTACCCTTATCTGCATCACGCGACCCTCGAGCCCATGAATGCTTTGGCCATTCCGCTGTCGGATGGCGGCATGCAAATCATCGCCCCCACCCAGTTACCCGAGAATGCCCAGGAGGTGGCGGCCAAAACTTTAAACGTGCCGAAGGAAAAGATAAAAGTGCAGTTCACTCGGATCGGCGGGGCGTTCGGCCGTCGCCTCGTCAATGACTTCGTCGCCGAAGCCGCCGCACTTGCGCAGCACGTGGGCAAGCCCGTTAAGCTGGTCTGGACCCGAGAGGATGATACCCAACAGGGCAAATACCGCCCCGCGGGTTGGCATTTCCTGAAAGGGGGCATCGATGCCTCTGGCCAGATCATCGCGTGGCACAATCACTTCGTCACGGTCGGACTCAACGACCGGATGAAAGCGGGGACGTCTGCTGATATGAGCAGCACTGAATTTCCCGGCCGGTTTTTGCCTCATTACCGATTGGAGAAATCCATTATAAGCACCAACGTGCCCACCAATTGGATGCGCGCTCCGGGCAGCAACGGACTCGCCTTTGTGTTTCAAAGTTTTGTCGATGAGCTGGCCCACGCCGCCGGCCAGGATCCCTACGAGTTTCGCCTCAAATTGCTCGGCCCGGACCGGGTGCTGCCGGGCACTGGCCGGTGGGATCCACCCTACGACATCACGCGCATGAAGGGTGTGTTGAAGCTGGCCGCTGAAAAAGCGGGCTGGGGCCGGAAACTGCCACGCGGCTCGGGTCAGGGTATCGCCTTTCACTTCAGCCACGGCGGTTATGTGGCCGAAGTGGCGGAAGTCAGCGTCAGTCGCGACGGGGCCCTCGTGGTCAATAGTGTCGTCGCAGTGGTGGACGTGGGGCCGATCATCAATTACAGCGGGGCGGAAAGCCAGGTCCAGGGCTCCATCATCGACGGCCTTGGCGCCGCCTGGCTGCAGGAGATCACCCTCGCAGAAGGCCGGGTGGAACAGACCAACTTCCACGACTATCCTTTACTGCGCATCAACGCCTCACCCGCCAAGATCGAGGTGCACTTCATCCAGAGTGATAACCCGCCGACTGGCTTGGGCGAACCTGCCCTGCCCCCGCTACCACCCGCCGTCTGCAACGCCATCTTCGCCGCCACCGGCCAACGCATTCGCCGCCTGCCCATTGCGCGGACCGATCTGCAGTGGAGCTGAGCGGGCATGATTACCCCGACTTTTGCTTCCTACCAATCTGACCGCTCGTTGCTCTAAAAACCGCTAAATCTATTTCACGTGAAATCTTCGGCCGGTTTAATTATGGCGGCGGTGATGACGGGCACTCTGGGGCTCGCCGCTCCCGTTGCGCTCACGGCGATGGCCGCTCCCTCATCTTTACCTCTCATTATGAATAAACCATCCCTCACCGGCTTTGACGTCGGCGCTCCAGCTCTGGCCGGCAAACTAATCCAGTCGGCGCAGGAAATTACCGTCGTCGCGGGCGGCGAAGATATCTGGGGGCCGCGGGATGAATTCCATTTCGCCTACCTTCCGGTGACAGGAAATTTCGAGCTGAGCATCCGCCTCGATTCGCTGACGATGGCCGATGTGTATACGAAGGCGGGGGTAATGCTGCGGGCTTCCCTCGCGGAGGGGGCCGAGCATGTCATGCTGCTTGTGTTCGGGGACAATCAGCCCCGCAACAAAAACAACGGCGGCCTGGAATTTCAGTCCCGGGTGGCGGCGAATGGACCATGCCACGCCATTTATCCGCCGCAGCCGCTCCCGGCCCAACCGGATTTTCCCGTCCACTATCCCAACGTGTGGCTGAAGCTGATCCGCGTCGGTGATACCTTCACCAGCCAAAGCAGTCAGGACGGGAAGCTCTGGAAGACATACAGCGTCCACCAGCAGCCCTTGCCGGCGGCCGCGTACTTGGGCCTGGCCGCGACGTCGCACAACGTGAACCAGCCCATCAAGGCGGTTTTCAGTCAGCTCAACTTCAGCCAGCAACCCTGAGCGCACCCGGCCGCCGGCGCGCAATCCCACATTCCCTCCCTGCATCGCTAATAATTTTCCCATGACATCACTCCAAGGTAAATGGTCACTCGTCACCGGCGCGAGCCGGGGGGTCGGCACTCACGTCAGTGAAGGCCTCGCCCAGCTCGGGTCCAACATCATATTGCACAGCCGTGAGCTGTCCCATACCCAGGCGCTCGCCGCCAAGCTCAAGGACACCGGCGTCAAGGTCGTAAGCGTGGCCGGCGAACTCTCCCACCAAGCCCAGGTCGATGCCCTGCTCGACGCGGCGCTGAAACAGGCCGGCCAGATCGACATTGTCTACAACAATGCCGCCATCATGACGCCCTATCGGGCCAACATCTGGGAGATCCCGGCGGAGGATTTTCGGATGAGCTTTGAGGTCAATGTCATCAGCCTCGCCCGGATCTGCCACCGGCTGGTGCCGCTCATGCTTGCCCGTAAATGGGGTCGCGTGATCAACCTGACTTCGGGCATCCAGGAACAACCCGAATTGACCGCCTATTCAATCTCCAAGGCGGCGGTGGACAAGCTGGTCCGCGACTTTGTGCCCAAGCTGGCCGGCTCCGGTGTGCAGATGAATCTGCTCGACCCCGGCTGGTTGCGCACCGATCTCGGCGGACCCAAGGCGCCCAACGATCCGAGCACGGTGCTGCCCGGCGCCCTCGTGCCGGCGCTGCTGGACAACGGCGAAAGCGGCCGCTTCTTCCGCGCCCAGGATTATGCCGGCCTGACCCTGGACCAGGCGGTCGAAAAAGCGCGGCGCAAATAATGCCACGCCAGTATCCCCGTATTCCCGCTTCACCATTCCATGATCACTCGCAGCAAAATCTCCCCCACCGGTCCTGAATTCTCCCGCCTCGTCTATGGCACCTGGCGCATGCTGGACGATGGTTCGTCCATCCAGGAAATTAACCGCCGCCTCCACCGTTGCGTGGAGTTGGGCATCACCACCATCGATACGGCGGAGATTTATGGTCTTTATGCGGTGGAAGCGGCGCTCGGCCAGGCGTTGGCGCTGTCCCCCGGACTGCGCGATAAACTCGAGATCGTCACCAAGGCCGGCATCTATGTGCCGAATAAATCGCACCCGGCGCGCAAGGTGGCCTGCTACGATGCAACCGGAGCACGCCTCCGGCAAAGTGTGGACGAATCCCTCCGCCTCATGGGCACGGACCGCGTCGAGCTCTTCCTCGTCCATCGGCTCGACTGGCTTACCGGCATCGACGACACCGCCAGCGGACTGAATCAACTTATACGGACCGGGAAAATCCGCAGCGCGGGAGTGTCGAATTACAGCGCGACGCAATTCGCCGCGCTCAACAGCCGCATGGCGCAACCCCTCGTGACCAACCAGGTGGAGTTCCATCTGCTGCAAATGGCTCCAATCTATGACGGCACGTTCGATCAGAGCCAGCAGCAGCGCTTCCAGCCCATGGCTTGGAGCCCGCTGGCGGGCGGGCGGCTCTTCGACCAAAACAACCCCGCCGCCGTCCGTCTCGCCACGGCCGCCGCTGAAATGTCCGCGCGCTACAACGGTGCGACACTGGAGCAACTCGCCTACGCGTGGATTCTGGCGCACCCGAGCCGGCCCCTGCCGGTGATCGGCACCAACAAAATCGAGCGCATCGAAAGTGCCGCGAAGGCAGCCGACCTTATCCTGCAGCGGGAAGATTGGTATGCCCTGTGGGTCGCCGCCCAGGGGCACGGCATTCCCTAAGTCATCCGAATGTTCACCCGCCCTTGATCAACCGCTGCAAATAAAATGCATGCCGTTCCTTAAATTCAGTTTTCGGCCCACCAGCCATCCGGCCCGCCCCCCCATGGCCTGGAATCGGTGTTGCCTCCTGCTAGGCAGCATGGCCGCACTCCTCGCAGGCTGCTCTCGGACTCAAGAACCCACCGCGGTGCAAACTGCCCCCCCTGCGAGCATTCGTGCTCAATCGACGCTGTCCTACCTCCGAGCCCAACCCGTCGGAGCGACCATCGATGGTCCCCCGTGGATTGCCCACGTCTTGCCGATCGACTTGGACAAAGACGGTTTACTCGACCTCATCTGCTGCGAGGCGCGCGAAAATAAATTGGTCTGGATCCGCCAAACTTCGCGCGGTGTTTTTGAGGAAAAAATTCTCGGGGCCAAGCTCCGCGCTCCGATTCATGTGGAGGCCGCTGATATGGATGGCGACGGGGACCACGATCTCATCGTCGCAAGCATGGGCGAGGTATTTCCCAACAACGACCGCATCGGCAGCGTGTTCCTCATGGAAAATGACGGACAGCAAAACTTCACCCCTCATGCGGTGCTGGAGAACACCTCGCGGGTGACGGATGCGCGCGTGGCCGATCTTAATGGCGACGGCCGGCTCGATCTCGTGCTCGCTCAGTTTGGCTACGATCAGGGTGAAGTAAGCTGGCTGGAACGCACCGGCCCGTGGGAATTTCGCCGCCACGTCATGCTGGAGTTGTCGGGCGCCATGAACGTCGGCGTCGCCGACTTTGACGGAGACGGCAAGCCGGATGTCGTCGCCCTGCTCTCGCAACAATGGGAGGAGATCTATTATTTCCAAAATGACGGCCGGGGCAACTTCACGCACCGGCGCATCTGGGGCTCGACCAATGAAGATTTCGGCAGCAGCGGGATTAGCATCTGCGATCTGAACCGCGACGGTCGCGCGGACATCATCTATTCAAACGGTGACGGCTTCGGCCCGGCATCCACGCCAGGGCCGCGCCCTTGGCATGGCGTCCAATGGCTCGAGAATGTCGGAGCCGGCCAGTTTATTTATCACCGGGTGGGCAATTTGCCCGGCGCCTACAGCCCTATCGGCCTCGATCTCGATAGGGATGGCGCCATGGATATCGTCGCGGTTGCAGCCTATGCGGACTGGAATAACAAAAATCGTAGTGTCATTTCATTGCTATGGTTTCGCAACGACGGGGCCATGCACTTTGAGCCGCAGATTCTCGCCCACGGACCCAAAGATCAGATCACCCTCGCCGCCGGAGATTTCGACGGCAACGGCAACCCCGTGCTCGTGACCGGCGGTTTCTACATCTACCCGCCCTACGATTCTATGGGCCGCGTCACTCTCTGGCGGAAACCCGTTTTACCGTGAACCAGAGACCCCTGCTGCTCATTGTCGCCGGCATCGTCCTCGCCGCCACCACGGCGGGAGCCTGGTGGTGGCAACGCGCCGGCGCCAACCAGAGTCTCGTCCTCGATTCACTGCCGGCGGCACCTGAACTTGGTCAGGCCCCAATCGCCCTTCATGACCAAATGGTCGCCGCCGAAGCACAAGCCCGCACCCGCTTCGGCGCTCAGACCGGACTCGCCAAACTTAGCCGGCTTTATCACGCCAATGGTTTTCTAAACGAAGCGGGCCGCTGCTACGCTGGCCTCGCAAGACTGGAGCCCACCGAGCCACGCTGGCGCCACTTTCACGCCACTATTCTCGCTGGGTACGGGGAAATCGAGCCAGCCATGCTGCTCTGGCAACGCGTGGTCCAGCTCGCCCCCGACTTCCTCCCCGCCCGACTTCGGCTTGGTGATTGCCAGTTGAAAGCCAACCAGCCCGCTGCTGCCGCCGTGACCTACACGGCCGTGCTCCAGCGCGAGCCGGGAAATTCCTATGCCCTGCTCGGCCTGGCCCGGCTCGACTATGAAGCGGAACGCTGGGCCCAGGCCCAGACCAAGCTGGAGACCGTTGTAGAGCAGACCAATTACGTGCTCGGTTACGATCTGATTGTGACGCTCTACGAACGTACCGGCCAAGCCGAGCGGGCGTGGGCGATCCGCCGCGCGACTAAGGCCTCCGGCTCCTTCCGAGATCCACCTGATGCCTGGCTCGATACCCTGATGGATGCCTGCTTCAATTCCTATCAACTCGCGCTGAATGCCGGCTTTCTCGCCCGCAATGGCGACCCTGCCCAAGCCGTGCGACTGCTGGAACGCGCCATTGCGCTCGCCCCCGACGACGTGACGGCGCACTTCCAACTCGGCACCCTTAGTGTGGCGCAGGGCAACTATCGCGTGGCCCGCGAACAACTGGAACACTGTATTCGCCTGGCGCCCGATTTTGCCGATGGCTGGGCGCAGCTCAGCGCCCTCCAATTCCAAGGCGGCGATGCCAGCGCGGCCGCCCGCACCCTGGCGACCGGCCTTGAACACTGCCCGACCTCCCCCGGCCTCCACCTCATGCGCGCGCGCGATTTGCAAAAGACCGGCGCAAACAACGAGGCCATCACCGCCTATCGCGAATCGATCCGCCTGCGCCCCAACGAAGCCGAGGCCTACATCGGACTGGCTTATCTTTTGATCAAACTTGGGCGACTCGACGAAAGCGTTCGCATCCTGCAGCAATCATTGGAAGTCGAGCCCGCCAATCCCATGGTCCTCAGCACCCTCACCTTTCATGCGATTATATCCGGCGATGAATCGGCCACGCTCCGCTGGTGGGCCAAAGTGCGTAACCAACCCCGCGTCCCCGCCGCGGAGATCGAAAAATTGCGCGCGGCGTTCCTGCAGCAATTCGGTCACGCGCTGCTCTGAACAGCGCGGGTGGAACGTTGGGTAGTGCGCGCAGTGGCTGGCGGGCCAAAGGCGCTTACTGAGGCAACTTGACCGTGATCCGCTTCAGCAAGATCGGCTCGGTCACGACCGAGCCGTGCGGGACAAGCTGCAGAGCCACATGCTCGATCTTGTTGCGCTTCTTGCCGTGCCCGCCATGGCCCGGCAGAAAATCGTCCTGGGTCAGGGTCAGGACCACATCCTGCCCCGCCTTGTCGGCAAATGATGCCAGTTTTCGTTGCGCACCGCTCCAAACACCGTTGCCGGCCGATCCCGCCTGGATGCACAAGTAGATGTCTAATTTGCCTTCATCAAAATAGGCCCGCGGGATGTTCAACTGATATTGGACCTCGAATTGGGCGAAATTGTGCGGGGTCCCCAAGGTCTGCTTGAGATACGCCACGCCTGAGTGGCCCTGTGGTAGCTGGTCTGGGCCCCACGTCGGGAGCAGCACCATGCCCTGCGCGCCATCACCCAGCTTCCGGGTGATGTCCCGGGCCTCGGTGGAATTCTCCACCTGGACCTGGTCGATCGCTGTCTGGGTTGTGTAGGTGAACTCGTAGAACGAAGCCGGGTTTACGATGTCCACCTCCGGCAGAAGCGGAACGATCTTCGTGCTGTTCAGCGCGACGGAAATCTGGCGGATCTTGATCGGAGCCGAAATCATCGATCCGTTGCGGTGGAGGGTAAATCCCACCCGCTGGATGCCGCGGCGTTTTACCTCGGGTTCGCTAAAGTCAGATGACTTCAAGGTCACGCTCTTGTAGCCGCCCTTCGCCTCGGCGAAATCTTTCATCAAGAAGGTTCTCCCGTTGAACAAGTAGTCGTCCGCCTCACCCCCTTGCAGGGTGTATTGCACGTCGAGACGGCCTTCATCGACATAGGCCTGCGGCACGCTGATCTCGAAGAAACTCTCGGCTTGGGTGCAGTCGCTCCGTTTCACGAGCTGGTAGAGATGCAAATTGCTGTTTTGGATATTGCGGGAGTTGAGATCCGCGGCCGCGGCATCGCCGGCCGACCACGTTGGGGTCATGATAAGAACCTTCTCCCCGGCATCATAGGTGATCACCACCTGGCTCGTCCCCAAATGACTCGTGTCGATCACCCAAAGGGCCGGATCCGACATCGACAATTCAAGCCTGTCCCTCGCCTCGGGCACAGCGGTGGCAGCCCAGAGAGTGTTGCTGGCCCAGCAGGCCAGCAGAACAGATACAATAGTCATGGCACGTAACGGATGGAGTCGAGCGGTCATAGAAAGTGGCGGTTTTGGTTGTGGGATAGAGTGAGGTGATAGAGGGCAATTTAGGTGAGAGGGCACGGAGCGTTTGGGTCTGCTGTCGACTAAGCCATTTGCCGCCGAATGCCCCAACCCGCGGATCATCAAACCACCCAGGCCTCTCACGGCATCAATCCCGAGCGGCAGCGACTGGGGAGGTTTCTAAAGATCAAGACCGGCTCGGCCGAAAGAAAGGTGTCAGTACCCGAATCTAACTCCACCCCTGGCGGGGAAACTGATCATGAGTGCAAGCGCAGTATTTAGATCTGCCGCCCTCACCCAAAAAAAGTGGATGCCACTTTGCATCGGCAATGTGGCATCCACCGAAACATACATTGATTGGGATTAGAATTCGAAGGTATTCCTGAGGGACCAGGTCATACCCTCGGCGATACGGAACTGTGCCGGGCTGCTGTCGGGATTCACGCTCACCTTAATCAGGCGGGGAGCCTCACCGACATTGCGCAGATTGAGCTGGATGCTCCATTGCACCTTGCTTTTGAGCCGGCGAGAATAGCCGATCCAGCCATCGATGTTCTGTTCAGCGGCACCCATGATCGGACGAGTGACATCCAACTTGGTCATGGTGTCGTTGAAGGCATAACCAAGGGTCACCTCGTCCTGCCAGCGTAAACCGGCGCCGACATTGAAGCCTTTCATCATGCCCGTCTCAAAGCGGTAGTTGTTGACGAGGTTGAAGTGCCATTGACGAATCTCGGGCGCCTGCTGACCGTCAGCCTCTTTCTGCAACTGATAGGGATTCCAAGCGGTTTCGGTGAATTGCTGGCGATAGGTCATGCCATCACCCGACCACCATAGGCGCAAGTCGCCGGAGGGGCCGTCCAAGCGCACCTTCTGCCCTTCGATCCAATTCGCTAATGACGGGCTCAGACCCAGCCGAGCGGCGTCTGTCTTGGCGACATTGACCACCAGATCCCAATTCTTTAGCGGTTTGGCCGCGAACTCAATTTCCATACCCCTCGATTGCTGATCGATGGTCGCGGTCGCATCTGGCTTGCCATACTGCAATTGACCTGGGTCTCCCGTCAACGGGTCCCACGCCTTACCCTGCCAGGTGATGGCGGTCTTGGCTACGTTATAGTCAGAGCTGCCGAGCTTCGACACATCGATGCCACTGCTGTTACCGATGCCAAAGCCCATGTTGTTGAAATACTCCTGAGAAGGCAGCGTGGCGACCCACTGCGCCATGAAATTTCTCATCTTGAGCGTTTCCGGATCATTGAGAAATTCCGGCGAGGTCACGGCATCGCCCCACTTATTGCTCACGCCGGCGGTCTGATTCCAAGCACCGTAGTCATTATTATACAGGCCGAGGAAACCCGCTCGCATTTTCAGATATTTCGCCGACCCCCAGAGCTGCATGTTGCGCAGGAACCACACACTGCCGCCCAGATCGCCGCCCAGATTGGTGTTTAGCACTTTGGTGTTGAACCAAGTGAGTTTGAGAGAGACGCGGTCATCGAGAGCAGTGACAGCGATGCCATAGTCCTTGCTGTTGCCACTGGGGCTAGGGAGATTATAGCCGTCGAAGCCGATGCGAGTTTCCGGCCGGAAGTTTTTGGAGTTATTATAGAAGACACTGAAATCGAGGCCGTGCTGCAATTTTCCGCGCCATTCCCTTGGCAGGCGGGCGACCAGACCCCAGGTCCTCGTCTGCCCTTCATTGGACAAATAGGATTCTTTGGCCTGGGAGCCGTCTCGATCATTTGTAAAGTCAACCGAGGCAACCTGCGTATCAGCGGTCACTGCGCCGCGAGTACGGTAGCTTTCAATTTTATCTTTACGCCAACCGTATGTCCCGATGATCGCATCGTTCCAGAGGAATGACTGGAGCGTAGCCGCTTGGGAATCAATCGACTGACGGCGCCTGGTCGCGCCAGTGTAAAGTTGATCGATGTCCCCGTGACTCGAGCTGAGGATGTCCACCGCTTGCGTGGTCCAGCCCACATAGTTGTTGGGGTTTTCCGACTGGGTCAGCAACAGCTGATCAGTGGGACGAATGTAAGTCAGGGCCGCAGGATTGACGTAGCCCGGGCTTGATGGATTGGTCGGCTTGTTCCAGTGGGAATCAAAGTACCTGACTTGATGCGCACCGTTAGCATCGAAAACGCTCTGCAACCGGTCAATGTTGAGCCCCGAAGCACTGTTAGTGGAAGTCAAATTGCCAGTCAGATAGATAGTCTGGGTGAAGTTGCGCTGGCCTGGGGTCAAAGCGCCCTTGCTGAGAGGGAATCTGGCGTCGGTGCGCTCCAGGTCCCAATTCTTGCCGAAGGAGTCTACGCGATCGGAGGATGCGAGCGCCGACAGGACGTTACGGTTAAACAATTTTGACCAGAACGAATTCTTAGCGAAGATATCACTGCCATTCAATTCACCGTAGGCTGTCACGCGCCAGTCTTGGCGTACATTTTGATTCGAGTTGCCGTAGCGTGTTCCTGTTGTGAAAGCGCGGCCGGCATTCGGATTAATGGTACCGCCGCCGTTGTTCACATCAGGCGCCCAAGGATTCGCCCCGAGGGCATTGGGACTCGAGATATAGGTTGCCAGCGTGTCCGCAGTATACCGGTTCACGTCCACACTGATGTACGGCCCGGAGGTCTCTGGGTAATTAATACCTTCCTGGCCAGAGGTGTAATTTTGGCGATCAATGACCGCCTCAATGCCGATGCGATTATTCAGAAAATTCTGGGAGATTGATGCGTTGATCACATTGAAGTCCTGCCACTCCCTTTTGTTATTTCCGTCGAACAGTTTGTTATAGAAGTCGAAAATTGAAGTATCCGTAATCGACTGGTCCTTCCACACATCCTTGGTGGCAGCCGGATAGAGTTTCGAATTGAGGGAATTGACGTTCTTCGCGTACTCGTAGAGCCCGGCAACTGACTGCATATTACTATACTGCACGCCCGTGATGCTGCCGTCGATAACCCCAAGAGCATTGAGGCCATAGACGGAACTGCCTCTGGAGTCCCTGACCAATATCGGGTTGCTGGTTCCGTTATTGTAGGCGGTGAAGCCGATGAACATGTCATGACTCAAGCCGGGTATCGCGCGGTAACCAGCCTCACTTGCGCGCCATTTTACATAGTCTTGGGCGTTGGCGCGGGTGCCGCGATCCAGATTCTGGCCGTAGTTCCAGCTATAAATGGGGTCGTAAAGGTTAATTACGCCGTTCGTGCGGGCGAAGATTGTGGGGTTAAAGAAATTCGTAATCTTGTCGATGGGCGGCAGCCAGCGGGGATTATTGGAGGCCACATTGCCCTGCTCAAAGTTGACCCGCACTGAAAGCTTACTGGCGATATCCTTGGAGAATATCTGAGGAGTGTAGCGGGCGGTGGCAAAGTATCGCTTAGCGTGCGAATAGGCGGGGTCCTGACGGAACTTGGTGTTGTCGTCGACCGCGGCGACGCGCAGGGCCAACTCGTCTTTGATGAGCACCTGGTTGTAGTCGAGGCTGTAGCGCTCGCTTCCAAAGCTTCCTACCGTGGACTCGATTTTGCCGGCATTCTTGTCAAACCGCGCACCGATCGTGGTGACGTTCACAATACCCGCCGGACTGCCGACACCGAAGAGAATGGAATTCGGGCCGCGCTGCAGGTCGACGCGGTCGACCACATAGGAATCCCAGGGAATGTCGGAGATGAAGTAATCGCGCGTGTTATCGGCCGAATCGAGGCCGCGCACGCGGGTGTTGGAGTTGGGGTTGGCCAACTTCCCGTTTTCGCCCGAGGTCTGCGTATTGCCGACCCCGGCAAAATTGCCCATTGAGCCGCCCACTTCTGTATTCAACTGGTAAGGCAGCAACGTTGAGTTAGAGGTGGCCCCAGTGTCTCGGAGGAACTGAGCGGTCACCACGCTTAAGCTCGAGGCGATGTCACGCAGGTCAGTACGCACGCGGGTTCCGGCTAAGGTGTCGGTCGCCGTGTAGCCGGTGTCCTTGGCGGTAGAAACCTCGAACGGGGACAGAATCAAAACTTCATCCTCCACCGGTTTAATTTTGGCAGGTTCTGCAGTGGTTTGCGCCGAGAGGCACCCCACGAAAACAACACAGGAAGCGGCCATGAGCCGATGAGCAGCCACGCGAGAGAACAGTCGATACATATAGGGTTGGGTTAGGAGGACTTGGCGAGACCGGCTCAAAAAGGGATTGGGCCAGGCTGAATCCGCGGAGGATTCGGGGTTAAGAAACTTTAATTTAGACTAAACTCTCCCAGCCGTGAATGAGTTCACTTGCACGACAATTGAGATTTTTTGCGTACCGCCCATCCGCTCATATAATCGTAGAAATTATTTATGGGCGGCCCAGCCCCCCTACAAATTGAGCTTCTGTCACTCGCGTATTCTTCCGATAAACGCCCGGCGAATTTCCCGTCAGCCGCTTGAAAAGCACGCACATGTACTCGACATGTTCGAAGCCGGCGAGTTCGGCGATCTTCTTCAAAGGAAAATCCGTCTCGGTTAGGAGCTGACGGATTTTGGCGACCTGCACACGGCGAATCTCGGCCTGCGGCGAACGCCCCAGATACTGGCGGAATTTTTTTTCCAGCTGGCTCCGGGAGGCGAACGCATGGCGGCTCACCGCATCCACCTTAAGTCCAGTGCAGGCGTGCTCGCGAATATAATTCAGGGCCGCCGCTACGTTGCGGTCATGGATAGCCAGCGCGTCGGTCGAGCGGCGCGTGACTACGCCCAACGGTTCGATGCGTTGGTAATAACTCTCCGGTTTGCGTCCTTCCAGCATACCGGCTAGGACCTCGGCGGCGCGGTAGCCCGACTGAAAGGCATTGGGCGCGACGCTCGACAGCTGCGGATACGCCAGCTCGCACCGGATGGGGTCGTTGTTTACGCCGAGAACGGCCACCTCTTCCGGCACCATCATATTATTGAAATGGGCTGCGGTGATAATCTGCTGCGCTCGCATATCGTTGCACGCCATAATCGCCACCGGTTTGGGCAAGCTTTTGAGCCAGGCGCATTGCGAAGCAATTTGTTCCGTATCCCAGCTGGGCGTCAGATCACCAGGGTAATCCGCGTCAAACAGCTCGCACTTGCGCCCGGCCAGCTTGAGCGCCTCCACGAAGCCATCTCGTCGCTCGCAGGACCAATTCTCGCTGGAAAACCCGCTGAAGCCGAAATGTTGATGCCCCCGCTCCAGAAAATGCTCGGCCCCTAGATGTCCCAGGCTGACATTGTCCGGCCGGATTTTCGGCACGCCGGGGTAGGCTTTCGTATCACACAAATCCACAAGCGGGATTTTACGCTGCGCGCAACCCTTCACCAACAGCGGCGTGGTGTGCCGGCTGATGACCCCGTCCCATTTTTTGCTGCGCAGCCAGTATGGTTCGTTTTCGGCTAGGGCCTGATCGTCGTGGAACGCCGTCCATAACTGGTGCGTACGTTCATAATGGGCGATCCCTTTCAGCATTGTCATGCTGTCTTCAATGCGGGTCAGGAAAATGAGCAGCACTTGAGGCCTCATGGAAAAAATCTGTCGAGCCCAAGCGTGAGATGCAAGCGCGCGCGCAGTGGCGAGCCCAACTCGAACTCAGCGGCTATGGGTCGGCGGCTCGATCGCAGCCTGCCCTGCTTCAAGTCGCTTGCCATCCGGCTCACCTTGGCCTCGTTCAGCGGGTAGAAAAAAATCAGCGCCCCCGCCAGCAATCCAATGACCACCGGAATGGAACTCATCAACCGGACTAGTCCATGCAATAAATTGGTCGGCTGATCCACGCTCGCGCCAAAGCCCACGCGTTGCAGATCGGCGTGGGCGCACCCCGGCAGGTATCGTGGCGCCAGCTCAAATTCGAATAATTTTCTAGGAGAGGTAATGAGCAAAGTATCGGAATGTTTTGGGCGCGCGGGAATCCCTGGGGCTCTAGCGAAAGCACGCGCATCCTGCACCTGCTTCTTCAAAATATTGCTGGGATGTCTTACTTTTCACTTGGGCAGTGCGATCCAATGCAGGGCGCTTATTTTTGATCCGGGCTATTTGAACGAGGCTAGAGACTGGCTCCGCTGGAGCTGATCAGATCACGATACCAGTAGGCCGAATCCTTCGGCGTGCGTTTTTGCGTCTGATAGTCGACGTGCACCAAGCCAAAGCGCTCCTTGTACCCGTCGGCCCATTCAAAATTATCCATGATGGACCAATAGAAATATCCGGCCACCGGCACACCCTCTTCCATGGCGCGCCGAATGGCGCGAAGATAACGCGCCATGAAATCGATGCGCTGCGGATCGTGAACCTTACCATCAAGATGAACGAAGTCGGTATTACAGTAGCCGTTTTCGGAGAATACGATCGGCAACCCGTAGCGCTCCGTCTGGAACCGAGCCGCCCAGTAGGCGGCGTCAGGGGCGATATTGAGCCACGGCAGCGTGCCGCGCGGATTCCCGATGCCCCACTCACCAGGAACCTTCACCGCATTGCCCTGCGCATCGGCTCGAACCGGCCAGCCGGAATAACAGTTGTAGGCGATGAAATCGATTTTTTGGGCAATGAGCTCCATATCTGCGGCCGTAACCTTGGGCATGTCGGCGCCGAAGGCCTTCACGCCGTCTTCCGGATAGCGGCCAAACATCACCGGGTCCGCCCACCAGGAGAGATTCCACATCCCGCGCTCCGTACTGGCGAAATAATCACGCCGCGCCGCCTCAATGTCGCACTTGCGCTTCGTAGCCGGAATGCGTTCGCGGCTTGTGTGCACCATGGCAATCTTCACCTGGTCCGGACAACCGGCCCGCAGCGCCTGCACAGCTCGGCCGTGTGCCATAAGGAGGTGATGAGCCCCGAGCAGGCAGTCGGCGAAGGGCAATTTTACTCCGGGTGCAAAGCGCCCTTCCTGATGGCCGATCCCCATAATCACCGGCGGCTCGTTGAAGGTCATCCAATGCTTGACCCGGTCGCCCAGCCGATCGGCGACGATCGCCGTATAATCGCCAAACCAATCGACCAACTCCCGGTTGAGAAATCCACCGCGTTCCTGCAGCGCCTGCGGCAAATCCCAGTGGTAAAGCGTGACCCAGGGCGTGATGTCGGCGGCAAGGAGTTCGTCGATCAGACGATCATAGAAGGCCAAGCCCTTGCGATTGGGTTTACCGGTACCGGTGGGCTGGATGCGCGACCACGATAGTGATAGGCGGTACGCCTTGAGCCCCAACTCGCGCATGAGGGCGACATCCTTCCGGGAGCGGCGGTAATGGTCGCACGCCATGTCGCCGTTGTGATTCTCGAAAATTTTTCCTGGCTGCTGTGAAAACACGTCCCAGATAGACGGCCCGCGGCCACCAAGATTCCAACCGCCTTCAATTTGATAGGCAGAGGCCCCGGCCCCCCAGGTAAATTGTTTTGGAAAAGCCATAAAATAAATGAATGCGGCAATAACGATTTGCTTAAGGCCGAGCAGCTTGAGCAAACACTGTCGTGATGGCGTCCCAGCGGGTTTGGCCGGCAATTTCGGCCGTGACTGCCCAACGGAAAAGGCCTGGGCCCATGGCGTCCGCGCCGCTGACTCGACTGATGATTGAGGTCAGGGTACTCATCCGCAGGACCGCTTCGGGCGGACACGAGCGTTGGCCCAATCGGCCTTAAGCAGCGCAACTTGGGTTAACGCCAAGCCGAGCAAAAATAAAAACCCATGTCGCATGTGGGGTAAGGGATCGATTGAAGCCGGATACTTCTATCAAACGTGCCGATAGAATATCAAATGAACGGGCCTAGTGAATGAGAACCTTTGTCCCACATTTGAGAAACAACCCTGCCTGATTGACAGGGTGGATAAAGCCATCGCATCTCCGTAACAGCCGATTCGCTCGAACTCCCGCTGCTCTTCAATTCTGTTGATGCATTAATCCATTACCCCATGAACCTCCGTTGCCTCCTTCCCCTCCTCCTTATCCCCGGCCTGATTAATGCCGCCCCAGAATCCTCCGCCGTCTCCGCTACCCGCCTCGAGCGACTGTCGCGGGGCATCAATCTCTCCCACTGGTTTTCGCAGATGCCCCTCGGAGACGAGGCCAGTCTGCATCAGCGCTTCAAGAGCTATAATCAGCCCGCGGATTTTACGCCGCTCGCCGCCGCCGGTTTTCGGCATGTGCGTTTTCCCGTCGAATTTGAGCTGTTCCTCGACGAAAAAAATCCCGGGAGACTGCGCCCTGAATTTCTCGCCGACTTTGACACCGCGCTCGACCAGCTGCTCGGTGCCGGACTGGCGGTCATTGTCGACTGGCATGCCCGCGAAGAGACCAAGGATCGGCTCAGCCACGACGACCAACTCGTCGCGCAGGCTGTTGCCCTCTGGGGCGCACTGGCGCGGCATCTTGCGAGCCGTGACCCCGAGCAGGTTTTCCTGGAAATCATGAACGAACCGGCCGGGAAAATGTCGCTCGAGCGCTGGACCTCCATGCAAAAACAACTGTTCACCGCCATGCGCGCGGGCGCCCCGCAACATACCATCATCGCCACCGGCCATCGCTGGAGTGGCGTCGATGAACTGCTCCAATTGCAACCCCTCGCCGACACCAACGTAGTTTATAATTTTCATTTCTATGAGCCCATGGTCTTCACCCATCAGTCGGCCGCCTGGCCCGACATGGGACTCGAGCCCATTGTCGGCCTCAACTACCCCGCCGAAAATAATAATAAAGCGGCCAACCTAGAGCGAGTCGGCTCGGGCAAGGGCCGCGGTCATCTCCTCAACTACACCGCCGATCGCGCCGGCCTCGAGGCGCGCCTCGCACTCGCAATCGATTGGGCGAAAAAATATGCCGTGCCGATTACCTGCAATGAATTTGGCGTCTACACCAAGGTAAGCCCTCCACTCGATCGTTACCGCTGGCTGCGCGATGTGCGTGAGATATGCGAAGCGCACAACATCGGCTGGACCATGTGGGATTACGCCGGCGGCTTTCGCGTCGCACTCAACTCCGCGCCGGGCCTGCGCACCCTCGATGCCGCCTGCGTCGAAGCCCTCGGCCTAAAAAAATAAGGCGCCGGCTACTCAGGCCCCCGCGTTAGTTCAGCTTTGGCCGCAGCAACTTCTCCCGCGCTACTAGATAGAGGAAGCCACAGATCGCGATAAAGGGAATGAGCGAGAGCAAGTCCGAGTGCGGTCCCTCGAAAAAGGGATTATGCGCCACCGACCATTGCGTAATGGCGAAGTCAAAATCACTCAGTACGCCGGCGAAAAATGCGATGACGATGCCCGCAATCGCGCCTCCGGCGATATAGCCGGAGGCCAACAACACCCCGGGGCTCTTATCACTCTCCGCGTTAAATTCATCGGGGGACAACTTGGCGTGCGCGGGGTTTTGTTTTAATTTACGATCCACCAACCAGCGGATCATACCTCCGATGAAAATGGGCGAAGAAGAAGAGAGCGGCAGATAAACGCCCACCGCAAAGGCGAGGGCTGGAATAAATGACATCTGCAGACAAACCGCGATCATCACGCCGAGGAGCACGAGCGCCCAAGGGAGTTTGCGATCGAGAATGCCTTTAATGATATACGACATCAGCGTCGCTTTCGGTGCATCAAATTTGCGCACTTGCGAGCCATCGGGCCGCGTATTGTAAGCCCCATTAATGCCTGGATCCACCAGCCACACCGCCGCGCCCGCCGCATTGACCAAATATTTTCCCGCAGGACCACCCACCGCATCCGTTTTGTGCCACGTTAAATAAGAGCCGCCATCGTCACGCGCCTGCGGTCCACGCAGCGATTCATGGTTAGTCAACAAGGCTGGATCCGTGCGCAATCCCGCTGAAGCGATCTGGGCTACGGGTACATAAACGGTGGCCGCATCATTCAATTTTAATAAAATCGGGCCGAGCACCACGGCCGAGCCGAAGGCTCCAAGCAGAATGGCGTACTGCTGCAGCTTCGGCGTCGAACCGAGCAGAAAACCCGTCTTGAGATCCTGCGAGGTCGTGCCCCCGTTGGAGGAGGCGATACAAACAATGGCGCCAATCGTGAGCGCGGTGACGTAATGCGCTCCGCCGGTCCAGCCCACGAGCAAGAAGATCAAGCAAGTGAACAACAGGGTCGCCACGGTCATGCCCGAAATAGGATTAGAGGTGGAACCGATCTCACCCGTTAAACGGGAGGAAACGGTGACGAACAAAAAGCCGAAAGCGATGATCAGCAAGGCGCCGAGAAAATTCATATGCAACGACGGGGCGAGCATGATGGTACCAATGAGCACAAAAATGCCGATCCCCACCCACTTCATCGAAATATCGCGGTCGGTGCGCAGCGTAGGCCCCTGATCAACTTGACCACCCCAGCCTAAATCACGCAGTCCGCCCTTGAAGCCATGCCAGATAGTCGGAAGGGCTTGGATTAAACTAATAATCCCCCCCGCGGCCACCGCCCCCGCGCCAATGTAGAGAATATAGGCGCTCCGAATTTGGCCAGGGCCCATCTCCGCTATGGGAATTAAGCCCGGCGCCAGCGGCCCGGGCAGACCTTCCCCAAAAAACTTTATCAAGGGGATCAGCAGTAAATAAGAAAGCACCCCGCCGGCGCACATGATCCCCCCGATGTACGGGCCAATAATATAACCAACGCCGACGAGCTCCGGAGAAATCTCCGCGCTGATCGAACCAGCCTTGAGCGGTGCGCCGAAGATTTTTTCGGGGACATCCTTCCAGCCCTTCAGTGCAACGTTAACTGTCTTGTACAGCAACCCGAGGCCGAAGCCGGTGAAAATAATTTTGGCGCCCGGAGATTTTCCCAGGCCCGCCGCCTCAGCGGCCGCCATTTCTGCCTTGGCGGCCGGGGAAGCGGCCGCGCGAGAAACCTCATCGACCCCGGCTTTGAGCACCGCGGCACACGCCGTACCTTCTGGATATTTCAATGAATCGTGCTCCTTCACAATGAGCGCACGGCGCAAAGGAATCATCATTAAGATTCCCAGCAGTCCGCCTAAAACCGCCACGAGCATCACGCGCGTGAGTTCGAGATCGAAACCTAAAATAAGAATGGCCGGCATCGTGACCCCGACCCCAAACGCGATCGACTCCCCCGCGGAGCCAGCCGTCTGGGTAATATTATGCTCGAGGATCGTGGCATCGCGCCCACCCGTCTTTGACCAAGCCCGGAACATCGCTAACGAAATTACGGCGACGGGAATCGATGCACTCACCGTCAAACCAACCTTAAGCACCAGATAAAGGGAGGAAGCCCCAAAAACGATGCCGAGCACAATGCCGGTCAACACGGCCCGAAAAGTAAATTCTCGGAGATTAACTGAGGCGGGAATGAAGGGTTCGAAGGGAGCAGACGGAGGGGTGGCCATGGGGAATTATTTTTCCGCGAGCTTGCCGATGGACGACCGCGGGGCAATGCCCGAGTAGATACCCGCGGCCCGCCTTCCCCTATCCGTCCGAGCAGATTAAGCCGGCCACCAGCCCAAGCCCAGGCCCATCAATTATTTTTTCCGCTTAGGCAATTTTCGTGCGGCCAGCATGCGCTTAATTAACCAGTAAAGCATTTCAAGCCGCGCCACCGAAACCCCGACCGCTTTGGCCCGTCGCACGGGCTCGCCCCAAATTTCCTCGAGCTCAACTTCGCGCCCCTCCTCAAAATCAATCAGACTCGATGGCCGGTAAGCGCCCATCTTGGCGGTGCGCTCAAATTGCAAATCGACAAACGAACGGGGAATATCATGCCCAAATTTGGCCGCCGCTTCGACGATCTCCTCCATCAAGCGCCGCGCCAAGGTCCGGAGGCCTTCGTCGGCCAAGAGCAGATCGGTGGTCAGTCCACCGGCAATGATGGCGAGGCCATTAAAGGGAACATTCCAAACGAGTTTGTGCCAACGCTGGGCTTCGAGGTTATCGAGCGCCGTGCATTTTACCCCGACGCGCCGCCACAAGGCCGCCAGGGCCTGCGTGCGCTCACTGGCCGGCTTGCCAAACTTGCCAATCGTCATGAGTCCCGGAAATGAACAATGCACGACGCCCGGCGCGGTCCGCGTGCAGCCGATGTAGCAAATCGCCCCCAACACCCGATGCGCCCCAGCGATATTAGCGACGGGCTCTTCGACCCCGAGGCCGTTTTGCAAAGTGAGCACCATCGTCTCAGGCCCGAGCAATAGCGGCAGGAGATTTTTAAGCTCCGCATTAGCCGTCGCCTTGATCGCCACGATCACCAAATCACAGGGCCCGATCTCCGCGGCCGAACCATAGACCTGCACCTTGCGGACATGGATCCGCTCCGTCGGCATTTTGATCCGAATGCCTCGAGCCATCACCGCCGCCCGCCCACTGCGCACCAAAAAATGAACATCGAGGCCCGCCTTGACGAGCAAAGCCCCATAATAACAGCCGAGAGCGCCGGTACCGATAATCGCGATGCGGGGTTTAGCGGGAAAAGGTGTGCTCACAGTGCTGAGTACTCCTAAACATCACTAAAAAGACAATCCTGCAGTCCCGACGGCCCAGCGCGAAAACATCGCTTTCTTCACAGTCAAAATTGACCGGCGGTAAGCTCTCAGGAGGCTCCGTCGGCCCAACTGGCAGAATCCCCTAAGTCACGAGGCCCAAGAACTGACCGGCGAGGACCGCAGCATAACCTATAGGGTGAATCCCTTAATAACACGCGCTAGCTAACCTCCTTAATCTATAAACGCTAATGCATTACGATTAACGAAACGGAGCCAGCCTTGATTGATGCGTCTCCCAAAATCTCCCTGCGCAGCGCCCGATCGCTTTCCAGCCCACTATTTACAAATTATCCACGAACCTTTCGCCAACGCATCTCTCGACTGCTTTGCGAGGGGAAATCTAGCTGGGCTGACAAGTTATTCACAGCCCCAAGCCGCCCTCAAAGCGGCTGATTGTCGGTCAATCTCACCTCGTCGACCCAATAAGAAATAGCCAACAAACACTGGCCCGGAATAATCTCCCGCAAGGGCTCCATGGTGTGCTGATCTACCACCGCAATATAGACGACCCGCAGTCGACGCTTGGCCGCAATGAGGTGCGTGACCTCTGCCACGAGTCGATCAGCACTTTTTACCCCACCGGCCACCATCTCGTGAGCGCGGCGCAAGGCACTGATGACCGCGAGAGCCTCCTCCCGCTGCGTCGGAGTGAGGTAACTGTTGCGCGCACTGAGCGCGAGGCCGTCGGGATCACGAACCGTGGGCCCCACGATGATCTCCATCGACAAACACAGATCGGTGACGACTTTGCGCACCACGGCTACTTGTTGAGCGTCCTTTGCCCCCATCACGACCACCTCGGGCCGAATAATATTAAATAATTTCAACCAACACGTCAGGACCCCACGAAACAAGACGGGCCGCACCGTCCCACACAACGGCTTGCTGACCGCCTCTTCTTGAAGGTGGGAAGAAAATCCTCGCGGAAACATTTCCTCGGCGGTCGGGGTAAAAAATACCTCGACGCCCGCTTTTTCACTGAGGGCGGCATCGGCAGCGGGCGAGCGGGGGTAGCGGGCAAAATCCTCACTCGGCCCAAATTGCAGCGGATTAACTAAGGCCGACACAATCACCGTATCCGCTTTTTCCCGCGCGAGCTTGATCAAGCTGGCATGCCCAGCATGCAAGGCACCGAGCGTAGGAATTAAGGCGAGCCGTTGGCCCCCACGGTGCAGGGCCAAGGCCGCCGACTGCATCGCGCTGATTTTTTCGATTTTTTGCATGACCCGAATCGGACTTGATCTATCCAGAAGCCATTACCTTTATCAAGACTTCCTCGCCTCACTCGCGAGTTCAGTTCCTGAAAATTCAAGCGCTCAGCCCACTCCTTACTCATGATTCGCATCAACGAACACTTCACCAAGCTCAAGGCTTCCTATCTTTTTGCCGACATCGCCAAGCGCGTGAACGCTTATGTCGCCGCCCATCCTGACCAGCCGATCATCCGTCTTGGCATCGGCGATGTGACCGAGCCCCTGCCCCCCATTTGTATTACCGCACTGCACGCGGCGACCGAGGAGATGGCCAACCGCGCGACGTTCAAGGGCTATGGCCCCGAACAAGGCTACGCTTTTCTCCGCGAGGCCATTGCGCAGCATGACTTCAAAGCCCACGGGGCTCACGTCGAGGCCGATGAGGTCTTCGTCAGCGATGGCTCGAAATGCGACGTGGCCAACATCCAGGAAATTTTCGCCGCCGATACCCGCCTCGCCATCCCCGACCCCGTTTATCCCGTTTACGTCGACACCAACGTCATGGCCGGTCGCACCGGGGTAAATGACGACGGACGCTACGCTGGGATCACCTACCTCGAATCCACTGCGGCAAACGGGTATGTCCCAGCCCCACCCGCCGTAGCGACTGACCTCATTTATCTCTGCTTTCCAAATAATCCAACCGGCGCCGTGGCCACACGGGCGCAGCTGGCCGCTTGGGTGGCTTATGCGAAAAAAAATCACGCGATCATTTTGTTCGACGCCGCGTATGAAGCCTATGTGCGGACCCCGGGAATCCCTCGCTCCATTTATGAGATCGAAGGCGCGCGGGACGTCGCCATTGAATTTCGTAGTTTTTCCAAACTAGCTGGCTTCACGGGACTCCGCTGCGCTTACACCGTCATTCCCAAAAATCTCCAAGCCCGCGACGCGGCTGGCCAGGAACACTCCGTCCACGCCCTTTGGAATCGCCGCCACACCACCAAATTTAATGGCGTGTCCTATCCCGTGCAAAAAGCGGCCGCGGCCGTCTATTCGCCAGAGGGCCAGGCCCAGACCAAAGCCTTGACTGATTTTTATCTCGGCAACGCCAAACTCATCCGCGAAGCCGTGCAGCAACTCGGGATGACCTGCATCGGTGGCGATGATGCGCCTTATATTTGGGTTAACACCGGCCGCGACTCTTGGGAATTTTTTGATCTCCTCCTCAATAAAGCCCAGGTGGTCTGTACTCCAGGAGCTGGCTTCGGTAAATGTGGCGAAGGCCACGTTCGCATCAGCGCCTTTAACTCCCGCAGCAACGTCACAACGGCCCTCGCCCGGATCGCGGCCGCCCTGCGTTGAGCGAGCTCGCGACGCGCATCAGCGCGTAACGGCTTGGTCGCGCGACTAGCTGGCGCGCCCATTTATAGCGCGCTTTAGCTCAAGGTCTGTGGCTATCTTACTCCCGTATGCTTACGCCTGCCCTCGAAAAACAGCGCCAGCAATTGTTTGCACAAACCGTGACCGGCATGACGGGCAAACTGGCGACCGTGACCGACTCAGCCAGCATGTTCACCGCCCTGCGCTGGGGCATGGAGGAGCTTGACCAAGCTTACGCCACCACCCCCACCAAGATTCGCGCAACCGTCGCCTGTCGCGCCGGCTGTGGCCATTGCTGCAGTGTGCCCGTAGAAGTGCAGGCTCATGAAGTTTTTTTTGCGGCCGAGTATATCCAAACCCATTTTACTCCGACCGATCTGGCTGCCGTCATCACGCGCACGGCCGCGCATCGCACGCGCGCGCTCAACCTCACCCACGAG
>Ga0214919_10002565_pt1 | contig 28425 bp, 28 predicted proteins | sample LL1503_MetaG_FD_177994 | JGI IMG/M metagenome (GOLD analysis project Ga0214919, IMG submission 177994) | Freshwater microbial communities from Lake Lanier, Atlanta, Georgia, United States - LL-1503 | ecosystem: Environmental > Aquatic > Freshwater > Lake | place: USA: Georgia | collected... | reverse complement strand
ATGAAGTGCAGCGCATCGGCGTGCAGCGCTGTCACAGTGTCGGCGCGGTGCGTCAGCACCGAGCGCTGGTTGATGGAACCTTTGTCGGTGATCTCGCCTTTGTCGATGGTGGGCGGTTCGCTCAGCAGGCACAGGCGGGCAATGCGGTTGGCGCTGCCGGTGCCACTCTTGGCCAGATCATTGACAATGTCTTGGAACTTGGCCAGCACCGGTGCCGAGGCCAACACATCTGACAAAGACGCATCGGCGGCCATGCCGCTCAAGGCCCGCACGGCGGGCGTTGGGAAAACCATGGCGCCGACTTCTTTCATGTTCAGGCCGGTGATCACAACGTCCTGGATGTAAGGTGCACCCGCTGCAATGATTTTGCTGCGCATCGGGCCCACGCTCACAAAGGTACCTGTCGCCAGTTTGAAGTCTTCTGCAATGCGGCCGTCGAACTTCAGGCCCAGGTGCACATCGGTCTCGTCGATCCACTTGACCGCGTCGCCGGTCTTGAAAAAACCTTCTTCGTCAAAAGCGCCTGCGGTTTCTTCGGCGTTGCGCCAATAGCCAGGAGTGATGTTGGGGCCGCGGTAACGCACCTCGGTTTTGCCTTGCATGTCCACCAGCTTGAGTTCCAGTCCCGGTGCGGGCACGCCCAGGTCGCCTGCATGCACAAAGGGGTTGGTCACAAAAATCCCGAACGGCCCCGACTCGGTCATGCCTAAGCCCGTGCCCATGACGATGCGCTCGCCGACTTCGCGTTCTTGCGATTTGTACAGGCTGTCCCAGATGGGTTGGGCCAATGCAGCGCCGGCGTAGAAGAACATCTGCACGCGCGACAACAGGGTTTTGCGCAGCAGGTCGTCGGTTTCCATCGCGTTGGCAATGGCTTCAAACCCAGTGGGCACGTTGAAGTAGACGGTAGGCGCGATTTCGCGCAGGTTGCGCAGGGTCTCGCTGATCATCGCGGGTGTGGGTTTGCCGTCGTCGATGTACAGCGTGCCGCCGTGGTAGAGCACCATGCCGACGTTGTGATTGCCACCGAAGGTGTGGTTCCACGGCAGCCAGTCGACCAGCACCAGCTCTTTTTCGGCCAGCACCGGCATGGACTGCGCCATTTGCTGCTGGTTGGCGCACCACAGGCGCTGCGTGTTGATGACGGCCTTGGGCATCTTGGTCGAGCCGCTGGTGAACAAAAACTTGACAATGGTGTCTGGGCCGGTGGCGGCAATGGCGGCGTCGACAGCCGGGGTTGCAATTGTTGCGCACAGGCTCTCGAACGGGGTGACCTTGCGGCCATCCAAAGTGCCCTCGACCATAACGACTTCCATGTCCCTTTCAACCGTGGCGGCAATGGCTTTGGCGTAGCGGGCGTCCGACGCAAAGACCAAGCCAGGCGTCACTGTTTGGAGCACATGTTTGAGCTTGTCGTAGTCCACGCTGATGAGCGAGTAGGGCGGTGATGTGGGCACAAAGGGCACACCGGCCAGCATGCAGCCCAGGGCCAGCAAGGCATGCTCTAAGCTGTTTTCGCTCAGGATGACCACGGGGCGCTCAACGCTCAGCCCCCGATGGATCAGGCCTTGTGCAATGCTGCGTGCGGTTTGCCAAGCGTGCGCATAAGTGATGTGTTTCCAGTCGCCTAGCGAGCCATCGGCCTGCTTGACGCGGCGGGCCATGAAGCTCTGGTCGGGCTTGGTTTGTGCCCACTGCTGCAATCGGTCCGTCATGCGATGAGCGAATGGCTGCAGCGCATCCTCGGCTTGGAGGTAGTGCGTGCCGGGGACGCCATCGCTCAGCGTGACGCGCGTGACGCCAAACTTGAGTGGGCGGAATGTGGGGGTGTTCATTTTTTTCAGCTTTTTTGAACCTTCGCCGCCTTGCCTTCAAGGAAGGCGCGAACGCGTGCTTTGGCTTCCGGGGCCGCTTGTGCGATGGAAGAGATCAGTGCTTCGGTGAAGAAGCCGTGATCCGCTGGTTGTTCGGCAATGCGCGGCAAGGCGTGTACCAAGGCAAAATTGGTCAGCGGCGCATTGGTGGCAATGCGGCTGGCCAGCTCTATCGCTTTGGTCAAAGCCGTACCGTTGGGCACCAGGTATTGCGCCAGTCCCACCCGCTCACCTTCCTGTGCGTTGTAAACGCGACCGGTCAGCATCATGTCGGTCATGCGTGCTGCCCCGATCAGTTTGGGTACCCGGACCGAGCCGCCGCCGCCCACAAAAATACCACGTGTACCTTCGGGTAAAGCGTAAAAAGTGCTCTCGTCAGCCACCCTGATATGGCACGCGCTGGCCAGCTCCAGACCGCCACCGACCACGGCGCCATGCAGGGCAGCAACCACGGGCACACGGCCTTGTTCAACTGCGTTCAAGGCCACATGCCAGCTGCGCGAGTGGTGGATGCCTTCACCCGCATCGCGTTCTTTGAGTTCAGACAAGTCCAGACCCGCGCAGAAGTGGCTGCCCTCGCCATGAATCACGGCCGCACCCGCTTCAACGGGCAGGTTTTGAAAGACATCGCGCAGGGCTTCAATCAAACCATCGTTCAAGGCGTTGCGCTTGGCAGGGCGACACAGGCGCACCACGGCGACAGCACCTTGCATCTCCAGTGCAATGCCATGGGCTGCGGCGCGATCAAAAATGGGGGTGTTCAAGTCGGTCATGTGCAGTTTCGATCCCCAACGCTTGAAGCGCAAGAGAGACAAATATAAAGTTATTGTTGATAACGATAGTGTGCTGGCATTTTGCACAATTTTTCTTGGGGTTTTCCCTCGTTTTTCGATGGGTGGGATCGTCCATTCGGGTTTGAAAAGCAGATGTTTGAATTCCGCGCATGACAGCAGGTCCGTCAGAAGTTGGTTACGATCAGAGCCCGCGTGAGTGGGTTTGCGCAGTGCAGATAATTAGAAAGATTTCAATGTTTCGTACCCTCCGATCCCCCGGCGTGATGGCCATCACCTTGGCCGCCGCAGGCATCCTGATGATCACGTCGGGCATCCGATTGACCAATGGTTTGTTTCTCAGCCCCATCAACAGCAGCACAGGCTTGGGCATCGTGAGTTTGAGTTTGGCCATGGCCATTGGTCAGTTTGTCTGGGGCGCCGTGCAACCCCTGGCCGGTGCCTTGGCCGACCGCCATGGGGCTCGTCCCGTGTTGTTGGGTGGGGTGGCGCTGATGGTCGTGGCTACGGCATCGATCCCCTTCATGACCAGTGCATTCGGTATATCCGTCATGCTGGGGGTCTTGTCAGCGGCTGGGGCAGGTGCTGCCAGTTTTTCGGTGCTCATGGGCGCAGTGGCGCAGCGCATTCCGGCTGAATCACGCGGTGAGGCTTCCGGCGTCATCAACGCAGGCAGTTCGCTGGGCCAGTTTGTGTTTGCACCGGTCGCGCAAAAGCTGATCCAGTTGATGGGCTGGATGGGCGCCATGTGGACCATGGCTGCACTCACCCTGCTGGCCTTGCCGCTGGTGCATAAAGTCACGGCCAACACCAAGGCAGCCCAGGCCAACACCGAGCCTGATCTGGGTTTGCGTCAAACTTTGAGAGATGCGTTCAAAACCCCGAGCTATGGTTTGATTCATGCTGGTTTTTTCACCTGCGGTTTTCACATCGCATTTTTGGTCACCCATTTACCGGGCGAGGTGGACCTGTGTGGTTTGCCGCCGGAGGTGGCCAGTTGGTCTCTGGCCATCATCGGATTGGCCAATATCGCAGGCAGTTTGGTAGTGGGCTCAGCCGTGTCGAAATACCGCAGCAAAATGATACTGGCGCTGATGTACGCTTCGCGTGCAGCCTTGGTGCTGTGGTATCTGTGGATGCCTAAAACGGATCTCACCTTTTACCTGTTTGCCGCGGGCTTGGGCCTGACCTGGCTGGCCACTGTGCCGCCCACAGCGGCCTTGGTGGGCAAGTTGTTTGGTATTCGCTACATGGGCACCCTGTTTGGTATGACTTTGTTGTCCCATCAAATAGGGGGATTCCTGGGTGCGTGGCTGGGCGGCTTGGCCATCACGCAACAAGGTGACTATTCGTGGATGTGGTACGCCGACATCGCCTTGGCTGTGGCTGCTGCTGTGCTCAATTTGCCGATCAAAGAAGCGCCTGTGCGCCAGACTGCTGCGGCTTGAACTTTTTGGAGACTTTATGAAATACGAAGACCTGGTCGCGATCGACATCCACACCCACGCTGAAGTGAGTTGCTGGAACCCGTTCGACAATTACGGCGAAGAATACGACCGCGCCGCAGACAAATTTTTTGGCAGCAACCGCCGCCCGACCATCGATGAAACCGTGGCTTATTACCGTCAGCACAAGATGGGCTTGGTCATGTTCACGGTGGACAGCGAGTCCCAATTGGGACGACGCCGCATTCCGAACGAAGAAATTGCCAAGGCGGCGCGCGACAACAGCGACATGATGATCGCGTTTGCCAGCATCGACCCGCACAAAGGCAAGATGGGCGCACGTGAAGCTGAACGCCTGATCAAAGAAGAAGGTGTGAGGGGCTTTAAGTTTCACCCCACTGTGCAGGGCTACCATCCCTACGACAAGATGGCATGGCCCATTTACGACGTCATCAACGCGCACAAATTGCCGGCCATTTTCCATACCGGCCACAGCGGCATTGGCTCGGGCATGCGCTGCGGCGGCGGTTTGCGCCTGGCCTACAGCAACCCCATGCACCTCGATGATGTGGCCATTGACTGGCCGGATATGCAAATTGTCATGGCGCACCCGAGTTTTCCGTGGCAAGACGAAGCCTTGAGCGTGGCCACGCACAAACCGAATGTGTGGATCGACCTGTCAGGCTGGAGCCCCAAGTACTTTCCCAAGCAGTTGATCCAGTACGCCAACACCTTGCTGAAAGACCGCATTCTGTTCGGCAGCGACTACCCGCTGATCACGCCCGAGCGCTGGATCAAAGACTTTGAAGTTGCCGGATTCAAACCCGAGGTCATGCCGGGCATATTGAAAGGCAATGCGGTGCGTTTGCTGGGCTTGGACAAGGTTTAAAATTGCGGCCATGAGTGATACCCCTGAACGCCCCGAATTGCCCGACCACCTGTCTGTCGACCCCCGCAGCCCGCACCATGTGGCGGCGGTTTTTCAGCATGACATCGGCATCCGCTTCAATGGCAAAGAGCGCACCGATGTCGAGGAATATTGTGTGAGTGAGGGTTGGGTCAAGGTGCCCGCTGGCAAAACGCTCGACCGCAAGGGACGGCCCTTGCTGATCAAAATCAAAGGCACGGTCGAAGCGTATTACGCTTAAAACTGATATCCCGCAGACACGCGGGTTGGCTCAAAGGCACAGTCTCTTTGGTGCTGACCGATACACAAGGCACTGAGGCCTTGGTTAACCCGCAAGTTGAAACAGGTCGGTCTATGCAAAGCCGCCTTGCGACGGACCCGGGCGAGTCATCACATTGACGTTTTGAGATAAAGTCTGGCTCCATTTTTTCAGTGCTGAAAGAGCCCCCGATGCAGATCGGGCCGCCACTGACGCCGCCAGAGCCTGGGGTTCAGGGGACAAGCTGTCCGCAGCATCAGAAAAGCTGCCCACCGGTCCCGTGCTGGATTGGAGTTGCGTCAACTTTTGCTCGACTTGTGCGTTGCGTGTTCGAAGGTTTTGCAGACGTGCTTGCAATGTGGCCGCGTCAGTGCGGTTACCGCTCGAGCCGACCTGGGTCAATTTGCGTCCATTTTGCATGGCACGCTCCCTGAACGAGATTTCGCCTCGTGCCATGGTGGTCAGTCCACCTTTGCCCGAAGTTGAACCCTCCGAAAAATCAGTGAGGCCGTTGCTGCCAATGAAGTCTGACTCTAAAGCATTTGCCCGCGCTGTGGACGACGCCGTGTCATCGTCTGTGATGCCCAAGCCCAGCGCACGCCGTGATAACGAGTCCTCGGAACCGGACGCCTGATTGGCATAGTGGACGTTCTCAGTAAAAACTGTACTGGAGTCGACGTATTGAATGTTTTCTTCGCGCTGACCGGCTTTCAATTTTTGAATGTTTTGCCGATTGTTCGCGTTGTCTGTCATGCCGTGCACATTGTCTGCACCCCCCGCGTTATGCGAAACGCTGGCAATGTTGTCCTCCATCGTCCTGTGAATGATGATGCCCATGTTTTCGCCCTCGCCCGCATGTGAGGCTGCAAAGGCGGCTTGGGATGCCTGGTACTTGGCAGAACGGAACACTTTGGCTGCAGCGCTGGTGTCAAAGTCATTCAGGTCAAAGGACTTTACATTTTTAATGTGCAAGGTCTCGTAATAGGTCCGAAAAGTTTTTTCGGTGTAACCCAACTCGTTCAGCATACTCAAGAAGAGTTTTTTCTCTGTGGGCTCTACAACCCCATCCGACAATAAGACGTCAGCCACGTTGGTCAGGATGAGCAATTTAATCTCAGGGTTCAACTGGGGTGCGACTTCTTTCAAAAATTGTGCACTCTTGACTTTGAGCGCGTATTTCAAGGTCGCCGATTGGAGACCGTCGAACTCGCCGATGGCGGCCTGCAGGCGACCAATCTCTTCGGTGCCCAAGGAGCCGTCAGACGCCATCATGTACACCATGCAGGCGGACATCGCCAAGTGGTTGCTGATGGGGCCTTGTTGTTTCTGGACGGAGCCCAACTGGTAGGGACCCAGCACAGATTTATCGTTTTTGATTTGAATTGTTTTCAAATAAGGTGCAAACGATATTTCATTGAAACCCAAGGCTTCACACATCCGGCTGAACATGGACAATTCCGCTTCATCCGCTGTGCCATCGGCCAGAAATGAATCGCAGACATTGGTCAACACACACAGTTTGTCCAGGCCGCTCAAGCTTTCAGCCGCCTCCAACAGAAAAGTTTCGATGGGAACCGACTCCACATAGCTGACAGCGCAGGCCACCAATTCGTCGTTGCCACCCAGCACCGATTGGAGTTGGCTGCTTTCCGAGTCCTTCACTTCGCCATCCGCAGCCATCATGTAAAGCAAGGCTGCAGCCAAGACCAGCGGAGGTGAGAGCTCAATGTGATCAAAGCTGATTTGCAGCGCTTGATTGCTCTCACTTTTGAATTGATTCAGACCTTGGAGGTTGGGGCTTGAGGTGTTCATGCATGCAAGATACCCAAGCGCAGACCGTTAGAGAATGACGTTTATGTCATATTGAATTTAATCAAAACAATGTCATTTTGAAATTAAAGCAGGATCAAAAATGACGGGCCACTTGGTTGATGATGAAAATATCTTTTTAGGAATTTGAATGACGTAATTGTTACCATGTGCATTTGAATGTCATGGTGTATTCATGCTGTTATTTTTGGATTTTTAAATATCGTCAATCGCAATTTGACGCTTTCAGAGGTCGTGACTTGCAGAGTCAAAAAGGCTTGATGGAAATTGGCAATTTCTTTGCAAATGCTCAAACCCAATCCCATGCCTTCAATCGACTTGGCCCGCGCTTCGTCGCCGCGGTAAAAACGGTCAAATGCTTTTTCAGATAAATCCTTTGGAATGTCTTTCGACGGATTTTCGAAGCTCACTTCCAATGCGTTCACTGTCTTGCGGAGGGTCATTTTGAGCCATCCGTTGGGTATGTTGTATTTCACAGCATTGGTGTACAGGTTGTGAATCAACTGTTGGGCCAAGCCAGGATTGCAATGCCAGATCAGATCCGGCGTGATGTCTTTTTCGACGTTCAAATTGGGTTGGTAGGTGATTGATTCGTCTGCGAGTTCATTCATGAACGCACTGAGATCAAAGTCTGCCCGTGTGTTGTCCATCGCATTGGCATCGGCTCTTGACAACAGCAGCAGTTTTTCGCTCATGCCAATCAATCGGTCAATTTCATCGGACATTTCGCGCAAGCGAATTTGCAAGGCCGATCCCACGGGCGAATCATTGACGAGTTCTTCAGCTTGCCCGCGCAAAATGGTGAAAGGCGTTCGCAATTCGTGCGCCGCATCGGCTGAAAAGCGTTTGGCTTTGGTGAAGCTCGTGTCTAAGCGTTTGAGCAAATCGTTGTAGACAAGGACAAATGCGTCAAACTCTTTGTAAGCCGATTGAATTGGTTTTTCTAACTTGGATTTTTCTGGCGTCAAATTTTCAAGTGACACTTTCAAGGCATCCAAGGGGTTGAGGATCGCGCGAATCAAGAGGGTTGCCATGACCAGCACCATCGCCAGCAGGATCGGAAAAAACAGCGGCAATTGGTTGTCGCGCACTTCCCAAAGTTTGGATAACAGCTTTTGAATTGAGCTTTCACTGGCCATCAACTGAAGGGTGTTGTCCCCTTTCAATCTGACGACATGCCAAACTTGGTCCCCTAAAGGATGGACGATCAGCTGAACGCGAGGATCCGAGCTGGAGTCAATTTGGGTCCAGAAGTTAGCGTGATCAGCCAATAAGCGGCAGTCTTGATTCAGACCAAACTCGGCAACCGCTTGCTCATTTTGGCACAGCGTGACGCCGCCGGAATAGCGGTTAAAAAGGTAATTTTTAAAAAACTGACGCTGACAAACTGCAAGCTCAGCCGCATCGGTTTGAGGGTAGCAAGCCAAGATGGTTTTTTCCATCTCTTGATGCAATTCGTTGATGACATCTATCTTGGCTTTGTATTGCGCAAAGTAGCGGTTGGACAGGACCATCAACGTGGCCATGAAAAAAATGGTCAAGAAAAGGCGCAGTTTCAAAGACCTTTTCATGGACGCGCACCCGCCTGAACGCGGTATCCGACGCCGCGGACAGATTCAATCGGTGCATAGTGGTCGTTCTGGCCTCGACTTAATTTGCGCTTGATTCTTTGGACGCAAACATCCACCACATTGGTTTCGGGGTCGAAATCGATGTCCCAGACGTTCTTAAGTATCAGTTGGCGTGAATAGATATGGCCCGGCGTTTGCATCAGGTACTGAAGCAAAGAAAATTCCCGTTGACTGAGGATGGCATCGACTTCATGCCATTGCGCTTTTCTGCTGACCAGGTCCAGTTGCAGGTGGCTGGTTTGTAGCGTTTGCTTCGGCGCAATCGTTTGTTTGCGGGCAAGAATGACTTTGATTTTGGCGACCAACTCTTCGACATAGAAAGGCTTGGGCATGTAGTCGTCAGCGCCGAATTCGAAACCGGTCAATCGGTCAGTCAAGTCGACTTTGGCGCTCAAAATGATGACTGGCGTGGTGTTGCCATCTTGGCGCAGTTGCTGCAACAACTCCAGGCCATTGAGCTTGGGGAGCATGACGTCCAGCAGCACGAGGTCGTAGTTGTCTTTGAAAATGTGCTTGAGGCCACTGACCCCATCGGTCTCGTGTTTCACTTGGTAGCCGGACTTTTCCAAACTGCGAATGACGAATTCAGCAATCTTGATATCGTCTTCAACCAACAGGATTTGGGTTTGTGGCGGCTTTGGCGTGTCCATGGTGTACCTTATTGAATGGGCAAAATAACGTTCACTTCAGCCAGGTCAATTGATTGTTGATTTGAATGTTTATATCGATTTCAACATTTTCGACTGGCCCATTCTAAGATCGATAAGCAGGCGGTGTGTTTGTCACCGCATTACATTTTCGTCATCCGTCGCACAAAGGGCTAAGACGGCCTCATTTCATTTGCGAGGGTGTCGATACTGTGAATCTCAGGATCTCTTACTGGAATTTGCCATGTCTTCAGTTTCTTCGACGACTTTCTCGCTCAGAGCGCAAGATGCGCTGGGTTGGGACCCCTTGAGGGCGCTCACGCCGGTTCAAGAGCCGCAGTTGCAGTCACCCCGAGCTGCACCAGCCATGGTGAAGGCTGCCCGACAAGCCACCCCGTCCGCCGCTCCTTTGACGCGCGCTTTGTCTCCCGATGTGCCCAGTACCTTGGCCATGCGCTTTGAATTCAATGCCATGACCCACGATTGGATGCTGGCCATGACCGACTCCCAATCGGGTGAGGTGGTCAGAAAGATCAATCTCAAGGTGTTCACCCCTCAGGCAAATGGGGGCTTGCATCAGTCTGGCCAATGGATTGACAGGGTCGTTTGATCAAATTCCCCAAAGTCCGGGCGTCATCTTCAGCAGCCAGCCCAGCACGGCGCACGCGGCTATGACTTCCATCACACTGCGTTTGTAGCGCAAGAGGGCCAGTGCCGCTGCCGTGGCCATGGCCAAGCCGAGCCCGTCCACACCAACCCACACTGTTTGCGCTGTAAAACCTTGGGGCCAGAACACGTGGTAACTGAGAAACAGTGTCAGGTTGAGCACCACACCCACCACAGCGGCTGTGATGGCCGTCAAGGGCCCTGTCAGTTGCAGCTTGCCATGCGTGGACTCGACCAAGGGCCCGCCTGCCAAGATGAAAATGAAAGATGGCAAAAAGGTGAACCATGTGGCCACGCAGGCGGCCACTGCCCCGGCCGCGAACACATGCTCGGTGCCGAACAAGGCGCCTGAATAACCGCCCAGATAAGCGACGAATGCCACGATCATGATCAAGGGGCCAGGGGTGGTTTCACCGAGTGCCAAACCGTCCATCATTTGCGTCGCAGTCACCCAGGCAAATTCCTCTACTGCACCTTGGTAGACGTAGGGAAGCACCGCGTAAGCGCCACCGAAAGTGAGCAGGGCGGCTTTGGTGAAAAACCAGCCCATTTGCGCCAGCGTGTGATCCCAGCCCCACACCAGCACCAAAGCGCCCATGGGCAGCGCCCACAAAATGCAGCCCGTCACCATGACCAGCGTCAAGCGTCGGGCAGAAAAATGGGTGTGTGCTTGACGGGGTGTGTCGTCATCGATCAACGCCGCGCGAGGTGTGATCGGCGCGGCGCCATGACCCTGAGCAGCTTGAAATACGTCTGGCCGCACGCGGCTGATGAGCCATCCGCAGCTCGCCGCCGCGATCACAATGGCCGGAAAAGGCACATTGAACACGGCCATGGCCACAAAAGAAGTTGCTGCAATGGCCCAAAGGGCGGGGTGCTTGAGTGAACGCGTGCCCATGCGGTGGGCCGCTTGCAGCACGATGGCGGTCACGGCCGGTTTGATGCCGTAAAACAGCCCCGCAATCCAGTCCACATGCCCGAACGCGACGTAAATCCAAGACAGACCGATCAAAATCAACAAGGAGGGCAGCACAAACAAGACGCCGGCCATCACACCGCCCCACGTGCGGTGCATCAGCCAACCGATGTAGGTGGCCAATTGTTGCGCCTCGGGTCCAGGCAAGACCATGCAGTAATTCAGCGCATGTAAATAACGCCGCTCTGAAATCCAGCGTTTGCGCTCGACCAGTTCTTGGTGCATCAAGGCAATTTGGCCTGCAGGCCCACCAAAGCTGATGAAGCCGATCTTCAGCCAAAACCAAAAAGCTTCGGTGATGCCAATGGGTTCTGGGGCGGTCTCGTTGTGCATCCACCGATTGTGACGGTAATCCCCAAGGTGTGGGAAGCTTGCATTGGATACAGGAGTTCGTCAAAACCCTTGTAAAACTTTGATATTGATGCGTTTTAGACAGTTTTAATGTGTCGCTGTATACAATGTGGCCCATGAATGAACTTGAGGAAAGCGGCTCGCAGTCGGTCAAAGCACAATTGAAATTGCGCGAGTTGATCTTGGCTGGCAACTTGCCTGCGGGGGCTCGGATTGCTGAGCTGACCTTGGTCGAGTTGTTGGGCGTGTCCAGAACGCCCATTCGCGCCGCCTTGATTCGCCTTGAACAAGAGGGTTTGCTGGACGCCTTGCCCAATGGCGGTTTTGCTGTGCGCACTTTTTCAGAAACGGAAGTGTCCGACGCTATTGAATTACGCGGCACGGTGGAAGGCCTTGCCGCACGCTTGGCTGCCGAACGCGGCGCAGCACCTGCCCTGTTGCATCAGGCCAAACTGTGTCTCGATGAGATAGACCGCGTGCTGGCTGAACCCGCTTTGACGGATGAAAGCTTTTCTGCCTATGTGGTGTTGAATCAGAAGTTTCACGCGGTATTGGCCGAGCTCTCAGGCAGTTCGGTGCTGGTGCGCGAGTTGGAGCGCTTGACCAGCCAGCCCTTTGCATCGCCATCGGGTTTTGTGGGGGTTCAGTCGAACACGCCCGAGTCACGCGACTTGCTGGTTGTGGCGCAGCACCAGCATCGGCAAGTCTTGACCGCCATTGCACAGCGCGAGGGCGCGCGTGCCGAGTCGCTCATGCTAGAGCATTCCCGATTGGCGCAGACCAATTTGCGCGAAGCCATGCGCAGCCCGGTGACCTTTGCCATGCCGGGGGTCCAACTTATTCGCAAGCGAGCCTGAACAAAGGCTCACCTCATTTTTTCATCCCACCCTCAGGAGACTTTAGTCATGCAAAAACGATTTTTTCTGCGCACGCTCGCAGGCGCCATGGTGTTGGCCAGTGCTGGCACCGCCATGGCGCAAGACACATTCAAGATCGGCCTGATCTTGCCCATGACGGGGCCCTTTGCCTCGACCGGCAAACAAATTGAAGCCGCAGTCCGCTTGTACATCGCCCAAAACGGCAACACTGTGGCTGGCAAAAAAGTGGAGCTGATCCTCAAGGACGACACCAGCGCCCCTGATGTGACCAAACGCATTGCCCAAGAACTGGTGGTCAATGAAAAGGTCAGCGTGTTGGCCGGCTTTGGTTTGACCCCACTGGCGCTGGCCACAGCGCCGATTGCCACCCAGTCCAAAACGCCCTTGGTGGTCATGGCGGCGGCCACGTCGAGCATCACCGAAGCCTCGCCCTTCATCATCCGCACCAGCTTTACCTTGCCGCAAGCGGCGGTGGCCATTGCCGATTGGGCACCCAATAACGGCATCAAAAAAGTTGTCACACTGGTGTCCGATTACGGCCCGGGTATGGATGCTGAAAAATACTTCAAGGACCGTTTGACCTTCAACGGTGGCCAAGTTCTGGACAGCCTGCGCGTGCCCATGCGCAACCCTGACTTTGCACCGTTCCTGCAAAAAGTGCGTGATCTCAAGCCGGATGCGGTTTATGTGTTCGTGCCCTCGGGCGCCGGCGCAGCTTTGATGAAACAGTTTGCAGAGCGCGGCATGGACAAAGCCGGTATCAAGCTGATCGGTACCGGTGACATCACCGACGACGATATTTTGAACAGCATGGGTGAAGTGGCTAATGGTGTGGTGACCTCGCACCACTATTCGGCTTCGCACAACTCGGCTTTGAACAAGAAGTTTGTGGCTGCTTTTGAAAAAGCCAACAACGGTTTGCGCCCTAACTTCATGGCCGTGGGCGGTTATGACGGCATGCGCGTGATCTACGAAGCGGCCAAAGCCACCAAAGGCGCTGGCGGTCAAGCCTTGCTCGACGCGATGAAGGGCCAGGTGTTTGAAAGCCCCCGCGGCCCGATGTTCATCGACGCGCAAACCCGAGACGTGGTGCACAACATCTATATCCGCAAAGTGGAGAAGGTCAACGGTCAGTTGTACAACCAAGAGTTTTCGACCATCACAGATGTCAAAGACCCAGGCAAAGCCAGGTAAGCTTAGTGTAGGCGCTGGCCTGCAAGCGATGACCCTTTTTGTAGGAGCTTGCCTGCAAGCGATGGCCCTGTAAGTGTCAGCAACTGCATCGCCAGCAGGCTGGCTCCTACATGGATCAACTGCATCGCCAGCAGGCTGGCTCCTACAGGGATCAATTGCATCGCCTGCAGGCTGGCTCCTACATGAATAAACTGAATCCCGAGCAGGTAAGCTCCTGCCTGGATGGTCAAACCTGTTCAGTCCCTGAGAACCCGAACCGCATCACATGTTGACTCTTCTTTTTGATGGCATTGCCTACGGCATGCTGCTTTTCATCCTGGCGGTAGGCCTGTCGGTGACGATGGGGTTGATGAATTTCATCAACCTGGCGCACGGTGCCTTCGCCATGGTGGGCGGTTACCTCACGGTGGTGCTGATGCAGCGGTATGGCGTGCCATTTTTGCTGTGTCTGCCGATCGCTTTTGTTGGCGCCGGATTGCTCGGGGCAGTATTGGAGCGCACGCTGTACCGGCCGATGTACAAGAAGCCGCACCTGGACCAGGTTTTGTTTTCGATTGGTTTGGCCTTCATGACGGTGGCCGCAACCGATTATTTCATGGGCTCCCAGCAACAGATCATGCAGTTGCCCGAGGGCTTGCGTGGCCGCACCGAGTTGTGGACGGGCGGGCCCTTTGAATTGGGCATGGGCCATTACCGCTTGTTCATCATTGCGGTGTGTGCCGCACTCACGCTGGGCTTGCAATACATCTTGGCCAAAACCCGCTTTGGCAGCCGCCTGCGCGCCAGTGTGGACGATTCAAGGGTGGCTGCCGGTTTGGGCATCAATGTGAATGTGGTGTTTGCCGCCACCTTCGCGGTGGGCTCGGGTCTGGCGGGTTTGGGGGGCGCTTTGGGGGCCGAAGTGCTGGGTCTGGACCCGACCTTTCCACTCAAGTTCATGGTCTACTTTTTGATTGTGGTAGCGGTGGGGGGCACTTCGTCGATCACAGGCCCCTTGCTCGCCGCTTTGCTGTTGGGCGTGGCCGATGTGGCGGGTAAATATTACGTTCCCAAACTCGGGGCTTTCATTGTGTATTCGCTCATGCTGGTGATTTTGATGTGGCGCCCGCAAGGCCTGTTTGTGCGCAAAGGGGGTAAATCATGAAGGCGATGCAAGACAGTTTGTTGGTCCCTTCGCGATTCAAAGCCTGGGAGCCTTTGCTATGGCTGGTGGCGTTTGCGGCGCCTTGGGTCGTTCCCGGGCATGCCTTGATTGTGAATGAGATCGCCATCGTGGCCTTGTTTGCTTTGTCACTGGATTTGATACTGGGGTATGCCGGCGTGGTCTCGCTCGGGCATGCGGCCTTTTTCGGTTTCGGTGCTTATACCGCTGCCTTGTTTGCCAAACTGGTCATGCCCGACCCGTTGACGGGATTGCTCGTGGGCATGGCAGGGGCCACTGTTTTGGGCGCAGTGTGCTCGTTGACTATTTTGCGTGGCTCGGATTTGACGCGGCTGATGGTCACCTTGGGCATGGCTTTGATCTTGTTGGAGCTGGCCAACAAGCTCGACTGGTTGACCGGCGGCTCAGACGGATTGCAAGGCGTGGTGATGGGTCCAGTGCTGGGCCGGTTTGAGTTTGACCTGATGGGGCAGACTGCAGCTTGGTATTCTTTGTCTGTGCTGTTGGGGCTGTTTGTATTGGCCAGGCGATGGGTGCATTCCCCTTTGGGCGCAACGCTCAAAGCCTTACGAGACAACCCCTTGCGCGCCATGGCGATTGGCATAAACGTGCAACTGCGTTTGGCCGTCGTGTACACCGTGGCGGCGGGTGTGGCCGGCACTGCAGGCGCTTTGCTGGCGCAAACCTCGGGCTTTGCATCGCTGGATGTTTTTGCGCTGGACCGCTCTGCCGATGTGATGCTGATGCTGGTGATCGGTGGCGTGGGTTGGTTGTATGGCGGTGTCTTGGGTGCGGTGGTGTTCAAGCTGTTGCACGATGTGATTTCGGGCATCACGCCGCAGTACTGGACGTTTTGGATCGGTTTGTTCTTGGTGGTCTTGGTGTTGGTTGGCCGTGACCGTTTGCTCAAGCCCTGGTCATGGTTTGGCAAGCCCAAAGCCCAGGGAGAGTCGGTATGAGCACTGTGCCCATTGTTCTTAAGACCGAAGGCTTGGTTAAAAAATTCGGCGGCATCACGGCCACGCAAGACGTCAATTTGTCTATTGCACAAGGTGCAAGACACGCCTTGATTGGCCCCAACGGCGCAGGTAAAACCACCTTGGTCAATTTAATGACCGGCGTGCTCGAGCCGACCGAAGGCCGCATCACATTGGAAGGCGTGGACATCACCCGCATGGCCCCAGAGCAGCGGGTTCAAAGAGGCTTGGTGCGCACCTTTCAGATCAACCAGTTGTTTGCCAGCATGACGCCATTGGAAACCTTGGCCATGGTGGTCTCTCAACAGCAAGGACTGGGCGGCCGTTGGTGGCAGCCCTTGGGTGCTAACCGAAAAGTGGTCGAGCGCTGCGAACAATTGCTGTCCCTTTTTCGACTGACCGAGGTCATGAACCAACGCACCGAGGTGCTGGCCTACGGCAAACGCCGTTTGTTAGAGATGGCGATTGCGTTGGCCTGTGAGCCGCGCGTGTTGTTGTTGGACGAGCCTGTAGCGGGCGTACCAGCAGGCGAGCGCGAAGAGTTGCTGCACACCGTGGCGGCCTTGCCTGCCGATGTGTCGGTCATGCTCATTGAGCACGACATGGACCTGGTTTTTGATTTTGCGACCCGCATCACCGTGCTGGTCAACGGTGCGGTGCTGACCGAAGGCACGCCGCAAGAGATTGCCAAGGACCCGCAGGTGAAGTCGGTTTACCTCGGCCATGGCGAGGAGTTGACGCATGGCTGATCTTTTGCAAGTCCAAGTTGTGTGTGCAGGTTATGGCGAGGCTGTAGTGCTCAACGATGTGAGCTTTTCTTTGGCCGAGGGCGAAACCCTGGCCCTTCTGGGGCGCAACGGCACAGGCAAAACCACCTTGATCAATACACTCGCGGGTGCGACCCGTCAGCATGGTGGACAGATCACTTTGGCGGGCCTGCCTTTGCACACCTTGCCCTCGCATGAACGTGCGGCCGCAGGCATTGGTTGGGTGCCGCAGGAACGCAATATTTTCAAATCGCTCACCGTGCATGAAAACCTCACAGCGGTCGAGCGACCTGTTCGGTCAGGTCACGCGGCACGGGCGTGGACGCCTGAGCGCGTGTACGGGTTGTTTCCCAGGCTGGCCGAACGCAAGACCAATCTGGGCACTCAATTGTCAGGCGGTGAGCAGCAAATGCTGGCCGTGGGCCGGGCCCTTGTGTTGAACCCGCGGCTGTTGTTGCTCGACGAGCCGCTCGAAGGTCTGGCTCCGATCATTGTCGAGGAGCTGCTCAAAGCCATTGCACGCATCACCCGCGATGAAGGCTTGTCGGCCATCATCGTGGAGCAGCATCCCCAAGCGATTTTGGCAATCAGTCACCATGCCGTGGTGCTCGAACAAGGGCGGGTGGCTCACAGCGGCTCTGCGCAGGAGTTACAGGCGCAACCTGAATTACTCGACCGTTTATTGGGCGTCTCGCGTGAGCGCGCCTTGAAGTTTTGAAAGGATGTGTATGTTTCTGAAAAACACCTGGTACGTCGCCTGTCAGTCCCACGAATTGACGGACAAGCCTCTGGCACGCAAGGTCTGCGGTGAAAGCATCGCTTTCTTTCGCGGCCTTGAAAACAAAGCCGCAGCCTTAGAAGATTTCTGCCCGCACCGCGGCGCCCCTTTGTCTTTGGGCAAAGTGTGCGATGGCAAATTGGTCTGCGGTTACCACGGCCTGGAGATGGGTTGCGACGGAAAGACCGTGGCCATGCCAGGTCAGCGGGTGCGCGGCTTTCCGCCAATCAAGCGTTTTGCGGTGGTCGAGCGTTACGGTTTTATTTGGGTCTGGCCGGGCAACGCCGACCTGGCCGATGAAGCGGCCATGCCGGTGTTTGAATGGTTTGAAAATCCGAACTGGGCCTATGGGGGCGGGCTGTACCACATCGCCTGCGATTACCGTCTGATGATCGACAACCTGATGGACTTGACGCACGAAACCTATGTGCACGCCACCAGCATTGGCCAAACCGAAATAGACGAAAGCCCCAGCCAAACCACGGTGGATGGCGACAAGGTGGTGACCCGTCGTTTCATGGAGAACATCAAGGCCCCACCGTTTTGGCAAATGGCGTTGCGAGCGAACGATCTGCCCGATGACCAGTTGGTCGACCGCTGGCAGATCTGCCGCTTCACGCCGCCCAGTCATGTGCTGATTGAAGTGGGCGTGGCCTTGGCAGGCAAGGGCGGCTACGAAGCCGCCCCCGAGCACAAAGCCTACAGCGTGGTGGTGGACTTCATCACCCCAGAGACCGAAACCAGCATCCATTACTTCTGGGGCATGGTGCGCCAGTTCAAGCCGCAGGATGCAGCCTTGACCGATCAAATCCGACAAGGCCAAGGCGGCATTTTTTCAGAAGACCTCGGCATGTTGGAGCAACAGCAAAAGAACCTGACCGCCCATCCTGAGCGCGCGCTTTTGATGCTCAACATTGATGCGGGTGGCGTGCAATCTCGGCGTGTGATCGAACGTTTGCTGGCCCATGAGGCGGCCACCTTGAAAGCTGCAGCATGAGCGCCGAGACAGATACCTCTTTTGAAGTGGAGATCGCCAGTACAGGTCAGGTGTTTGAGATTCCTGCTGGACAATCCGTTTTACATACCTTGATGTTTGAAGGCGTGGACATTCCTTTTGCTTGTGAAGGGGGCGTGTGTGGCACCTGCTTGACCGGCGTCAAGCGGGGAGAAGTGGACCACCGCGACATGTATTTAACGCCGGATGAGCAAGCGAGAAATGATTGCTTCATGCCGTGCTGCTCTCGGTCAAAAAGCGCAAGATTGGTTTTGGATTTGTAGGTGGGCAATCACAATGGGTTCAATTTACAGAATGGGATCCTGATATGACCGCCACGATATGAAAGCCATTGCGCCAGTTCGGTTGGTGGGCTTGTCGTCTTTTTGCAGCATGGCTTCCATGCGCATGTGTGATCCGATGCTGCCAGGTTTGGGGCAAGAGTTTGCGGTCACAACCGGGGAGGCCGCCCATGTGATTGCGGCCTACACAATTTCTTATGGCGTCTTGCAGTTGTTCTATGGCCCTTTGGGTGACCGTGTGGGCCCATTGCGCGTTATACGGCTGGCCACGCTGGCCAGTGCTGTCCTGAGCTTGATGACTGCCGGTGCGCCCAGTTTGGATGCGCTTGTATGGGCCCGTGCGGCCATGGGCGCTGCAGCGGCGGGGATCATTCCATTGTCCGTGGCGTGGGTTGGAGACCATGTGCCCAACGCCCAACGCCAAGAAGCATTGGCCCGTTTAATGGGTGCAACCGTGTTTGGGATGATGGTGGGGCAATGGTTTGGTGGTTTTGTCACCCAGCATTGGAGCTGGCGTTTTGCCTTTGTCGGTTTGGGTGTGCTTTTTGGTTTGGCGGTTTTGCGCATGCATTCGCAATTGAAGACACTGCCGCGCTTTGTTCCCCCTGAAGAACCCGTGTCCTTATTGAACTATTGGCAGAGTACCCTGCGTTTACTGACTGAATCGCGCGTGCAGTGGGTTTTGGGCGCCACCTTGGCGCAAGGTGCCTTGGTGCTTGGAACTCTGGCCTTCTTTCCGATTCGTTTGGTGGCGCATTTTGGATTTTCCTTGTCTGAAGCAGGGGGCGTTATGGTGCTGTATGGCGTGGCGGGTTTGATTTACAGCCAATTGGCGCGGCAAAGTGTGGCGTTGCTTGGTCAGAAGGGCTTGGCATGGTGGGGTGGAGGATTGATCGCTGGGGGCATGGGCCTGCTGGCGCTGGCCGATTGGCCTGTATTGGCCGTGCTAGGCTGCACTTTGTCAGGCTTGGGTTTTTACATGATGCACAACACACTGCAAATGCAAGCCACGCAAATGGCGCCGCAGGCCCAAAGCATGGCCATCACTTTGTTTGCTTGTACTTTGTTTTTTGGGCAAACGGTGGGTGTGTCTTTGATGGCCCGCCTTTTGGACGCCAACGGGTTGGCCGAAGCCTTACTTGTTGCAGCTGCAGGCATTGTGGTGCTCTGCATGGTGATTGCCCGTGGCGTGCAATCGCAAGAAAAACTCAATCCGCCTTGACTCTGCCCGAACTGATGACGGGTCGCCAACGCGCAATTTCATTGGCAATGAGTTGGCCAAAAGCTTCGGGGGTTTCGGGTGCGGCTATGGCACCTTCAGCGCTCAGGCGTTTTTTCAATTCGGGAGAGTTCAATGCCATGTTGATTTGCACATTGAGCTTTTGCACGATGTCTTTGGGCGTTCCTGCAGGGGCGACCACACCGTACCATTGGTCGGCTTCAAAGTTTTTATAACCGGATTCGGCCACGGTGGGCAGATCGGGCATGGCCTCGAGTCGCTTGGGGCTGGAGACGGCCAATGCATGCAGTTGGCCGCTTTTGATGTGTCCGAGCACCGCAGGTGCGCCGGTGAACACCAGTTGAATTTGTCCCCCTATCAAGTCGGTCACCGCGGGGGCAGTGCCCCGGTAGGGGATGTGCACGATGGCTGTGCCCGTTTGCATTTTGAAATACTCAGTTGCCAAGTTGGCAGCGCTGCCGTTGCCGCCTGAGCCGTAGCTCATTTGTCCGGGCTTGGATTTGGCATAGGCCACCAAGTCTTGCACGCTTTTGACGGGAACCGCCGGATTGACCACAAGGATGTTGGGCACCCGAGCCACCCAAGCCACGGGCGCGAAGTCTTTGAGCGGGTTGTAGGGCAATTTCGGGTAGAGGCTGGGGTTCACGGCCAAGGTGCCAATGTGACCCATGAGCAAGGTGTAGCCATCGGCCGGGGCCTTGGCCGCTTTGTCAGCCCCGATGCTGCCGCCAGCGCCCGGCACGTTGTCGACGATCACGCTTTGGCCCCAGGCTTTGGTCAGTTCCTGGCCAATCGATCGGGCCAAAATGTCGGTGCTGCCCCCTGGCGTAAAGGGCACGATCAGGCGAATCGGTTTACTCGGGTAATGGGTTTGCGCTATTGCTGCTTGCGTCAATGAGGCAGCGGCGACAAAAAGGCTGGCTGACAGGGCTGGAAAACTGAAAAGAAGTTTGATCACGGCGTTGAAGTTAAGAGTTGTTGTGCGGTTTCACGGATCAAATTCAATGTGGCTTGTTGCGTCAATGTGGAGGGCCGCAAGGAGCTGATGGCGGTGCTCAAGTCGATGGTCAATGGCGGCGAACTGATGGCGCGCAGGCTGAAGGCCGAAGGTTGGACAGAGCGGGCAACAGCATTGCGAGACAAAATGGCGGCGCCTGCCCCATCGGCGACCAAATCAAGGATCGCCGGCACCCCGTCAATTTCAAAAGCGATGTGCGGCTGGCATCCAATACTCGCCATGGCCGACTCGACATGCATCCGAATCGCATTCGGTCGACTTGGAATCACCAAGGAGAGTGCAGCCAATGCATGCAAATCAATGGGCGGGGGGGGAGGGTCTTCTTGAAGGCCTGGCGGTCGAGCCTGCACCAAGAGCAATTCCTCTCGAACCAGATGCGTCAATTCAAACCCCGTGCTACGGGTGGCGTTGTACAGCATGGCAATGTCGAGCCGGCCGTTGAGCAAGCCTTCCTGCATGGCCGTGCTCAGGCCTTCACTGATGGACAGTTTGGCTTCAGGCATGGCCAATCGGAAAGCCCGCGTGAGGGGCACTGTCAAAACCCGCGCCACACTGGGGGGCATGCCCAGCACCACTTGCCCGGTCAATCCCGTGCGCACCCGCCCCAATTCTTCGCGTGCGCGTTCGACCTGGTGCAAGATGCCGCGCCCGTGTTCCAGCAAGACCTGCCCTGCCTCGGTGGGGGTGGCCCCCCGGCCATTGCGCACCAGCAGGTTTTGTCGCAGTTCCACTTCCAGCAGGCGCACCTGCCGGCTCAGGGCCGGCTGCGCCACGTTGAGCGCCAGGGCTGCCCGAGTGAAGCTGCCCATTTCGGCCACGCGCACAAAGTATTCGAGCTGTTTGAGGTCCATGGTTTAAATTTTACATACCTTTGCTCTTGTTATTTGTTTTTGTTCTATCTGCTAGATGGCACTCAGGGGTTTTGTATTCGGGGCCGCGGGGCGACAATCGACACAACCCTTCCACCCCACAAGTCTTTCCATGAAAAAAGCGTTGATCATCGACTGCCACGGCCACTACACCACAGCCCCCAAGGCGCTGGATACTTGGCGCAACCAGCAAATTGCGGGCATTGCGGACCCGGCGCTGATGCCTAAGGTGTCTGATTTGAAAATCAGCGACGACGAGTTGCGTGAATCGATTGAAACCAACCAACTCAAGTTGATGAAAGAGCGCGGCTCGGACATCACCATCTTCAGCCCACGCGCCAGTTTCATGGCGCACCACATTGGTGACTTTCAGATCTCGGCCACTTGGGCGGCGATTTGCAACGAGCTGTGCTTTCGCGTCGCGCAACTTTTTCCTGACCATTTTGTGCCCGCAGCCATGCTGCCGCAGTCCCCTGGTGTGGATCCCGCCACGTGCATTCCCGAACTGGTCAAGTGCGTAGAACAATTCGGCAATGTGGGCATCAACCTGAACCCCGATCCGTCCGGTGGTCACTGGACATCGCCGCCCTTAAGCGACAAACACTGGTACCCCATTTACGAAAAAATGGTGGAGTACGACATCCCCGCCATGATCCATGTGAGCACCAGTTGCAATGCCTGCTTTCACACCACCGGGGCGCACTACCTGAACGCCGACACCACGGCTTTCATGCAGTGCCTGACCAGCGATTTGTTCAAGGACTTCCCGACGCTCAAGTTCTTGATCCCGCATGGCGGCGGCGCAGTGCCCTACCACTGGGGCCGCTTCCGCGGCCTGGCGCAAGAGCTGAAAAAGCCTTTGTTGCAGGACCATTTGTTGAACAACATATTCTTTGACACCTGTGTGTACCATCAGCCGGGCATCGACCTGTTGACCAAGGTGATTCCAGTGGAGAACATTTTGTTTGCTTCCGAAATGATTGGTGCCGTGCGCGGCATTGACCCTGAAACCGGTCACTACTTTGACGACACCAAACGCTACATTCAGGGCTCAGACATTTTGAACGACGAGCAGCGCTTCAAGATTTACGAAGGCAATGCGCGCCGCGTCTTCCCGCGCCTGGACGCGCAACTCAAAGCCAAAGGCCAATAAATTCAAAAGGAAAAAACACCATGACCACACTCGGCATCGTCAAACGCAACATCACCCGCGCCGACAAAGCAGCGGTCGACAAACTCGGCCGCTTTGGCGTAGCCACGGTTCATGAGGCCATGGGCCGAGTGGGTTTGATGCAGCGCTACATGCGCCCGATCTACAGTGGTGCGCTGGTGTCAGGCACGGCCGTGACCGTGTTGCTGCACCCCGGTGACAACTGGATGATGCATGTGGTGGCCGAGCAAATCCAACCTGGCGATGTGGTGATTGCCGCCTTGAGCGCCGACAATTGCGATGGTTTTTTTGGCGACCTCCTGGCCACCTCCTTCATGGCGCGCGGCGCCAAGGCCTTGATCATTGATGCCGGTGTGCGTGACGTCAGAGAGCTCACCGCCATGGGTTTTCCGGTGTGGAGCAAGGGCATCAGTGCCAAGGGCACCATCAAGTCGACCTTGGGCTCGGTCAACATACCTGTGGTGTGCGCCGGGATCAGCGTCAACCCGGGCGACGCTGTGGTAGCTGACGATGATGGCGTGGTGGTGGTGCCGACCGAGTGGGCGCAAAAAGTAGCAGATGCCGCCGAAGCCCGTGAAGCCAACGAAGGCGAGAAAAGGGCCAAATTAGCGGCCGGCATTTTCGGGCTTGACATGTACAACATGCGCGAGCCCCTGGCCAAGGCCGGCCTCAAATACATCGATTGAGATCGCAGCCATGCTGAGCTCTATTTTCCGCACGGCCATGCTGTCTACTTTGGCCGCACTGTGCTTGCCCGTCATGGCCCAGACCTATCCGAGTAAACCGGTCAAAGTGGTGGTGGGCTACGCTGCCGGCGGCGCGGTGGACATTGTCGCTCGCACTTTGGGTCAAAGCCTGTCGGCCAGTTTGGGTCAAGCCTTTGTCATCGAGAACAAACCCGGTGCCGGCACCAATATCGCCGTTAAATCGGTGATTGCCGCTGAGCCTGATGGACACACTTTGATGTTGGCTGCCAATGCGCTGGCGGCCAATATGGCCTTGTACAGGCCCATGCCTTTCGATGCCGAAAAAGACCTGGTGGCCGTGTCATTGATCGGACGCGTTCCTGTCGTGATTGCAGCCAACCCCAATGTGCCTTACGTCACGGTGGCCAAGCTGATCGAGACCGCCAAGCTCAAGGCCAATTCGGTGGCCTTTGCCAGCCCAGGCAATGGCTCCACGCCGCACATGGCGGTCGAGTTCTTTGCCAAAGCAGCGGGTATCGATTTACAGCATGTACCCTACCGCGGCGGCGCGCAAGCCATCACCGATACCATCGGCAGTCAGGTGCCTCTGGTGGCAGTCAATGCGCTGGAGGCATTGCCGCATGTGAAAAGCGGCAAGCTCAAAGTCTTGGTCGTCTTGAGTCCAACGCGCAGCCCGATTTTCCCCGAGGTGCCCACCATGGCAGAGTCGGGTTTTCCGGGTTTTGAGGCCTCGGTCTGGTACGGCTTGGTGGCGCCTGTAGCGACGCCCAAACCCATTGTGCAAAAACTGCATGCCGAAGTACAAAAAGCTTTGCAAACCGCGCAAGTGCGTGAGCGCATGACCGCTGTGGGCGGTGAAGTGGTGCCCGGCAGCTCCGAGATGTTCGCCAACCTGATTCAATCAGAACGCTTGCGCTACGACAAACTGGTGCGCGAAGCGAATATCCAACCCGATTGATTTTTTGGAAAGTCGTATCATGGAATTCACCAAAACCCCCGGCTGGCTTGATTGGTACACCGGCCCCAGCAAACCCCGGTTCCAATTGCCGTCAGGCGCTGTGGATGCACACTGCCATGTTTTCGGCCCTGGTGCGGAATTTCCGTACGCCCCCGAGCGCAAATACACACCTTGCGATGCCTCCAAAGCCCAGCTCTATGCTTTGCGCGACCATCTGGGTTTTGCCCGCAACATCGTGGTCGGCGCAAGCTGCCACGGCTCGGACAACCGCGCGACCGTGGACGCCTTACGCCACGCCAACGGCAAAGCCCGAGGCGTGGCCACCGTCAAACGCTCGGTCACCGATGAAGAGTTGCAAGCCATGCATGAAGCCGGTGTGCGCGGAGTGCGCTTTAACTTTGTCAAACGTCTGGTGGACTTCACACCGAAAGATGAGTTGATGGAAATTGCCGGCCGCATTGCCAAACTGGGCTGGCATGTGGTGATTTATTTCGAGGCGGTTGACTTGCCTGAGTTGTGGGACTTTTTCACTGGGCTGCCCACCGTGGTGGTGGTTGACCACATGGGCACACCTGATGTGAAACTGCCGGTCGATGGCCCGCAATTTCAGTTGTTCCTCAAGTTCATGCGTGAACACAGTAACGTGTGGTGCAAGGTGACTTGTCCCGAGCGTTTGAGCGTGACCGGCGCACCTGCCTTAAACGGCGAGCAAAACGCCTACCAGGACGTGGTGCCTTTTGCCAAAGCCATCGTGGACGAGTTTCCTGATCGCGTATTGTGGGGCACCGATTGGCCGCATCCGAATTTGAAAAAGCACATGCCTGATGATGGGTTGCTGGTGGACTTCATCCCGCACATCGCCACCACGACAGACAAGCAACGCAAACTGCTGGTGGACAACCCGATGCGCTTGTATTGGCCTGAGGAGCAAGCTTGATACGCGTTGAAATGCTTCACGTTCGAAAGATAAACAAGGAGACAATGTCATGGAATCAATGAAGTTTGGCCATAAAATTCGCGTCGCTGCGCTGTTAGCGACACTGCTTTTGGGCACCTCTGGACAACTGCAAGCGGCCACCGATCTGCCCCTCAAGGCAGGCTGTGAAAGCTTGAGCGGATGGGTGCTGCCAGCGCAAGTGACAAGCCTGTCAAGCGGCCCAGTTCGCATAGCTTCAGCCAATAGAGTTGCTGCAAGCTTGGCCACTGTGTCTGAGCGCGGACCGACACCTGCGTCAAGATTCAGTCCTGCTTTGCCTGAATTTTGCCGTGTGCTGGGTGCTATCGACCCTATCGATCCCAAAGCCCCGCAGATTCAATTTCAGATCAATCTGCCTTTGAAATGGAATGGCCGCTCCGTGCAATACGGGGGCGGTGGTTTCAATGGAGTATTGATCAATGCCCTGGCCATGCTGCCTGCTGCGCCGTTTGACCAACCTGTGCCATTGAGTCAGGGTTACGTTACCTATGGCACAGATTCTGGACATCAAAACCAAGCAGGACAACCACCGCAAGTCTTTGCATTGAACGATGAGGCCTTAGTCAACTTTGCGCATGCCTCTTACAAGAAGGTGCGTGATGTGGCGGTGGAAGTCATGAAGCGCAGCTACGGACAAGGGCCTGAAAAGCTCTACTTCTTTGGCAGTTCGGAAGGGGGTCGCGAAGGCTTGACCATGGCGCAGCGTTACCCTCAGGATTTTGACGGCATCTTCAGCCGTGTCCCCGTCATCCACTGGACAGGACTTCAACACACGGGCTTGCGCGATGGCATGGCCCTGATGAATGGCGGGTGGCTGCCTCCCGCCCAAGTGCAACTGGTGGGTAAGGCCGTTCTGGCAGCGTGTGACGCTGCCGACGGTTTGGCAGATGGCATTATTTCTGACCCCGTGGGATGCCGCCAGCGGTTTGATGTGCGCAAATTGCAATGTGAAAGTGCGGCTGCCGATACGTGCTTGACCGTGCCGCAAGTCAAGGCGGTACAGACCTTGAATGCCCCCTTGCGCTTGGATGTTGAATTGGCCAACGGTTTGACCGAATACCCTGGCCGTGGCCCCAGCGGTGAAGCCCTGGCGGCTTTCGGTCCTACCGGTGGCTGGATGGCGTGGTGGACCGGTGCTACCGCACCGTCATTGCCCCCGCAGCCGAGTAACGGCATTGGCTGGTTTTACGGTGCAGGTGCCATCCAGTATTTTTATGCCCGCAACCCGAGTCTGGATGTAGGCACCTACCAAATGCGAGACCATGCTGCGCGGGTCAAAGAGATTTCGGCCTTGATGGATTCGACCCATCCTGACTTGTCTGCGTTTCACGCGCGGGGAGGCAAGTTGATCATGATGGAAAACATGGCCGACTATGCCCAGAGTCCTTATGCAGGCATCGCTTATTACGAGTCTGTGATCCAAAAAATGGGGGTTGATACATCGGCTACTTTCATCCGCTTGTATACCGCCCCCAGTGTGGACCACGTGGGGTCTGGCGCCCCGGCCAATGTCGATATGCTGGGCGCCTTGAGTGATTGGGTCGAGCGGGGAAGGGCGCCCGGTACGCTGGAATTGCTGGAGCAATCGGTCAGCTTGCCGGTTCAAAGGCTGCGTGCCCGCCCGCTGTGTCAGTGGCCCTTGGTGCCCCGATATCAAAGTGGCGATGTCAACAACGCGGCCAGCTTCAAGTGCTCGCCATAAAGGAAAAAATGTGGCTTTAGAAAAACCCTATCTGGATGTGCCCGGCACCCTCATTTTTGATGCTGAGCAGTCGCGTAAAGGCTACTGGATCAACCAGTTTTGCATGTCGCTGATGAAGGCTGAAAACCGTGAACGCTTCAAGGCCAATGAACGTGCTTACATGGACGAGTGGGCTATGACCGAAGAACAAAAGCAGGCTGTGCTGGCCCGTGATTTGAACTGGTGTATTCGCACCGGTGGCAACATTTATTTTCTAGCCAAAATCGGTGCCACCGATGGCAAGAGTTTCCAACAAATGGCGGGCTCGATGACCGGCATGACCGAAGAAGAGTACCGCAACATGATGATCGGTGGGGGTCGCAGCGTGGAAGGTAACCGTTACATCGGCGAAAACGGCACAGCCCAGGCGCACAACCAGCCGCAAGGCAAAGGCCATTTGAATGCCTCTGCAACCGACCAGACAGCGAGCTGAAGATGGCCAAAATCACCGCCTCAGTTTTTACCTCACATGTTCCTGCCATCGGTGCGGCCATGGATTTGGGCAAGACAAAAGAAGACTACTGGAAGCCGCTGTTCGCAGGCTATGACTTTTCCAAGCAATGGATGAAGGACAACCAGCCCGACGTGATTTTTTTGGTTTACAACGACCACGCGACAGCTTTCAGTCTGGACATGATCCCGACGTTTGCGATTGGCACCGCGGCCCAATTTACGCCGGCCGACGAAGGCTGGGGCCCCCGGCCCGTGCCGGTGGTGCAAGGCCATCCGATATTGGCTTCGCACATTGCGCAATCAGTGATTCAGCAAGACTTCGACCTGACCATCGTCAACAAAATGGATGTGGACCATGGCTTGACCGTGCCGCTTTCATTGATGTGCGGCGAGCAAGACCCGGTCAAAGGGGCGTGGCCGTGCCCCGTGATTCCATTTGCCGTCAATGTGGTGCAATACCCCGTACCCAGCGGCATGCGGTGCTTCAACTTGGGCCAAGCCATTCGCAAAGCGGTGGAAAGTTTTGACGAAGACATCAAGGTGCACATTTGGGGCACCGGTGGCATGAGCCATCAACTTCAAGGTGCGCGCGCGGGTTTGATCAACAGCGAATGGGACAAACACTGGATGGACCAGATGATCAACGACCCCGTGGCCTGCGCCAATACACCGCACATCAACTATGTGCGCGAAGCCGGCTCGGAAGGCATTGAGCTGGTCATGTGGCTGATTGCCCGCGGCGCCATGTCCGACATCAACGACGGGCTGGTCACAGGGCCCGCCCCCAAACTGCGCCATCGCTTTTACCATGTGCCCGCATCCAACACGGCTGTCGGTCACGCCATTTTAGAAAATACCTGAAC